>Ga0256868_10000616_pt1 | contig 20500 bp, 20 predicted proteins | sample RVTome_13_FD_187341 | JGI IMG/M metagenome (GOLD analysis project Ga0256868, IMG submission 187341) | Soil microbial communities from uranium-contaminated site in the Upper Colorado River Basin, Wyoming, United States - RVT92D227 HiSeq ...
TTCTCCCGTGCCGCCCTGGTGAATCGCATCAACAGCGACCTGGCAAATGATCTCGGCAACCTCTTCAGCCGGGCCCTCAGCATGGTCGTCAAATATTTAGACGGGGTGATCCCGGCACCTTCCGATCCGCAGCCGGTGGATCGAGCGCTGCAAGAAGTTTCTGCAAGTGTCCTTCCCCAGCTTGCCAAACAGATGGATGACCTGGCCTTTAATAAGGCACTTGACTCGATCTGGGAGATCGTCAACGCCGGCAACAAATATATCGATGAGACCGCGCCCTGGGCCCTGGCCAAGGCGGAAAAAGATCAACCACGTCTCGACACGGCGCTCTATCAGGCGCTGGAGGCCCTGCGCATCATCGCTTTGCTGATCGCGGCCTTCATGCCCACGACCGCGGAAAAGATGTGGTCCCAGCTCGGCATGGAAGGGAATCTCTGGGAACAAAATATCCGGGAGAACGGAAAGTGGGGAGGTCTCAAGCCGGGAAGAAAAGTGGCCAAACCTCTCCCCCTCTTCCCGAGGATCGAGGAGCAGCCATGAGGAGGCAGAAGAGGGCCTTGGATTTCAACGTCCATGCAGCTGTGAAGGGGGCCCTGCACAGGTTAAACCTCGACGCTAAGATGAAGGGGTATGCCGCCTGGATGGTATGGGACAAGGCGGTGGGGGATACGATAGCCCAGCAGGCCCAGCCTGCCTTCATGCGCGGCGGCGTTCTTTTTGTAAAATGCTCATCCTCGGCGTGGATGCAGCAGCTCCAGTTTATGAAGGGAAAGATCTGTGAGCAGCTCAACCGGCTCCTGGGCAAAGAAGTAATCAAGGATATCAGGTTTCAGATGGGGATGATCGACCATCCCGCTCGTGGCGAGCCATCTGCCCGGGATCAGGAGGTTGTGCTCGATGCTGCGGAACAGGCGCGGATAGATGAGGCGCTGCGCCCGCTCGCAGACCCAGAGATGCGGGAAATAGCCCGCCGCATCATGATAAAAGAGGCATCAGCAAAAAAAACCCTGCACCACTGAATCTCCTGGCAGCAGCGTCCGCTATGAATTCCGCCTTGGCGAAAAAAATTTCTTCTCTTTCCCTCTCCCCAAGCGATTGGGGGGAGAGGGTCAGGGTGAGGGGGCACCTGACCGATATTTTCTCTATCACCCCTCACTGTGTCACCTTGTGACACATCCCCTCATTCAGATTTTCATATAAATCGGAGCGGGACTCAATCCTCTCCCCTCAAGGGGAGAGGAAATAATGAAGACTATTTTCCCAGAACCTATTCGAGGAGAAATGGCATGAGCACTTTAGCGATAAAGGTTGATCCCTTGGCAGTCGAAGTGTCCGTCAGCACAGCTGCGTTGCATGTTAGCCTTGCAGATGGTCGGGAACTCTCTGCACCCCTGGCATGGTTCCCGCGTTTGTTGAAAGCAACCAAAGAGCAAAGAAAGAATTGGCGTCTTATCGGTGGTGGCATCGGCATCCACTGGGAAGATGTAGACGAAGATATATCGGTGGAGAGTTTACTCTCCTCTAAGTGACTGCCCTCCAGCGCAGAAAAGAAAAATTACAGATGCTCGCGGATGACCTTGATGAGCGTCTGGATCTCCGCCGCGGTGAGCTTGCCGTCTTTTCTGAAGATCAATACCCCTTTTTTGTCAAAAGCTAGAACATCACTGCTATCGTCGGCAATATTCCACGCATGCACCAGCACTTTCTTGTAATCCCGCACATAAATGGTTTTAGGATAGCGCTTCTGTTTATCTTTAAGGGCGGAAGAAATGGCAAAATTGGGAAGCCAGGTTGCTGCCATGTTAATGATACCAAACGATTGATACGTATCGTCGGGAAACTTCTCTTTGTTCAGGGCTTCGCTGGCTTCATTGTTCGTATCTTTTTCATCGGGATCGACGTAAAAGAGGACACTGACCTTCCCCTGCAGCTCCGCGCTGCTCCACGGTTGTCCATCCAGCCTGCCCCCCAGTTTTTCTTTTAACTCTGCCTTGGGAGGAATCGCGCCCATTTCAAGAGCCTGGGCAGCCTGGTTCAGAAGAACAACGGCCAAAACAACAAACAACCATTTCACGAAATGCCTCATCATCCACCTCCTAGTATAATAGTTGGGGACGTTGGTGCGCAAACGACTTTCCTCTAACTGGATGGCCCTCATGTGCTCATCAAAAGTCGCAAGTCCTAATCTTGTGCTATCTGCCGGTTCGGACACATCTCTAGCCTTTCCAGTTCTTCTTAGCTCTCTCAAAAATGCCGTCAATAGACTGTTTCCTATAGAGGTTTTTGGAAAGTTTAACATAATCAGTAGGCTCTCTATGAAGGAGCGTAAGGAACCTGAGGGCAGCAGTTGGACCAAGGGATTCGTTTAAGGCTTCTATCCCTCTAAATTTAATTTGTGTATCATTCATAGTCTTTGCTTTCATTGTCGCTCAACCTCCCTTACATATTCAACGGGGTTTATAATCTTTAATTCAAGATTTAGCCTTTTCGCACGCTTTATCAACTCAGAATCACAGGTAAGAAAATAATTACTTTTGATATGACAAGCACATGCCAGATGCACGGCATCTTTAGACGATAATTTTGCCTGTTTTTGAAAACCTTTAGCCAAGGCGTATATTGCTTCGTCTGGCCCAATTCTTGTTTTACATAGTCCAGAAAGACGGAATACCTCCAGTTGTCGTTCTACAAATGGGCAAAGAATATTTTCATCCTCATGCATGAAAGACCATGCCAACCTGATTTCCTTCCTCTCGGCTTTGGCAAAGATTTCCTCACATGCCAATGCCTCTAACCTAATTATGATTTGATGAGGATCGTCAAAACCTCTCTGAAAACAATTGTAATCAAGATAAAGTAAGTCCATGGAATATAATTATCTCATATCATTAAAATTTTGCAAATATTTCCGATTGCAAGCATCAAATGGAAGAGGGGATGGTTATGATTTTCGAGGAGGTATCTACCACTCACTAGTATCTACCTTTTCACAACCCTGTTCGATAGCTTTCGACATACGCTGCAAATCATCGGAAGAAATAGCCCCTTCAAATTGTAAAAGGCTTTTGCCCTGCACGCCTTTGGGCATCAAAGCTTTTGCAAAATCAAGAACCCGTAGCTGAAGTTCATGAGGAAGTTTAGCGATCTGAGTGACGAGATCATTTTTAATCGATGCCGTTTTCATACATTTACCTCCACAGTACTTCTTAATTTTATCATAATCAGATAGCCGTATTCAATGATAAAAATTTAAAGATTCAAGAGAAACTCAGGGGACGTTGGTGCACAAACAACTTTCTTATAACTGGACGTCCCTCATTTGATCTCCTGCCCCTTAACATATTCAGCCTTTGTGCTTAAGAGCCGCCCTCCCCTTCGCGATGGCCTCTTGGTAGACCTCTTTTAAAGGCACCTTCTTCGCTTCTGCTGCCTGACGGCAGCTTTCGTATTCCGGCATCAGGTTGATGACCTTTCCCTCTCGGTCAAAGGCCACCTTTATTTTGATCAAGCCGTATCTAGTCTCCACCTCCTGCTCCTCGCGGGCAAGGATCACTCGCTCCACCGGATACATCCTCACACCAAGAGTAGTGGATTCGCGCAAGATGAGCTGAGCCAATTCTTCTTTCTGCGCTGCGAGAGCAAGGCAGCGGATAGTAAAACCAGGCCTGCCCTTCTTCATCTGGATGGGGATCACAGCGGCATCCAAAGCGCCCTGTTTGAGCAGGAGCTGAATGATATAAGGCAAGAGCTCCGGAATCATGTCATCCACATCCGCCTCCAAGACCCATATGCCTTCGGCCTTCTCCTCCACCTGCTTCCCATGGATGATGCGCAGGAGATTGGGCATTCCCTTTGGATCTCTCATGCCGGCGCCATATCCCACACCGGTGACCTCCATTGCCGGCAAGGGGCCGAACCCCGAGGCCAGCGTGGTGACGATGGCTGCGCCAGTTGGGGTCACGGTCTCTCCCTCCACAGCAGCAGGCACGATAGGGACCCCCTTGAGCAGCGCCATGGTCGCCGGGGCAGGCAAGGGCAGTCTGCCATGCCCTGCCTCTACAAACCCCCTGCCCAAGGGCAGAGGGGAGCAAATGATTGTTTCCCAGTTGAAATAAGCGATTCCCAGGGCAACGCCGACGGCATCCACAATGGTATCGATCCCCCCGATCTCATGGAAGTGCACCTCGTCAACCTTGACACCATGGATTACGGCCTCTGCCTGGGCCAGCCTATGCAGGATCTTGAGGCCCATCTCCTTGATCCCCTTTGGCAGGGTGCTTGCATCGATTGTCTTCCGCATCTCGCCATAATTGTTAATCACCTGCTTTCCCTGGTCCCGCACCTCCACCTGCTGCCCCATCATCCCCCCGCGCTCTACCCGCTTATGTTTGACCTCGACCCCCTTTAATCCCAGCTGCCGCCATCCCCCATCGAGCACCTCCGCAGGAAGGCCGAGGTCGAGGAGCGCGCCCAAGACCATGTCCCCGCTCACCCCGGCAAAACAATCAAGATAGGCGATCTTGTTCTGCTTCATAGATGATACGGTATCATAGGATGCTCGTTTCTGTCCATGCAAACAGCCCCGCCAAAGGCGGGGCTTTAGGGGTCAAGGATGCAAGGATTCGAGGGTTCGAGTGAAAAGCATCCGAATGACCAAAGGGTCACCTCCAGCATGTTTGTAGAACCCATGACCCCCCGGAGGTGGCCTCTTTAGCCATTAGATCCTTGAAACCTTTGGGAACAAAATCGAACTAAATGCTTCGCCTAAAGGCAAGGGTTTTGCTGCCTGACTGGGACAGTAAGAGGACATCTTATTGCTTCTCGCTTGCAACGCAGACGGGGCGTGGTATAATCTAGGCACGGAACAATCACAAAGAGGGAGGTGTACGCGATGGCGGTGAAGGTGATCATTGAGAGGCGTGTTCCGAAGGGAAAGGATACGGACCTGGCCAATTTGATGCGGGAGATGAGGGCCAAGGCGATGTTCGCCAGGGGATATATCTCAGGGGAGACGCTGCGCGCCCACGACGATCCGACCCTCTATGTGGTCATCAGCACGTGGAAGAGCCTCGACGATTGGAAGGCATGGGAGGCAAATCCGGAGCGCAAGCAGATACAGGCCAAGATCGATACCATTCTGACGCAATCGGCGCAGAATAGGGTCTTCGATTTCGCCTGAGGGAGAAGTTGTTGTTTTCCTTAATTCGATCTTCGTCTCAGAAGATTTCCAATCCCCCCCGTTGCTAAAGAGACTGTGTCGCAATTCAAATATTTCCCTCGCCCCACGTCAGTCCCCCTCCACTTTAAGGGAAAATATGGAGGTGGGGATGTCGCAAGGCGACAGGGGAGAGGGTGGGAGTGAGGGGCTCAACTAAAAAGCATTTACAATATTGTTTTTATTGTAACCCCTCATCCTGCACCTTCTCCCCTTTAATAAGGGGAGAAGGGATATTTGGTGATAAAATGTAATTGCGACACAATCTCTAAGTGGGGGGGTAAAGGGGGATTTTCTCTGTCCTCAATGCCCGCCAGAGGCGGGATCGTTGACGATCTCCTTGATTGCCAAAAGGTCATCGATGTGATAATCGGCCTTTAGGGAACGATTTTTATAGGCGATAAAGGGAACCTGAGCCCCCCCAGCTGCTTGTTGATCCGTCGTAGAATCCCCCACAAACAGGGCCTCTGAAGGCGCGACGGCAAAGTGACGGAGGATCTTGAGCGCAGACTCAGGATCAGGCTTGGGATTTTTTACGTCCAAAGCGGAAACCACCAGATCGAACTCACCCGCCAATTCATGGATGCGCAGGACATCACCGATAGTATAGGATCGGTTGGTGGAGACCGCCCTCTTTATCCGACGAGGAAGGGCGCCCAACAACTCTCTGAGATTGGGCTCCATCTGCATGAGGCGGATAAAGGGGGTGTAGTCCACACGGGGGCGATGGGCGAGGACCGCCTCCGCATCATGGGGGTCCCTCCTCGCAAGGAGATAGCGGAGGGCTGCCTCTGCCGTGCTGACGTGCACGTATTCGACTTCCGCGATAGTCAGGGGCGGGAGATTGAATTGGGTAAGGATCTGGTTGTAAAAGGCGATGTTCGCCTCTTTTGAGTCGAACAACACGCCGTCGCAGTCAAAGATGATGACTTTGGTGGTATTTGTTCTCGTGACTTTTGATCGCATTTTATAAACTATCCCACCACAGGCGGGACTTGAGGGTCCGAGGATTCGATCCCGCTCCTTAATTTAGATTTTATGGACAGCGGGATCCCCCAAAGCGGGAGGGGTCTAGGGTTCGAGTGAAAAAAGATAAATGCTTTTACTTGAACCTGCCGCTTGCGGCATCCCGTATTCCCTGATTTATGCAAAGCGTCCCACCCTGCTTTGTAACAATCTGAATGATGGGATGTCGCAGTACGACAGAGCGGGACTGGAATCCTTGACCCTGCCGCTAGCGGCGGCATCCCGCCTTCCGTAAATCTACATTGCGGGGCGGGGCTTGAACCCTTTTAAATTCTTAGCTGGTTCGACTGAACAGGGCGTCGACAAAGGCCTCGGCAAGGAAATCCTGCAGGTCCTCTATCCCCTCCCCCACGCCGACAAGGCGCAGGGGAATCCCCAGCTCCTGGGCGATAGCGATGATGATCCCGCCCTTGGCCGTACCGTCCAACTTTGCCAGGGCGATCCCCGTGATTCCCACGGCCTCGTGGAAAGTCCTGGCCTGGACGATCGCGTTCTGACCGGTGGTGGCGTCCAGGACCAATAAGATCTCGTGCGGTGCATGAGGAAGCTCCCGAGCCACGATCCTCTTGACCCTCTTTAACTCCTCCATCAGGTTTTCCTTGGTGTGGAGCCTGCCTGCCGTGTCGATAAAGAGAAGGTCGTACTTCTTAGCCTGGGCAGCCTTCACCGCGTCAAAGGCCACTGCCGCGGGGTCGGACCCGCTGTCATGTTTGACAAAGTGTGCCCCTGCCCTCTCGCTCCAGATCTCCAGCTGCTCAATGGCAGCTGCCCGGAAGGTGTCGGCTGCAGCCACGACAACCTTTTTCCCCTGGGAGGTATATCGGTAGGCAAGCTTTCCGATGGTGGTGGTCTTCCCCACCCCGTTGACCCCGATTACCATCACCACAAAAGGGCCGTCCTTCTTCCCGTCGATAGCGAGAGGGGCCTCATAGGGTCGAAGGATCTCCAGGACCTCTCGGCGCAAGAGCGGAAGGATCTCGTCTGCTGTCGTTATCCCCTGCTTCTTCGCCTCCCGCCGGATACCATCGAGGAGCCTGCGGGTGGCCTCGGCACCCACATCAGCCACGATGAGGAGTTCCTCCAGCTCCTTGTAGAGCTCCTCATCCATCCCCCTGCCCGGCCGCAGCAGGTCATCGACCCCGCCGATGAGCAGCCCCTGGGTCTTGGTCAGACCCCGGCGCAGCCTTTGCAAAAACCCGCCCTTATCGCCTTTTGCCATAGACGCTCATGCTCCGGGACTGCGTAATATATACGACATCCCCCTTTCCCTCTCCTCGACCTCACAAGGCGCGTGAATCTTTACTGAGGCTGCCTTCCTCATAGGTTTCACTGTTACGCCACGCGGAGAAAGGCTCGCTGGTCTGCTCAAGCATAGCATTCGGATCCATCTTCTTTACGATCGTGTCTGGCAAGCGGCTTTGCAGCGAACAATTATAAATTGTGAACTGCTTCTCAGTCACATATTGCCTTACGAGTTCAAAGCCGGGCTTGATGCCCGATTCATACGATTCATTCAAAACACTCGGTTCTGGTACTTTTTCGCGATAAAATCTTCCCAAGGCATTCAAATCCATACCAAAGATTCTCAAGTCTTTAAAACCAATGCCATACGCGAATTGGATGGCACCATAAACGACAGTACCAGATGGAAATATGCCCAACGATAAATCTTTTGAGAAGGCCACATTATAGCAGCTATGATTGAATAAAGACGCCTCAAATTTTATTTGCCTTCTGTCCTGCGCTTTTTTCAATCTACACTTTCTAAAAGGATGTTTCAGATCATCATAATAAATGATGTGCAACTTTTTTAAAAAAGACGGATCGATTTCGCATATAGCGTTAACAACCGTCGCATCTAAGACCACTTTCCCGCAGTTCAATGCGGCAGATTTGAAAAAATCAAATTTCCTCCGAATAAATCCTTTATCACTCACCATATAATAATCTGGCCTCCTCCCAACCTGTCTGGCAACAAGGAAAGATCCATTGACGCAGATGGTCTTATTGCTAAAGAGCAATCGCGGATTTCTTATGGAATTAATAGACTGGCCAGAGGCGATAATATTACAAACCCTTTCCTTTTCTTCAATCGCGAATGCGGATGTCGCCTGCGCGATACGGCTATGCTTCCAGAAAATAGTATAGACCGCCGGCGTTTCTCGCATGATATTTAACGCAGGATTAAATTTTCGATTGTGCCAATAGGCCCGCGGTTTACAGATTCTAATATATATATCGCGACAATATTTTTTTGTTGGGGTCATTGATGCGAAAAAAAATTCTTATACATTCCTGATTTTACTCTTGCTATATTTGCGTTCTTCTTTCAGCCTTCAGCAAAAAAGAGAAGACGAGATAAAATAGGAGCACTGCTCAACCTATTCAATTCCCGTCTTTTGATTCTATCGTTTACAATGTCCTCCTTTTCGTCCGCGTGGGGCTAAAACCGCAATTCGAGATGGAAAAAGCCATACATCCCCGTAGGCACTAATAAGTCGATGACGGTCTTATGTTTCCGAGGGGGCCTTATGCTTTTTTGTGTTTTTATCGTACTGCTCGGCGATCTGCCGTGTAATCTTAATATTCCGTGCGCTATCTGCCATCACAACAACTGCTTCAGCGAGAAAGTAACTCAACACAAGGACAACGAAGGCCGCGAACAAGCCACCTCCCATGAAGAGCAGTCCTCCCACGAATCCCTCACCGTTACCAAGACGGGGGACAAAAGGAGCTGCCTTCTTGACCAGGGAAAAGGCATATCCGCGCATAAGCCATATGAGGATACCGCCGGCAACGGACATAACAGCAACAAAGGAGGCGTATACCTCCCCGATGAGCTTAAGGGCTATAGCGGCGATGGGTATGACAAAAAACTCCCCCTCCGACAGTTGGGTGATATCCCGTGCTCGAATAAAGAGTACGTGAGCCACCATGTAAAGGGCTACCACAAAAAGCAGCTGAAAGATAACGATTCCCAAGAGCGCAACAATCGGGGCCCGTGCGGCAAACCTCCAGACAGACATCCACGCCACCAAACCCGCGATAGAAACTATGACTGCCAGGGCTTGTAAAACCACTGCAAACGCCTTTCTAAAAAAGCCCCCCTGCGCAATCAGGTGCAGTACCGCATCCATAAATAAATAACTGTCCATGGCGACCTCCTTTATGACGACAACTCCGGTTTCTAGGTGACAACCGCATTCGGAACAAAAATTTTTATCACCCGCGTTTTTTGCTCCGCATTTTGGACAATACATATCTTTCTTACCTCTCTTTCCTTAATGTCAGTGTCTTATAATGCTCGCACACAGGCTAAACATTTATCTTCGGCATTCGCTGTCTCTGCTGTGTCGGTCACGGATCTCGTCTTATTGCTGCCGCAATGATGATGCCGTGAGGGAAAATTACAGAGAGACGGGATCTTGCCAATTAGAGGCCATTTAAGGCGAGCAAGGCCGCACCCAGGGAGCCGACGATCTGCGGCTCGGCATAGATAACGAGCGGCATCCCCAGTTTTTCTTCCAGGGCCTTGACCACACCGATGTTTTTGGCTACCCCGCCGGTCATGGCCACCGGCGGCTCCACCGCCCCTATCCTCTCCAGGAGTCCGAGGGTCCTATCGGCAATGGCGTTGTGGATGGCATGGAGGATATCCTCCACCTGATGTCCTTCCGAGACCAGTGAGACCACCTCTGATTCGGCAAAGACGGTGCAGATGCTGCTGATCTGAAGATCGTTCCGGTACCGGAGTGATTGTGCTCCCATCTCATCGAGCCCTACCATTAGGGCCTTGGCCATCACCTCTAAAAATCGGCCTGTGCCGGCAGCGCACTTGTCGTTCATGTCGAATTCCGACACCCTCCCCTGCTCATCCACCCTGATCACCTTCGTATCCTGGCCGCCGATATCGATGATGGTGCGGCATTCGGGGGAGAGATGGCTGACGCCTTTGGCAATGCAGGTGATCTCGGTAATCTTGCGGTCGGCAAACTCGGCGATCTCCCGGGCACATCCGGTGGATACGATCTGCTTAATCTCGCCTCTGGTAATATTGGCAGTTCTGATGGCCTGCCTCAGGGAGACCTCTGAGGCCTCCTTGCTGGAGCCGCCGGTCGGGATGATGGAATACCCTAGAATTCCCTTCCCGTTATCGAAAACAATCGCCTCGGTGGAGAGAGACCCAATGTCGATCCCCGCCGCAATCATATCCTTGTTCCCTTATGACCCCTTCCGGACGGGTTATCTTGTCTCCCTGCAGGCCGTGACCCCCTCGCCTGTGTCGCCTTGGGACACCCCCTCAATAAAATATCTGAATGTCCCTCCCCGCTTTCTACAAAATATAAATGATGGGATGTATCGCCTTGCGATACAGTAGGGGGCATCTCCTCGATCGCGAGGCAGTTATATCTTGGAGGGTTTATGACTATGGTAGCTACACCTTGTTGCACACCGTATATCCATATCCTTACTCTATGACCATGAGGACGGTATCCGGCGTTACCTCATCTCCTGGTTTGACATTGACCTCCTTCACGGTCCCAGACACCGGGGCAACCACTGGCATCTCCATCTTCATCGCCTCCAGGGTAGCCACCTGATCGTTCTCCTTTACCTTATCCCCTGCCTTCACATTGACGGCCACGATCTTTCCTACCATGGGCACAGTCACCGGTGTAGCCATAGTGGACCTCCTTTTTGCCTAATTTCGACCTGTGCATTTAATACCAAAAAGGGGGGGCATGTCAAGTCTTCTCTACCCCACGGATGCCAGCTCCAATCGCTCCTGCCATTTCCCCCGGACGGCCTCGACGAGGGAACGGTGCTCCTCTCTGCCAAGCTGAGGGTCTTGGTCGATGAGGGCGAATGCCTCACGGCGGGCCTCCTGGAGCAGACGGACATCCCTGATGAGATTGGCCACCCGCAAATCGGGCAGCCCCCACTGCCTCACCCCCAAAAACTCCCCCGGGCCCCTGATGGCCAGATCCTCCTCGGCAATACGGAAGCCGTCGAGGGTCTCCTCCATGACCTTGAGGCGGCGCCATGCCTCCCTGCCGAGCCGGGGAGCAGCCAGCAAGAGGCATACGGACGGGTGGGCCCCCCTGCCGATCCTCCCCCGCAGCTGGTGCAGTTGAGAAAGGCCGAACCGCTCGGCGTGCTCCACCACCATGGCCGTGACATTGGGGCAATCTATCCCCACCTCGATCACCGTCGTGGCCACGAGGATCTGAATCACCCCCTTACGAAAGGCCCCCATCACCTCTTCCTTTTCCTCACCCTTCATCCTGCCGTGAATAAGCCCGACCCGATAGTCGGGGAAGATCTCTCGCTGGAGGCGCTGGGCACCCTGGGTCGCATCCCGCAGGTCCAACTGCTCGGATTCCTCCACCAAGGGATAGACGATGTAGGCCTGCCTTCCTTTGGCTATCTCTTCACCCACCATACGATAGACCGTTGTACGCTCCTTTTCTCGATAGACCCGCGTGGCGATGGGGCCCCTTCCGGGAGGGAGCTCATCCAAGACCGAGACCTCCATGTCGCCGTAGAGGGTCATGGCCAAGGTGCGGGGGATAGGGGTCGCGGTCATCACCAAGAGGTCCGGAACCGTCCCCTTCCTCTTCAGGCGGGCCCGCTGCATCACCCCAAAGCGGTGCTGCTCATCCACCACCCCGAGGCCCAAACTCTTGAAGGACACCCCCTCCTGGATCAGGGCATGTGTCCCCACCACCAGCTGGGCCTTGCCCTCCGTGATGGCCTGGTAGAGCTGATCGCGTTCTTTCCCTTTGATCCTCCCGGTCAAGAGCACTACCCTGACATCCGACCCTTTTAACCACTCCCTGAGGTTGAGGTAGTGCTGCTCTGCCAGGATCTCGGTAGGGACCATCAGTGCCGCCTGAAAGCCGTTGTCGATGGCAATGAGCGAAGCAACGAGGGCCACTGCCGTCTTCCCGCTCCCGACGTCCCCTTGCAGCAGGCGGTTCATGGGATGGGGTTTGGCCATGTCCCCCTTGATCTCCTCGAGCACTTGCTGCTGGGCCCTGGTCAGGGCAAAGGGAAGTCGCTCCAAGAGTTTGTCGGCCAGGGGAGTCTTGGCGATCTGGAAGGCGATCCCTTCTTCCTGTGCAATGCCCCGGCGACGCAGCGCCATACCCAGCTCAAGGAAGAAGAATTCCTCAAAGGCCAGCCGCTGATGGGGGCGAGAGGTCTTGAGGTTGAGCTGTTCTATGTCGAGATATGCCTGGGGAAAATGGACCTCGCACAGGGCCTCGGCAAGGGGCATCAGGTTGCATCGCGCGCTTACCTGGTGAGGGATAGGACTCGTTACCTTGAGGGCGGCATGCTGAACCACCTGGTGCATGATCCCCCTGATCCGGCGCTGATACAGCCCCTCGGTCTCGGAATAGACCGGCACGATGCGCCCGAAGTTGAGGGAGTCGCCTTCTGTGCCCTCCGCCCATTCCAGGTCAGGGTGGTATATCTCCTTTTGTGCCCGATATCCTCGTATATCGCCGCAGAAGATGACCCGATCCCCCTTTTTCAGGCGCCCCCTGATATACGGAATCCCCTGAAACCACTTGGCAATGATAAAGCCGCTTCCGTCCCCCAGGACGGCCTCATAGACCCTGCGGCGGCTCCGGGGGTAGACCACCTCGCCTGCCGTGATCACCTCGGCATAGCCGACACAACGCTCGCCGGCGGTGAGATCGGCTATCCGCCTGATCTGCCGGCGGTCCTCATACCGGATGGGGAGGTTGTAAAGGGCATCTTCTATGGTCTCTATCCCCTTCTTTTTGAGCAACTGCGAGATCTTCGGCCCGACCCCCTTGACGAATTGCATCGGGCGTCTCAGCACCTCGGCTATCTCCTCCTCGGCAGGTGGTTGACCTCTGTCCGGAGAATCAAGCAACCCTGCGATTTCTTCCAACAACGCCTTGCCCCTCTTGATCCGCTCCTCTTGTTCACTCCTTGTTTCCTCCTCAAAGCCGGCGAAATTCTTTTGCAGGGCCTTGAGCTTGGCCTTAATGGATGGATCCGCTGACAGGGGAATGGCCTCCCGGATCAGACCCGTGACCAAACCCTCCAATCCCTTGATGTTGGGGAGACGGGAGAAGTTATCCTTGGCAGCCAGGGCTAATGGGCCGGTGATGGCGTCTATGATCTCATGAAGCCTGTCCATAAAAAAGTGTTGCATTTGTTCAACGAATGTAGCATAATTAAGGGATAAAAGCTACTAAAAAAGGTTCGCTTAACAATAATGCGATAGATGACAAGGATGCGGATAAATGGATTAGCGGATCTCTCTTAGGCAGGCAAGGAAGCCCTCTCTCGATTATACAAGAATGTTTCAGGTATAATCCCAGCAACATATCACGCGAGAAACAGGCCCCCTACCATTTGGATATTTTTTTAAGGAGGGGGTGTCGCTCCCGCTCTCTCGAAGATGACCCCTTGGTCACAATATAGAAATAGGGACGACGGCCGAAGGTGACCCTTTGGCCAGATCCTGAAGCGGGAAAGGCGACACAGAGCTGCGGGAGTAAATCTTCTAAGTCAGTTTTGTGGTCATTCGTTCCGGGCGATCGTTTACCATCTACTGAGATAAAGAAATGAAGAAAAAGGCAATACGGGAAAATAGCATGCAGAAACTGTTCTATCCCGAGCGCATTGCGGTGATCGGGGTCTCCGAGAGACGGGAGAACGCAGGGCGAAACATCATGGAGAACATCTGCAGGTTCGACTTTGCCGGTGACATATTTCCCGTCGGGCCCCGTGGCGGTACAATCTGCGACAGGGAGATCCTCACCTCGGTGGATCGCCTTCCCGGGGAAATCGACGCGGCGATCATTATCACGCCGGCGGCAACGGTGCCGGATATCGCCGATCAGTGCGGACGCAAAGGGATCCCCTGGGTCATCGTCGAGACAGGTGGTTTTGGAGAGCTTTCGGCAGAGGGGAAGAAACTGGGCGACGAGCTCCTCAGGACGGCTCGAAAATGGGGGATGCGCGTGGTCGGCCCCAATGGCCTGGGCATCATCAACATGGGAGCTTCCCTCGTAACGCCTTTTGCACCCATGTACAAGGAGATCCTGAAACAAGGATCTGTCGCGGTCTTGTCCCAAAGCGGCGGGGTCATGTATAACCTGGTGAATCAGCTGAACAACAATAACATCGGTATCAGCAAGGCGGTGAGTGTCGGTAACAAATTGGATCTTGATGAAATCGACTACCTCAACTATCTCCTCGGGGATGACGAAACGCAGATCATCCTCCTCTATCTGGAAAGTATCACCAGAGGCCGCGAGCTCATGGAACTTGCCGCGCAAACGACCAAGCCGATCGTCATACAGAAGGTGAACCGGCATCCCGCCACCAGCGAGATCGCCATGTATCACACGCAGGCCCTGGCGACGGACGACCGCGTGGTGGACGCCGCCTTCAAGGAGGCAGGTATCGTCAGGGCCCAGAGCTACCGCGAGGCCATCGATTGGGTGAAGATCCTCACCCTCCCCCCGATGCGCGGGAACAACCTGGTGATCATCTCCCGCTCAGGGGGGGTTGCTATCTCGACCGCCGACTTTGCCATAGAATCCAAATTCACCCTCTATCCCCTCTCGGAGGCCTTTCTCAACAAGGTGCAGGAAAAATCTGGCCCCAACGTTATTAAGCGCACCAACCCTCTCGATCTGGGAGATTTTCTCAACTTCGACCTCTTTGTCGGGATCACCGAGGATGCGCTCAAGGAAGGCGCCGATGGCATCTTCTTTCAGCACGGCGGCGATGCGACGGGAATGATAGCACTGGGAAGGGCCTTTCATCGTCTGAGCATTGAGTATCAAAAACCGATCTCCGCCTGTTTCATGTTTCATGAAAGCAATGCCTTCCAAATCAGGCGTTCCTTCGAGCTCCCCCTGTTTGCCGATCCGCAGGACGCGATCCGCGCTTTGGCGGTATCGAGAGATCATTACGCTCGCTGCCAGGAGCGAGAACGAGAGGAGGATCCGCCACAATTTTCGTTCAATAAGGATGCGATAGCGCAAAACCTTCAAAGGGGAGGGGCTAAAAAAAGACCGCTTCTCCTGGCCGAGGCCTTGGAGATCGTAGCAGCAACAGGCATTCCTTGTGCTCGCTCGGCCGTATGCCATGATATCGAAGAGGCCCTTGCGCGCGCCGATGAGATAGGATATCCCGTCGCCCTCAAGATCAATTGCCCCAGTGTGCTGCACAAGGTCGACAAGGGCTTCGTTGCGCGCCATATCCAAGATCAGCAGGGGCTCAAAGGGGCCTTTGCGCAGCTCGCGCAACTGGCGCAGAAACAGGGCTTTAACGACGGTATCCTGATACAACGGTGGGTATCCCACGGCATGGAGATGATTATCGGCGGAAGCGTTGATAAGAGCTTTGGCCCGGTGGGCATGCTGGGATTCGGCGGCAGCTATGCCGAGATCTTCGGCGATACCGTGCTGCGCATCCTGCCTTTGACAGAAAAAAGCGCGGAGACCATGCTCACCGAATTGCGGGGGTACCCCCTGCTGAAGGGTGCGCGGGGAGTCGATCCCTTCGATTGCGCTGAGCTCACAGAGGCCCTGCTCAAGCTCTCACAGCTGATGATGGATGTTGCGGAGATAAAAGGCATTGACGTCAACCCCCTCCTTGTGCTCCCCCAGGGGCAGGGGGTTGTGGCTGTCGATGTGCGCATCATCACCGAGACGTGATATCCAAGTATAGCGTCGCGGCTCTCCCCTCTCAACAGGGGAGTTGTAAAAAGAATCTTCGTAAGGGCGGATAGCTAGTATCCGCCCTTACGAAGACAATGAGGAGGTAGATACTCTCTCTTTTGCTCATCATTTCAGCTGTTTCCAGGCCGCGTCAGGATCATACAGGATCATGGCCTCAGCGATCTTTTTGGTATCCTTGCCCAAATCCTTTTGATACACAAAGCCATCTTGGTTCACGACAAACGTCATGATGCCTGAGTTCCCGTATACCGCGGGGTAGGCGACCAGGGCAAAACCTCCCATCATATTGTCATGGGCCACGTAGCTGTACGCCCCCCCAGATGCATGCTCCCCCTGGGCCTTCAGGATCCTATAGTAGTAGCCGTGATAGGGCGAGAGGTTGAAGCGAGTATATCCTTCCTTGGCAGCCTTGGCCATCAATGGTCCCATGGGGCTCTGCGCTTCCCCCTCTTTTGTCTCCCAGTAGAGCCCGTTTTTTTTCCCACGGGTGCTGGTGAATCTCTGGGCATAATCACGTACCCTGTTGCCGTCACAGTCTTTCATCGCATATTCCCGCTGGGCATCTACATAGGCCAGGCAGACCTCGATTGTATTGAGTTCGTTTTTTCCGATCCTGCGGTTCAGGATCTCATCTTCGCCCTCCTTTGTGTCGAACAACCAAGCCTCACCCTCTTTAACAAGAGGGATCGGCATGGGCCAGTCGTTTTGCCCCACAATGAGGACAACTTTCTTGTCTCCTTCATTGACAAGTTTATTCTTCTCCTCATAGGCGGCTATAAATCTGCCTCGTCCGGCCTTGTCAGCCACCTTATCACCGGAGAATATGATATCTTTACTCGCCGGTCCGAAGATGGCCATCAAACCCTTTGTATCACCCTTCTTGACAGCCTCTACCAGGGCCTGGCCTGCCTCTTCCGGGGACTTGAAACTCTTTTGTTTGGCCTCCGCAGCCAGAAGGGCGTGACACAACCCGGCGACAAGTAGGACGACTGCGACGATCCCCAGGGTGAAACGGCAAACCGGATGTTTCTTCTGATTCGATATATTGATAAACATTTTTTTCTCCATCGAATAATAATGTTCAATTGGTTCGCTCAAGCCTTAACGGCGGCCGCCTCCGCCGCCACCATGGCCTCCTCCAGCACCCTGACCACTACCGCCACGGCCTCCTCCCGCGGATCCCCCGCCACGCGGCCCAACACCGGCACCGCCCCCTGAAGACATGCTTCCACGGCTCTGGAAGCCTCTCTCGCGCTGCCTCCTGACATCGCTGCCACGGTCCATGCCCCCAAAGATGGTCCTGTTCGTGCTACCCGTCGGCTGACTTTGTCCAAACCCGCCGGGCCCTTTGCTTTGCGGGACAGTCTGCGAACCGCCGTGGAACTGCCTCGAGGTGCTTGGCCCTCTGTTTTGCGGGACAACCTGAGGCGTGCCTTGGGGCACCCTCGATGTGCTTGGCCCCCTACCCCTAGTTTGCGGGACGGTCTGTGGCGTGCCTTGGGGCACCCTCGAGGTGCTCGGTCCTCTGTGTTGCGGGATGGTCTGTGAACCGCCGTGGAACTGCCTCGATGTGTTTGATTGCGTGCTGAAACCTCGAAAGACTCGCCGGTTATCCACTGACCCCCTACTGGTCTGACCAAACCGGGCCCGAGTTGCTTCATGTCCATAAAGAACACCCCGCCGATGTCCCACATCATGGCGCCACGTCTCCGTGCGGATATGGGTATCGTTGAAGTGGCGTCGATTGATGTTTACATGTCTATCGACATTGACAAATACACTATGATGGTGCCAATCCCAGTGACCCCACCCATGGTGCCAGAATGGGCCCACTGCGCAGAAAAAGGGGAAATAAAATACAATCCTTGCTACTGCATATCCGGGAGGATAGTACCAGAAAGGCGGATAATCAGGATACCACCATGGCCCATAAACTATAAAAGGGTTATAGACAGGTACATAAACGACCTCCGGATTTGTGGGCTCGATCACAATGGTATTCCCCTCCGTAGCCACCGTCTGCTCCTTGCCGCTCTCTAGATTGCCTGTCGCCTGAGCCTTTTCCCTCAATTGCTGGATCGTATCCATCACGGCATCTTGCTGGTCAAGAAAGGCATCTCCCAGCTTCTCGGTCCAGTCCAGCTTCTCGCTCATCATGGCCAGCACCTGCGGGAAAGGAACCAGCGCCTTCACGCTGGGATCCCAATCCTGCTTATCCAGTTCTGCGTTCAGCTGATCACCCTGGAGATCTTTGTTCTCCTTAACCCAGCGATCCGCCATCGCAACCTCGAGCGGATAGGTGGACGCCATCAAGACCTGGGCCAGCAACGAATCGGGATACAAGGCAATCGGCGCCAGCATCTGAGCCAATTCCTCCTGCGTGAATTTTTCTTTTGCTCCTTGCTCCTGTGCAAAAACCCACGGCGGCGCTGCCAAAAACAGGACAAGAAGCCAGCTCACGGTACACACGACGATTTTCTTTGTTTTCTTCATAACTATTCTTCTCCTTCCCCAAAAACCTGGGGCTTTTCATGGACCCTTTCCAGAGCCACAACCTCCCCTGGCAAAAACAGGCCGCATATGAGACCTTTGCGCATCATGTTTATATCAACCCCTATAAGATAGTTAAGGCCCATACCGACTCTTTTCAAATGGTGAGATGAAAATTTCTGGGTCGTTCTCGTGAAAAACCGCCTATTTTGTTTAGACACCTGCACGGGGAAAAGGTTTAAATTGGCGTACTTCCTTTACAGGGCTCGTTGAGCTGCAGGCACGCCCCACCTGCCGCATTGACACACAAGGCTAAATTCCCTATATTCTCATTGAGAAGAAATCGCCGGGTAATTACGCCTATGACCTTTGTTATTGAAGCGATTGATATCAAAAAAACCTATGGCGCCTTCACGGCCGTGGATGGGGTGAGCTTTCAGGTGCAGCCGGGTGAATGTTACGGGCTACTCGGCCCGAACGGCGCCGGAAAGACCTCCATCATCCGGATGATGTATGGCTTTTCCCCCCTCTCTTCAGGCCGGATGCTGCTCTTTGGGCAGGATATCGAAAAGGACTGGCGGGTTATTCGGTCGCGCATCGGGGTCTGCCAGCAGGGTAATACCCTCGACCCGGACTTAAGCGTGGAAGAAAACCTGATCGTTTTTGCCGGCTATTTCTCTATGCCGGCTGCTCGGGCACGCGCGAGGACGGATGAGCTCATGCAGCTCTTCGCCCTGGAGAAAAAGCGAAAGGCCAAGGTAGTGGAGCTCTCCGGGGGCCTTGCGCGACGGCTCATGGTTGCCCGCTCATTGATCAATGAACCGGAATTGCTCATTCTGGATGAACCCACCACAGGGCTGGACCCCCAATCCCGTCACCTCCTCTGGGAAAAGCTCATGGCCCTGCGCAAGAGCGGCGTCACCCTCTTCCTTACCACGCACTATATGGAAGAGGCCTCTTATCTCTGCGATCGCCTCATGATCATCGACCGAGGCAAGATCATCGCCGAGGATTCTCCCCAGTCTCTCATAAAGCGTTCTGTGGAGGATTCGGTTATAGAGATCGAGGGGGTCAATGAAGACCTTCGCCAATATCTCGTGAAGGGCCGCATAAGCCATGACGTCCTGGATCAGCGCATTATTGTCTATGCGCGAAACTCCGTCGGAGAATACATTCGCAAAAACTTTTGTACGGAAAAGTGCACGTTCCGAGCGCCCACCCTGGAAGATGTCTTCCTGCGCTTGACCGGAAGGGAACTCAGAGAATGAACATTCTGTCCGATCTCTCCTGGCGTTTTATGCGGGTCTGGTGGAGAAACCTTGTTGTCTACCGCCGGATTTGGAAGGTCAATTTCCTGGTGCCGCTTTTTGAGCCGGCCCTGTATATTTTGGCCTTCGGCCTCGGCTTTCGAAACCTCGTTGGCCGCGTCAGTTACGCCGGCATGAGCCTCTCGTATACGGAATTTATCGCCCCTGCCCTCATCGCCACGGCAGTAATGTGGAACAGCTTTTTTGAAACGACCTACGCCTCTTTTGTTCGTGCCTTCTACCAGAAGACCTTCGACGCCATGATAGCCACGCCCCTCTCCCTGGAGGAGATTATCCTGGCCGAGGTCATCTGGAGCGCTACCAAGTCGGCGGCAGCGGCGGCAATCATGCTCATTGTCCTCGGCATCTTCGGATTCATCGCCTTCCCGTCGGGACTCCTCATCATCCCCCTTGCCTTTCTCGGCGGCATCGCCTTTGGCGCCATCGGCATGTTTTTTACGGGCGTCGTGCCGAGCATCGATATGTTCAATCTCCCCGTCTTTCTCTTCATGACGCCCTTGTTCCTCTTCAGTGGTACCTTTTTCCCCGTCTCCAGCCTCCCGCTGTGGGCCCAGAAGGCATCCCTGGCCTTGCCCCTGTATCATGTGGTCGAGATAACCAGGCTCTTCTCCCTCGGCAGGATGGAAGCCATGCCCTTATTCAGCACCTGCTACCTCGTTATTTTTTCTTTTATTTTTTTGGCACTCTCCATGCGCGCCATGCGT
>Ga0256868_10000620_pt1 | contig 20424 bp, 19 predicted proteins | sample RVTome_13_FD_187341 | JGI IMG/M metagenome (GOLD analysis project Ga0256868, IMG submission 187341) | Soil microbial communities from uranium-contaminated site in the Upper Colorado River Basin, Wyoming, United States - RVT92D227 HiSeq ...
TCCCCAATACTTTGCCGCCGTAGGCGTGTACCTGCTCTATAAACCACGGTTTGCCCAATGAATAGTTTATGATAGGAACTTTTTCCTCAATGGCTATATCTATGTTCTCTTTCGCCCCGGGACCTATGAGAATTTGGTTGACACCGAACGGTTTATCCGTTAGCGTTCTAATCTTTTTAATGGCTTTTCGTGTCTCCTCAAGGGTGGTGGCGGCGGTAGCGAGAATACCTAGTCCGCCGGCATTGCAAACTGCGGCTACCAGTTCTGGCTCAGTTATCCAGTTCATGCCGGCAAGCATGATGGGGTGCTTTATTCCAAATAGCTCAGTCATGCGCGTCTTTATCATTGTATCCTCTCCTTTTGCTGCCTATTCTACCATAAGTTAACAGGCTTTTGGACGGGCAACAATTTGCCTTTTTGGGAGAAAGTACCAGGCGTTGGAATAACTATGATTAGCCAGGTCCCGACTTTGTAACCGGTTGTGTTTTATGCCTGCTTGGCTGGCAGCATCCTTCTATAGACTGCAATTGCTCTAATGTACCGAAGGCAGTCAAACTGCTGTCCTTTTCAACACTGTTGTGAGGGCCCGGATTAGGAATCAATGCGCCATCCTTCTTTTTCAGAGCTAGAATCCTTACTCCGGGGAAACGTTCTTCTATTTCTTTTATTGTAGAGCCGACTAGTGGCGACTCTTTCCCCGCTTCTATCTCCTCTACAAGAAGCTGTTTCCCACGACCGAATAGGACTGTCTCGATAAATTCCACTGATTGCGGGCTAAGAGCAAGCCTTGCCATTCGCGCTCCGCCGATGGCTTCGGGAGCTACGATGCGGTTGGCTCCGGCTCGCTGCAATTTTCTCTCGGCGTCTTCATTATTGGCTCGGGCAACTATGGGTAACGTCGCATTTAGTTCTTTGGCAGCAAGGGTGGTATAAATAATATCGGCGTCATCGCCGAGGGCAATAATTATTCCCCTGGCGTTGTCTATCCTTGCTTGCCTGAGAAATTCATCCTTAGTGGCGTCGCCGTTAATGGTCAAGCAACCTGATTGTTGGGCTTTGTTTATGGTTTCCCTATCTCGTTCAATAACTACAAATTTAGCTTCTTGCTGTCTGAATATATGGGCAATTGCCTGCCCAACCCGTCCATAGCCGCAAAGGATGAAGTGGTTGTTCAGTCTTCTTATCTTGACTTCCATACGTTGCCTCCCTATTCTGAATCCGAATTCGCCCTCAATGATGTATCGTACCAGGCTGGTGAGAATGTAAAAGGCAGCACCGACTCCACCCAGAAGCAGGAAAATAGTGAATATTCGTCCGGCTGTTGACATCGGGTGTACCTCGGCGAATCCTACCGTGGTTATGGTGGTGATTGTCATATAGAGGGAATCCAGGAATGACCAGCCTTCGATTAGCCTATACCCGATGGTGCCAGCGACCACGACGAGGAGCAGCACACCTAACCCTCTAACTAGATCCTGCAGCCCACCTAAAAATTTCATGTTCCTGCTCGTTCGGAAGATGGTAAGAACAACTTGACCGGCTTCTACTGTAAAGAATCGAGCATGCTCTCAACTTCGCCGGGGTTTTCGAAGGCATCATCTTTTATCGCCTGGATGATGCCGCTACTATCGATAAGAAAAGCTGTGGGGGAACCTCGCTTATATTCTGCGCATACCTTTCCTTCCGGGTCGAGCAGCACAGGGAAGGAAAGTTTCAAGCGGTCAACTATGCTGTGCACGGTCTGACTGCTTTCCCCGCAGTTGACGGTGAGCATAATCACTTGCTGGTTTGTCTTGTTATCAGAGGCTGATTGCAAGTAAGGTAATGCTGATACGCAGGCATCGCACGGACTCACCCAGAAGTTCAATAAAACGGTTTTACCTCGGAAGCCACCCAATGAGATGCTTTGACCATCGATGGTTTGCAGCGTAAAATCCGGGGCAATCTTGCCAACCTCGGGGCTGGTTTCAGTTTCGGGATTAGGGATAATCTCGGGACTGTCTTCAGTTTTGGCACTAAGTATAATAGATGGGAATACTCTTTTGATAGCGCTTTCCATGTCATCTTGGCTCTTAAAGGCTCCAATCTGGTATGCCTTGACGAAGCCCTCGCCGTCTATAAAATAAGTCGTCGGTACACCGACAAGACCATAGTCCTGGGTGACTTGATGTTTCAGGTCTAGCAGCACCGGGTAAGTAGTTCCGCGGTCATTAACAAAATCTTTGACATCTGACTCTTTATCTCCGACATTAATAGTAAGCACTGCCAGCGAGTCACTTGAATATGAATCATAAAGCGCCTGGGTAAAAGGCATCTGGAATTGGCAAGCGGAGCAATTAATTCGCCAGAAAATAAGCATGACCGGCCTGCCCCGAAAATCATTGAGGCTAACAGTCGTTTCATTTACGCTCTTCAGAGTGAAATCGGGAGCGTAAGTATTTTTTTTAGATGTGGCGCAGGCTGAAATCGAACCTAGTAATATAAGAACCAGTCCCAGGACCAGGAACGTTTGCCATTTAGCTATTTTCATCATTCACTCCGGTGTCTCGCTATTTTATATTACAGAATATCGATATTGCAATTGTAATTTGAGCTAATGGACAGCATTTTCTACAATTGTCCAAGGTTTTCAGGCGGAAAATCGAAGCTGAAAAAGCGGTGGTATTCAATTACATGCTAGTTGGTACTTAGAGGGACTTGAGTATGTTTTCTATCTCAGATTGACTGGTAAAGCTTCCCGACTTAATTCTCTTAATAATGCCATCAGCGTCGATAAAAAAGGTAGTAGGGATAGTAGATATCTGGTACACCTGGCTGACTGCCCGGTCTGAATCGAGCAATGCGGGGAAAGTCAATCTTTTACTATCAATAAAGCTCTGCACAAATGCTGCCCGTTCTCCGTTGTTGACGGCGAGTATTTCCAGGTCCTCACGTGACCATGCGTCATATACTGCCTGCATGTCTGGCATCTCGCTGGCGCAGCCGCTGCATGAAGATTCCCAGAAGTTTACCATCACTATCTTTCCTCTAAACTGACTCAGGCTAGTTTCTTTGCCGTCAACGGTGGGCAAGGTGAAATCTGGAGCTCGGTCGCCTATTCGAGTCCCCACTTCAACAGCGGTTGTCTTGCGTGGTGTTACAAATTCTAATGCAAAGCTGGCTTCTTTACCTTGTTTATTTTTTGATGTTACGGTTATTTCATATTTTGTATTCGGCTCGATGGCAGTGAGAGTTGCTGAATGGTTAGTAACCAGTGATTCGTACGGCTTTATCGAGGTACAGTTGTCGGAACTGCATATCTTGACCACGCTAGTAGCAGGTTCGCTGGTTTGCCAGTTGATAAGAGCACTTGTCTGGGCTATATCTGAGACGGACATCTTTTGAATTACAGGAACTGTTGCATCTCTGGTGATGGCGAAGATGCCGAAGCCCGCAAATCCCAGGCACAAGACGATGGCAGCAACGGATATCTTTGGCCACGGCCCGGCAGCTAATTGGGCTCGCTTTTTAGTTGGTGGTCTACGCCTTCTTTTTGGCTTTTTTTCTACTATCTTTTCTGATTCGACAGCACTATTTTTGGTTTGTTTAGGATTTGTCTGTTCGGTGCTTTCATTCTCTAACATATAATTCACCTTTAGCTTTAGTTGTGTTGAGTAAGAATATATTGAGATTAAGTCAGGACGATGGGGTTACGATAGCTACACTACGTCATTGCATGGAATTAAGTATGCTTTCTATTTGCGTAAAACTTTTCAAAGTGGAGGGGTAATTACTTGTATCCCTTACAATACCCTGGGCGTCAATGAAGATAGTAGCGGGGCTTTTGGTGACATTATATTTTGCCGCCACGTCACCTGTTTCATCAAGGAGGACGGGTAAAGTCAAAGCCTTGCTAGTAACCACGCTTTGAGTGACTGCCTGCGTTTGTTTCCAACTGATGGCAAGCACCGATAATTGATCCCGTGGCCATTTCACATAAACTTCCTGCATCAGGGATAGCTCATTTCTGCTTTGCTGGACATCCTGCCAGAAGTTAATCATTACCATCTTTCCCCGGAGCTCAGTTAAGCTTACCTCTTTGCCATCAAGCGTAGACAAAGTGAAATCTGGAGCGTGCATACCCACTTCGGTCCCTACCTCTGTTGAAGCCGGTACCGAGCTAAGGGTAATAAAAGTCTGATCCTGAGACGTCGCTTCGTTTCCGCTACCGTCTTGCGATGTGACTTTGAAATGATAGGTCGTACTTGGTGTTAGGCCGGCTAAAGTGGCGCTGTGAGCGGTTGCCAATGTCTGGTCAAGTGTTGTAGTCGAACCGTAGGCATTCGTGGTGCCATATGCTACCTGGGTCGTACCGGGTTTGTCAGTTGCCCAGCTTATAGTGGCGGCCAATTCGGTGATGTTAGATACATCGATTTCTGCAATCACCGGTGGTGCTGTCGAAGCCTCGGTTGCGGTTGTGAAATCACCTTCAGCCATCCCTTGGTTGGCACAGTCGTCCGTTGATGTTGCGGTGAAGTGATAGGCTGTGTTTGGCTTCAGGTCAATTATATTTACTGAATGGTCGGTAACTAAATTTTCATCAAGTTCAGTCCAGGTGCAGCCACCTGTTGATTCACAAATCATTACCTGACTGGTAGACGGTTCATCAGTTTGCCAGGTTATGACCGCGCTGGCCGCAGTTACGTTTGAAACAGAGGCATTTTGAATCGTAGGACATATGGTATCTTTGTTGCCGAATGGTAACCATCCTGGCAGATTGATCCCACCAACAAATTCCTGAACGCCGTTAAGCGGAGCTTCAAGCCAATTGGCTTTGTAGGCGGCAAAACCTGAAAGGCCGATAGCAACTACAATAAGGATGATAACCAGAATCGGAGGAAATCTCCTTACTCGTATCGGGCCGGTGTCCCTGAATCTTCGGTCAGTGATTGATGGTTGTTGTATGCCGACATTTGGCATGCCACCGGATGAACCGTAAGTTCCAGGCTGTTGGTCACCCATCCCGTATTGCTGGCTGGGCATGGGTTGGGGGATTGGTGTTCCTGGTACGGCTTGTGGCGCAGGATACGATGGTGGTTGTCCGGGTTGCGGTCCAATTATACCGCCCTGTGATGAAGGAAATTGTCTAGGTTGAGGTCCTACTATGCCACCTTGCGGTTGTGTAAATGGTCTGGGGGGTGGTATCGGTTGCTGCTGCTCCGTAGCGCCGGGCACTGCCGGACCAACCGAAAAACCGCAGTGCGGGCAGTAAACAGCTCTCGGTGGGACAGGCCCGTGGCAACCGGGACATATTCTGGCAGTGCAGTTTACACAGAATCGACTGTTCGCATCGATTTCCTGGCCGCAACTAGGACATCTGATTATCCCTGGCACATTACTCCTGTTTCCCAGTCGCTTCTGTATCCCGAATTAAAGCTTATATGACTATTTATATTATACATCCTAGAGAAAAACGAAGCCAGGAGTCTTTTATTTTACTATGGTATCCTCAAGCCTTAGCTTCTCTGCAATGTAGCCGGAGCTATAACGACTTGAGTATATCCTCTATTTCCTCCTGACTCTGAAAAGGCCCAATCTTCTTATACTTGATTATTCCTGCTGCGTCTATAATGAAATTTGTTGGCGGGAAGCGAGTGGCGCCGTATGAATTGGCGACCGTATTATTCGGGTCGGGGAGAGAAGGGAAGATAGTAAACTGCTTATCTACTACGTAATCCCTGATTAACCTGGGGTCATAAATCATGTGGTAGATATCTAAGACCACCAGTTCACCATTTGCTTGTTGGTAGGCTCCAACTAAATAAGGCATTTGAGATTCACATTCTTTGCAGTTGACGCTGGTGAAAACGATTAACACTGTTTTACCTGTGAAATCGCTCAAGCTTATGTTTTTTCCCTCGATGCTTTCCAGAGTAAAAGCGGGAGCTTTATCACCTATTTGGGGTATCTGCGCCGTACCACAGCCAATAGTGGCCATCAATATCAGGGCAGTGACCGCCAGTGTTAACGATGTCGTTCTTTTCAATTAATGCAGGCTCCTTTCATTGACCCAGCTCAATCGGGACGAATTGACTGAACCACACCAGGTTACCGGTCAGCATAAGTATACCAACGACTATAAGCAGCGCACCACTCACTATGGAAATAATTCCTAGATAGCGATTTATGCTTTTCCATAAAGGCACGATAGCTCCCCAGGCCAAGCCAAGCACGATGAAGGGGATACCCAGACCTAACGAGTATACGGTGAGCAATAGGGCGCCTTCGGCTACAGTCTGAGTGTTAAAGGCCAGCATAAGAATGGCGCCTAATATCGGGCCGATACAGGGCGTCCAGCCCAGGGCAAAGGCAGCACCGATGCCGACCGAGCGGAAGTAGCCCGGGTTGCCGCTGACAGTTGTTTTAAGGCGTTTCTCATAGTTCAGCCACGGTAGTTTATAGGCAGCGATCAGGAATATACCGAAAGCGATAATCAAACCACCGGCGATATAGCGGAGCAGCAATGAATGAGCGGTTATACTGCTGCCCCATAAGCCGACTGACGCGCCCAGGCCAATGAAGATTATAGAGAAGCCGAGCACAAAAGCGAGTGAGTGAAACAAAGCCGGCATAAAGCTTTTCCGGCTATTGGGGTCGATGGCGGTAATACCAGCCAGATTGGCTAGATAGGCTGGCACCAGTGGCAGGACGCAGGGTGAAAAGAAGGAAAGCAGTCCGGCGGAAAGTGCCACGACATAGGAGATCTGGTTCATTGATTGGCCTGTTTCGCCAGCTCGTTATCCAGCAGTTTCTTTAGTTGTTCCTTGGGCTGGTAGCCGATAGCATGCTGCATCGGTTTTCCGCCTTTAAATACCATAATAGTCGGGATGCTCATAACCCCATATTTTGAGGCTATGAACGGGGCTTCGTCTACATTCAACTTGGCGAATTCTATTTTCCCTTTGTACTCCTTGGCTAACTCGTCAATGACCGGGGCTACTGCCTTGCACGGGCCGCACCAGGGCGCCCAGAAGTCGACCAGCACCGGCATTTGTGAATTTAAAACAGCTTTTTCAAAGCTATTCTGGTCTACGTTAATTATGTTTTCTGCCATTAGTATAAGCCTCCTGAATACGTTATTTGGCAAATGTAATATTACTTTTTTACCTGCGCGATTATGGCACCTTCCATATTCATATTATTATCAATGCAGCTATTGCTAGCTACAATACAATCTTTTAAGACGGCTTGCGCGCCAACGGTAGCATTTTGCCATAGAACGGAGTTCTCAATACTGGCGCCTTCATGAATATTGCATCCTGGGCCGATAACTACCGGCCCTTTGAGCTGAACCCCTTTGCCAATGTTGCAGTTCTTATCGATGAGTATAGGTCCGACCAAACTGGACTGTGGGTGGACATTGCTTTGTTTGTCAATACGGATTTCTGTTGGTTTAAAGTCAACCTGGGTGCTTTTACCGTAAAGCAAGTCACCATTCAGCTGCAAATATTTTTCCGGTGTACCCATATCCATCCAATAGACGTCTGTAGTATAACCGAAAACAGGTTCTCCATTTGCTACCAGGGAGGGAAAGATATCATGCTCAAACATGCAGCGTTTGCCTTCCGGAATTCGTTTAAGGACTTCGTTCTCGATGACATAAACGCCTGCATTTATCATGTTGCAAACAACTTGCTCTCGTTTTGGTTTTTCTACGAAACGAGTAACCCGCTGGTTGTTGTCAGTTTCTACAACACCGAATCGGGTAGGGTCTTCTACCGGCGTCAGGGCTATGGTTACTTTGGCGCCTTTATTTTTATGGAAATATAACATATCGGTAAAGTTCAGGTCAGTGAAGATATCGCCATTCATGGCAAAGAGAGTATCGTCTATATATGGCTCAGCGTTCTTGACAGCCCCAGCAGTGCCCATTGGTTCTGTTTCGACGCTGTAAACAAGTTTTGCGCCGAGTTTACTTTCATCGGTGAAATATTCGGTGATACGGTCGGGCTGGTAACCTATGGCTAAGATAATCTCGCTGATGCTATGGCGGCTCAGGTGTCGGATAATATATTCGATGAACGGCTTGTTCAGAACAGGCACCATGGCTTTCACTGTAAGATAAGTTAACGGACGCAGCCTGGTGCCTTCGCCACCAACGAGGACCACAGCTTTCACTGGCTGTTTAGTTTGCTCCTCTCAGCTTTCTCCTCAATTCTTAAGTCGGTATTTTACTCCATTTACCATGTCGTGGCAAAGTCTATACTGCCTTGACACTCAATCGAAATAATTCAATGGCACTGTGTGTCGTTTGCCGGGCAATGGCGGACTCGTCAGTTCCTTTCAGCGTTGCCACTGCCTTAAGGCATCTCAATATATCTGCAGGCTCGGAGCGATATTTGTTTTCCCTACCGTACATAACAGGACAATCTGTCTCCAGGAGTATTTTATCAAGTTGGGTTTCCTTTATAGCCCGTCTGTGTTCCTCGTGATATTCCGCGGCCGGAGTTGCTGAAATAAAATAACCTGCTTCCAGTATATCTTTAAGTACACTGGAGAAACCGGTAAACCAGTGGAAGACAGCTTTTTCAATGCCGGCTTCTTTAACGAGCTCGAAGCTGTCTTTCCAGGCGTAGCGGCTATGGACGGATACCGGCTTTGTATACTGCCTGGCTAAGCCCAAGAGGCGTTTCAAGGTCTCTTTTTGCAGCTCTTTCGGTGCCACCTTGGTGACCCTTTTATCATAGTCTAACCCTATTTCTCCTACGGCCACGATTTGTGAGATATTTTCTTCGATGAACCCGAGAGTGACGTCGATTTCATGAGAGTCCATATTGCCCAGTTCCCAGGGATGCAGACCGAGAGCCGGGTAGACAAAGCCGGGATGGATCTCTCTGATTGCCATCACCTTCTGGTTCGACTGATGGCTGGAGCCGACAGCAACGACAGCTATAACGCCAGCTTCTTTGGCTTTGTTCAGGGAGGATTCTAGATTTTCCAGCTCGTCTATATGAGCATGTGTGTCAATGGCCTTGAGCAATCATTCTCCTTTTGAAGTGGAGAGATGTGTCATTTCATTCGCCTTTTCCTCGATATAGGCGATGACCAGGTTTGGCTGCATGGTGCCTTTTTCGGTTATTATGCCTGTCACCAGAGTAAGGGGAGTCCTGTCGAAGCTAGGCTCCGGCTCAGTTGATTTTGCTACGTAACCCCGGATGGTGAATTTAGCGCTCTCACAGACGACATAGAAAGGTATCCTTTTGTTTTTAGCAGCCTGAGCAAGTAGTAATGTCGGTTTGCCGTTGACGAGATAACCGTCAGCCGTTATGCTGTCAGCGCCGACTAAAACTTTATCTGCTTTTGATATGCGAAGATTTATCTGCCCATCACCGATTATTTCTACTGGAATCTGGTATTTCATGAGTTGCTCGGCGGTGATTCCCCCATACGATTTGTCATTGAATTTAGATTCAGCGACCATAACTCGAAACCTTGTTTCTCTTTGTCTGGCTAATTCAAGAACCCGGCATACGGTGGAGCTGTAGCTGCAGGTTATAATCGTATCGAGGTCACCGATTATTCCGCACGCGTATTCAACCGCCTTAGAGACGGCTTTTGTAGCAGATTTAAAGAGTTCCCTGCCTTTAATTTCGGCGAAGCCTTTCAAAGCCTCCAGGTTATTCTCATTTTGAGACCTCGTTATTATCTGGTGTAGAAAATAATTGGCATAGTTGGTAATAGGAGTAATGCTGGGCCTGGCACTTGTTAGCTCCTCTGCCACCTCTTTAATCTCCTGGACGAAGTCATTGACGGTTCCAGCCTGGCTTTCGCTTACGGCTAGGATTAATGCGTTGATGGCGTTCAGTGATAGCACGCTGGCGCCGTGTACATCGTCGTTCTTAAGTTGAGTGATTTCCTCGAGTACTTTGCTATTCATAGCTACGTATTGGTCTTTAGTATATAATAACTGGTAACGAAAGTCTTGATTTCGGTGGTGGTCAAATGGATGTGGGGGTTCTAAAAGGCAAATTCTTAGGAGCGCTTGTTGGCACAGCGGTGGGGGATGCAGTTGGCGCCGGATTTGAGGGACGTCGCGCGGCTGAGGTTGAGGCGATTGAGTGGGCGGCTGACAGACGGGAAATTCTAGCCTATACCGATGACACTCACATGATGATTGGTATGGCTGAATCATTGGTGCAAAAAGAGGGCTTTGACGGTGAGCACATGGCGCGCGTTTTTATTCGGAACTACGAAATTGAGCCATGGCGCGGTTATGGGCCTGGCCCGCCGACTGTATTCCGCATGATAAGGGACGGTGAAGTCTGGGATAAGGCGGCTGAAAAGTTATACCATGGCGGCTCCTACGGCAACGGATCGGCGATGCGAATTGCGCCCCTAGCTGTCTTTTACCATAACGATTTAACCATGTTGACAGAAGTAGCTTACAGATCGAGCCTAATTACACACAGTCATGTGTTGGGTAAGGAAGGTGCGGCATTGCAGGCATACGCAGTTGCTCTAGCTGTGGGGCTGGAGCCGGGCAAAGCCTTTAAGTCGAAGGAATTCTTAAGCAGGCTTGGCGAACTTATTCAGCACGAGGCTTACAAGAAGAAATTGGAGAGCGTGAGCATGTTGCAGGGTGAGGCGGATAAGGCTAAGGTTATTGCCCAACTGGGCAACGGTGTGGAATCTTTCAACTCGGTGCCAACTGCCATATATTCGTTTCTGTCCAATCCGGATTCGTTTAAAGAGGCGATACTGTTTGCGGTCAGCCTTGGCGGTGACACTGATACCATTGCGGCGATGGCTGGCGCTGTAGCTGGTGCTTATCTCGGTGTGGAATCTGTGCCGGACAAGTGGCGGATGAAGCTGGAAAATCGTGAATACATCGAGGAACTGGCGGCGGTCTTGTATGATGTCTGGGTGAGGGCGCATGGCCTAGATGTGTAGCTCGATTATGTCGTTATCCTTCAGCACGTGGTCTTGACTGACCCTCTGACCATCGAATTTTCCCGAGCCCCAGACGACGGCGTATTTCAGTTTGGCTTTGAAGTCTTTATGAACGTCTTCTGCGGCATTTTTTACCGTGCTTCCCGTTTTTAGAATTATTGGGTCGGTCAAATCAGGTTTTTGTCCTGGACTTTTGGTGTGGACTCTGATAATTTCCAGGGCTTGAAAAATACCCTTTCTGAGGTCTTGCAGATTGTTGCCGCTGGTGGCGGATAAAGCTAGCAACGGGAACTGTGAGCCGTAACGTGTTTTTAGTCGGCGCCAACCGACCTCTGAGGTGTCGAGGTCGCTTTTGCTGCCGATAATCAGCATTTTTCTGGGTCGTTTGCCTATTATACTTTCCGGAGACATATTTGTTACCGGCACAATACCTACGCTATCCAGTTCTTGAAGAGTTGTCTCAACCTGCTCCACAGGATTTTTGTTTAAATCTGCGATAATGGCTATTAAGTCGGCGTTTCTGGCGACATTATTCAACCAGACGCGAGAATCACGTCCTGTAATTGGAGGTGTATCTACCATCTGGATTTGAATGTTTTCAAATTTCATCATACCTATATTGGGAGATTTGGTGGTGAAGGGATAATCGCCTATTTCGGGCAAGGCGTCGGTGACAGCGGCTAGCAGTTGTGATTTGCCTGTATTTGGCAGCCCCACCAGCGCTATCTGTCCGGCGCCTTCTTTTCTGATATAGAAACTAACCCGGCTGGTGGCGGCTTTTCGTTCCGCCTCTTCGGTGAGCCTGGCGATTCTTCGTCGCAGGTCGCCATACAGATGATCGGTGCCCTTGTGCCTGGGCATAATAGCGAGCATGGTCTCTAGCGCCTCAATTTTATCCTCGGGAGTTCTGGCCGCCCGATAGCGTTTTTCAGCGTCGTAGTATTGCGGTGGTAGATTTGCCGGCATTGTCTTTTAACCTGTTTCCTAATTCTAGCATAATCGCTATGGACAGATTAAGGTTTAAATTAGCTGCGAAACTAGATGTGATACAATCAGAGTATGGCGAAAAACGCAAAAAAGTATATTCTAAAGCTGGTAGTGAGTATAGTGGCTTGCCTGGCTGCCGGTGCCATCGGTTCCATATTTTCCCGAAGTGCCATTCCAACCTGGTATGCGACACTGGAAAAGCCGGCTTTTAACCCACCGAACTGGGTATTTGCCCCGGTGTGGACAGTTCTATATATACTGATGGGCATAGCCGCGTTTCTGGTGTGGTGTAAGGGGTTGGAGAACCGACAGGTCAGGATAGCGCTAATCGTATTTCTAATCCAACTTATACTGAACACTTTGTGGTCGGTGATTTTCTTCGGTCTTGAGTCTCCTTTGTATGGATTAATTGTAATCTCATTCCTGTGGGTAGCCATATTGGTCACCGTTATTAAATTTTTTAAAATATCTCGTGTGGCAAGCGTGCTTATGTGGCCTTATCTGCTGTGGGTCACTTTTGCCGTGGTTTTGAATTCGTCGATATGGCTGCTGAACCGATAGGCGGCGAAGTAGCCCGAGGCTATCCGTTTTGCGCCTTGACTATAAATGAAAGCTTCTGATTATTGCTACGAGTGCCTGCAAAAGCTGGCTAATCAGGCCGCGGAACTGGCGACGAGTGATGAGCCGGTTAAAGCCAGAGCAATAGCGGAAGGTTTAAAGATACTTAATGATGATTTCTCTCTGGACTGCGTATCCATCGTCGTCGCCACTAAAATGCATAATGCCATCAAAGAAATTACTGGAAACCCCGACCCTTACCGTCAAATGAAAGATAAAGAGATTGCCGTCGCCAGGGAGCTATCAAAGCAGATGAAAGTCGAACCTGACAATTTTAGGAGCTGCCTTAAGTTCGCTGCCTTGGGAAATACCATCGATTTTTTCAGGCCTCTGGACGTCATTCAGCAGGACATAAAAAAGCCGGTTAATTTTGTCATTGACGACTCGCAGCGGTTTGAAACCAAACTCAAGCGTGCCGGAGGAAGGGTTTTATATCTGGCGGATAATGCCGGCGAGGTCTTTTTCGATTTGCCACTTATCAAGTGGATGAGAAAAAATGCATCGGTTGCCTACGTGGTTAAGTCGGCGCCAGTTCAAAACGACATTACCCTGAAAGACATCAGGCGGGCTGGGATTGAAGCTGAACTGGGCGAGATAATGACTACCGGTACGGCTACGCCGGGTATAGATTTCGCGCAGGCATCAGTAAAGTTTAAGCGTGAGTTCAATTCCGCAGACCTCGTCTTTGCCAAGGGTATGGGCTACTATGAGTCTTTATCGGAACTGCCGGCAGAAGGCAAAGTTTTCTACTGTCTCAGGGCGAAATGCCAGCCGGTGGCAGATTCACTTAAAGTGCCGCTGAACAGCTATGTGGCTATGCTGCGGTAGATCAGTCTAGTCAGTTGTATCCAGTTCCAGGGATTTGAACCGCTGAGATTATCAGTCTTTTGTTTGCCCTTTGTCCGGTTTATCGCTCGGCCCGTAAGTTAGCGTGCAGAGAAGGTCATTTGAGGCGCATTGCTGACATTCAGTCTGGAGAGTGGCGTGTGTTATCTGGAACCGCTCCCGAAGCAGGTCTTCTATTTTCTGGCGGATACCAGCGGCTTGAGCGATAGAGAGGTCATCGATAAGTACGTGACAGCTCATGGCATGCAGTTCTGGCGAGATACTCCATACATGGACATCATGGACATCTTTTACTCCAGGCAATCGGTTCAAGGCATTTACCATCTTGGTGATATCCACATGTCCGGGCGCAGCCTCTAAAAGAACCCTCAATCCTTCTCTTAATATGCGCCAGGCAGCCAAAATAATGACGAAACCAATGAGTACGCTGATAATCGGGTCCACCAAGAACCATCCGGTGAGTAGTATTATGATCCCTCCAATAATTACCCCGATGGATGCCAAGGCATCGCCTAAAGCATGCCAGAAGGCACTACGCACATTTAGATTATTTTGCTGTTCCCGGCGTAACCAGAAGGCAACGAAAGCATTAACCGCAAGCCCCAGTGTAGCCACGAGTACCATTAGCAGGCTGTTAACCTCTGGTGGCTGCTGAAGGCGGTGGTAGGCCTGATAAAGGATAATTGCGGCAATTGCGAAAATGCTGACGGCGTTAACGATGGCTACTATCACTCCCACCCTGTGATAACCAAATGTCATATGGGTACTGGCGGGACGTTCAGCTTGTCTTACTCCATACCAGCTGAGAGAGAGTGCCAAGATATCAGCAAATACATGGCCGGCATCGCTAAGTAAAGCCAGACTGTTAGATATGAGCCCACCAGCCACTTCTGCCGCCAGAATGAAGACGGTGAGAACAATGCCAAGTTTCAGTTTATTGCCTATAGGCTGTGTATGATGAGTATGGTCGGTCAATTATCTCCCACCTTTATTGAAGATTTCCTGAGTCCGGCGATGCATGCAATCTATTATAAATGTTAAGCCAAGTGGAGCCCAAGTATAAAAGCTAGACGTATTTCGTAATTTCGCTGAGGCTGCGGATTCGGGGGCAGTCGGTAACATCAGGAAAATAATCGTTGCGGTCGATTAGCAATGCCTTAATGCCGACGCCACGGGCACCAACGATGTCTATCTGGTACTGGTCACCGACAAACAGTGTTTCTTCGGGCTTGACCGCAGCTTTCTTGAGCGCTGCGAGGAATATCTCCGGCCGGGGCTTATCGTGTCCCACCTCGGCTGAGGTAACCTTGAAATTGAGGTAAGGCTGCAGTCCAAGCTTCGTATACGTGGCCTCCATGTCCTGAACGACATTTGAAATAAGCCCAAGGATTAAGCCACGTTTCTTAAGTGTATCTAAGGTGGGTAGGGCATCATCGTAGACTTTGAATTCCCATTTATAATCTCCGATTTTAGCCAGTATTTGAAGCGCTGCGTCACGTCCGATTTCTGCTCCAGCTCCCTCAATTATTCTGGTTACGTATTCGACATAGAACTTTATCTTTTCCTCTGCGGTTTTGTTGTCTATTGGCGAGCGAGCGTTTTCGTTACGGTAAAAGATATCGGCGGCAGCCAATGAGGTGAACAACGCCTTGGCTTCTACCTTGATGCTTAGCTCACGGGAAGCATTAATGTAAACATCTTCCCGAGGCGGATAGTAGCTGGCTAAGGTATTGTAGAAATCGAAGAATACGGCTTTAATCATGCGAATTAAAATTGTAGAAGAGAGCCACCTGGCCTGTCAAACTAAAGGTCGATCAGCCCTATCTGGTTCCAGGTGAAGCCATTATTGGTGGTTATGGAGAAAGCGCTCTGGTCATTGCTGCCTCCACCAGGAGCACTGGTGCCGCAGTATGCGACTCGGCCATCAGCGGACCAGGCGACACGTGCCTGGGCGGGACCAGTGGGTGGCTTCTGGCTGTTCTGCCAGGTCGGATATGGCGAATAGGGGTTGGACGTGAAGTATACCTGAGGGCCACGGAAAAGCGACACTGTTGATTCCGTGACAGCTCCAGCCAGTAGCTTGCCCCGACTGAACATACCGTAGTGCGCCAGGCTGCAGATGATGTCAGGACGAACTAAAAGCCTGTAGCCGACAGTGTCGTCAATACGGTACGCGTCGTCATTTGGATTGCCGGAGGTGGCTACTCCTGGCGGATTGTCGCTCCAGCAAGCGTAGACATGCCGGTTGGCGGGAGATGTTCCAATATAGTCTGCCGGCAAAGCTATGTCCGCGTAGGTGAGCGGTGTTCCCGGTGTATCCTGCCCTGATTGAGATATTTCCACCGGATAGCCCGGCGAATTATTCCAGGTTGTGGTATTTACGCCAAGGTCTCTGAAACCGATGTACAAAAAAGTGTCGTCGGTAGCGGCGACGGCCAGCAAGGTGCCATCAACGGCAAATCCCGGTGAATACTCGATAGCGAAGATGTCGGCGTCTGACCAGCCGGTGGCACCGGTGCTCATATCCTGCCAGCCTCCTGGGAAGCCATTCATTATGTTTACCCATAACTTCCCATTACCGCTGCCGGTGGATGTGCCTACAGCGATATCCCGGCGGCCATAATCCGGAGATAGAGCTAGACATTGCACGCGCTCACCGCCGCTCAGCTTGCCGCTTAATCCGGTAGCAGCGAAGTTGGTACCACCGTCGGTTGACACGAATACCTCCATTCCGTTGGTCACTACAGCAACTACTCTTGGGTCATCCGGCGCTATAGCCAGTTCGGTCCAGGGTGCAGTTCCGCCAAGACCTCGTGAGATATCGGTCCAGCCGTAGCCTCCGTGGTCCGATTTGTATAGCCTGGCGTGGGGAGAATCAAGTGCATAAGTCGTGCTATCGTAGCCAACCGCGATATGGCTGACATCGCTGTTCGGTACTATGAGGAGGGTGCTGACAACAGGTTGTACGGTTTCGGTCTTCTTTTCCGGCGGCTTGGGAGTTGCCACTATGAATTTGACCGATGCCGGTGTAAGGTCGACATTATCGGCTTCGTCATGAGACTTGACGTAAAACGTATAACTACCATCCGGTAAATTTGTATAGCTCTTGGAAGTGTCAGAAGTGAAGGAAGAATAACTGTCATCATGACCTTCTAGATAATAGGAGTAAGTCAATTTATTGGTTGCTGTCTTGTCATCACTGCCGGTCCATTCGAAAGTGGCTTTGTTAGAATCGATGGTTTCGGCCGGAGCCACAGTAATTACGGTTTGCGGTGACGTTGTATCCGAAGGTGGCAATTCTTGTTGCTGTGGGGGAGGTGATGGTGGAGGAGCTACGGGCTGAGAAAGACAGGAGTTGCCTGCCGGAATCAGTAGCACTAGTAGTAGGGCAAATAGTATCCCAGGCTTGTTGATTGTCTTCATAAGTAGACTTATGTAATGTCAGTATGTTTCGATTCTAACACAATTACGTAAAAACATCACTTACAAGTTTTTGACACTCAGTCATAAAGTTGCTAAGCTTGGTTAAGCGCTGAGGAGGTTAATTTGCCTGAGGAAAAAAGCAAAGTAGATATGGAAAAAATCGTCTCGTTGTGTAAGAGGCGTGGCTTTATTTTCCCCAGCAGCGAAATTTATGGTGGGCTGGGTAGTACGTGGGATTATGGTCCTCTGGGGACGGAACTTAAGCGAAATGTTAAAGATGCCTGGTGGCGGGCAGTGGTTCAAGAACGCGATGATATGGTTGGTTTGGATGCTAGCATTATTATGCATCCTCAGACATGGGTTGCCAGTGGCCACGTTGAGAGCTTCTCCGATCCTTTGGTTGAATGTAAGTCCTGTCACCTGAGACGGCGAGCCACCGATTTAACTGGCAACGTGTGTCCCGATTGTGGTGGCGCTCTGACAGAGCCGAAGCAGTTCAATTTGATGTTCAAGACTTTTATGGGTCCGGTGGAGGACGAGGCCAGCGTCGTTTATTTGCGACCGGAGACAGCTCAGGGCATTTTCGTTAACTTCGACAATGTTCTGGCTACTTCCAGGAAAAAGCTACCTTTTGGTATTGCGCAAATAGGCAAGTCCTTCCGCAATGAAATCACGACCGGTAATTTTATTTTCAGGACCAGAGAATTTGAACAGATGGAGATTGAATTCTTCGTTAAGCCCGGAGCCGATGAGGAATGGTTCAATTATTGGGTGAAGGAGCGCTTTGATTGGTACTTAAAACTTGGTATCAAAAAAGATAACCTGCGTCTACGGCGGCATTGTGATGAGGAACTGGCCCATTATGCGAAGGGTTGCTATGATGTCGAATATCTTTTCCCTATGGGTTGGGCTGAGCTGGAGGGCATTGCTAACAGGGGTGACTTCGATTTGATACAACATGCTAAAGGTAGCGGCAAGAACTTGAGCTATTTCGATGAAGACTCCGGTGAGCGCTATGTGCCCTATGTCATTGAGCCTTCGGCGGGAGTGGATCGCTCAGTATTAGCGTTTATCATAGACGCTTATGATGAAGATTTAGCTGACGGGGAAACGAGAGTGGTTTTGCGTCTTCACCGTCAGCTGGCTCCAATCAAAGTGGCCGTTTTGCCGTTGAGCAGAAATGAGAAGCTGGCGCCGCTAGCCAGGGAGGTCTATGCTGAACTTCGTCGCCATTTTGTAACGCAATATGATGATGCCCAGAGCATAGGTCGGCGTTACCGACGTCAAGACGAAGTAGGTACCCCCTTCTGCGTTACTGTTGATTTTAAATCGCTGGAGGATAATCAGCTTACTATTCGAGAACGGGATAGCCTGGCGCAGATTAGATTGCCGATAAATGATTTAGTTAAAACTTTGCAGGCGAAGTTAAGCGGCGAGGCTTTTGACACGCAACCTTTGTGGGCTAGCAGGACTTCTGATGCTGTGGAAAAATGAAGATTCTTCATTTTGCTGACCTCCATCTGGGTATGGAGACTTATGGTGGTGTTGATCCGGCTACGGGGCTATCGACGAGGTTGATCGATGTCATTAAAGTCCTGGATGAGGTAGTGGAATATGCGGTGGATAACGATGTTGACCTGGTTCTCTTTTGTGGGGATGCCTACAAGAATCGAGACCCTTCCCAGACTCAACAGCGAGAATTTGCCAAACGGCTGAGACGACTATCAGAAAGTGGAATTCCTGTATTCCTATTAGTAGGCAATCATGACCTGCCCAATGCAATTGGCCGAGCCAATGCTGTCGAGATTTTCGATACATTATCCGTGAACCATATTCACGTTGGCAACCGACCGGACATTTACACTATACCGACTAAAAAGGGTAATGTTCAGATAGTGGCTTTGCCGTGGCTTAAGCGAAGCGCATTGTTGAGCCGGGAAGAAGCGAAAAATCTTAGCATAGAGCAGGCAAACGACCGACTGCAGGAAATGATGACTCGCAGGTTGTTAGATCTAATTTCGGAGCTTGACCAGAGCTTGCCCACATTGTTGATTGCCCACGTAGCGGTGTCGACGGCTAAACCCGGATCGGAGAGAAGTATGGTGGTGGGGAGAGACCCCGTTTTGCTGCTTGGAAATGTTGCTCAGCCTGTTTTTGACTATGTGGCTTTGGGACACGTTCATCGGCACCAGGTTTTAGTTCAAAGCCCGCCTGTTATATATGCCGGCAGTCTGGAGCGTTTCGACTTTGGCGACGAAGATGAAGATAAAGGATTCTACGTGGTTGATGTGGAGATGGTAGGCGGGAAAAAGCGCACGACTTATAAATTCCACAAAGTTAATGCCCGGCGCTTCGTGACTGTTACGGTCGATATCGCCGTTGAAGATGCAGACCCAACCGGTACTGTTTTGAAGGCTATCGCTCAACAGCAGGCAGCTATTGCAAATGCTGTAGTCAGAGTTCACATTTGCCTACCCGCCGCTCTGGAAAACTCTGTTCGGGAGGTGGAGATAAACAAAGCTCTCAAAGCAGCTCACTACGCTGTAATTGCTAAAGAAGTAAGGCAGGAGGCACGTCTCAGGTTAGGTGAACTGACCAGCCAGGGATTGAGCCCTATTGAGGCCCTAAAGATATACTTAGAAACTAAGAAAGTACGGGCTGAGCGTCAGAAAATTTTACTTGGATATGGAGAGAAGTTGATATGGCAAGCGGAGCAAAGGATAGAAGAGACTTTGGAGGCAGGTAAGTAGAATGAGAGTTTGGCCGGAAAGTAAAATGAAGATACGGCTCGGCATAAGGTCTAAAATTCTTATCTTTTTTTTGGCCTTGTCTTTAATCTCACTAGGCGTAATAAGCTGGCTGGCGTTTAGTACAATATCTCAGGTCAGCTCTCTGGTCAAACAAAATAGCACGAGCATGTCAGAAGAGGTTGCCCGTCAAAGCATCTCTGCTTTGGAGGACCTGGGCCGGACTCTAATACAGCGGCGCGCGTTATTCGTTGCCGATGAGACAGGGCTTTTCATACAGTACCATCCCTACTTAAGTAGCTCCGAACTTCCAGCGAATACCGAACTGCGTGAAATCGCGGTACAGCGTGTTGGACAAACCGGTTCTACATTTGTCTATGATAATACGGGCAAAGTCTATTTCGATGTGGACCCCAAACTGGTAGGCGTCGATTTGCTTAAAGTAGGTGGTGAACCTGTCTCCTTTGCATCTATTGTGGAGAGGAGCTTTAAGGGGGAAGCGTCAGGCTTATATGACTGGAAAGATGAAAACGGGAACGTAAGGACGAAATATATGCATTGTATACCCGTTGAGGGCACGAATCTGATAGCAGCTGCAGCCACCTACATCGACGAGTACTCAGCTCCAGCCGAAGAGCTAGAGGCACATATAACTGACACAGTACAACAGACCAATGAATATATAGACGAGCAGGTACAGAGAACACAGTGGATTTTCACCGGCGTTTTCGGTGTTATGATTCTTCTAGCCTCTGGTTTTATATTTTTACTATCGGGGGCCATTACCCGACCGATACTGGCGCTTACTAAAGGTGCCGAAGTCATAGCCAGGGGCGAACTCGACTATAACATTAAGGCCGAGACCGGAGATGAA
>Ga0256868_10000621_pt1 | contig 20408 bp, 21 predicted proteins | sample RVTome_13_FD_187341 | JGI IMG/M metagenome (GOLD analysis project Ga0256868, IMG submission 187341) | Soil microbial communities from uranium-contaminated site in the Upper Colorado River Basin, Wyoming, United States - RVT92D227 HiSeq ...
TTTAATTTCAATATATGACATACTAAGAAATGTTAGGGTGCACAAGTTTATAAATTTATCTGTTTTAATAAATATTTGTGCCACCCAATTAATTAAGTAGTTAATTTAATGAATTAATCTAGTTAAGTATTTTTTCCAATCTTTGTTTCAAATCTTTAACATCAAAAGGTTTCACAATATAGTCCACCGCAGCAAGATTTCCCATCCCCATACTCATACTATCACCTTTTGCAGTAAGAAATACTATTGGTATTTTTTTCCAATCAGAATTATCTTTTATCTTTGCTGCTACATCCCATCCGCTTATTTCAGGCATCATAATATCTAATAAAACTAACTCAGGATTATCTTTCATCTCACATAGTTTTTCTATACATTCCTGACCATTTTTTGCTTTAATTACCTTATAGCCAAATATTTCTAAAGTCTGGGCTACAGTAAAAAGTATATCTGGTTCATCATCAACTACAAGTATTGTTTTACTCATAATCTTTTTATTTCTTTTCAGTTAGTATTACATCTACTCTATTAAGAAGTGTTTCTTTATCAAATGGTTTCATAATATAATCCGCAAGTCCTTCATCAAGAAGTACTTGTTTTCTTTTATCTGAAATTTCAAGAACACTCATAAATGCAACTTTTATCTCGGTTGATTTCTTATTTATCCTGTTAAATACATCCCAACCACTCATACCTGGCATCATAATATCTAGTAATACCAAATCGACTTTTTCTTTTTCAAGGCGTCTAAGGCATTCTTCACCGCTATATGCTGTTACAACCTGGTATCCACCAAGCTCAAGGACTGTGCGTGTCAAATCAACAATATCTGGTTCGTTATCTACAACCATTATCTTTTTCATTTCCTCATCTCACCAATTCTGCAAATAAAACTTTAATTTTCTAATCCTATATATCAAAACATATATTAAAATTAACGCCTTACCAAACTATTTACTACATAAAATCTAATAAATAAGATATTAATTATCATGCAATCATATTGGAGTTGTTTCTGTTGGTAGAAACTATTAAAATAAAAGACAAACTTTTAGCTCATATAGAAACTTGGAGGTTATATACAGTTATATGGTGTGGCTTAGTAAGTTTAGTAGGTTCTTGTATAGCATATCAAGATTTACCTCCACTAAAAAATGCAATTTTAGCATTATTTATACCAATGATGGGATGGATAGCAGGATTATACCTAGCTGATTTTTTTGATAGAAAACTAGATGCAATAGAAAAACCACATAGACCGATACCATCTGGTAGAATCCATCCTTATGAAGCACTTGCAATAGGAAGTATATTTGCTGTTACAGGGTTAATTTTTTCTTATTATTTAAATATATATAATCTAATATTAGTTTTTGTTACAGCATTTCTAGTTTTATATTATGCAAAAATTACAAAATCTAGAGGAATATGGGGAAACATAAATAGGGGTCTAGTAACAGTTGTCGCATACCTATATGGAGTTTTTTCAATAGGTCAAACAATTCAAACATATCCGAACTATATATGGTTATTATGTTTTGTTTTTTTTATACATGATACAAATAGTAATTTAGTCGGTACAATAAGAGACATGGAAGGTGACAAAAAAGGAGGATATAAAACAATCCCCGTAAAATATGGATTAAAAATAACAATTTTATTATCAATAGTCTTAACAATAATTTGGTTTTCAATAGCGATTTATTTACCATACAAATACAACTTTCTCAAAAAAGAATTTTATTACATCATGATTATAGACTTTTTAATACTATTAATATTGTATGTTTACTTATTTAGCTCGATAAAAAATTATTCAAGAGAAAAAGCATTGAAATTTCACGAATTTTTTGTAATAGAAAGAATAACCCTTGCTTATGCTTTGATTTTTGGGATTATAGATATAAAATTAGCATCAGTTATTTATATAGTAGCAATATTAATTACTATCGTCACACAATTCATGCTAAGAAAAAGATATGAGTTTGTTATGATAAAATGAAATACGCTGTTATTGGTATTGGTGCAGTTGGAAGCATAGTTGGTGGTCTTCTTGCTAAATCTGGTGAGGATGTAACATTAATTGGTAAACCATATCAAATTGATGTTATTAACCAAAAAGGATTAAAAATTATAGATGTGAATGGTACAACTATTCTTAAAGATATTAAGATATCTAAGGATCTATTATTAGTAAAAGATGTTGATATTGTTTTTATTTGTGTCAAATCCCAAGATACAAAACAACTTGCAAATGATTTGAAAAATATACTAAATAAATCCACTTTAATTATTTCACTTCAGAATGGTGTTAAGAATGCTCAAGTTTTGAAAGATATTACTGGGAATAAAGTACTATCCGGGGTCGTACTTTTTAATGCTTTATATGAAAAACCTGGTGAGGTTACACTTACTATAAGAGGTAGAATACTACTGGAGAAAAATAAGGAAAATTTAGATATTTTAGTTAAATCTTTTTATAAAGCTGGTTTAAAAATAACCCTTGTTGATGGCATAGATGGGTATCTTTGGAGTAAACTTATATTAAATCTGCAAATCGCGGTAACTGCATTAACTGGGCAGACAATTAGACAATCAATTGCCAATAAGGACACTAAGAATATAATTGTCGCAACAATGAAAGAAGGAATTAATGTAGTTCAAAAATCCAATATTAAATTAGAAGTTCTCCCTGAAGTTGATCCTAAAAAAATGATTAAAAGATTTAGTAGTTTAGGTTCCTTTTTTTTAATTATCGGGAGTAGTTTAATTGGTATTAAAAAAGATGCAAGAAATTCTATGTGGCAGAGTTTATCTCAAGGAAAACAAACCGAGATTGATTTCATTAACGGGGAAATTATTACTCTTGCAAAGAAATATAAGATGCAAGCACCTATTAACAAAAAGATAGTAGAACTAATAAAAAAAGCAGAACAACAACATCAATTAAAAACCTATGAACCGCAGGAGTTAAAAAAAATATTGAACGTTTCATAGATAATAGTAACTTTGGTCATTATGAACTATGAATCAATAGGTGAAACAGTGGGACAAAAAAAATTTGATGCTAGTGGCATAAAAAAATAGATTAACCATTAATCAAAAGAAAATCAGCTTATATACAACCTGATATTTTTAAATAATAAAAACGGATGCAATAACATTAAGGAGGAAACTAATATATGTTAAAAATCATACAGTTTTTCCTTCAAAAAATTGGAATAAAATTTGATGCCCATAAACTAAAAAAAATTATTGATTTAGGTTTCATAATTACAGAAAAAATTGTTGTAAAACTTGATAAAATTCTTCCTTTTTATTTAGATTTTTATAAAACAATGATTGAAAATGAGATAAAAATAGCAGGTATCACAAAAAAAGATAAGATTTTACATATTGGATGTGGCTCCATACCTGCAACTCCTATCCTTGTTGCTGAAAAAACAGGTGCCTGTGTAACTGGAATAGATAAAAACCTTGTTTCCATAAAAAAGGCTCAAGAATTAATATATAATCTTAAACTCTCATCTAAAATAAAGGTTGAACATGCAGAAGCATCAAGATACCCACTAGACAAGTTTGATTTAATTATTGCATCCCAAGGTATAAAACCATATAATGAAACTCTCAGATATATAGCTGAATCAATGAGCTCCAATGCCCGTGTGATTCTCAGAACAAGCTCATCTAACAGTGGAGAACTGGTTGAAAAAGATTTATTTTTAAAAGATATATTTAAATTTAGTAAAAAAGTTTTACAGGAAAAAAACGGTTTATTGATTTCAGTATTACTACTTAAAAAGTAATTTTAATAAAGATAAAATTTTAGTTTAACTATGTAAAATATATAAATAAGTAGGTAATAGCTAAGCAGTAACTTTAATCATATTTAATGGGGTATTATACAATCATTGAAAGACTAGCTCCCTTCGTAAAATCAACATTGGAAGTAAAACCAAACAAAACTAGATCTACTTCAAAAAAGATGTTTCAGAAGGTTACAAGAGGGGTAATGGACAAATGCCAATTTTTTAAACTTAAAAAATGTTTAAAACACGCATACAATAATTCACCTTTTTACCATAAACTTTTCAAAGAAAATAATCTGAAACCTAGTGATATTAAATCTTTTTCAGATATGATAAAAATACCTTATACTGAACCAGTGGATCTACAAAATAATCCTAAATCTTTTTTTGCTGTACCTGAAGAAATGTTTGTTAAGGTTTTTACCACTTCTGGTACAACAAATAAACCAAAAAAAGCGTATTTTACTGCAAAAGATCTTGATAAAATTATAACTTCAGCCGCCATGGGTGCCAAAATTATATATGGTATAACAAAAAAAGATGTCATCCGTATGACATTTGAAGAAGGATATGGTACAGAGATATGGGGAAACAGGTATTGTTTAGACAGAGCATATGAGGGGATAATTGGTGCTTTAACAATATGCACAGGGAGATTACCAGTTGAATATGAATTAGGGATAATAAAGGAATACAAACCAAATGTTTATGCTGATGTTTCATCAAGAATTAATTATCTAACTAATGAAATGAAAAAAATATGTGATTTAAAAGAACTTGGAATTAAGAAATTTCTGATTGGAGCAGAACCTACACCTAACTCTATGCGAAAAAGCATTGAAGAAGCATGGGATGCTGATGTTTTTATAGGTTATGGTATAACTGAAATTGGTCTTCTGATGGCTAGTGAATGTGAAAAGAAACATGGTATGCATCTTAGTGAGTTGAATTTTTTAACAGAGATTGTTCATCCAAAAACTGGTGAACAACTTCAAGATGGTGAAATTGGTGAACTAATTTATACCACATTTGATAGAGAAGGAATGCCTCTTATAAGATATAATTCACATGATCTGGGACGTATAATACCTGGCATATGTGATTGTGGTTTACCTTTAAAGAGAATTGAAATTAAAGGTAGATCAGATGATCTTATACCAATAGGAGCTGGTGATAATCTATTCACCCGAACGTTTGATGAAGCACTTTTTGCTATACCTGAAATTCAAGAGTATCAAGTGATCTTCGATAAAAAAGATGGGAAAGACTTAATAACGGTTGTTACTGAAACCACCGTACAAAATACTATTATTCAGAAAAAAATTGTTGAAGCAATTATGAAAATGCCAGAAATCAAAAATGGTATTGAATGCTCAAAAACTGTTGCTACTCCTGTTGTCAAACTAGTTAAACCAAATACCTTTGATAGAAACAAAATTAAATTCCATAGATTAATTGATAATAGACATCTTTATGATTAACATTATTTTGTAATTTCAATTTTTTTAAAATCATGGTAAATCAATTTTATGAACATTAAATTTTATTTTTGGATGAGGTGCTAGCTTAACACCGGCAAAGAGTTTTTTCTTCAGATAATGTGAATCTAAGTCAAATGAAACACCTACACCTTTTGGTGGCTTCAAGAAATCAATTGTAAGTGAATTATGTCCAAGTTTAGATGGTTGTCTTTGTTGTACAATTTTACAGTCCCCCTCTAATTTAACAGTTTTTTTGTCATCAAAATAAACACCTGTGATTCTGCCTGGCATCTCAGGCATAATAAAAGCTCTGTAGAAACCTTCCCCTTTAAAATCATCTATATATTCATAAGGATTACAAACTGGTTGTACTCTTAACTTAATATTTTTATCATCTAATCTTGCAGTGATTGTTATATCAGTTGGGTAGTACAAATCATATTTTTTAATGTAAATTGTTTTATTATAGTGAAATATTATATCACTGAAATCAATATATTTGTTACCTTCTGTAAAAAGTGTTAGTAACCCAAGTGCAGGTCCTTCATATATCCAAAATAATGAGTTACCATAGAAAATACTCCATTCGTTATCAAAAATACTCCAGAACCAGTCATAACCAAATGGGTTATTTTCTGTAGTAAAAGCAATTTTATCTGGGATTTTTAGTTTATGATTTGAAACCCACCAATTAAAAAGATGGCCATATGTTGAAACTGTTTTCTGTATATCTGATAATCTTTGAAAAGGATTTGAATATGACCAGTTACCCCATGCATGTTCAAGATATCCCTTACCTTTTATCTCATGTTTGTCATTATTTAATTTAATAAAACCTGTTAAATCACAATTAAGGAGCCACCCGTATCTATAATTATCTAAACCAATAGGGAGATACCCATTTGTAGAATCCTGTGCACTCCAATGAGGTAGTATCTTAGCTTTAAGTTTTATGTCAGCTGTAAAGGCTGTATCATCATCTTCAATATGAAAATGATAATCTGGGTGCAATCCATTTATTGTGAAATTATTGTATTTTAGATCGACCCTGTTTTTTTTATGAATAAATTTTTTTATATCATCATTAAATGCTTTATGTATTACACATTTATTTGATGTAACATCAAAAAGAAGATTTATTATAAAACATGAAGGTGTCTCTAATTCGTAAGCCATGCTTCCTTTAAGACTCCACTTTTTATTATCATCTAATGTTTTAAATAGAGTCTCTACTACCCACCATTCTTTCATTGAAGGGTAATGATCTCCTTCGTCTTCTGGAGTCCATGGATTTTTATATAAGTTATTTTTTGACGTCAAACTTAATCTAAAACTTAGATATTAAAATCTCTTTTATAGTATCTTCTAAATGATTGAGAGGTTGCAACAGGTATAACACCTGAAAATCTCTTAGTAATAATCATTATTTTAGTAATTCTTTTTATCAAGTTATAAGTTGAATAAAAATCTTTAGCAACCTTCCTGGCGCCTTCATATAGTTCTTCTGGTGTCATGTTTTTCGGTTGAAAAACAACTTCAACTTGGTTGTATTTACTCCAGTCTTTAGTAATTATCCTACCTTCTTTGTCTAATCTTTCAAATAATGGTGTACCTGGATAAGGAGTAAGAATATTTACCTCAAGAACATCTAAATCCCAGTCATTAATTGTTTCAATAGTTGTATCAAAAATATCTGGTTTATCTTCATCAAAACCAAAGATGATGCCACCTTGTATGGTCATTCCATGATTATGTACTCTTTTAATCATCTTTTTGAAATCATTTACCTTATTATGTGTTTTCTTAATATTATTTAATGCTTCCTGACTAACAGATTCAAAGCCAACAAACCATTCAACACAACCTGATTTCTGTGCTAAATTCAAAAACTCTTCATCTACACTCCCAAGAATATTTGCTGTTCCGTTCGCTACCCATCCTTTATGAATTCTTTGTTTAATCATCTCTCTGAATAGTTCTATAGCATATTTTCTATGAAGCGTCAAATGAGGATCATGGAATATAAACATCTTATTTGGCATGTTTTTTATTTCTTCAACAACATCTTTTATTGGTCGTTGTTTTATCATATTTCCACAAAAACTACTTATTGCACAAAACTCACATCGATTTGAACAACCACGTGTAGTTTGAACAGCACCTATAAAAGGATTATTTTTTATTAGATCTCTTCTAAGAGGTGGGACTTTTGAAATATCAAAATCGTGGTCTCTTTCATAAACTGGTTTTAATTCTCCTTTTTCGAAATCTGCCAGTGCTCGAGGCCAATTTGCCTCTGCCATACCTATAATTACGCTATCTGCATGTTGTTTTGCTTCCTGAGTCATAGCTGTAGGATGGTACCCACCTAGTATGACTGTTTTACCATGTTTTCTAAATTCATCTGCAATTTCATAAACCCTGGGGGCAGTCATAGTATAGCATGTGATTCCGACCAAATCTACATCTTGTTCAAAGTTAATATCCTCATAATTCTGATTAACGATTTCCACAGAATGTTTACTTGGTGTTATCGCAGCAAGATGTGGAAGTGTTATAATCGGATAACCTGTGATGGTTCTTCTCCATGATCCTTTATCTTTTATCGTAATCATTCCATGTTCTAAGGCTGGAAATACTAGTAATATTTTCATATACTCCACAGTAACTTAAATTTTTTTTATATTAAATTTCTCGTTTCTATAAAATGATCTTCCGCCCATATTAGATAATATTTTTACTGTTATATTTACTGGATTGAGATCATTTAAAACAAAACTTCTTTTTATACAATTTTTAAATGAAAAAAATTCAAAAGAAATTCTTCGAGTCCCATCTAAAAGCTCTTTTTCAGTCATTAACTTTGGTTTTATATTGACTTTTCCCTCTTCGTATCTAGACCAATCTTTTGATGTGATACGTCCTTCTTTCTCAAGTCTCTCGAATAATCTGGTTCCGGGATATGGAGTAATGATGCTGAAGGATGCCTCATCAAGCCCCCAATCAAAAATCGCTTGGAGAGTACTGTGAAAGATATCTGGGGTATCATAATCCAATCCGAAGATAAAAAACCCTGTAACTAGCATTCCATGATCTTTTATCTTTTTTATTGCTTTTGCATAATTCTCCACTTTATTTGTCCCCTTACCAGCTTGATCAATATTTGCTTGAGAAATTGATTCAATACCTAGATACCATTTAACAACACCTGCTTCATATGCTAATTGTAAAAATTCATCATCACGAGCAATAACATTGATATTTCCAAAACAATCAAATTTTTTATTTACTTCTTTTATTCTTTTAAAAAGTAGTTTTGAATATTTTGGATTAACAGTTAGTGATGCATCGGCAAAAAAGATTTTTTTTGCCTTAATGGTTTTCAATTCCTCTACTATAACATCCACTGGTCGTCCTCTAAAAATGCGTCCCTCGACTATATTCATTGCGCAGAATTCACATCCTGTTGGGCATCCTCTTGATGCCTGTATAGCCTCGGTAAAAGGAGTATAAACTCCTATGTCATGTCTCGCTGGTGGAATTTCTTCAGGTTTAACTAGCCTTACTGCTCTGTAAAATGGTTTAAGTTTCCCTTTCTCGGCATCTTTTAAAAGTTGAGGCCATGTTAACTCTGCTTCTCCAATAACAACACTATCTGCATGTTGTTTTACTTCCTCAGGCATAAGTGATGCATGATATCCACCAAAAACCACCGTTATACCTTGTTTTCTAAATACTGATGCTATTTCATATCCTCGAATCGAGTTATATGTAAGACAAGAAATACCAACTAAATCATATTTTTTATTAAAATTAATATTTTCATATCTCTCATCTACAATTTCAACATCATGTTCACGAGGTGTTACAGCGGCTACTTGCTGAAGAGTTAAACTAGGATAGTTAAACCTAGAAAAAAAACTTCTTTTATTTTTACTATGTGGCATTATCAACAATATCTTCATAATTGCCTCCATTTGTATAGAACTGAATTTATTAGGAGTTTTTAGTTATACTAATTAATGGTTAAATCAATATTTAATTACCAATAAAATATGGTATTACTAATATGTTAAACAAGATACATTAGAAATATTTAATATTTATGGATTCAGGAGCAACCGGAAATTAACCATTTTTATCCTAAAATATTATAATTATTTTCCAGTAACTATTAAAAATACTATTTGTTTAACAAAAATATCGAATGAATAAGAAACTTAAAATAATAAAAATTGCAGTACTTGCTTCTGAGTCACTTGGTTGGGGTTCTGGCAAGCATTATTTTCCTATGATACTTAATGGTTATTCGTGGGAATCTAGAAGTAAAAAATATACATTTGTTACTGATTATATTTATGATAAAGATATAATAAAAGGCAGGCTTTCTATTTCAAATTATGATATATTACTTGTACCCGGTGGTGGTGTAGGCGATAGTGAAGCAATATCAAAAGGTTTTACGTTATCTTTTAAAGTTAAAAGATGGAAAAAAAATATTCAGAATTTTATAAAGGATGGCGGAAGTTATATTGGTATTTGTGGGGGTGTTGCTCTTTTTACTAGGCTTGACACTGGTAAAAATAGTAAACCTAAAAGTTTTCTTGAAAAATTATATGATAAAAGTTCGTTAGATATTTCTGTTGTTAAACATTTTTATAATCATCTTGCTTTTCCACTTTTATATACCTTTCAGCATAATCATCCTGAGAAAATAGGTGCTGCTAGTTATGTTTTTTCTTTTTCGCCAGGTGAGACTAAAGACGGTGTTTTGTTTCATTCCGGTGGTGTACCTGTTGATTTTAAAATTTTAAAGGATAATCCTATATTTTTTGATTATTATAGTAACACTCTTCGTATTCGTTGGTGGGGTGGACCAGCTATTACTTTACCTGATAAATCTGACAGATTTTTAAAGGTGTGTGCAAATTATCCTGATAAGGATTTTTCAAAAGATGAAAAAACTAGAATTTTTGCATGGACTTATCGTGGAGGACTTCATGGTCTTGTTAAGTCTTTTTTGGGGTCGCTTTTTTTTATTAAAAAAGAAAAACTGGATTTAAAAGATATATTTATGTATATATATTTTTTAACAAAATCATGGAAAAAAAGTGATAAGATTATTGATTTAGATTTTTCGGGTAAACCCTCAATTACAGTTGAAGAATACCCAAATAAAAACAAAGCAAGAATTGTTCTTTGTACTTCACATCCAGAATATATGATTTGGTGGGATGGATATATAACCGAGGTTAAAGAAAACAAAGAGGTATGTATGGCAACTGGCTTTCATAAATGGAAAAATGTAAATCCATTTAGCATAGATTTAATTGAAGAATTTACATATACCTGGTGGGTTTTACGAAGATTTGCTGCTTGGGCAGGTAAAGTACCTGATAAAGAAATGCCGCCTATAGAAAAGGGGGAGATTAATAAAATAGCAAAAAAAATAATTAAAGAAAATATTTATTGGGATAAGACCCTTATCAATCAGATGAAAAATATCTAGGGTGATAAAAAAAGTGGGATCAAAAAAATCTTTTTTTACTAGTCCTTTAAAATTTCTTGCTCATTGGCGTTCTCTTCCACCTTATGAGATGATAAGTTATATTTTCATGTACGTAAGTGTTCCAATGCTAGCTTATGGTATCCAGCTATATGATATGGATATAATCAGAGTTATTATTTTTACGGTTATTACATTATATGCTGGTTTTTTTGCGGCACTTATCTGGAATGATATAACAGATGCAGATATTGATTCTGTTGCCCATCCAGATAGACCTATTCCATCTGGGAGAATTAGTAAAAAAAAATTTTTTGCAATCGCGTTTTTTTTTACTGCATTAATGTTATTTTTTGCATCTCTTGTAAGTCCTATATGTTTGATAATTGTTTGTATTGCTGCTTTTTTTGTAACATTTCATGATAAATATCTTAAAAAACGCGTTAAAATTCCTGCTTATTCTGAGATATTTACACCTGTACAATGGGTTATTGTAGCAGTTTTTGGTTTTTTTGCTATTTGGACTACAATTTCTCAAGATTATTCTGTTTCAATTGATCTTTCTTTTCTCGGTACTATAAATACTAATAAAGATGCAATTATACAAATGATCGCTCTTGTTTTATTTACATATTTTACAGATAACGCTCATGATATTGCAGAAGGAATTGTTGATGCAGAAGGTGACAAAAAACATGGTGTTAGAACATATGCAACAAGCTTTGGTGAAAAAAATGCAGCAAGAGTCTCATTTGTTTGGTTTTTAATATCAGGTATACTAGGAATTATTTTATTTTATACAACAATTTTATCATTTGTATTTCTAGTTTTATTTATCATTTTATGGCTGTATATCATGTTTTATTCCTACAAACTTTTAAAATCAGATAAAAAAGATATCAAAAAAATTAGCGCAATTGTAGGTAGAAAAGGATTTGATTATTTCCTATTTTCATATAACTTAATATTTTTAGATGTTTTAATTCAGATCATTATCTCTAATTTTTATTGATTTATTATAAATATTTAAAGATAAATTATTTTTATCCTTTTTTATAGGTTAGTATTTATTAGGAAAAAAAATAAACAAAACTAGTTATTTTTATTTGCAATTAGTGTTTTCTATAATTATATATCTCTAAAATTACACACTTTTGTTATAATTCTTTTTTTTATGTGAAATGCAATAGAATTTATTGATTTTGTATAAATTGAAAATAAATATGAAGGAGTAGGAAAATACTATAATTGTAAGACCGAAAAATCTTTAAGATATTATAATTTAAATAGATTTATTATTAATCCTCAAATCTATCAAAAAACAACTTTGATATGGTATATTAAATCCATTTAATTACAATCTTCATATAATCTAGTTGTATATTATAGAAACCTTTATTTTTAATAATTTTATTTCCCCCCCCATGAAACTAGAACTTAATGATCAACAAAAAATGATTCAAAAAATGGTGCGAGAGTTTGCTGAGAAAGAAGTCGCACCTATAGCTGCTGAACTTGATAAAAAAGAAGAATACCCACATAAAACTCTTGAAAAAATGGCAAAACTCGGTCTTCTTGGAATAATAATTCCTACAGAATATGGGGGAGCAGGACTTGATACGATTTCTTATTCAATTATTGTAGAAGAAATATCGCGTAAATGTGCATCCACCGGAGTTATAACATCTGTTCACAATAGTCTTGCAGCATGGCCTATTATAAAATATGGTACAGACGAACAAAAGAAAAAATATTTACCAATTCTTGCAAAAGGAGAAAAAATAGGTGCCTTTGCAGGAACTGAGCCAAATGCTGGTTCAGATCTAGGTGCTATGAAGACAACGGCTGTTCTAAAAGGAAATAAATACATAATAAATGGTGATAAAACATTTATCACTAGTGGTCCAGAGGCAGGTATTATAATTGTTTTTGCAGTAACTGATAAAAACGCGGGTTCAAAAGGTTTGAGTGCATTTATAGTTGAGAGTAAATTCAAAGGATTTAAAATAGGTAGTATCTTTGACAAACTAGGAATTAAAGCTTCAAAAACAAGTGAACTAATTTTTGATAACATGGAAGTTCCAAAAGAAAATCTACTTGGAAAAGAGGGAGAAGGCTTTAAAATTGCACTTAGTTGCCTTGACGGTGGAAGAATAGGTATTGCATGTCAAGCAGTAGGAATAGCACAAGCCGCTCTTGATGAAAGTATTAACTATTCTCAGCAGCGTCAACAATTTGGAAAGCCTATATCAAAATTCCAAGCAATTCAGTGGATGATAGCAGATATGGCAACTCGTATTGAAGCGGCTCGTTGGCTTGTTTACAATGCAGCATACAAAAAAGATACCGGTCAAAGAATCAGCAAAGAAGCTGCAATGGCAAAACTATTTGCAAGTGAAACTGCGATGGAATGTGTAATCAAAGGATTGCAGATCCATGGTGGTTACGGTTACACTAAAGAATATACAATTGAACGTTTATTCCGTGATGCAAAAATCACTGAAATCTATGAAGGTACATCTGAAGTTCAAAGAATGGTTATAGCAGGAAACTTGTTACCCTAAACCATTTTTAATCTTAATTTATCCGAGGGAGTAAATATGGGGGAGTTTAATTACGAAAAAGAATTTAATAGTTGGAAATGGGACATACCAAAAAACTACAACATAGGATACGATGTTTGTGATAAACACGCCCAGGGAAAGAAAAAAGATAAGATAGCTCTTTACTGGGAGAACTTTGATGGGAAAACCAAAAAATTCACTTTTGGAGAAATAAGTAGTTTATCAAACCAGTTTGGTAACGCCCTAAAAAAACTTGGATTCAAAAAAGGTGATCGTTTCCTAATAAGGTTACCAACTATACCTGAGTTTCAAATTTCTTTTCTTGGTGGTGTAAAAATAGGTGCAGTACCGATACCATCAAGTGTAATGTTCAGATCACATGAAGTAGAATACAGGATAAATGATAGTAGTTCAAAGGCTGTTATAACAACCCCAAAATACGCAAAAGAAGTACATGAAATAGAGAAAAACTGTCCGACTTTAAAAAACATCATCATCGTAGGTGATACCGTAAAAAATGAAGTCTCTTATCAGGAAATAATGAAAAACACTTCGACTTCTTTGAAACTTGAGCCTACAAAAAGCGATGATATGGCTTTCTTCTGTTACACATCTGGTACTACAGGCAACCCAAAAGGAGCAGTTCATATGCATAGATGGGTTCCTGGTAACGACCCAAGTTTTATCTTCTGGCAGAACGCAAAAGAAAATGATATAATAGCTCATACTGGTGATCTAAACTGGATTTTCCCACTAGGTAATGGTTTCCTTTATGTTTGGCGCTGGGGCATAACAACACTTGTTCACGAGGGACGTTTCGATCCTGAACATTGGTTTAAACTAATGGAAAAATACAAAGTCACTAATCTAGCGTCTGTACCAACAGCATACAGGATGTTTTTAACAGTAAAGGATGCTAATAAAAAATATGATCTTTCCTCATTACGACATTGCATATCAGCTGGTGAACCACTAAATCCAAAGGTTATAAGTGAATGGAAACGACTATTTAATCTAGATATACTCGATGGTATCGGTATGACAGAAGTCATGGTATACCTCTCTAATATGAGAGATATGAAAATAAAACCAGGTTCCTGCGGCAAACCACAACCAGGTCATATATGTACATTATTAGACGAAAATGGTAATCTCGTACCAACTGGTGAATCAGGTGTTCTAGCAGTGAAACAAACAGATCCTGGTCTATTCAAAGAATACTGGAATAAACCAGATAAAACAAAAGAATGTTTCAAAAACGGTTGGTTCCTCAGCGGTGATGTTTTATACCAAGCCGAAGAAGGATACTTCTGGTTCAGTGGCAGGAATGATGATCTTATCAAAGCCAGTGGCTACCGTATATCGCCATTTGAAGTTGAATCAGCTATCATATCTCATCCTGATGTATTAGAATGCGCGGTAGTTGCTAGTCCTGATGAAACACGAGGTACCATCATAAAAGCATATGTTGTTTTACAGGATGGAAAAAAAGCCTCAGATAAACTAGTAAAAGATATACAGGAGCACACAAAAATGGTTGCTGCTCCATATAAATATCCACGTGAAATTGAGTTTGTATATGAATTACCTAAAACTCAAAGTGGTAAAATTAAAAGAAAGAATTTAAGAGAGCTTGAAAAAGAAAGAAAACTGGGAGGAAAAAATCTATGAATATAATTGTTTGTGCAAAACAAGTTGTAGATGTATCTGAGATGAAAATTGATTCAGCGACTAAAAAACCCATTCTACAGGGTGTTCCTCAGAAGATTAGCGATATGGATAAAAACGCTATGGAAGAAGCAATAAAAATTAAAGAAAAACATGGTGGTAAAATAACTGTTTTAACAGTTGGTCCTGCAAATGCTAAAGAAAGAATTAAAGAACTTTTAGCAATGGGTGCAGATGAAGGATTACTTGTTACGGCACCAGAAAATATTGATTATCATATGACTGCAACTCTTCTTGCTGAAGCAATTAAAAAAATTGGCGGATATAATATAATTCTTTGTGGAGAAGCGTCAATTGATATGTTTTCAGGTCAAATTGGCCCAAGACTTGCAGCAAATCTAAAAATCCCACAGATAACTTATGCTCAAAGTGTTACTGCTGAAAAAGATAAAATTACCGCTGATAGAAACATGGGCGAACAAATGATTGTAACAGAATCAACCTATCCTGTACTTGTAACGGTTACAAAAGAAATAAATATGCCACGTCTCCCAAGTCTTATGCAGATACTTGCTTCAGCAAACAAACCAATAAATGAAATAACCGCAGATTCACTTACAAAAAATCTTAACCCTCTTGTTCAGACAATAGATCTAAAAGGAGTAAGTATGGAACGTAAAAACGTTGTCTATAAAGATGACATTGATGAATCAGTAAAACAACTAGTAAATAATCTTGCAAAAGAAGGAGTTTTAAGGGGGTAAAAAAATGGTTCTAGTTTATTCCGATAATAAAAACCTTACAATAGAGATGCTTAGCAAAGCAGCAGAACTTGCAAAAGAAACAAAGGAAAAAGTAACAGCTGTAATTATTGGTTCTGCAGATGAAAAACTTGCAAAAGAATACATTTCTTATGGTGCAGATAAAGTATTTATCGCAGAAACAAACCTTAAAGATTTCAAAGCAGAAGAATACGCAGATATCTTATCTAAAATAGTAAAAGAAACAAAATCTGACATAATACTTGTAGGTTCAAATAAAGATGGAAAAGAACTATCCGCAAGACTTGGCGGTCTTCTAAACGCTGGTTGTATTGTTGATTCAAACAATATTTATATGAAAAACAATAAACTTTTAGCAGAAAGAATAGTCTATAGTGGTAATGCAATAGCTATAAATCAGTTTAATTCAAAACCAGCAATTATAACTATTCCATCAAAAGCATTTGACCCACTTAAGAAAGATAATTCAAGAAAAGGAGAAATCACTAAAAAGAAAATCGATGGCGAAAAATCTAATTCAAAAATAGTAAAAGTGACAGAGATGAAAACCGGTGATGTAAATGTTGAAGACGCAGAAATTATCGTATCATGTGGCCGTGGTTTCAAAAATAAAGATGATATAAAACTTGTTCAAGAATTAGCAGATGTATTAAAAGGTAAAACAGTTGGATGTAGCCGCCCAATTGCAGCAGATATGAAATGGTTATCTGAGGAACATTGGATTGGCCTCTCTGGCCACAAAGTTAAACCAAAGCTGTATATTGCTGCAGGTATATCTGGTCAAATACAGCATATAGCAGGCATGAGAGATTCAGGAATTGTTGTAGCAATCAACAAAGACCCTGATGCACTTATTTTCAAATCTGCAGATTATGGAATAGTAGGAGACCTTTACACAGTCTTACCAAAATTAACATCTGCTGTAAAAGAAAAAATGGGGTAAATCATCCTATTTCTATTTTCTTTTAAGCACACAAAATTAAGAGGTGGTTACTAATTAGCAGAGAAAATGAAAAAAAATTAATCAAAAAAATACCTAATGATAAACTCGCTGATTTTATTTTCATGAATCTTAGAAACATGTGGACAGTAGACGGTCTATATTACTTATTTATTGAAGAAAAATATGGAACAAAAGAAGCAACAGAAATAGATAGAAAAGTTTGGGAAATAATGGGTAAACTAGAAGCTCGCAAGATAAAAGAGCTTTTGAACATTAAAGGAAAAGATATTCCATCTATTATGAAAGCACTTAGTTATTCTGGGTGGTCAATGGATCTTGAAGATAAAGAAATAGAAATTAAAGAAAATAAAGGAATAATTAGAAATATTAAATGTCGTGTTCAAAAAACTCGCCTCAGCAAAGGCCTTTCTGAATTTGGTTGTAAACCAGTCCGCCGGGGTTTTTTAAAAGAATTTGCAAAAGAATTCAACCCTAAAATTAAGGTTGATTGTATAGTTTGTCCACCAGATGAACATAAAGATGATCTCTGGTGTGAATGGATTTTTACTCTTGAAGAGGGATAGTTTATGAAAACAAGTAAAGAATATAAAGAAAGCCTTCGTAAAATGAAACCTAATATATACAAATTTGGTGAATTAATAGAAGATGTAACCACTCATCCTGCGACAAAAAGAACAATCGAAGGTCATGCTCAAATTTTTGATGCAGCTCATAAACCCGAGTATCAAGATATTCTAACTACTAAATCAAATTTAACTGGTAAAAAGGTTGTCAGGTATCTATCAATTCTTCAAAATGCAGATGATATGATTGCAAATGTTAGAATGAAAAGACTTATGTTTAATCTTACTGGAACTTGTACTGGAGGTCGTTGTGCTGGTTTTAATGCACTTAATGCTATGTGGGCAACAACTTATGAAATGGATAATGATCTAAAAACAGATTATCATAAAAGACTTAAAAACTGGCTTAAAGACGCGCAAGAGCGTGATATCACTCTTTCTGGAGCACTTACTGATCCAAAAGGAGATCGTTCTAAATCTGCTTCTCAACAAGATGATCCAGATATGAACCTTCATGTTGTTGAAAAAAACGATAAAGGAATTGTTGTTCGTGGTGCAAAAGTGATGATTTGTGGTGTTGCTGCAGCAAATGAAATATTTGTAATGCCTGGGACAGGTTACAAAGAAGAAGATAAAGATTATGCTATTTCTTTTGTAATACCTAGAGATATTGATAATCTTACAATTGTTGAAACACGTAGGCCAAGTGACACTCGTGAACTTGAAGAAGGTTTTGACACACCTGTTGATATAGGTGGTATCACACAAGCTTACCTACTTTTTGATGATGTATTTATTCCAAAAGAACGAGTTTTTATGTACGGTGAATACAATTATTCATTAAAAGCTATTATGAATTTTATTGCCCCTTACAGATCCGCAATTGGTGGATGTGTTGCAGGCCAAGGTGATGTAATGATTGGTGCCGCAGCACTTATGGCAAGAGCAAATGGCTTGTCAGAAAAAATATTCAAAGATAAAATAAATCAAATGATAATTAATAATGAAACTACATTTGGTATGGGAGTGGCAGCAAGTGCAATGGGTACGAAACATCCATCTGGTGTATGGATTCCAAATATGCTTTTATCAAATGTAAACAAGGTTCATGTTGCAACACTACCATATGATACAAAACGTATCGCTCAAGATATAGCTGGAGGAATCGCAGAGACAGGTTGTATCCCCTCATGCAAAGACATTAATGACCCAAAATATGGTAAATTACTTAAAAAATATCTTAAAGCCAACTGCAGTGGAGAAACACGAGCAAGAATTGCAAGATTAATCGAATGGCTAACAATTGGCTCAGGTGTTCCAGGCTGTATGCATGGTGGTGGTTCACCTGACGGAGCAAAAATGATAATTAACATTAATACAGATATAAACCATTATATGGAACTAGCAAAACGACTCGCAAATATTAAAGAAAAAATAGAAGTTGAGCAAAAGAAAAAATAAGTTTAGATTAAAATACCATTTGAAACAACTATCTCATGCGAATTATTTGCATATAGTTCTTTTATCGTATTTTTATCGAAAAATACAGTCTATGTAATATATACATTTTTACACATCTCTTTTAAATAAGATTAAATCTAAAGCTTAAGGTTACAATGGCATAGTAAGTCATAGATAAAAGGAGAATATAATATGAAACATAAGAATAGTAAAATAGGCAAATATGGAATTAAATGGGAACCTGTTGAACGTTGTATCACAAAAGACGGTAAAAAGATACCACCGCATTATAAAAAAACTGAGTTTAAATGGAAACAATACACCTAGAATTGTTTTTACTTTTTACGATTCCAAAAAAACTTAAAAATTACAGATATATTTTTAAACACAAAATATAATATTGATTTCACGGGGAAGTAATAATGAAAAAACAGAATTGTCCATTTTGTGCCCACCGATGGGTTAGAAGCTCAAAAGAAACAATAATAATCTGTCCGAATTGTAAAATGAAATTTACAGAAGAAGAATATCTAAATATGAAAGCATTACAAGAAGAAGACGAAAAAATTTAATACTTATTTTTAAAAAATATAGAATTATCTCTTTTATAAAAGTAGTCAAATTATAAAGTTTAGGATTTTCTTTGTAAATATTTCGCACTATTTTTAAACAGCTTTTTATTATGCACTTTGAGGAAATGAGTGATGGGAAAAGAAACTAAATTTATATTTACTAAACTAAAACAAATACCATTATTTGAAGAACAAGATGATGGTATTCTAAAAGAATACAAAAAAGAAGATTAAAAAAAAGAATAACTGAGGTTGTTTCTATTTGAATGCTAATGAATTTCAAGATTTACAAAAATTTGGTAGCAACATCGAAAAAATTACGGATGAAATAATTAAAAAAGAACCTAAAAAAATAATTTAAAATATGTATTTAAATGTTTTTTAAAAAAAATTTATACTTTGCTTTTTTCTCTTATCAAATGGATGTATATAAAGATAAAATCTTCTTTAATAAAAATTAAAAACTGGTTAATATTTAAAAGAGATTTAAGAATAATTAAAAGAAATTTTAAAATCAATACTAATAAAAAAGGTTATTCATACAAGATTGTTGAGACAAAGAAACAAAAAGGAAATAAAACAATTATTATTAGAAAGCGTGTCCCTTTTTATTTTGATATTAATAGTTACAAATCTGATTTAAATAATATTAACGGTGTGTTCTATTTATCTGAAAAAGATAGAAATACAGAAGAATCCAATCACTATTTTTTAGTAAAAAAATCTATTTGGGATTTTCCCATTGAAGATAAGAAATTTAGTGATTTTGTTTTTTTTTTGGAGAAAATAAAAATAATTAGTCTAAATCGTTTTGTTTTCTTGGATAGAATTCTTGAAATTATTTCCAATATAGCTAGTTTAAAGATTAGTCAAAGACATAAGTAGTTGGACACATCGAAGTTGAATTTTTTTCCTCCCAAGAATTGATCAATCTTCATCTGCATATTCTCGATGGTTGAAAAATAGGTGGAGTTTGTGACTGTAGCTCGTATTGTTCTCCAGCAGCTTTCAGTTGGGTTCAACTCAGGGGAATATGGT
>Ga0256868_10000622_pt1 | contig 20389 bp, 19 predicted proteins | sample RVTome_13_FD_187341 | JGI IMG/M metagenome (GOLD analysis project Ga0256868, IMG submission 187341) | Soil microbial communities from uranium-contaminated site in the Upper Colorado River Basin, Wyoming, United States - RVT92D227 HiSeq ...
TAAAGATATGGAGCTTAGCCCTACGACCCCCTATGCCGGGAAATACGTCGGATACACCGTCGAGAAAGGAAAACTCTCCTTTGACCTGAAATACCTTATCGTCAAGAAGAAACTTGAATCTCAAAATTACATCCATCTGGACCAACTTACCTTGGGAGATAAAGTGGAGAGTCCTCAAGCCACAAAGTTGCCTGTCAAGCTTGCCATTGCCCTTCTTAAGGACCGAAAAGGCGAAATCAAATTGGATATCCCTGTGACAGGCAGCCTGGATGACCCCAAATTTAGCATTTGGGGCATCATCTTGAAGATACTCATCAATCTGATTGCGAAGGCTGCCACATCACCTTTTTCACTTCTTGGAGCTGTGTTTGGGGGCGGAGAAGAACTCAGTTTCGTAGAATTTGATTACGGAATCACCACCCTTACAGAACCGGATGCCAAGAAAATTGAAACCATTGTAAAAGCGCTCCATGAGAGACCCTCCCTCAAGATGGATCTTGAGGGCCATGTGGATACGGAGAAAGATAGAGAGGGATTAAAACAATACCTGTTCAATAAAAAGCTGAAGGCCCAGAAATTAAAAGAAGTGGTTAAGAAAGGAGAACCTGCCATTCCAGTCGATGAGGTTAAAATCGAAATTGCCGAATACGGGAAATACTTGAAAATGGCGTATAAGGAGGAAAAATTTCCCAAACCAAGAAATTTTCTTGGAATCGCGAAGGACTTGCCTGATCCGGAAATGGAAAAATTGATGCTGACCCATATCGAGATCAAGGAGGGTGATCTGAGGGCCCTGGCCACTCAACGAGCGATGAAGGTAAAAGATGCCATCTTAAAGTCCGGCCAGGTGGAACCAGAGAGGGTCTTTATCCTTGAACCTAAATCTCTTGCTTCTGAAAAGAAGGAAAAGCTCAAGGATAGCCGTGTTGATTTTAAACTCAAATAATCTGAAACCGGTTCATCAAAATCTTGCTGCGAAAAGGAGGAGACATCCATGTTAAAGGAATTTAAGGAATTTGCAGTGCGGGGGAATGTTGTTGATATGGCGGTTGGAATCATTATTGGTGCGGCCTTTGGCACCATTGTCAATTCGCTTGTCCAAGATGTGATCATGCCACCCATTGGGCTCCTTTTAGGGAATATCGATTTCTCCAATTTCTTTGCAGTGCTGAAGGAAGGCAAGGTGGCCGGACCCTATGCCTCTGTGGCCGCGGCAAAAGCGGCTGGCGCGGTGACAATGAATTATGGTATATTCATCAACACCGTCATCAGTTTCCTCATCGTTGCCTTTGCCGTGTTTCTTCTTGTTCGGGCGGTCAATCGACTGAAACGTCAACTGGAAGCCCCCCCTGTACCAACCACGAAAGAATGTATTTACTGTTTTTCAAAGATCCCAATACAGGCAACGCGTTGTCCGAGCTGTACCTCTGAGCTGAAGGAAGGTTGAAAGGCATCGCTCGGCTCATTCATCTCGTCCCCACCCTTCCCTCTCTCTCGACTACGGGGGAAAGGACTTCGATGTGAGCCCCTCGGCCTGAGCTCGGGCCGAAAGCTCAGTGGACCGCTAAAGGTGAGTGGGGATAATCGGAAAAAAATAGAACGGGAGAATTCCTATGGTATCACGCATCCTCACCTTTTTTAAAACCGGTGTTTGGGAAATCCGATTAAAGGATCTTTCACCCATAGAAGCCTTCTTCTTTAAATACTTACGCATCATACTTTTGGCATTGCGAGGATTTATGAGAGACCATTGCCAGAAGACCGCTTCAGTATTGACCTATTATTCTTTACTCAATGTGGTCCCCGTTGTGGCCGTAGCCTTTGCGATGGCTAAAGGTTTCGGTCTTGAGAAACTCATCGAAAAACAGATCCTCCAAATGGCAGAGAAGGCAAATTGGCAAGCGGATATCACCACACAGATTATTTCCTTTTCTCACAATCTCCTTGAGCAGGCAAAGGGCGGCTTAATTGCTGGCGTCGGTGTCGTATTGCTATTCTGGACAGTGATATCAATCTTGGGAAAAATTGAAGAATCGTTGAATGACATCTGGGAAATAAAGAAATCAAGGACACTGGTGAGAAAATTTAGTGATTATATTGCCATGATGGTCTTCTTCCCCGTTCTTCTTATCATTTCCAGCAGTGCGACCGTCCTTGTGGCAAGTCAAGTGAAAGTGATCGTCAATAAAATCGCCTTCCTGGGAGTTTTCGGAAAGGTGGTTCTTCTCGTGTTGAATCTACTGCCCTATGTATCCATCTGGACGCTCCTAACGATGCTCTATCTGATCATGCCAAACACCAAAATTCCGCTTAGGTCAGCTATTGTTGGAGGGGTCTTTGCAGGGACGATTGCCCAAATTGTTCAATGGGTATACATTAAATTCCAGATTGGGGTAGCAAGTTATGGAGCCATTTACGGGAGCTTTGCGGCCCTGCCTCTTTTCTTGGGTATGCTTCAAATGAGTTGGATGATCGTTCTTTTCGGCGCAGAAATTGCGAATGCCAATGAACATTACGAAACATTCTGCTTTCACCCGGACTATTCCAGGATGAGCGTCTCATCGAAAAAAATTCTCATGCTCAGAATCTTTCACCTCCTCACCAAAAAGTTTTCTCTGGGAGAAAAGCCCTTGAGTGCTCACCAGATTGCCCATGCTTTGGAGATCCCGGTTCGCCTTGTACGGCAGCTCCTCCATGAATTAAGCGATGTGGGTCTGGTGGTTGAGACAGTCAAGGGGATCAAGAGCGAAGTCGCCTTTCAACCGGGACGAACGATTGAAAACATCACCGTTAAATTTGCCCTGGATGAGTATGAGAAATACGGGATTACAAAGATCCCTGATTATCAATCCGATGAGGCAGAAAAGATTTCCAAGTATTTGAAAGATATTTCGGAAACCATCGAGAAATCGCCTGCAAATGTCCGCTTGAAGGAGATATGAGATTCCTGAATAAATAAGGAAATCTCTAATTACACACTGATTAAAGCCAATAACACAGATACGAAATACATTGAAAATTCATTCAAATCTGGGTAATTAAGGAAGCCCGGGGAGTCCAAAGGCTCACTTTGTTGCATTGACAAATCAATCCGAAATCCCTTATAAAATGATTAGATGTCAGCAATTCTTGTCACAGGTGGAGCAGGATACATTGGAAGTCATGTGGTCAAGGACCTTCTCCGCCAAAACCACAAGCCTATAGTCTTTGATAATCTTCAAACCGGCCATCGAAAAGCCACTAAGAGTGCCCTCTTCATAGAAGGAAACCTTTCTGATCAAAGAAAACTTACAGAGATTTTTCATGACAATTCCATTGATGCAGTGATGCATTTTGCAGCAGATTGTTTGGTTGGAGAATCCGTCCAGAACCCGATAAAATATTTCAACAATAACGTGAAGAATAGCTTGAAGCTATTTGAAATGATGGAAGAATATAATGTTAGGAAAATTGTTTTTTCTTCCTCCGCTGCGGTCTATGGTGAGCCTGAACAAATCCCTATTCCCGAGTTGCATCCCTGTGCTCCGTCAAATCCTTATGGTGAAACCAAATGGATCGTTGAAAAGGTACTACAGACCTTTCATGATGGAGGTAAATTAAATTTCATCTCCCTTAGATACTTCAATGCAGCAGGAGCCGATCCAGAAGGTGAGCTTGGAGAGGATCACTCTCCGGAAACCCATTTGATTCCTTTAGTGATTAAAGCAGCTTTGGATGGAACTTCAGTCCCTGTTTTTGGCACAGATTATGATACTCCCGATGGAACTTGCATTCGCGACTATATCCATGTCAGCGATCTTGCCCAGGCACATATTTTAGCCCTTGGGAAATTAAAACAAGGAAAAATTTCTGGGGTTTATAATCTGGGAAACGGGAATGGATATTCAGTAAGAGAAGTGATCGAGACAGTCAAAAAGGTAACAGGAAGAAAGGTCGTTGCCATCGAATCGCCAAGGAGACCAGGAGACCCTGCCCGGCTGGTGGCCAGTTCAGAAAAGATTAAAGAAGAGCTGGGATGGATTCCAAAATACACCGATCTGGAAACGATTGTTAAAACCGCTTATCATTGGCATATAAAACATCCAAAAGGCTATGAAGATACATGAAAAGTACCAAATTCCAAGCACCAAATAACAAATAAATTTCAATTACCTAAATTGTAAACAAAAGTTTTTGGTCATTTGAGATTGGATCTTGGAATTTGTTTTGGATTTGGAAATTGGGATTTTAACACCATGCCCTATGCCCTTTGCGTTTTTATAAGGAGAGAAACCCATGTGCGGTATCTTTGGGATTTTTAATCATTTTGAAGCATCCAATCTCGCATATTTAGGTCTTTATGCCCTTCAGCATCGTGGCCAGGAGAGTGCTGGGATCGTCTCCTCAGACAGCAGGCAACTCTATCATTATCGCCAGATGGGACTGGTCTCCGAGGTCTTCACTAAGGAAATTCTGAAGAGACTTTCCGGAAAAAGCGCCATCGGTCATGTCCGGTATTCCACTGCTGGGTCGAGCGAGCTCAAAAACGCTCAGCCTTTCATGGTGGATTACTATAAGGGTAGTCTTGCCATTGCCCATAATGGAAATTTGTCCAATGCACCTCTCATCCGAAGCGAACTCGAATCAAAGGGATCCATTTTCCAGTCGAACATGGATACTGAAGTCATCGTTCACCTTATTGCTCGTTCCAAAGAAAAAACCTTTGTAGAGCGAACGGTCAATGCCCTTAAACAGGTTGAAGGCGCTTACTCTTTACTCATTCTGACAGAAAAGGAAATGGTTGCAGCCAGGGACCCTTTCGGCTTCAGGCCCTTGATTCTCGGTCAGCTTAAGGACGCACCGGTGGTTGCCTCCGAGACCTGCGCTTTTGACCTCATCGGAGCCAAGTTTATCAGGGAGATTGAACCAGGGGAAATTCTCCTCATCAACGAAGAAGGAACCAAATCTTTCAAGCCTTTCCCTCACAAACAACATCATCAGTGCATCTTTGAGTTCATCTACTTCGCCCGGCCAGACAGTTTCCTTTTTAACAGAAACGTTTATGAGGTTAGAAAATCGTTAGGAGTCCAACTTGCCAAGGAATCGCCAGCAGAGGTAGATATGGTCGTTCCTATCCCGGATTCCGGATTCCCGGCCACATTGGGCTATGCGGCTGAATCGAAAATACCCCTGGAGCTTGGAATGATAAGAAACCATTATATAGGACGGACGTTCATCGAACCCGAAAAACGAATTCGGCACTTCGGTGTTAAAATCAAATTGAACCCGGTCAGAGAATTGTTAAAAGGCAAGAGGATTGTCACCGTGGATGATTCCATCGTCCGGGCGACCACCAGCCGAAAAATTAATAAGATGTTTCGGAATGCCGGCGCCAAAGAAGTTCATGTCAGAATCAGCTCCCCACCCATCACCCATCCCTGTTTTTTCGGCATTGATACGCCAAAAAGATCAGAGCTGATCGCCTCGTCCCATAAGATCAAGGAAATTAAGAAGTTTATTAATGCAAGGTCTCTACATTATTTAAGTTTAGAGGGTTTGAAAAAATGCATGATGGAGGGTGCTGAGTCTTTCTGTTACGCCTGCTTCACAGGAGATTATCCCCTTCCCTTTCAGATGGATTTAGAATAAACGAAGAGCATTTTTAATTTGCAAAGTATTAAAAGTATTACCTGATGAGGGCTAGGGGTGTTCACAATACAGTTACCAAAGTGCGAAGGTAGGGTCAAAAATGGCACTGTTTTTTTGACAAATTCATCAGTTTTTGATAAACAGTTATTTAAGACTGATTGACCCGATAAAGCCAAACCTTCCGTAAGAAGGGGTGGAAAGCGGCGGGTGTTTATTAAGCACGGGAATCACCCAGGAGGAACGCCTTTGAGCTTCAAGCCGGAGACTCCATTTGACAACATCGAAAGTGCGCACCAGTTTGTGGAACTATTGATCGAAGCCATTGAGGAATCGAGGCGCGACGTGGATGCGGACATCGCAGGGGTGGGAAGCAATCGCCCGGAACGCCAAAAGGAAGCCCTCCACCTTGTCTCCGACACCCTTGCGAAACTGAGTGACCACATGACCGCTAGCCGCCGAATCTTGAACGACTTGAGAACCTTGCGCCGTATGCTTCTGCAGGAGCGGCAAGGCGACAAACCCAATGCTGATCACAAACGGTAATCGTGAACTGATAGTCCAATCTTAAAGTAGGTGTACTCTTCTCAAAAGGAAATCCATATTCAATTTTTAAAAGACGACGTAAATGAGGGGACGAAGAATGAGCGGACGTTGGGTCTAAAACAACTTCACATTTATGGCCATTCGGTGAGTTGAGAGATAGCGCCAAATATTTTACAGCCTGGGAGGATTCATGTTACCTGTAAATATATCAATTTGGGTGAAGGTTGCGATTATCGTTTTCGCCCTTCTGGGAGTCATTCTATTCATTCTGGGAATCCAGCGCGTTTGGCGGCGCAGGGTATTGACGGGTAGTCTGGAGGGAGTCGTAGGCCTCCTGCTTCTTGCCATCGCTGCGTTAATGGCGGCGATCTCCATTAATCTGTACACCTATGACCGTTTGACGCACGAGTCGATAATAACCGAAGTACGGTTCCAGGGGGTCGGGCCGCAACACTTTTTGGCCTCTATGATGTTTAAAAATAACACTAAGATTTTAGATCTACGTGGCGATGAGTGGCAGGTCGATGCCCGGGTTCTCAAATGGCGTGGAATGGCCATACTCCTCGGTTTCAATACACTTTACCGCCTCGATCGCTTGAGTGGTCGCTATCGGGACATCACCCAAGAGAGAACAGAGCTGCACACAGTTCACAGTCTAAGTGAAGAAAAAGGCCTGGATCTATGGATGATTGGTCGGAGGTACGCACACTGGATACCCTGGGTGGATGCTGTCTACGGAAGTGCCACCTATATGCCGATGATTGACGGGGCAAGCTACACCGTCTCTGTCAGCAGCACCGGGTTGTTCGCCCGGCCAAGCAATGATATTGCCCGCAAAGCTATAGGTGAATGGCGCTAATCAACACGAAGGTCAAAATGGATTTTTATGAAAATGTCCGAATGCAAACCAGTTATATCAAGGCCTTTCCGTCCTTTGACGAGAAATCAAGATATACCTATATTTTTATGGAAGTTAGGACGTTATAAAATGGTCTTCAGATGGATTTATGTTAGGTTGAGTTTTTCTACGATGGTTTTGGCTTAGATTTCTTCTTCGCTTTACTTGCTGTTATCTTTTTCAATTCTGTCACACCTGCTATCAGTTTCGCCCATTCAGATTTTATCTGGTCTCTCTCCTTTTCAATTTTTAATATTCTACGATAGAGAGAAAGGACCCTCAAAAATATTTTTGCTTTCTCATCGTCCACCTGTTTCCCATCGCAATAATCCCTGAGATACTTCTCGGCCGTTGCCACTAATGGTTTAAAAAGTTCCGAGTCTTTTTTCTTCATCTTTTTCATCCTTTTGATTAAGGGGGTTACCCCTGTCCGTTCATATTTTTTAACACAAACTCTGTAATATCCATCACGACAATAGGGATCTTTTTTCTTCGGGCCGTGGTCTGGATGGTACGGACGCACTGCTGACAGGCAGTGATCACCATCTCCGCTCCTGTGGCCTTGATTTCCTCGATCTTAGCCTGAGCCAACCCTGCTGAGAGCTCGGGGTTCACCATCTCAAGGTTACCCCCTCCTCCACAACATACGCACTGCTCTCTATTTCCTTTCATCTCCACCAATTCAACGCCGGGAATGGCCCCCAAGATTTCCCGAGGGGCTTCATAAACTCCGCTGGCCCTCCCCAGGTCACAGGGATCATGATAAGTTACTTTCGTTTTCTTCTCTTTGAAGCGAATCTTGCCTTCGTCGATCAACCTCTTGATAAATTGGGTAGAATGAAATATCTCGATATCCGTTTTACATTGATCCATCCAAGTGTGGTAACAAGAGGGACAAGCAAAAACAATCCTCTCTGCCCCCTTCCCTTCCACCTTTTCCAAATTGTGTTGGATCATAGCTTCGGCATCTTTTTTCATCCCTGCTGCGATCAGGGGAAATCCACAGCACCATTCCTCCCCCCCGAGAATGGTGAAATCGACCCCGGCCTTATCTAAAATCTGGACAAAGGATTGAGGGATCCTCTTCGTCATCGGGAAATAGGAAGCCACACACCCAACAAAGTAGACCACCTTCGCCTTTTCTCTCTGAAACGTATCCTTGGGAACTTCGCTCAGGGCCTGCACCCAAGTCGGCCGATCCTCGTTTGGCTCACCGACAATGTTATGGACTCTTTTCAAAGTCTCTGCCAACTGGAGCATGGTTTGAGGATACTCCCCCTTCTCAACCATGAATTCTCGCGTCGCTATCCTCAATTCCTTTGTGTCGATAAACGCAGGGCATACCATCGCGCACCTTCCGCATAAGGTGCAGAGGTATGGGTAGTTAGAATACTCCTTTGGCACATCCTTGGTCTTGGTGAACCCAAATAACATTCCAGGCAAGCCGTATGTCTTCCTGACGAAGGACTTGAGGATAGCAAACCACCCTCCCATGGTGCTCTCTAACTGTTGTGTTTGTCCATACACCGGGCAGACATCCACACAACTGCCACATTTCACGCAGGAATCCAGAGCAATAAGGTCTTTAACAGAGAGAGGGAGAGAAGTCTTTCGGGTTCCTGGTTTAAATGCCTCTTTGGGCATCAAGTTGATGAACATAACCATGGGTATCGTGATGATGTGCCAAAGTTTCTTATTGAACGGAATAAAAGCGACAAGCATACCCAAGAACAATCCCGATATAGACCAAAGGGGATAGTTGAGTGAGCCCCATGGCAGCCCCAGAGGGACAATGATTTTACTCAGGCCAAAGGAGACGAACCAATATTGGGCCACAGAGCTCGGAAGTTCATAGGTTAAAATGCTCGTCGCTTCACAGAAAAACCGGAGGATAAACCATCCCCCTAACAGGTTCACGGCGAGGATGTCTCCGATCGATGTCTTAAAAGTCAGAGATTTTGCTACGAATCTCCGGTAGATTGCGATGAACTCTCCCGTCAATATCATGGCTCCAAATAAATCGAAGGAAATCGCAAAAAGAGCATCAGAAATACTCAAAGATGAGCCTGCCACTTCGCGAAAGTAATAGTAGTCACAGAACGGCGCATACAAGAACCGAATCAGGTGTGGAAACCTCTCGAAATCGGGCATTATCTCCGCTTTCAGATGACCTGCGATGAGGATTCCGGGATAACCGATCATGATCAAAACCTTCATCAGCCATCTCAATTTATCCTGGCCGAAAAGTCTCCTCTGAAGGATGCCATCCCAAAACATTATCTCTATGAGCTTTACAATCTTTGCGCTAAATAGGGTTGAGAAGACTCCTTTCACGAAGGCCCACAAATCCCATTGCCCTCGCCAGTAAAGGAATAATCTCAAGGCGAGACCAATGAAAAAGACTATCGCACCCAACATAAAAAAAGTCACAAAGAGCGGCTGACCCGTCACGATATACTCCTTCCTTCAGGTTATTAGATCATAGTCCTATAGAGCCCTCCAAGGTTTCCCTCTCCCCAGGGAGGAGGGAAAAAAATTGGGGAATTTCAAATATATTTAGCTTAATTTTATCTAACATTATTATTTGATATAGGAAAGTAAAATTTTATCCCCTCATTAACTGTCGATTTCCGCCTACAATTTTAACCCCTATACCAAACTCTATCCATGAAGATTATATGGTGCCCCACAGGCAAGCCAATCCCTACCCTTTTAATACTCCGTGAAAGAGGAATTCTTGTCAAGATTTTCATCTCCCTCTTGTTCGATTTTTGGTTCCGTGTTATTTTTATTTAAACAACGCAAAAGATATGAATTTATCCATGCTAAAAGCTATTTTTGCCTCCATGGAACAGGGGGTCGTTTTTATCGATGATCAAAATCGAATCGCCTACTGCAATTCGGAAGCAGAGAAGATTCGAAATGTTAAAATGGATCAAGTCTTGGGCCAACCCATCTTAGATTGCCATCTTCAAAAGGCTCATTCTAAAGTCCTTCAAATTATAGAAGACTTAAGATCCGGACGAGTAAAAGGACACCACCGGATGAATATTCAAATGGTGGAGGGAAAATTCTATGACAATACCTATACGGCTGTCCGGGGTCCCCAAAATAAATATTTGGGCACCATCGTTGTCAGCAAGGAAATCACACAACGAAAGAAAACAGAGGATGAACTCAAAGAGGCACTGAAAAAACTGAAGATCGCCAATGAAGAATTAAGGCGGCTCGATCAAACGAAGGACGACTTTCTCTCCAATGTCAGCCATGAGCTGAAAACACCAATGATCTCAGTGATGGGCTATATCGGAATGCTGCTCAAGGAAAAGGTTGGCTCGTTGACGGAACAGCAGAGGAAGTTTTTAGAAATATCTTATAAAAACCTGCGGAAGCTTGGAAAGAACATAGACGATCTTTTGGATTTGGCCGAATTCGGAATACAAAAAGAATCCTGGGTATTCGAACCGATCGATCTTGTTAAGGTCATCGAATTCTCATGCGCCACCGTTGAACCCCTGGCTAAGGAACATCAAATCCAACTGGAAGCTCAATTTCCCCCCGAGCCAGTAAAGATATCTGGGGTTGAGGAAAAACTCTACCAGCTCTTTGATAATCTTCTCACCAATGCTGTCAAATATAACCGTCAGGGAGGAAAGATCCGTGTGAGCGTTGATCAGGACCCTGAATTTATCTTCACCAGCATTAGCGATACAGGGGTTGGAATCTCTCACCAATCCTTACAGGAAGTCTTCACGCGCCATTACCAGGAAAAAACAAAACCCCTTGGAAACGCCAAGGGGTTAGGGATCGGGCTCTCCCTCGTTCACGAAATTGTTAAACTCCATCAGGGAGAGATTCAGATCGAAAGCGAGTTGGGCAAGGGAACCACCTTCACAGTAAGGTTCCCCAAGAAACACTAAAATTGTTGGGAATTTCGTTTGATTTTAAACCAAACGGTTTTCCGAACCCTAACCTTTGCCACATTCTCATACCTAAATATTACGGTCTCAATGTCCAACCATAAGGTCTCGCACAAAATTCTCTTGCGGCATCTACCCTGTAAGGCGTCCTTTCCACATCCACGACGACGGTGAAGCAGTGGTCAAATCGTTGAAATTGATATCGGGTATATGGAAAGAGGAATTCAGAATGCCCCCGGTGGAGAATAACATCGTTTAACCGAGCCACGAGCTGGTCACGGTCTTGAATTCGGATATCAGCCCGAACAGGACTTCCATCATTTCTCAACCTTGCCTTGAATCGGATTTCTTGACCAGGGCTTACGGGATCAGGAGTTATATCCAGATCCTCGACGAACAAAGGTCCCACTCGAGGAGCGTTCATGGACCACCCTTGATAAGTTCTCCGGGCGCAAAATTCCTTGGCCACATCGACTGGGCTTCTCGTTCGCTCAATATCCACCTCTACCGTGAAACAATATTCATTTCGGGAAAATCGGTATTGGGTCTGAGGAAAAAAGATTCGATTATTTCCTGGTTTGAGTAAAACATCATGAACAGCAGTGACCACCTCATCCCTATCTTTGACAAAGAGGCTCACCCTCGCCGAATGACGGGAGCGGTTCGAGACGGCAGCCTGAAAACTCACCCATTGACCTTCTCGAACAGGATCAGGGTTCATCTCTAATTGAAGGATCTTCAGGTCGCCAGAATGAATTTTTGGTTCGAACAATTTTTCAAGAATTCTGTCCGGTTGGGATTGAGCGAATGAGGGGAACAAAAACGAAATATTGAGCAAAACAATGATGAGACCTCTTTTTTTCATAGCTTCAGCCTCCTTCTTAATAATCTCTAAACCAGTTTCTTCTCTATCAAAAAATTCATCGCCTTCTGGCATGATGTGGTGGCCAGAGAGATGGCTTCGGAAAAAGATCCCTGAGCCTCTTGAAATTGAGACATATGAATTCTTCCAATCACCTCCATCACTTTTCTTTCTAAGTCCCCATAACGGCCCGATCCCAACACATTCTCTGCGATTCGAATCTCTCGGAGCAATCCTTCTAAGTACCATACCAATACCTTTTTGCCCCCGGAGAGCTCTTCCTCTTTTTTGAGCGATGCGATTTGGTCCAGGAGGTTCGTTCCAATAATCAACCCGGATTTCATCTTCTCTGCATATTGAAAATCCAAAATCGCCTCTCGCGTCTCCATGCACCCCTCCCCTTTTGTTAATCTGCTTTTATAAGCATAGTATACCTCGGAAGATGATAACTATTTTTTCCTATTACTCCTATGATAGTCAGTGGCTGGAATCTTGTAAAGGATTTTTTAAATCAGAGGAGTGGTTTCTGATTGACAGGAGAATTTTCAGAGAAAGTGCAGTGAATCAAACGCCTTCCCAGCAGATCCTGCCTGCACGGATGAGGTGGCCGGGAAGGTCTTTTTTAATGATCTCTCTGGCATATTGGGCACACTGAATCAATTTTTCGAGATTAACACCGGTTTCGATCCCCATCTCTTCCAGCATATTGACCAAATCTTCTGTTGCAATATTCCCGGAAGCGCCTGGAGCATAAGGACACCCACCCAGCCCTCCAATTGAACCATCGAATACCGTAACACCCTCTTGAAGGGCTGCTAGAATATTTGCTAGAGCAGAACCTCGGGTATCATGAAAATGGAGGGCAAGGCCTGTCTCTGCCAAACGAGGTTTAATTCTTTCGACCATCTGGGTCACCTGAACCGGATTGGCCATTCCAGTTGTATCTCCTAAAGCAATTTCGTGAACACCCAGGGTCTGATATTCTTTTACGATGAATTCGACCTTTTCAAGTGGAATTCTGCCTTCATAGGGGCAACCGAATGCCGTCACCACATATCCTCTCATCCGTATCCCATTGGATAGCGCCCTCCCAGCGATCTGGTGAAATCCTTTTAGGGATTCGCTTACAGACATTTTGACGTTCTTTTGATTGTGGGTTTCGGAAGCAGAGACGAAGAAAGCGATCTCCCCAACTCCCGAAGCTAATGCCTTTTCCAAACCCTTCTCATTCGGGACAAGTGTAGAGTAAATGATGCCTGGCTTCCGATGGATTCTCTTTACTACCTCCTCTGAATCTTGAAGTTGGGGAATGGCCTTGGGGTGGACAAAAGAAGTAATCTCAATTCGCTCCAGGCCTGTCTCAGAAAGGAGTTCAATCAATTTGATCTTTTGTTCTGTCGGGACAAATTCTGCCTCGTTCTGGAGTCCATCACGAGGGCCAACTTCAACGATAGTGACTGATTTTGGAAGCTTCATTTATTTCTTAGCCCCTCTTTCTTAACCTTTCTTCAACTCTTTTAAAATCTCTTTGGCCCGATCCACCCTCACCTTTTTCTCTTCGACCAACTTTTTTGCCACTTCATCAATGAGAGCCCCTGCGGCCCCAGCCATCACAGCGATGTTCTTGGCGTGGAGTGACATATGGCCCCTCTGAACCCCCTCGGTAACTAAAACTCTTAGGGCTGCCAAGTTTTGAGCCAGTCCTACTGCACCAACGATCTCTCCCAATTCTACAGCTGATTTCACGCCGAGTATTCTAACTGCAACTTGTGAGACTGGGTTCACTTTTGTCGCCCCACCGACCAGTCCGACAGCCATAGGAAGTTCTAAGGTTCCTACAAGATTACCTTCAACGTCTTTTTCCCAGGTCGTCAATGAGCTATATTGACCTGATCTTGCGGCATAGGTATGGGCTCCTGCCTCGATGGCGCGGGTATCATTTCCAGTGGCGATAACAACCGCAATAACTCCATTCATGATGCCTTTATTGTGAGTTGCTGCACGGTATGGATCAGCCTCGGCAAAAGCCTGTGCATAGACGATGCCGTCAACAGCATCTTCACCACCCAAAGCCTCTTTTGTCACCTTTGTCCTGGCTCTGACTAGCCTCTTATCTGCAAGGTTAGAGAGGATTCTTAAGTAGACCCTTCCTCCCGTCCATTCCTCGATGAAGGGAGCCAAAGCTTCGGCCATGGTGTTGACAGCATTGGCTCCCATGGCGTCACGGGTATCAACGATCAGGTGGATGATCACCATCTCACCAAGTGGTGTATCGAGGACCCTGATCTCAATATCTTTTGCACCTCCTCCAACGCTGACCAGCATTGGATCCTGCGCATTGGCTATCTCCAAGATTTCTTCTTTTTTTTCAAAAAGAAGCATCCGTGTGGCATGGGCATTAGGGATGTGGACCAACTGAATTTGTGCAATCATAACAGGACCAGTATTCGTAACAAAAAATCCTCCGCCGCTTCTTGCAAACCTCGCAGCATTGCTTGCTGCAGCAACAACAGAAGGCTCCTCGATAGCCATTGGGATAAGGTATTCCTTCCCATTAATTAGAAAATTCATGGCAATTCCGATCGGAAGCTGTATGGTCCCGATTACATTTTCGATCATTCGGTTGGCTGTCTCAAAGTTAAGTGCCCCTTCTTTCGTCAAGGTCTTAAGATCTTCTCCTTTTAAATCAGAGAAACCTTGAACAATCTTTAGCCTTTCCTCCAAACCCATTTTGTGAAATCCTGAAATCCGGCTTGTCTTCTCCATTACAAACCTCCTGAAAAATAAAAAGAATTATAATCCTAAGTAGGCCTCCTTTACATGCTTATTGGTCATCAGATCCTTTCCCAATCCTTCCATAACGATTCGGCCATTCTCAAGGACATAGGCTCGGTGTGCCATTTTCAGACTCTGCCTTATATTTTGCTCGACCAAGAGGATCGTCACTCCCTCATGGCTGACCTTGGCAGTTGTTTTAAAGACTTCAGCGACCATAAGGGGAGCTAATCCTAAAGATGGCTCATCGAGCATGAGAATCTTGGGTCGAGACATCAGCGCCCTGCCAATAGCAGCCATCTGCTGCTCCCCGCCGCTCAGGGTTCCTGCAAGTTGACTTGATCTTTCCTGAAGAATAGGGAAGAGAGAATGAACCCACCCTAAAGACTCCTTTGTTTGATTGTAGGCCCTATTGATATAAGCAGCCCCCAGCTCAAGGTTTTCAAGGACACTCAATCTCGGGAAAAGCTCTCTCCCCTCAGGGACCATTGAGATTCCAAGACGGACAATCTCGTCGGGGCCGAGAGAATCAATCCGTTTTGAGTCGAACTCAATACTCCCCCTTTTGGGGGTAATCAGCCCTGAGATTGTTCGGAGGATTGTCGATTTTCCAGCGCCATTCGATCCAACAATCCCAATCATTTCTCCCTCTTTTACGCTTAGGCTCACTTGCCATAGGGCTTGAATATTCCCATAATAGACATCAATTTGTTCTAAGGCTAGCACGATGCCTCCCCTGACTCATCTACATGCTCTCCCAAATAGGCTTCAATTACTTTTGGATCATTTGCCACTTCTGTAGACGTTCCCTCTGAAATCTTTTCTCCATGATGAAGGACAATGACCCGGTCTGAAATGTTCATAACGACCTTCATCACGTGTTCGATCAAAAAGATCGTTGTCCCGTTTTCTCTCAGCCGACGAACCAACTTAATCGCTTCACCAGTTTCGGTGGGAGTAAGACCTGACATTACTTCATCGAGTAAAAGGAGTTTGGGTTTGACGGCAAGGGCCCGAGCAATCTCGATTCTCTTCTGGTCTGCCACGGTGAGATTTCTCGGGAAGGCCTTTTGTTTATCACCCAACCCAACGAGTTGGCAGAGTTCCATGGTCTCCTCTTTTGCTTGCCTCATGGAGATCTTCGGCACTCTCCCGAATAAACCACTGGTCATAACATTTTCGAGAACCGTCATGTGTGGAAAGGGTTGCATAATCTGGAAGGTTCGCCCGATCCCCTTCTGGCAGACCTCAAAAGGCCTTCGACCTACAAGGTTTTCATTGTCAAGCAGAATTTCTCCTGAATCCGGGGCGTAGACACCTGAGATGAGATTGAAGATTGTTGTCTTACCCGCACCATTAGGGCCAATCAGGCTCACAATCTCTCCGCGACGAATTTCAAAACTGACATTCTGAACTGCCGCAAGGCCGCCAAAATGTTTGGTAAGCTTTTTAACCTGAAGTAAAAATATGTTCCCCATTATTCGCGGACGTTCCCTTTCAATAACAACAAAGTTCTTTTTATTTCCATCATTGCCGAACACGACCAAAGAACGGAAGAATCCTTCCCTTCCAAAGTCCGAGCAACCCTTCTGGCATAAATAACACGACCGCCACCAGAATTAGACCGTAAGCAATTTGATGTCCATAAGAAAAGGTAACCCTCAAATATTCTTCAATCGCCTTGATCAAGATTGTGCCGATGATTGGTCCAGCAATGGTATAGAGACCTCCAAAGATCGGCATGACGAGACAGGCGATGGAAATTCCCAGGCCAAATACCTCGTATGGGATTATATAGGTGTTGTAGTGACTGTAAAATCCTCCCGCAAATCCCGTAAAAAAAGCGCTGATCATGAAGGCCAGAACCTTATACCGGGTCGGATTGATGCCCATGACATTGGCTACCTCTTCATTCTCGCGAATCGCTGTAAAGGCAAAATTAAGCCTCGATTTTTCAATCAACCAGACTACAAAAATAGCAAGAGCAAGGATAACCAAAATGAGATAGTAGGCATGTTCCCGATTGCCATTAAAAAGAGGAGGAGTGGAAACGCCCATTGCTCCCCCAGTAACCCCCGGGGTCATTAACCAGATCACAGACAAGGCCTCAGCAAACGCAATGGTTGTAATGGCGAAGTAGATTCCACGGAGACGTAAGGTCAGATATCCAAGGAAAACAGCAACGATCATAGCAAAAATTGCTCCAGCCAGCATCCCCAGAACAGGAGGAAGGTGAACCTTTTGGTAGAGAAGGGCAGCTGTATAAGCGCCTATCCCAAAAAGTCCGGCCTGACCTACCGAGACCTGTCCAGTCCTTGCTAGAATATCCCAACTGCTTGCCATAATCATCGCCAAGAAGGCTGCTACAGTGAGATGGAGAAAATAGGAATCAACCAGCTTGGGATAGAAGATCATAAAAATGGCCAGGGTGATCAGCAAAATAACTGTCTTCCATGAGAATGAACGGTTCATCCCTTCTACTCCCTCCGAGTTCCAGCCAGACCAGTAGGTTTAATGATGAGAATGACCATAATAAGTATAAAAGAGATCCCTTCAGCCCATCCTGATCCTTCTGGAACATAGGTCCCAACAAAAGATTCGGTCAAGCCCAATATCAGGCTTCCAAATAGAGCGCCCGGAATATTACCTAATCCCCCGAGGATCAGGATACAGAAAGCCTTCAGACTTAATTTGAAACCCACCATTGGAAAAGTATACATGATAGTACTGACCAGGGCACCAGAGGCTCCTGCCAGGCCTGAGGCCACCCCAAAAGCCAGAAGATAGGTCTTTTGAACATTAATGCCGATCAACCAAGAAGCAGTATTGTTCTCACTGACCGCTCGCATTGCCCTTCCCGGCCTTGCCTTGTGGAGAAAGAAGACAAGGAAGACCGTTAACACCACAGCAATCAAGAAGGTGATCAAACGCGTCAACCCTATGTGAACCATCTCGAGGTGAAGTGACATGCCAGAATAGGAGGTGATAACTGATCTCGAATCCGTCTTCCAGAGGATCATTGCTAAATTCTGAAGAAAGATGGAGATGCCAAGGGTGAGGAGGAGCTGATTGAGTGGAGGATCCTTCAGGATCGGCCGGATGGTGAAACGGTAGATGGGAAGTCCGATGAAGAAGAGGATGAGGCCACTCATGGCGATCGACAGCATTGGATCAATTCCCAATAGGGTAAATAACCAAAAGGTGCTGTAGGCCCCCAGCATGACCAGTTCACCATGGGCAAAATTGACAATTCCCATAACTCCAAGAACAAGGGTTAAACCCAAAGTTACTGCCGCATAAAGTCCTGCGATTAGGATCCCGTTGGCAATGCTCTGAAATAGACTAGGCCAATCCATGGTCTCACCTTATGAGGGGATGTCCCGTCTTGTAGGACATCCCCTCATGGAACTAAAATCATTAATTATCTTTTTTTCCAATTGGGTGTGGGGTAGATCAATTTGCTAGTGGCTTTATTAGCAGGCCAGACCACATGGGAAACCCCTCCTTGCCATTGGGTAATAATCTGTTCATCAATAGCCTGATGCAGTCCACCTTCCTCGCTCTTTTTAAAGGTTAATCTTCCCAAAGGTGAGTTATAGTCGGTTTTCTCCATTGCGGCGATCAGTTTTTCCTTCTCCGACGACCCTGCCCTTTTGATAGCATCTATCACAGTCATTAAATTGGTATAGGCAAGGGGGGCCCAATATTCAGGGGTCCGTCCTGGGTAGGCCTTCTTGAACTTTTCCATCCACTTAATCGTCTCCGAAAGTTTCATACCTGGAATCCATACATCAACACCTGCCACATAGTCTCCGGTTGCCCCAAGGGATTCTTTGTATTGGGGGAAATTGATTGCTACCGAAAGAAAGAGTTTGAGGTTTAAATCAATCTCCTTTGCCTGTTTCATGATCAGGGTGGTATCACCAGCATAAGCCACCCAATAGAAGACATCTGGGTTGGCCTTCTTAATCTTGGTGAGCATTGGGGTAAAATCGGAGGAGCCGCTTTTGAAACGTTCGTCGAAGACAATCTCGAAACCCTTCTCCTTTAAATATTTAACTACATAGTCACGGCTAGTCGTACCATAGATCCCGTCCTCATAGGCTACGGCAACAGTCTTGGGCCTAGGTGAAATGGTGAGGAGAAAATCCCGGATGGTCGATTGACGATGGTAATCCCATGGATGATAATGAAAAAACCATCGCTTTGGTCCGAACTCGTGCTCCACCTTGGTCGAAGAAGCCCCTACCCATGCAACGAAGGGCTCCAGCCGTTGAATCGCATTAAGCTGTGCGAATGTAATCGTGCTGGAATAGCCTCCAATCAATGCCACAACCTTATCCCGAGTAAGGAGTTTCTCTGCGGCAGCAATACCTACGGAGGGTTCTCCGGTGTCATCTTCAATAATCAGTTCCACCTTCTTTCCCAAAACACCCCCAGCCTGATTGATTTCCTCTAACGCCATCAGAAGCCCCCGCCTTTGTTCTTCTCCTGCCTGAGCAAAGGCAGCTTTGCTTAGGGGCAGCACAGCGCCAATCTTGATGGTATCCTGGGCCATCACTGACCCCACGTTAAGAAAACCTGCTAACATCAACCCCATTCCGCAAAATCCCAAAATGAATCGAACTCCCTTTTTCTTCATGACCGCACCTCCTTTTTTAAAGTTGATTTTCCCATTTCCCTAAATAGACCTCTTAAGGTGTATAAATGACGACTAGAGCTCTTGCAGGTTTTTTCCCAACCCCTTCGCCCCGATGAGGAATACTGGAATCGAAGTAAACGCAATCTCCCTCTACTAAAAAGTATTTTTTACCTCCATAGAAAAAATTAATATTCCCTTCCAATACATAAAAGAGCTCTTCTCCCTCATGATCAAATCGATCCTCCTCTTTGCTTTTAGATGGGAGGGTAATGATAAAAGGTTCCATTTTTTTCCGCATCTTCGTGGGAGCGATGGACTCATACTGGTATCCAAAGATGGACCCATCCCTGACAACAACCTCCCTCTTCCCTTTCTTCACTATAAGGATACTATCTTCTGGCTTTTTCTGTTCAAAAAAGGCCCCGATCTCCACACCAAAGGCCCGGGCAATTTTGCTCAGTGTGGCGATGGGGGGAGATTTCTTTCCCCGTTCAATCAAGGAAAGATAACCTTTAGTGAACCCTGTCCTTTGAGCAATCTTTAGGAGAGTAAGTTTATTTTGAAGACGGATCTGATGGATCTTTCTACCGATTTTTAGTTCATCCATAATGAGTAAACTCTGTTTACCAAAAGAAAACTACTTTGTCAAGAAAAAAATTTTCACAATTAAAAAAATGAACTGAACGGTGAGGCAGGCTAAGGGGGGGACTTAAGTTCTCACGGATAAAATTGTGTCCAAAATTGTTACAATATCAGAGGCAAGCTCTAAATCCTATGCGTTGAATCGTAATTTTGAAACAATGTCAAATCATCGAGGAACGAAACCGAAGTATTTTCTCTTTTAAACATTTGAAAATTGGGAACCAGATTCTATTTAGAATTTAGGCATTCAGATTTAGAATTTCATGGAGATCTGTTGGTTCCGACTGCGCTAGGTTTAGGATCGATCTTCACATTGGCCGGAATAAATTCTGATTCATTCTGGAGTCCATCTCGAGGTCCAACTTCAACAATAGCCACCGACTTCGGAAGATTCATTTCGCTCCTTTCTACACCGCTGGAAACACTACGGTTTTCGCAGCGACGGCGTGTCTTCTCTTCTGAAGAAGAAAAATGGTCCC
>Ga0256868_10000623_pt1 | contig 20373 bp, 19 predicted proteins | sample RVTome_13_FD_187341 | JGI IMG/M metagenome (GOLD analysis project Ga0256868, IMG submission 187341) | Soil microbial communities from uranium-contaminated site in the Upper Colorado River Basin, Wyoming, United States - RVT92D227 HiSeq ...
GTCCAGAACGCTGTTGAGGAACGCGCCGTAGGCGATGACCGGAGCGCCGGCGTTCTTGGCGTCGGCAAACGTGGCGTAGGGCGTCCCCGACAGGTTGATGAACAGTTTCGAGAAGTCCACCTTCCCGAGCAACAGACCGATGGGCGGCATGATCACGTCGTTGACGAGCGAGGAAATGATGCGCCCGAACGCGGCTCCGATGATGATCCCAACCGCCATGTCCACGACGTTGCCGCGCATGGCAAACTCTTTGAACTCCTTGAACATTTTGAGCCCCTCCTTAGGGTTTGAGTCGCGCGAATTATACGTCAAGTGCGGGCAGGGCGAAGACCTTCACCGCGGCCGCCCTCCCCTTGACCGTGACCTCACCCACCGCCCGCACGAGAAGACCGCACGCCGACGCGGTGGCCTCGTCCAACACCACCGGGACGGCCAGGTCCTTGGTCTTGCCCTCCAGGCGTGAGGCGAGGTTGACCGTGTCTCCGATCGCGGTGTAGGCGCGCAGCTGCTCGGCGCCCACGTTGCCGACAACCGCGTCCCCGGTCGCGATCCCGACGCCGATCGCGAGAGGCGGCCCGCCACGCTCGCGCCACTCCTCGCCGAGCCGGCGAGAGGTCCGGATCATCTCCTCGGCGCACCTGGCCGCGAGGCGCTCCTGCTCCGCCTCGGGGAGCGGCGCCCCCCAGAATGCCATCACGGCGTCGCCGATGAACTTGTCGACGGTGCCTCGATGGGCGTGGATCACCGCGACTTGCTCCGAGAAGTACTCGTTCAGCCAGCCCACGACCTCCTCGGGGGGCATCTTCTCGGAAAGGGTCGTGTAGGAGCGGATGTCGGAGAACAGAACCGTGATGCGCCGCCGCTCGCCCCCCAGGCGCGCCGCCTCGGGGTGCTCGAGCAGCACCCGCAGGATGTCCGGCGCCACGTAGCGCCCGAATATCCCCTGCACCCGTCGGCGCTCCATCCCCTCCCGCCACCACCCCTCGACCAACAGGGTGGGGATGGCGAGGACACCCCCGAGGACCGGCAGGCAGACGGGAACCCAGGCGTCCGCCTTCGCCCAGGCGGCGCCCGCCACCACACACCAGCCGGCGACCAGCGCGAGCCCCGAAAGCATCAGCAGGGCGGGGCGACGAACCAGAAGCGAGAGAACACCCACGAGCAGGGCCATGCCGGCTGCGGCTGCCGTCTGCAGCCAGACCGACGGTGGGCGCAGCCGGCGCCCGTCCAGCAGATCGGCGACCGCGGTCGCCTGTACCTCGCTGCCCGGCGAGAGTGCGGCCACCGGCGTGGGTCGCAGGTCGAACGCCCCCGTCGCCGTGGCGCTGACGATCACAACTCCTCCCTCCAGCCCGGCGAGAAAGGCGGTGACTCTGGCCGGGTCATCGCCGTCAAACATGGATTGCCACGCCTCGAGCACCTGCCAGGCCGGGATGTACCTGACCGTGCCGAGGCTGGCGAAGCGCAGCCAGAGCGTGCCGTCCGCGCCGGTGACGCGTCGTCCGTTCACCCACACGCCGTCATGCCTGGACTCCACACTGGCGCCGGCCCGCACGGCGAGTGCCAGCGGCAACGAGGCCAGAGCCGTCCCGTCACACCGGCTCACCAGCGGAAACGCTCTCGTGATGCCGTCGGTGTCGGGCTCGACGTGAATCGGGGCGTACGGAGCGACAGCGGCGAGTGCCGAGACGGGACGACTCACCACTCCCCGGTCCGGCGCCTCCGCCGGCGGGGGACCCGGAACCGAAACGCCGCCCGGGCCGCCGTTGGCCCCGGAGTCGCATGCCAGCACTGCCGGCGTTTCTTTGAGCTTGCCCGCAAGCTCGTCGTCTCCGTCCCTCGGCTCCGGGAAGAGGATGTCGATGCCGATCGCGGCCGGCTTCGCCAGAGCCAGGACGTCGAGCATGCGGGCGTACGTCCACCGTGGCCACGGCCAGTTCCGGATCCGGGGCTCGGCGGCCGCGGCCCGCACGGAATCATCGTCGATCGCAATGACGAACACGCGCGACGCCGAGCGCAGCCGGGCGGGCAGGAGCCGCTGCCGGAGGTCGGCGCTGACCAGTTCGCCGCGCCACGCCAGGCCTCCGACGAGTGAGGCGGAAGCGAGCACACCGGCACCGGCCGCGAGGCCCATCCTCGTGAGAAGGGTACGGGGCATGGCGCCAGTGTACCGTTCCCGCTTCGCTATACTCCCCGTGCATGCGTGAGGCCTGGATCACCGGCATCGGGCTGCTGACCGCCCTGGGGCCGGACCGCGAGACAACCTGGCGACGGCTCCTGGCGGGTGAGACGGGCATCCGCCAGCTCACCCTCTTTGACACCGCCGGCTACCGCACCCACCTGGCGGCCCAGATCGACGACGTCGCGCTCCGCCTGGCTGGCTTGCCTCGAAGCCCCGGCCGCCACGTCACGCGGGCCAGCCACTTCGCGCTGGTTGCCGCCGCCGAGGCGCTGGCCGATGCCGATCTGCCCGCCAGCGGCGAAGGGCGAGGGTGGGCGCTGGTGGTGGGTGGGGGCACCGCGGGCCTCTACGAAGCCGAGGGTTTCGTGGAGCGACGCCTGCGTGGTGGGGCGCGGACCCGCGGCCTCGGTGAGCTGGTGGAGGTCCCACAAGACTCCCCCGCCGACAGGGTCGCCCACTGCCTCGCCCTCACCGGGCCACGGATCACCATCACCACGGCCTGCTCCTCCTCCACCATCGCCGTGGGGACCGCCGCGGAACTCGTCCGCGACGGGGAGGTCGAGGTCGCCCTCGCCGGCGGCTCCGATGCCCTCTGCCGTCTCACCTACGCGGGCTTCAACTCCCTCCACGCGGTGGACCCTGAGCCGGCGAAGCCTTTCGACCGCCGCCGTAAGGGCCTGTCACTCGGCGAAGGGGCGGCGCTGCTGGTCATCGAGGAGGCGGACCACGCCCGCCGGCGAGGCGTGCGCCCCTACGCTCGCGTCCTCGGGTACGGGGTCACCAACGACGCCTTCCACATGACGCAGCCGGAACCCTCTGGCGCCGCCTGGGAGCGAACGGTGCGGGCCGCGATCGCCGACGCCGGGGTGGCCCTCTCGGAGGTCGGGTACATCAACGGCCACGGCACCGCGACCGAGCAGAACGACTCGGCCGAGTGTGCCGCCTACCTCCGCGTGTTTGGCGCCAGGCTCGCCACCGTGCCGGTCTCCTCGGTGAAGGGCGCTCTCGGCCACTGCCTGTGCGCGGCGGGTGGGATCGAGGCGGCGATCACGGCCCTTGCCATCGCGCGCGCCACGCTCCCGCCGACCGTCGGGTTTGCCGAGGCCGACCCCGCATGCGACGTGGACGCGGTGCCCGGGATCGGGCGGCCCGGCACGCCGGACGTGGCGCTCTCCTCCTCGTTCGCCTTCGGTGGTAACTCGTCCGTGCTGGTGCTCGGGAGGTGTGCGTGAGTGCCGCGAGGGTTTACGTGTGCTCGACCGGGTGCGTGAGTTCCGCCGGCACCGGCGTAGCGGCTCTGGCGCAGGCGCTTGCCGATCCCGCCTGGCGGCCTCGGCTGGGGATCGAGCGCCCCGACGCACCGTCCCTGCCGGTCGCCACGTGCCGCGAGTTCTCCACCCGCGACGTGCTGCCGCCCCTGGTGGCACGGCGTCTCGACCGCCCGGCACGCCTCCTCGCGGTGGCCGCCCGTGAGGCGCTGCATCCGCTCGGCGACCCGCTCCCCTGGCCACGTGACCGGGTAGGCGTGTGCGCTGGCACCTGGAACGCCGGGACCTCGGCCCTCCTGGAGGTGCTGCGCGCCGTGTTTCTCGCCTCGCCCGAGGAGGCGCCACCCGCCCAGTTCCCGTCAACCGTGGCAAACGCCCCGGCCAGCCAGTTGGGCATCCTGGAGAAACTCGGTGGACCCAACCTGACGTTCGCGGAAAAGCAGGTCGGCGGCCTGCGGGCTCTCGCTGAGGCGTGCCGGCACCTGTCTCACGGGCGGGCCGACCTCGTGCTGGCCGGTGCCGTGGACGAGGCCGAGTGGCTCAACGCCGAGGTGTACGACCGGCTGCGGACGCTGCGCACCTCGTCCCGCCCGGGTATGGTGCTGGCCGAGGGTGCAGCGGTGCTGGCGCTCGCATGCGAGCCCGGACCGGCGCCGCTCGCGGTGCTCGCGGGGTGGGGGTCGGCCTCCGCCCCGACGGCGCCGTGTCGCTATCCGACGGACCCCGCGCCGCTGGTGCTGGCCTGCCGCCAGGCCCTGCAGCGTGCCGGCCTCGCACCCGCCGAGGTCGGGCTGGTGCTCAGCGTCGCCAACGGGATCCCGGGCCTCGCGGATCTGGAACGGAGGGCGCTGGAGACCCTCTTGGGAACGCACCGGCCTCCGGTGGTCGCCACCACGGATCGGCTCGGGGAGGGGGCTGTCGGTGGCGCGCTGCGGGCGCTCATCGCCGCCCTCGCCGTGGCCGGCACCGTCCGAGCGGCGTGGGAGCCCCCGCCCCACCTGGCCGCCGCGGGTTTCCCGGCGGCCGCGGCACGGACGCGCTCGGCGCTCGTCCCAGGTCTCGCCGGGGGGGGCTCGTCGGTGGCGTTGGTCCTCACCGCGCCCTGAGCGGGCGGGCCGCCGCTTTTGATTTTTGTGAAACTCTTCACGAGCAGAACCATAGGAGGAGCTTGCGTGTGATGCGTTCCGGGTGGGTGCCCGGCCAGTAGACTCTCCGGCACCCCGGGCAGGAGAAGAAGCGGTTGGCATGCACTGCAACGTACGGGGGTAGGCGGTCGCGCACGGCCTCCCGCGGCACCTCCACGAGGGAACCGTTGCAGCAGGAGCAGCGCGTGAAGAAGAGTTCGGGGCGCGCCACCAGCGGAAGCCGCGCCCTCAACTCGGCCACCTGCTCGCCGACCGTCCGGCCGCGCAGGAGCACGACGCGCGGCCCTGTGGATGCCGCCAGCCTGCGGTCGCGGGTGAGCAGCCAGCGGCCCTCGGCCCGCGCCTGCCCCGCCACGGTTCGATCGGGCACGTCGGGGAGGAACGTGGTGTCGAAACCCGCGAACCGCAGCCACCGGGCGAGGCGCCCGAGCATGGCGTCGCAGGCAAAGCACAGCTCCCCCATCGGCGCGATTCTAGTGTGCTAGCATGCCGTGGGATGCGGCTGGTTCCCGGACAACCTCGGAGGTGTTCATGACCCCGTCGCAAGAGCTGCGCGCACAGATGGCGGAGCAGGACCCCGAGTACCGTCGGCTCCTGGCAGAGCACGGCAAGCGCGTCAAGCGGTTGGAGGAGCTTGGCCGCAAGGGCTGGCTGACCACCGAGGAGGAGCAGGAGGAGAAGCGCCTGAAGAAGGAGAAGCTGCAGCTCAAGGATCAGATGGAAGCCCGCCTGCGCAGCCGCGGCTGACGCCCGATGTTGCCGTTCGCCCCCGAAGGCTACCCTTTCGTGTTGGTCCCGGCCCTAGCCGGGATCGTTGTCTGGGCTTTTGGCGCCCCGGCAGTGGCGGCGGTCTGTTGGGTTGCGATGCTCGCCTGCGTCGCTTTCTTCCGTGACCCCGCCCGGGTTTCGGCCGCGCCGCCGGAGGTGGTGCTCGCCCCTGCCGATGGCAAGGTTCTCTCCGTCGGCAGCGCTCCCGCTGCGATGACCGGGATCGGGCTCCCGCAGCAGATCTCGATCTTCATGTCCCCGGCGAACGTGCACGTGAATCGCGCCCCGATCTCCGGCACCGTGCGCGAGGCCCGTTACACCGCAGGTGCCAAGCTGCCCGCCTTCCGCGACAAGGCCTCGGAGCTCAACGAGCACAGCTTCGTGCTCCTCGAGGGCGCGCTAGGAACCGTGGCGTACAAGCAGATCGCAGGCTCGCTGGCGCGCAGGGTCGTGTGTGACCTTTCGCCCGGCCAAACCGTCTCCCGGGGCGAGCGCGTCGGCTTGATCAAGTTCGGCTCGCGCGTTGACCTTTTCCTTCCGGGGCACGCTGCGGTCGATGTGAGCCCCGGTCAGCGTACGAGGGCGGGCATCACCGCCGTCGCGCGCCTCTCCCCCGGGGGGTCTGCATGAGGGTCCGGAGGATTCGCCGCCTGCCCGGCCAGCGGCGCTCCGAGCGGTACTCGCTTCGGCGAGGGATCTATCTGCTGCCGTCGCTGTTCACGGTCGGCAACATGCTGTGCGGCTTCGCCGCGGTGCTGTACGCGATCCACGGCCAGCTCGAGCGCGCGTGCTGGCTGATCCTGCTCGCCGGCCTCCTGGACGGTCTGGACGGGCGAATCGCGCGCCTCACCGGCTCCAGCTCGGAGTTCGGTCGGGAGTACGACTCCCTCGCCGATGTCGTGAGCTTCGGCATCGCCCCCGCGGTTCTCGTCTACCAATGGGGGCTCCACGAGGCGGGGAGGTGGGGGTGGGCGGCCACGTTCCTCTTCCTCGTCGCGGGCTCGGTCCGCCTCGCTCGCTTCAACGTGAAGGGCGGCCTGGAGGACCGGCGCTTCTTCGTCGGCCTCCCGATCCCGGCCGGTGCAGGAGCGCTCACCCTGATGGTGCTCGTGGACCCCGAGCCCCTGGTGGACAAGCCGCTGGCGATCGCGGCGTCGTTTTTCGTGTTCCTGGTGTCCGTGCTGATGGTTTCCACCATCCGTTACCGCTCCTTCAAGGAGTGGAATCTGCGCCGCCGCCTGCCGGCGACTGCGTTTTTCTTGTTCGCGTTGATCCTGGCGGTGTTCGTGTTCACGCCGCTCCCAGCCATGGCGTTGCTGTGCGCTGCCTACCTCGTGGGAGGACCCGCCGAGATGCTCATCCGAAAGGTGAGCCACAGGCCGGCGGCCACGCCCCAACAGACGCGGCCTTTCCAGGTGACCAGTGCTTCAACCCCACCGGACCCTGAGCATCCTTGACCCCACCTCGTTGGTTGGCCGCGAGGTCACCGAAGGGATCGTGCGGGCGTTCCCGGACGTACCCCGGCGTCTCTTCCACACCGGCGCCGACCCGGAGCATCTGATCGCGGAGGTGTCGAGCGGGGCGACGATCGTGGGGCCCCTCCTTGACCCCGACGAACTGGACGGCAGCATCGCCGTGATCCTCACCAACTCTCTCACGGCCCAGGTCAGCGGACGGCTGCTCACGTGGCTGCGCGCCAACCCCTCGGTTGCGCTCCTCGACTGCACACAACCCGGTGTTGCAGGGGCCGAGGCGTCGTGTGTGCTCGATTCGATCCCCGCCGTGCGGCGCGACCTTCCCTGGTACCACCTCGTGGATCCTTCGCTGGCAGCGCCCGTGCGCTGGCTCAGAGCTCTGCTGCCGCTGGCCCCCGAGGCCTTCCACGCGACGCTCCTGTGCCCCGCCTCCGGCTTCGGCGCCGAAGCGATCGATGAGCTTGCCTCGCAAGGGACGGCCCGTCTCGCCGGGCGAGCGACGCGCCGACCCGCCCATCTCCCCGCAGTTCTCGCCTTCGACCTCGCGCTGGCGCAGGCCGAGCGCTCCGAGGCGCTCGAGGCCCAGGTCGCGGAGCTGTTCCCCGCCGTTAGACCCGGCCTTCACGTCATCGACACCGGGGTGTTCCACGGGACGCTGGCGACGGCGCTGCTGCGTTGCGCCGGGGACGTCCCGCTGGAGCGGGCCCGTGCGCTGCTGCGCGCGACGCCGGGCTTGCGGCTTGCGCGCCGGAACGAGACCGTCAGCGCGGCCGAGGCCGCCGCGCGAGACGGCGTGATCTGCGGCGACCTGCGGGTTCAGGGGCCCTGCGTGACGGCGTGGCTGCTCGCGGACGGACTGCGGGTCGGGGGTGGGGCGGTGGTGGAGCTGGTGAGCTCTCTCACCGCGTCGTGAGGGGAACCGGCTCCGGTACGCCGTTCACCTCGCCGCCATCGCCCAGGCGCAGCCCCCAGCGGGCCGTCACCGAACGCGGGCGCGCGAGGAACGTCACCAGGCAACCCGTCACCTTGGCCCGTGGGGCCAGGAACGTCGAGTAGAAACGAAGCGCCGTGGCGTCGCGGGCGACCGTAGGGTGCCAGACGCCTTTTTCCGGACGCCCGTACTCCATCCCGGAGAAGTCGCCCAGTTCCACGTCCCGCACCTCTGTGCCCTCGAAGCTCAGCTCCGCCCAGTTGCCGGTTCTCGCGAACGCGCTCGCGTGCGGCGTGGGGTTGGCCAGGGAGACGGTCATCACGGCCGGTCCGGACCACTCGACCGTGATCTCCGGCTTCGGGTAAGGGTCGCCGCCCTGCAGGTAGTCGAGAAAAGCCTCCCGGCTCATGCCGAGCGCGGGTTCGGGGACGGGCAGCCCGACGGTGTCCCAGCCGTCCAACCCGGTACGGACCGGGCGGAGGAGCAGACCGAGATCGCGGTTGTAGCGGGCGGCATCGACAAGCTCGACGGTGATGGTCTGGTTGGCCTCGACCGGCACGCCCCCCCAGCTCACAGGCTTGCGCAAGAGGAAGTCATCGCCGCGCTCGCCGGGACGGTAGATGGATGTCTCACCGATCACGATGGCGGCGAGCGATGCGCCGGCCGGTCCCGGGGCCGGCGTCGCGCGGGGGGCAACCACTATTGCCACGCGGTAGGACAGACGGGCCGAATCCAGGCTTTCGAGTGCCATCAGATCGTCCTGCAGCGTCGAGGGCGGGAAGGAAAGCGCCGGGGGGTTGCCGAAGGCGACGGGCACGGCCCGCACGGCCTCCCAACCTCCCCATGGCACGTGAAGAGCCAGCTCGGGGGCGGGGAGGGCCAGCTCCACGTCTTGCCGCATCTTTCTGGCGGCGCCGGCGGCGAACTCCACCACCCCTGGAAAGAACCGTCTCGAAGCTAGCAGCAATCCGCCCCCGCCGGGGAGGGACCTCTGCACCGGTGCGAATTGCGCTGCAAACGTGCCGGGTTCGCCGCTCGCCTTGCCGCTCCCCTCGACCCAGACCAGGGCGGTCACGTCCCAGCCGGCGAGCGGTTTGAGATCGGGTAGCGGCGAAAGTGTGAAGCGCGACGCGCCATCGGTGAGCTCCACTTGTCCCACCGGGAGCACCAGACCGTCCACACCCGCGGCCCTCAGCGCCGTGAGCGTCGCCTCATCGGGGAGCCCACCCAGCAGCCAGACCCGATGCTTGAGCGAACGGCCGACCTCGGCGCGGATTCCCCCAGCAAACAACAGGGCAACGGCCGCAACGACCAGCGATCTCCTCACCATTCCGGTCATCGTACCAGCCTCACGCCCTCAGCGGGAACAGCAGGCGCACCTCTAGGCCGCCGTCCACGTTGCGCGCCTCGACGGTGCCTCCGGCGTTTGTGGCCACGCGCTGAACGACGGCGAGTCCCAGCCCGCTCCCCTCGCTGGTGGTCGAGAAGTGGGGCTCGAACAGGCGCCCCAGCAGCTCGCTGGCGACCCCGCCACCGGTGTCGCGCACCGAAAGCACAACCTGGCGCTCCAGGCGCCGCACCGTGACTACGATCTCCCCCGCGCGGCCGGCGAGGACACGGGCGCTGTTTTCGAGCAGGTGGCGGAGGGCCCGGCGAGTCCACCGGGCGTCGGCAATGATCTCCGCCTCCTCGCCGATCACTCGCACCGAGACGCCGCGCTGGCGCAGCACCTCGTACTCGGCGGCCACCTCGCCCGCCAGCTGCAGGAGCCGGATGGCTTCGGGTTCCCAGTGCTCGAGGGCGACGAGGTTGGAGAAACCCTGCGCCACCTCACGCAGGTGTTCGACGCGCTCCAGGATCTGTTCGGCAGCCACCTTCGCCACGGCCGCCAACTGGTCGGGCCCGCGCGCAAGCGCTGCCCGCAGCTCTTCGGCCCACAGCCGGATCGGGGTCAGAGGGTTCTTGACCTCATGAGCGGCGATGCGGGCCAGCTCGGCGAACGACGACAGCCGCTCGGCCCGTGCCAGCTCGGAGAGGTCCTCCATCACCAGCAATACGCGTCCCGCGCTCCTCGGAAGGGGCAGCACGGTCACCCGCCACAGCGCCTCTGGCGATGCCGCTGGCCGTACGGTCTCCTCGCTCCGCTCGCCCGCTGCGGCGCGCGCGATCAGGGATCCGATCACCGCGCCGAAGCGCCGGGAGAGGTCATCGAGCACCTCCTCGCGCGACAGGAGCGCGCGGGCCGCCGGGTTGGCCAGCTCGACGCGGCCGCCGGCGTCTGCCACCACAACCGCCGCCGAGAGCGTTCCAAGCACCCTCTCGAGCAGGTCACGCTCCCGCCGGAGCTCCTCCTCCCGCCGATGCACCTCGTGGGCCATGGTCTCGAAGGCACGCCCAAGCGCCCGGACGTCCTCGTCGCCGCCGGTCTCAAACTCCTCAAACGGCTCACCGCGCTCAAGCCGGTGGGCGGCGCCCACCAGCCGGCGGAGCGGGCGCCCGAGGCGTTCCCCAAGCCGCTCGGCCGTGGTCAGGGCGAGCGCCATCGCCAGAATCCCGGTTACCAGGAACCACTCTCCCGGTGACGGGCTACGGCCGAGGGCCTGGGTCTTGAGTCCGACCACCCCGACAACGACGGGTTCCTCCCCCCGCATCGGCGCGAAAACATCGGTCTCGTCGCCGGCGAGGACGACCGGCTCCTGCCACCCGCGCACCGAGCGAACGTACGCCTCGGGCGGAGGCAGCCACGGGACCGTACCCAGCACCGCCAGGTCCGCGCGCGTCGAGGAGACCAGCCTTCCGGATCGGTAGACGGCCACCGCCCCCCCGAGCTCGCGCACAAGCCAGGAGAACCCCTGATCCCCCCTTGCGGAGGCCAGCAACTGACTCACCGCCCGGCCCAGTTCAAGGCGGGCCTTCGCCTGCTGCCGGTTCCACTGGTTCGGGAGGAGCTGGCCGAGGAGCAGCACCGGCAGCACGGCGGTGGCCACGGCGAGCACCCGAACGCGGCCGCCGAACGTGCGGCGTTGCCTCCACCAGTTCTCCCAGCGGCGCCGGTTCTCCCAGACCGTGAGCGGGAACACGCCCCAGAGCGTGAGCGCCGCCAGCAGCAGACCCGCCTCCGCGAGTGGCGGGCGTACCCAGGGCACCACCAACACCGCGTCGTGGTGGGCGCGGAAGTACCCCACGAACTCCCGTTCTCCGACGCCCACCCGCCCCCAGCTGCGCCCCTCCGCCAGTGCCCTCCCGACCCGGGCCGGCGACAGCGGGCGAAACGTCGCCCCCCGGCTGGTCGGCGCGCCCGAGCGGTCGAACACAGCCACTGGGACCTGCACACCGGCGGTCCCGAGGCCGGCGAGCAGATCGTTGGGCAACGGAGGCGCCAGGACCGCCACTCCCCAGCCGTTGGAGAGGGCTCGCGAAGCCAGGATTCGCGGCGCACCCTCTGCCTCGATCGTGCTCTCCCCCCAGCTCCCCGCCGGCTCCCCGCCCGGGTCGGTCAGCACCAGCGAGGTTCCGGGCAGGGTCTCACCGAGGCCGACCCAGGTGGCGAGACGACCGAGAACCACAAGTCGCTCCCACGGCTCGAGGCGCACCATGCGCGCGAGGGCCTGCTCGGGAAGGGAGCCCAGGAGCGCCCTCGCCGGGGGCCCTCCGCTTTCGAGGCGGGCCAGGGTGGACTCGGTGGTGGCCACCAGGCCGGTTCGGTGTGCGGCGTCGTCACCCCCGACCAGCAGGCCGGCCGCCAGAAGAGCTGGCAGCATCAGGCCCCGTCCCGGCAGGCCCAGCAGCGCGACCGAGGCGGCGCCGACTCCGAGCAGCACCTCGTCCGCCCGCATCACACCCGCCGCCAACGGCAGCCAGCTCGCGAGGCGGAACGGCCAGGGCACATGGGGGCCTCCACCGCCTGCGTTGCGCAGCAGCACCGCCAGCGCAGCAACCAGAGCCCACCGCATCACCCCGGGCCACAGCAGGGTCCCGGACATCAGGTCGATGTGGAGGAGTTCCAACAGTCCCGGGAGGGCCCACGCCACGGCACCCACCGCGGCCGCTTTGAAGGCCGCCATCCCCCACGCTCGAGGAAGGCGCGCGGCCACCAGCCCGCCGAGCGCCACCGCAGCGACCAGCCACCAGCCGCGCTCGAGCCAGCCCAGGAGCGGAAGCGCCACGAGTGTCCCAATTGCGAACAGGGCGAGGGCGAGCGGCGGGCCCCCGACCACGAGCACCAGCAGCACCGCGAGCAGCGCGGCCCCCTGTGCGCTCCACACCACCGGCCGCGTGCGGTGCAGGTCGAAACTTACCGAGGGCGTCGGTCCGGGGGCGAGGCCTTCGCTGCCCCTGTCGAGGTGCGCGGTCGCCAGCGCCGCCCGTCCCGCCCACACTCCAAGTGCGGTACGCCTGCCCGCTTCGGGCAGCTCGACCCCGGCGAGCACGGCACCCATCTGGCGACCGCTCTCGAAGACGCTTTCCCGCCACCACAGCCAAGTGGAACCCACGCCCGGCTCGGCAACCACCGTCCGTTCCCCGAGCGGGCGCAGGTGCACCGGGAGGCGGGCGGACGGTCCCGCCCACGCCACCGGCAGCCCGTGCTCGTCCACCAGCACGAGTGCGTCCACCCGGACAGGCAGTGTGCGCAACGACTTCTCGATCAGTTCGAACGGGGCCTCCGGCTCCGCTTCACCTCCGCCGGGGTAGAGCAGGCGCCGGAGCCTCGCGTCCTCCGCGAGGGCACCTAGGCGCCGCTGCAGCTCTGCGGCCCGGATGTTGACCCGCTTCGCGAACTCCGGAGCGCTGCGTGCAGTGGGAACGGTCGCGTCGAGCGCGAGCACCGTCAGCACCACCGCAGCCACGATGGGTCCACGGCGGGGCAGCTTGCGCCATCCGAACGCCAGCGCGGCCAGGGCCAGTGGGATGCGCCAGAGAAGGGTGGCCGGGGCAAACTGCGGCCACGGCCCCGCCGCGAGCGCGGCGACCAGTGCGGCGGCGACTCCCGGAACGCTTAGCGCGCGCCAGAGCCGCCGGGCAACATCGGGATGCAAATTCCCGTGCGTCGTGCGCAGTCGATCGCCTCCTCGTACCCGGCGTCCGCGTGTCGCATCACGCCTGTGCCCGGGTCGGTGGTGAGCACGCGCTCGAGCCGCCGTGCGGCCTCCGGGGTGCCGTCGGCGACCACGACCATGCCCGCGTGCTGCGAGTAGCCGATCCCCACGCCTCCGCCGTGATGGAAGGAGACCCAGGTGGCACCGGCGGCGGTGTTGAGCAGTGCGTTGAGCAGCGGCCAGTCCGAGATCGCGTCGGAGCCGTCGCGCATTCCCTCGGTCTCGCGGTTCGGCGATGCGACCGATCCCGAGTCAAGGTGGTCACGGCCGATCACGATCGGTGCCGAGATCTCGCCCCGTGCGACAAGGTCGTTGAAGATCAGCCCGAGGCGTGCGCGCTCACCGTACCCGAGCCAGCAGATGCGGGCGGGAAGTCCCTGGAAGCGCACGCGCTGCTGAGCCAGGCGGATCCAGCGGCAGAGTGCTTCGTCCTCCGGGAACGTCTCGAGGACCGCCCGATCGGTGCGGTGAATGTCCTCGGCCCGGCCCGAGAGCGCCGCCCAGCGGAACGGGCCCTTGCCCGCGCAGAAGAGCGGGCGAATGTAGAGCGGCACGAATCCGATCACCTGGAAGGCCTCGGTCACGCCGGCCTTGATCGCCTGTCCCCGCAGGTTGTTGCCGTAGTCGAAGGTCACCGCGCCGCGGCGCTGCAATTCGAGCATCGAGCGCATGTGCTCGGCCATCGTGCGGTACGACTCCGCCTTGTATCTCTCGGGGTTCTCCCGGCGCACCTTCAGGGCCTCGGCGAGCGTCATCCGGTTTGGCACGTACCCGTTGAGCTCGTCGTGGGCGGAGGTCTGGTCGGTCAAGACGTCCGGAACGATCTGGCGCTCGAGCAGCCGGGCCAACAGGTCGGCCGCATTGGCCACCACGCCCAGGGAGCGCGCGGCGCCCTCCGCCTTGAGCGCCAGCGCGCCGTCGATCGCCACATCGAGGTCCGTGAACTTCTCATCCAGGTACCCGGTGGCCAGGCGCTTGTCGATGCGTGTCTCGTCCACGTCGGCCGCCAGGAAGGTCCCTTCGTTCATCGTTGCGGCGAGCGGCTGCGCGCCACCCATGCCTCCGAGGCCGGCGGTCACCACAAGACGCTCGCGCAGGGTGCCGCCGAAGTGCTTACGGGCAGCGGCGGCGAAGCACTCGTAGGTTCCTTGCAGGATCCCCTGCGTCCCGATGTAGATCCAGGACCCCGCGGTCATCTGGCCGTACATCGTCAGCCCGAGCCCCTCCAGGCGGCGGAACTCGTCGGATGTCGCCCAGTGCGGCACCAGGTTGGCGTTGGCGATGAGCACGCGCGGAGCGTCGGCGTGGGTACGGAAGACCCCGACGGGTTTGCCCGAGGCCACCAGCAGCGTCTCGTCGTCGGCGAGTTGCTTCAGGCTCGCCACCAGCGCCTCGAAGCACTCCCAGTTGCGTGCGGCCTTGCCGCTGCCTCCGTAGACCACGAGGTCCTGGGGGCGCTCGGCCACCTCGGGGTCGAGGTTGTTCATCAGCATGCGGAGGGCAGCTTCCTGTCCCCAGCCTTTGCAGGAGAGCTCGCTGCCCCGCGGCGCACGCACCGTGCGAGGCTGTGCCATGTTTCGCCTCCCGATGCCGGGCCTCAGGCTCGGCGCCGCTCCATCCTAGCGCGTCCCGTTTGCACGGTCGCTCCCCTCGCGGCCAGGGAGCTCGTAAACTCGAACGCCCCCGCCGGGGCTGCAGCGAGCGCCGCCGCGCTTACCGCGCCGCTCCGCTCCGGCGGGACCCAGAAGAGAAGGCTGCCGCCCCCGCCGGCACCGCACGCCTTCCCGGCCCAGGCGCCGGCAGTGAGTCCTGCCGACAGGATCGCGTCGAGGGCGGGGTTGGCGACCGCGGGCGCCAGGCGCCTCCTGGCTCCCCACTCCGCCGCCACCGCTCGTCCCACGGCCTCCCCATCGGCCGCCAGCAGCCCCTGCCGGCACTCGGCGGCCGCTCGGGCGATCTCATGGAGGGCTGTCGCGACCCGTGCGTCGCCGTCAACCCTCGCCCGGTAGGCCTCCCAGTTGACAATCCCCGAGGCGTGCGTGATCCCGGAGAACACGACGACCACGCGTTGCTCGACCCAGCTCAGGTCGACCGGCAGCCGCTCCACCCGCTCCCCGCCGGGTTCAAGGTGGATCGCCAGCACCCCGCCGAGCAGCGCCGGGTAGTAGTCCTGCACACCCGTCGGCGCCGCGAGCACCGCCGCCTCGAGGTCTCTGAGCAGCGCGACCAGGCGGGGCGCCGGCATGCGCCGGCCGCCGATCGAGAGGCACGCCCTGGCGACTGCCACCGCAAACGCCGAGGACGCGCCGAGGCCGGATCCGACAGGCGGCTGCTCCAGGACATCCACCGCGAAGCCGCCCTTTGGAAGGAAATGAAACCCGACCGCGGCCGTGAGGTGGCGCAGCGCATCCTCGGGGCCCAGCTCCAGCGGCGGGTTGCCCGGCGACGTGTGCCGGATTCGCCCCTGAGGGGCGCCGCCGGGCACCAGTCGCATCCGAACGCCCCGACGCAGCGCCACGTTGACCGTGATCGAACCCGGGTGAAAACAGTACAGCGGCCACAGGTCGAGGGTGCCCCCCGCGAGGTCGGCCCGCGCGGGCGCGAGCACCTCAACCATCGAACCGAACCGGGGAAGCGGCCTGAAGCGCGCCTACGCTCGTCGGCGGAACCGTCCCCGGCTGGCCGAGCAGCGGCAGCACCCGACCGGCCCAGCCGGTGAACCGGGGCAGCTCAGCCTTCGGGAGCGGCGGCGCCGGATCCCTGCCGACACCGAGCGGGTTGAGGTAGCGGCCGTTCTGGGTGACCCGGTAGTCGAGGTGCGGCCCGGTGGACATCCCGGTGGTGCCGACGTAGCCGACCACCTGCCCCTGGGACACCCGCACCCCGGGGCGGATCCCGGAACCAAACCGCGAGAGGTGAAGGTAGGCCGTCAGGAACGCTCCCGCGTGCCTGATCTCCACGGTCCTTCCGCCGCCTCCCTTCCAGCCGGTAAACGTTACCACTCCGTCCGCCGTGGTCATGACCGGTGTGCCCACCGGCGCGGCGTAGTCGACCCCCCAGTGGGGCAGTCGCCGGCCCAGGACCGGATGCATCCGCGAGAAGGAGAAGCGCGACGTCAGGCGCGAGAAACGCAGCGGCGCCCTCAGAAACTGCTTGCGCAGGGGAGAGCCGTGCTCGTCGTAGTAGCTCTCCTTTGCGCCACCGAATGCGTAGCGGACCGCGGTGTATCGCTTGCCGCGGTTCGTGTAGGTGGCGGCGACCACGGGTCCGTACGCCACCGTCGTGCCTTCGCTGCGCACCCGCTCCACCAGGAGCGCGAACGTGTCCCCCTCGCGCACCTCGCGGTGGAAGTCGACGTCCCACTGGAACAGGTCGGCGAGCTCGAGGGCGAGGCTCTCGCTCTCGCCGGTGGCGCCCATGGCGTCGAAGAGACTCGATCGTACGGTGCCGTCCACGACCACGAGGTCGCGCTCGACCGGACGGGCTTCCTGTCGCGCCACGATCCCGCCCCCGCGCCGCTCCACGACGACCGTGGCCCGCCAATCCGGGGTCAGGCGCAGCGCCTCGACCGAGCCGTGCACGTCGATCACCGCTTCGGCCACGAGGCCGACCGGCAGGGTGTGGGGGTCGAGTACGCGCCGCGCTGCGGAGAGCCAGTCTGCCGCCTCACTGGCCGGGAGCCCAACCCGCCCCGCGAGCTCACCCAGCGTCTCACCGCTGTGCAGCACCTCCTGCCGGACGAAGGTCGGCAACGGCAGGGGTGCCACCTTGAGGAGGGGACGCGCAGCGAACATCTGGGTCCCGTCGGCCGAGGCGCTCCACCGGCACAGCAGGAGGACACCCAGTGCGAGGGCGGCCAGGCAGCGGTCGCCGAGCCTCACCGGTTTGCCATCCCCCGCAGGAGCTCACGCACCTCGTCCGGTGCAGGACCGGCTCGCGCCCGGACAGCGCCGCTGGCTTCGACCAGAAGCACGGCAGGTGCCCGCGTCACCTGGAATCGCCGCACCAACTCACCGCGGCGATCGAGGACCCCGGGGAACCTGGTCGCGCCGCCCGAAAGCTTTCCTGCTGCCTCCGGGCTGGTGTCCTGGAACACGATCAGCGCCCCGGGCCAGCCATAGCGTTCGGCGGCCGCCTCCACTTCGGGCAGCAACGCGAGGAACTCCTGCGACCGGGGAAGCCAGGAGTTCCAGAAGACCAGCACGACCGGGCCGCGCGCAAGGAGCTCCGAGACGGAAAACGGCGCCCCCGAGACGGTCTTGAGGTCTGCGTCCCCTCCTGAAACGGCGCCGGTGAGGAGCAGTACGGCTACCAGGCCTTTCACGTGCCTATCCTACCAAACAGGCGCGCGGCCTCGCTCCGGCGACGCTCCCGTTGGGCCCGCCAAGGGACGCCACCCGATGTTCAGTGAACGCGCGTGTGGGCGGGTGCCGCTGCGCCCTTGCCGAACAGATTCTCGACGTCCAGGTTCTCCGAGCGCAGTCGGTGAGGGCGGTGATGGAGGTAGTTGTACCGCACACCGAATGAGAGGAGTGCCTTCTCGAGCAACCGCCGTCCACGGTACAGCCGCGACATCACCGTGCCGACCGGGATCGCAAGGATGTCGGCGATTTCCTTGTACGCGTACCCCTCGATGTCGGCCAGCAGCACCACCACCTTGTAGTTGTGCGGCAGCGCCGTCAGTGAGGTGCGCACCTCCGCGTCGAGCGAGGCCTCCAACAGCTCTTCTTCGGGACTCCGGGTTACGCGGGCGTCGGTTGCGACGAGCGCCGACTCAAACGTCTCCTCGAACTCCGCGAAGTCCACCTGGGCCGGAAGTTGCTTCCGGCGGCGGTACTCGTTGATGAAGGTGTTCTTGAGGATCTTGAAGAGCCACGCCTTGAGGTTGGTGCCGGGTTCGAACGATGCGTAGTGCCTGTACGCCTTGAGGTAGGTTTCTTGGAGGAGGTCCTCGGCATCCTCCGCGCTGCGCGTCAGTCGCACCGCGGTCTTGTACAGCTGGTCGCGAAACGGAAGCTCGGCATTCTTGAAGTCCCAGGACGTCTGGCCGTTCATGCTCGCCTCCAGCGGGAAGAATTGTAAATGAGTCGAAGTTGCAATGTCAATACCCCAGGAAAACCTGGACGCGTTCGCACCCGGAACCCGTTTCCCAGGCGCAAAACCACGCCTCATGTCTCCCAAATACTTGCCAGGTCTTTGCTTCGACTCCGCGGGTCAGGCCGTCGTTCAGGCCACGGCGACAGCCTGCGGAGCCATCACGGGGCCGCCTCCGGACCGGGCCCCATCGCACAAAAAAGACGAAACGACGCCGCCCCGCCGGCTTCGACGGGTCGGGTTAGTGAGGGTCCGAAGGGGAACGAGTGAGACCGCCTGAGGGCACCGAGGTGTTTCCACCCCGACTTGCTCGGGGTCGGGTTAGGGCCGCCACGCGCCCGCGTGATGCGGTGTCACTTGCCCAGGATCATGAACGCGATGACCAGCGCGTAGATCACCAGCGACTCGATGAATGCGATACCGAGCAGCATCGTGATGCGCACCGGCCCGGCCGCACCTGGATTTCGCCCCATGCTGGTGCACGCCGAGGCAACTGCCCTCGCCTGCCCGAACGCGCCGGCGAACGCTGCCACGCCGAGGACGAACGCCGCGGCAATGAACTTCCACACGTCACGCGTGACCGGAGCCGCGGTGCCACCCTCCTCTGCGGCAAACGCCGGAGCTGCCAGGGCCAACAGCACCACCCCGAGAACCGCAACCGCCATCCGCTTCCTCATCTACCGTTCCTCCTTCGCGATATTCGCACTCTAGTGTTCTTCCGCCACGGCCCCGGAAACGTAGACCGCGGTGAGCATGATGAAGATAAACGTCTGGATGATCGCACCCAGAATCCCCAAACCCATCATCGCCGGCACGAAGAACGGAAGGATGCCGAGAAACATGACGGTGGCGGTGTGCTCGCCGAAGATGTTGCCGAAGAGGCGCAACGCCAGGGAGAGGATGCGTGCCAGGTGCGAGATGATCTCGATCGGGACCATGAGCGGGAACAGCCACCACACCGGCCCCGCGAAGTGCTTGGCGTAGCCGATCGCTCCCCTCCGGCGGATCCCGACGATGTTGTAGAACAGAAACGCGGTCAGCGAGAGGGCAAAGGTGGTGCTGGTGTTGGCGGTGGGGGGCTGCAGGAAGAAGATCAAGCCGAAGAAGTTGGACAGGAAAATGAAGAACGTTAGGGCCGCGATGAACGGGACGAAGTCCCTCCCGCGGCCGTGGCCGATGACCTCCTCGGTGAGGTTGCGGAGGCCCGAGAGGAGCAACTCCAGGACCTGTTGCAGCGTCGAGGGGTGCTCCACGGAGTAACGGCGCCGAGCGCTCCACAGGAGCACCGCCACCACGACCACCACCAGCATTGCCATGATCACGTGGTCGGGAAGCCAGATCCCGGGCTCCCCCTCGAGACCCACCGCCCGCTGCCAGCCGGTAGGGGGCGCGCCAAGCAGCGCCACCAGCAGGGCGTTCAGTCGGTGGAAGAGGAACGAGACCTCGTGGTGCACTGCTCCCTACTCCTCCCGGCCAGCCCGCTTGGCGGCCGTCATCCCCGCGCCCGCGAGGGCGGTCAGGAAGCACCCGACCCCCGCTATCACGGACCACGGCTCGATACGACTCCGAATCAGGTACAGGAAACCGAACAGCAGGGCCCAGAGGGCCCAGCGGCCGATCAGCAACGCGACGGCACCCCGGCCCACCCGCGCCTTGCCCGGTTGAAGGATGCCGACGAGCAGCCCCTCGAGCCAGAGCCCGTTGATCATACCGACGGCCGACGTGACGGTCAAGGCGAGCGCGCTCCAGGGTTTGCCGAGCCAGGCGACCAGCGAAGCGGTCGCCAGCGTCAGCACCGCGCCCGAGGCGAGGGCCCGTCGGGCGATCACCTCACCGCTCCTCGCTCGGGGGACCCCCGCGCTGCCCGGGCTGCGCGCTCTCCTGGTCCTCCTCGCGGCCGATCCGGATCGCGGTGCGGAGCGCGTTCAGGAAACCGGCGACGATCCCGAAGATCGTGAAGATCGCCATCATCCAGGGGGCGGTCCCGAACATCCCGTCCAGCCACTGCCCGAAGAAGTAACCGATAACGATCGCGATCGGAAAGGCGAGGCCAATCGAAGAAGCATCGGCGATGCGGCGGATTGCGGCCGATGAGCGCCTGCGCCGCTGCCCGTTCACGGTCCTCCCAGCACCCCCACCGTGGCCCTGGCCGCATCAAGGAACGGGGCCGGCAGCACGCCGATGATCAGCACCGCGAGGCCGCACGCCCAGATCACCCGCTCTGTCCACGGCGCCTCGACCAGCGAGGCAGGCTGTGCCTCCTCGCCGTCACGCAGGTACATCTGCAAGACGATGCGGAAGTAGTAGTAGAGGGACACAGCCGACATCAGCACCGCCACGACCACCAGCCAGACGTAGCCTGCATTCACGGCCGCGGCGAAAAGGTAAAGCTTCCCCATGAACCCGGCCGTCGG
>Ga0256868_10000624_pt1 | contig 20337 bp, 18 predicted proteins | sample RVTome_13_FD_187341 | JGI IMG/M metagenome (GOLD analysis project Ga0256868, IMG submission 187341) | Soil microbial communities from uranium-contaminated site in the Upper Colorado River Basin, Wyoming, United States - RVT92D227 HiSeq ...
CGGAAGGGATTACTTGCCGCCCGCGGCCGCCTTGTGGATCGCCCTGGAAAGCCTGGCCACTTTCCGCGCGACGTTCTTCCTGTGCAGGACGCCCTTCGAGCCGGCCCGGGAAATGGCGGAAGATGCCTTCGAGAGGACCTTCGCCGCCTCCTCGACGCCCTTGCTTTCGAGGGTGGATCGTACTTCCTTGATGGCGGTCTTCACCGAGGAGCGGATGTGCCGGTTCCTCGTCCGTCGTTTCAAACTCTGCTTGTGCCGCTTGATCGCGGACTTGGTCTTGGCCAAAAGGTTCCTCCTGAGAGAACTGGAAAAATGCGGTAAACCAGAAATTTAATACGTAGAGGGAAGAAATGTCAAAGGAAAAGAAGGGACAGGGAAGGTCGCGACGAACGAACGGGCGCGAATCGTTCGTGGTGAGAGGGGGGGATCGGTCACTTCGTCATCTTTTTCGCTTTTTCCCAAAACAGGTCGAGCGTGGACGGATCCGTCTGCTCGATGGAACATCCTGATTCCTCGGCGATTTTTTCCATCGCTTCGAACCGGCGCTCGAACCGCTTGTTGGCCGCGGCCATGGCGACCTCCGGGTTGACATTGAGGAACCGGGCAAGGTTGACCAGCGCGAAGAACGTGTCCCCCAACTCGTGCTCCATCTCCTCGGGGTCTCCCGCGGCAATCGCTTCTTTGAGCTCCTCGATCTCCTCCCCGACCTTTTTTTCGACCTGGCCGGTGTTTTCCCAGTCGAATCCCGCTCGGGCCGCCTTTTTCGTGATCTTGGCCGCCCGGAGGAGGGAGGGGAAACTCTCGGGGACGCCCCCGATGCGGGAGGCATGATTCCGGTTTTCCTTTGTTTTCTTGATATGTTCCCACTGAAGGGAAACCGCTTCCGGTGTTGCCGCACTGGCATCGGAGAAGACGTGCGGGTGCCTCCGCACCATCTTCTGCGAGATCGATTCGATCACGTCGGCGATGGTGAACTCCCCCTTCTCGCTGGCGATCTGGGCGTGGAAGAGGATCTGAAGGAGGAGGTCCCCCAGTTCCTCGCACAGAAGCGCCGGGTCCTTCCGGGAGATGGCGTCCACGACCTCGTGAGCCTCCTCGAGGAGGTACGGGCGAAGGGTGGCTTGCGTCTGGGCCCGATCCCATTCGCAGCCGCCTTCCCCCCGAAGCCGCGCCATGATCTGCACAAGGGACGAGAAATTGCCCATATCGAATTTTCCTTTGAGGAATGATAACATACAATGTTTATGATGATCGAGGTTCCCAGCGGCCGTGTCCGGTCCTCTCCTGCGATGATCCTTTTCTTTTTCCTCGTCTTCCTCCTGGGGTTTCCGGTGCGTAGCGGGGCGGACGATCTTTTTCCCGGGTACGCCCCCGAGGTGCGGGCGCAGGCCCTTCGCGTGGTGGAGGCAGCGGGCCCGGGCAAGGAGGAGGAGCTGGCAATCGAGGTCCGGGGGCTCCGGAAGAAAATGTACTCCCATGGCATCCTGTCCGTCAACGCCATCCCGGAACTCGTCTTCCGCCGGGCGGACCGGGAAGGATGGAAGAACGGGCTGGGACCCGCATTCCGGCTCATCGCGGAGATTTCCCCTCTTTCGGCCACGATGTGGGCCTGGATGGTCATGGAGGATATTCGCGGCCTGCGGTTTTCGGACCTCTTCCCCGACCTCGCGGATTTGTCGGGGGCGGTTTGGCGGTTCGGCCCGGCCCGGCTGGGGTATGCCGTCTGGCTCGTCTCCTTTGCATTGGCGGCCGCATGCTGGTTCGTGGTGTGGACCTCGATCGCCCTCTTCCTCCGGGCGCGTCCCTCCCTGGAATTGGACATCCCGAGGGTCTTGCGGCTTCCCTATCGGGACTACCTGTCCCCCCTGGCGGTCGCCGTTCTTTTTCTTCTGCCCCTGTTCGCAGGGTTCGGGCTCGCGGTCGTGGCGTGCTACTGGATGGTGCTTTCGGTTGCGTATCTTCGCCGGGGGGAACTGATGCTGATGGCGATCGCGATCCTCCTCATCGTGGGGATTTTCTTCGGGGGAAGCATGCTGCATCTCGCAAGCAGGGTGGCGGGCGATGCGCCGGGGGAAGGGTATTTAGGGGTCGACGGATCGATCTCCCGCACGTGGCCTTCGGAATCCGGGGAAGGGGTAGCGCAGGGGAACGGGGCGGCGCCCTCCTGGCTGGTCCTGTTTTCCCGGGCGCGCGCGAAGATGCAGGCGGGAGATCACGCGGGCGCGGAGCGGCTCTGGACGGAACTCATCGAGGCGGGACAGGATCTTCCCGAGGCGAGAAACAACAGGGGGATCACCAGGGCGAAACAGGGAAGGATGAGGGCGGCCCTTTCCGACTTCGAGGCCGCGTTCGTGAAGCGGCCCGGAGAGGGAGCGGCCCTGTGGAACGTCTATCAGGGGTACCTCCAGCTGTTCAATTTTGAGCGCGCGCGGATGATCCAGCCGCTGGCATGGGACCGGGTGCAGAAGCTCTCTCCCTTCCGTTTCCGACCCTCCGACATGGAGGCCGGGGAATGGGTGGGCTCCCCCCTTCCCGTGGACGAGCTTGTCTGGGCGACCTTGCAACGGGGGCATGATCTCTATCGGGAGGCGGGCGAGGGGGAGGTTTACCGGATGTTCTTCCGCCCGCTTTCGCCCGGCGTCGCTCTCCTCTTTCTCTTCGCCGTCTGGCTTACCTCGGTGATCTGGAAGTTTTTTTCCCTCCGGGTGTGGGTCCATACCGCCTGCCGGGGTTGCGGCACCCGAACCCTCATCGTGGGGATCCGGGAAGCCTCCGATTTCTGCAACATGTGCCGGATGCAGGTCGGGTGGGGGATCCGGGAGGGGGAGGAGAAGGAACGGAGAATCCAGGGGATCCGGATGCATCGGAACACCGTCAGGGCGGGTTCGGTCGTGGTGCCCGGCTCCGGGGGATTGTGGTCCGGGAAGGAGGGGTGGACGATGCTGTACGTCGTGCTTCTATGCCTGTCCCTGGCAGCGGTATCGGTGTCCATCGGCGCCCGGGGGACAGGGGACATCCTCTCCGATCTCGAGTCGATCGTCGCCCGGTGGGCCTTCCTCGTCACGGGGGTCCTGTGGATCGTCGGGGCGGCATGGGGGATCCGGTCGTTCGGAAGGATGCAGCAAACACTGAAGATCAGCGGAAAAAGAGGGTAAGGCGTGCAGGGAAAGATCGCCGACTTCGGCATCCCGGAAATTTTCCAGCTGGTGACCAGCCAGCAAAAGAGCGGGGCCCTCACGATCCGGGGGGACGAGAGGGAGACGATCTTTCTTTTTTCGAACGGAATGATCGTAGACGTCCAGCCCGACCGGCAGAAGGCCCCATCCACCCTGATCGGGAACATGCTGGTGGACGCCGGGTACCTGACCGCGGAGGAGCTCCGCCGGATTCTTTCCATCCAGGAGAAGGGGAAAAAAAAGATCGGGGAGATCCTGGTGGAGAAGGGAAAGATCTCCCGGGAGAAGCTCGCCCAGTACCTCTACCTGCAGGTCAAGGACAGTCTCTACTTCTCGCTGCGGATCAAGGAAGGAGATTACCGGTTCGAGGTCTTTTCGGTGCGACCCCCCGCCTGGATGGCCACTCCCATCCACGGGGATAGATTGCTCATGGAAGGGATGCAGTTTCTGGATGAATATGCCTGGATTCGCGAGAAATTTCCACCCGAAAGGTTCAAGGTCGTCCGAAAGTGGGGCGTGAAGATCGATCCGATGGCTCTCCCCCCCCAGGAAAGGGAGGTCTGGGGGGCGGTCTATTTCTCCTCCGACCCGTACCTGGTGTTCCGGAAAGCCTGCCTCACCTGGCACGAGGGGCTGAAGGCGTTGTGGGGGCTCTGGGACCGGGGGCTGGTGGAGATCTCCCCGGTGGACTCGGAGACCCAGGACACGGGGCGTGCCGTCCGGGAGGACATGGCGCGCAGATTCTCGATCGGCTGCGTCCGGGCGGCGATATGGTCGCTTGCGGCGATCGTGGCGGGATTCTGGGTGTACAGGATCCTTTTGTCCCCCCCGGCGAGGCACCTCCTCGCAGGCTGGGCGGAGTTCTACCGTTAACGGAAAGGCGGGAAGACGGATGGAGACGGGTAAGCGGAGGGAAGAGACGGTCCGTTTCGACGACCCCGCGGTCCTCGCGGACCTGTTCGGGAGCCAGGACGACCATCTGAAAATCGTGGAAAAGTTCCTCGGTGTCACGATCCTCCCGAAGGGGAACGTGCTGACCCTGGCCGGCGACCCGCTCTCGGTGGAGATTTCCGTGAAGGTCCTCACGGGCCTGTACCGCGTCCTCCGCAAGGGGATTCCCATCACGTCCAACGATGTCGTGGCCGCGGTGAAGATCGTCCGTTCGGACCGGCACGCCGAGGTGGCGAGCGTTTTCGAGGACGTGGTGTTCAAGTCCTCCCGCAACAAGATCATCACGCCCAAGAGCGTCGCGCAGAAGAAGTACCTCGACGCCATGCGCGATTGCGACATCGTCTTCGGAATCGGGCCCGCCGGAACGGGCAAGACCTTTCTCGCCATGGCGATGGCGGTCGGTTTTCTCCTGCGAAAAGAGGTCAAACGGATCGTCCTCGCCCGCCCGGCGGTCGAGGCGGGGGAGAAACTCGGCTTCCTCCCGGGGGACATGGCGGAGAAGGTCAATCCCTATCTCCGGCCGCTTCACGACGCCCTGTACACGATGCTCGAATACGAGCAGGCGGCCAAGATGATGGAGCGGGGCGTCATCGAGGTCGCCCCCCTGGCGTTCATGCGGGGGAGGACGCTCAACGACTCCTTCGTGATCCTCGACGAGGCGCAGAACACCACGTCCGAGCAGATGAAGATGTTCCTGACCCGGATCGGGTTCGGCTCCAAGGCGGTGATCACGGGGGACATCACCCAGACGGACCTCCCGTCGGGGCGCATCTCCGGGTTGAACGAGGCGCTCTCGATCCTCAAGGAAATGGAGGGGATCCGGTTCTGCTGGTTCACCGAGATCGATGTGGTCAGGCACCCGATCGTGCAGGAGATCATCAAGGCCTATGAACGATACGAAAAAAGGGTCCCGGAGTAACCGTCCCCCCGATCCCGCTCCGGGGACGCGGAGGGACCGCTCGCTGAAAGAGGGGGCGTTGGGGCTGTTCTCCGCGGCGGTGTTCGTTGTCCTCTTCTACCTGTGGGGGGAGGAGCTGCTTCCCCGCGCGGCCGGGCGGTACGGGAAGATGTTCCCCTTCGTCGGTGCGGTGGCCCTGACCCTGGCGGTCGCCCTCTTTCTGACGGAATGGTTCGGGTTCGCGGGGCGGGAGGTCCGGAAGGTTCGGCTGGCCGCGAGGGATTTCCTTTTCCTTTGCTCGCTGGCGCTGGCCCTTTTCTTCCTCGCGAAAACGGTGATGGATGTTCTTCCCGCCGGTTTTTCCGCCTGGGGAGGAGCCTTCCCGTCGCACCTCTACGTCTACCTCATCCCGTTGCCCGCCTTCGCCATGGTGGTCCGGGTCCTCCTGAATTCGGAGGTGGCGATCCTGTTCACGGTCGCCGCTTCCGTGCTTTCCGCCGCCGCCGCCCAGGGGAGGTGGTCGACCCTCCTCTTTCTGCTCCTCGCCGGGACGGCGGGGGCCTCCCGGTCGGGGCGGATTCCGGACCGATACCGGATGCTCTGGGCGGGGGTCCTCACTTCCGCCGTGTGCGCCCTTGCCGCCGTCTCGCTCGAGTTCGCCTTTTACGGGGAATCCGGAATCGTATGGGCGGGGATCTTCGGGGTTGTGAGCGGGCTGGTCGCCGGCCCGATCGCCCTCGCCATCCTCCCGGTGGCCGAATACGCCTTCGGATACACGAGCGACATCCGTCTCATGGAACTGGGGAGCACCGGGCATCCCCTCCTGCGGCGCCTCATGATCGAGGCTCCCGGGACGTTCCACCACAGCGTCGTGGTGGGGACCCTCGCCGAGGCGGGCGCCGAGGCGATCGGCGCCAACCCCCTCCTGTGCCGGGTGGCGGCGTTGTTTCACGACGTGGGGAAGATCGCGAAGCCCGAATATTTCTCCGAAAACCAGGTCGGCGCGGGGAATATTCACGATACTCTCACCCCGGGAATGAGCCGGCTCGTCATCCTCAACCACGTAAAGGAGGGGGTCCGCCTCGCCAACGAGCACCGGCTCGGGGAGCGAATCGCCGAGATCATCTCCCAGCACCACGGCACCAGTCTCCTCTACTTTTTCCTGGACAAGGCGCAGCCCATGATCCGGGAGCGGAAGGCGTCCGAGGAGAGTTTCCGCTACCCGGGTCCCCGGCCCAGAACGCGCGAGGCCGCCATCATCATGCTCGCGGATGCCGCCGAAGCCGCCAGCCGGAGCCTCCGGAACCCTTCCCCCGAGGAGATCGAGGAGACGGTGACCCGCATCGTGAACCGGGCCTACCTCGACGGACAGCTCAACGAGTGCGACATGACGCTGCGCGACCTCCATGCGGTCGGAACATCCTTCAGCAGGGTCCTTTCCGCCGTTTCCCACACCCGCGTCGAATATCCGAAAACCCCCGCGAGCGGGAGACCGTGAGCCGGGGGGCGCAAAGGTACCGGATCAGCATCCGGCAGCACATCCGGCCGGCCCCCTTTCGCGGCGAGGTTCTCCGCGCCCTTGTCCGGCGGTCCCTCCGTTTCCTGCATTTGTCCGGGGCGGACTTGAGGATCCTCGTGGTGGGGGACGAGGAGATGGAGCGTTGGAACCGGGAATTCCTCGGACGGCCGGGGACGACGAACGTAATCTCGTTTCCCGAGGAAGACGCCGGGCAAGGGCCTTCTTCCCGGGTCGCGGGGGACATCCTCCTTTCCGCGCCCGCCTGCCTCTCGCAGACCAGCGACTGGCCATGCTCGAAGGAGGAGAGGGTCTTCTTCTTCATCGTCCACGGAGTGGCGCACCTTTTGGGGCACGATCACGAAAAGGGAAGGGTCGAGGCGGCCAGGATGCGCAGGGAGGAAATCCGCGTGTACCGCTCCTGCCTGAAAGAGGGGAGAAGCCCCATTTGAAGGGCGAATTTTCCGGGGGCGACGCGTTCGACTTCCCTTTTCCGGTGGCCGCGTTTTCCGGAACGGCGGCACTCTGCGCAGCCTTCGCCGCCCTGTACGCGCTGGGGATGCCCGGATACGACGTTCCGGGGCTTCCGTTTGCGTGCCTCGTGCCGCTCCTGATCCTGTCCACCTCCTCCGGTAACGCCCGCCAGGCCGCGCGCAGGGGGTTTGTCGCGGGCACCCTCGGCAATCTGCTCCTCATGTATTGGATCGCCTACACGGTGGCCGTGCAAGGGAATCTGGGATGGGCTCTGGGGTCGCTTTCCGCCCTGCTGGTCTCGGCCTATCTCGGGGTCTACGTATCCGTCGCCGCGGCGATTGCCCACCGGCTTCGCAGACGCTTCGGCATCGCAGGTCTATGGGTGTTTCCCGCGGCATGGGTGTGCGTCGAGTACCTGAGGGCCGTCCTGTTCACCGGGTTCCCCTGGCTTCTTTTGGGGTACAGTCTCTCCGGCCATTCCTTCCTCCGCCAGGCAGCCGACCTGGCGGGCGTCTACGGACTGGGATTCCTCCTGGCGACGGCGAACGTATGTCTGTACCGGGCAGGGGCGGAGGCTGCCCGCGGGAAACGCAGGGGAGTTCTCGTGCATCTCGCCGGCGCGGCCGCGGTCGCCGCGTTTCTCTTCGCGTACGGCGCCTCGGGAAAGGGGCCGGAGGATGCGGAATCGAACGGGGAGACCGTCCGGGTCGGGATTGCACAGGGGGGGATCGATCAGTCGGTCAAGTGGTCCCCCTCGCACCAGAAGAAGACGCTTGCAATATACGGGGACCTGACAAAGGAGGCGAGGGAAAAGGGCGCCGAGGTGGTCGTTTGGCCGGAGACGGCCGCGCCGTTTTTCTACGGATGGGAACCGGAGATGAGCGCAGTGGTGGATGCCGCGGCGATGGAGAACCGGATACCGATCATCTTCGGCGCTCCCTGGTTCGACCCCTCCGCGGGGGGAAAGTATTACAACAGCGTGTTCCACCTTGATGAAAGAGGGATCGCCAACGGTCGGTACGACAAGAGGCATCTCGTTCCGTTCGGGGAATACATTCCTCTCAAGCGCCTTCTCTTCTTCCTCCGGAAACTGACGGCGGGGGAGGAGGATTTTTCCGCCGGGGTCGGGCCGGCCTTGTTCACCGTGCGGGGGGAACCCGTCGGGGCCTCCGTCTGCTACGAGGCGGTCTTCCCGGAAATCATCCGGGATAGCGTCCGGGAGGGCGCCCGGTGGCTGGTGAACGTCACCAACGACGCCTGGTTCGGGGACACGGTCGCCCCCCATCAGCACCTCGCCATGGCGAGGATGAGGACGGTCGAGTTCCGAATGCCGATGGTGCGCGCCGCGAACTCGGGCGTAAGCGCGGTGATCGACGAGAGGGGGGAGGTGGTGGCCCGGCTGGGGCTTTTCCGCAAAGGGACGCTGGTGGCGCAAATCCACCCGCGAAGGGAAGAGACGACATACGCGAAAACGGGTGATCTATTCGCAATTTCATGTACTATAATAACTTTTTTAATCCTGATCATTCCCGGGAGAGAAACCGATGGCCGTAGGAGTCCTGGCAGAAAAGACCGCCGTGCTTGAGTCTCGCGTCAACGATCTCAGGGGCTACCTTTGAGGTAGACCGCAAGAGGGCCCGCCTGAACGAACTCGAGGAAGCCGCGGCCAGGGAAGGATTCTGGGATTCCCCCGAAAAGGCGGAGTCTTTCCTGAAGGAGCGGAAAGTTCTCGAGACATTCCTCGCGAAATGGACCGAGATTGCAAACACCCTGGAGGACCTCCGCGCATACCTCGAGCTGGCCGACGAGTCGGAGGATGACTCCCTCGCCGCCGAGATCGAGGAACATGCCCGTTCCCTGGCGGACCGCCTCGACGATCTGGAGATGGAACGGATGCTCGGCGGGGAGAGCGACGACCGGAACGCCATCATGACGATCCATGCCGGCGCCGGGGGAACGGAGTCCCAGGACTGGGCGGAGATGCTTCTCCGGATGTACACCCGATTCGCCGACCGGAGCGGGTTCGAGGTCGAAATGGTCGAGCGGCAGGAGGGGGAGGAGGCCGGGATCAAGAGCGTGACATTCCTCGTGTCCGGTGACCACCCGTACGGATACCTGAAGGCGGAAAGCGGCGTGCACCGGCTCGTGCGCATCTCCCCGTTCGACGCGAACAAGCGGCGCCACACGTCGTTCGCCTCGGTCTTTGTCTCTCCCGAGATCGACGACGACGTCCAGATCCAGATCAACGATTCGGACCTGAAAGTCGACACCCTCCGGTCGGGAGGGGCGGGGGGGCAGCACGTGAACAAGGTCGAGTCCGCGGTCCGGATCACCCACGAGCCGAGCGGGGTCACGGTGTTGTGCCAGCAGGAGCGGTCCCAGCACAAGAACCGGGCCATGGCGATGAAGATCCTCCGGTCGAAACTGTACGAGCTCGAAATGCGCCAGAGGGCGGAAAAGGCCGCGGAAGCGCACAAGACCAAGAAAGACATCGCCTGGGGGTCCCAGATCCGGTCGTACGTCCTTGCCCCGTACCGCATGGTGAAGGACCACCGGACGGGGCACGAAACGGGAAACGTGGACGCCGTCCTCGACGGCGACATCATGGAACTCATCCGGAAATACCTTCTTTCCGCGAGTGCGGAAGGGGAGCAACGGTCCGCATAACCGGGCAATGCGCAAGCGTGCCGGGCGGGACGGCAGTCTCCCGGAAGCTGCGCGGAAAACCAACGGAGGGACCGCGTGAAGGAAGAGTGGAACGACCTCGTCAGGGAGCGGATCCGCAAAGCGGACGAGGTCCGGCGCGGCGGGGAGAACCCGTACCCGAACGACCAGCGGGTGGGCTGGACGGCGGCCGCAGCGAAACAAGCCGCCGAAGGCCGGGAGGGGGAGGATCTGGCGAAGGCGCAGATCCAGGTCGACATCGCCGGCCGGATCGTTGCCGCGCGGCACTTCGGGAAGGCCGTGTTCCTGGTGATCGCCGACCGCACGGGGAGGCTTCAGGCGTATCTCAGACAGGACCGGATCGGAGAAGAAGCGTATTCGCGATTCCGGGACACGACGGACATCGGGGACATCGTCTGGGTGGAAGGTTTCCTCTTCCTCACCCGCACGGGGGAGCTGACGATCCAGGGAGAGCGGATCCGCCTCCTCGCCAAGTCGCTCAGGCCTCTTCCCGAGAAATGGCACGGGCTCTCCGACGTGGAGACCCGCTACCGTCAGAGGTACGTGGACCTCATCGTCAATGACGGGTCCCGGGAGGTATTCCGGCGGCGCAGCCAGATCATATCGTTTCTGCGGAACTTTCTGACGTCGCGGGACTTCCTCGAGGTGGAGACCCCGATGATGCAGCCGGTGGCGGGCGGGGCGGCCGCCCGGCCGTTCATCACCCACCACAACACCCTGGACATGGACCTGTACCTGCGGATCGCGCCCGAACTGTATCTCAAGCGGCTTCTCGTGGGGGGGATCGAGCGCGTATTCGAGATCAACCGGAACTTCCGCAACGAGGGGATCTCCACCCAGCACAACCCCGAGTTCACGATGCTCGAATTCTACCAGGCGCACGCGACCTACGAGGATTTCATGCGGCTCACGGAGGAGATGCTGTCCTCCCTCGCGCTCTCCCTCTTCGGGAAAACCGTCGTGTCCGTTCAGGGGGAGACGATCGATTTCGCCCCTCCCTGGGAGCGCATGACGGTCGCCGAAGCGGTCTCCCGGTACGCGAACGTCCCCGCGGAGCGGCTTTCCGACCCGGGGTTCCTGCGGGAAATGGCTCGCGGTCTGGAACTTCCCGGGAAGGAGGACGCGCCCGCGGGCGCTCTCCTGGCCACGATCTTCGAAGAAGTCGCCGAGTCGAAGATCCAGGGACCCACGTTCGTCACGGAGTACCCCATCGAGGTGTCGCCCCTTTCCCGCGCGAACGATTCCCGCCCCCACGTCGTGGACCGATTCGAGCTGATCGTCCGGGGAAGGGAGATCGCCAACGCGTTCTCCGAGCTGAACGACCCCCTGGAGCAGAGACGAAGGTTCGAGCAGCAGCAGCGCGCGCGGGAAAAGGGGGACGAGTCGGCGCATGCGATGGACGAGGATTACCTCCGTGCGCTCGAATACGGGATGCCGCCGGCGGCGGGCGAAGGGATCGGGGTCGATCGTCTGGTGATGCTGTTCACCGACTCCCCCTCCATCCGGGACGTCATCCTCTTCCCGCAGCTCCGGAAGGAGGGGTAGCGCAGGGTGGAGCTCCCGGTGGAATATTTCATCGGCCTGAAATACCTCCGGGCCAAGCGGAAGCAGACGTTCATCTCCATCATCACCGTGATCTCGATTCTGGGGGTGACGGTCGGGGTGATGGCCCTCATCATCGTCCTGGCCGTGATGAGCGGGTTCGAGAAGGAGCTGAAAGACCGCATTCTCGGAGCCACCGCCCACGTTCACGTCACCAGTCTCGAGGGGAGCATCGCGGACCCGTTCGCCCTTGCCCGGCGGGTCGGGTCGGTGGAGGGCGTGGAAGCGACGAGCCCGTACCTCTTCTCCCCGGTGATGATCTCCTCCGGTACCGGATCGACGGGGGGGGTCCTGCGCGGCGTGGACGTCGCCACCATCGGGAAGGTGACGCGGATATCCCGGGACGTCCGCAAGGGGAGGATCGAGGATCTCGAGAAGAGGACGGAGAAAGGGATTCCGGGGGTGATCCTCGGGAAGGAGCTTGCCGGCAATTTGGGGGTGTCCGTGGGAGACCTCGTGGAGGTCCTGGCCCCCGGGGGGAACGTGACTCCGATGGGGGCGTTCCCGGGTGTGGCGAGGTTCCGCGTGGTGGGGCTCGCCGAATCGGGGATGTACGAGTACGACTCCTCGTTCGCCTACGTGTCCCTGGAAGAGGCGGGCAGGCTCCTGGGGATGGAGGGGCGGGCCACGGGGGTGGAGGTGAAGGTCGGCGACATCTACCAGGCGGGGCGGATCGCGAACCGAATCCGGGAGGAGCTCGGCTACCCTTACTGGGCGAAGGACTGGATGCAGAGCAACCGGAACCTGTTCTCGGCGCTGAAGCTGGAGAAGGTGGTGATGTTCGTCATCCTCGTCCTGATCGTGATGGTCGCCGCGTTCAACATCATCAGCACGCTCATCATGGTCGTCATGGACAAGAACAAGGACATCGCCGTGCTGATGACCCTCGGCGCCAGCCGGAGGATGATCCGGAAGATCTTCGCCCTCGAGGGGCTCCTGATCGGAGTGGCGGGAACCACCGCGGGGACATTGTTCGGAGGTCTCCTCTGCTTCCTCCTCCGCCGGTACGAGTTCATCCATCTGCCGAGCGACGTCTATTACATCTCCACCCTTCCGGTGGCCCTTTCCCCCGGGATCCTGATCCTGGTCGGAGTGAGCTCCATCGTGATCTGTTTCCTGGCGACCCTGTACCCCGCGCGGCAGGCATCCCTCGTCGACCCGGCGGAGGCGATCCGGTATGAATAGCGTCGATTTCCTCCGCGTCGAAAACCTCCGGAAGGAATTCCGGAAGAAGGGGGGAATGCTCGAGGTGCTCAAGGGGATCTCGTTCACGCTGGGCCGGGGGGAGATGCTCAGCGTCGTGGGGGTGTCGGGAGCCGGCAAGACGACCCTTCTCCAGATTGTGGGAACCCTCGACCGGGCGACCTCCGGGAACGTGCTCTATGACGGGGAGGACGTGACATCCTTGCCCGAGGAGAAGCTTGCCGGGTTCCGGAACCGGAAAGTGGGCTTCGTTTTCCAGTTCCATCACCTGCTGCCGGAATTCGACGCCCGGGAAAACGTCATGCTCCCCTGCCTGATCGCCGGGACGGGGCGGGAGGAGGCCCGGAAGAGGGCGGAGGAGCTTCTCTCGGAGGTCGGGCTTTCCGGGAGGGTCACGCACCGGGTCGGGGAACTCTCCGGGGGGGAACAGCAGAGGGTGGCCATCTGCCGGGCGTTGGCGATGGGCCCCGAAATCCTCCTTGCCGATGAACCGACCGGGAACCTGGACAAGGAGACCGCGATGGGGGTCGCGGACCTTCTCGTCGATCTGAACAGGAAAAGGGGGCTTTCCCTGGTGGTCGTCACGCACAACGAGGGACTGGCCGGGAGAATGCACCGGGTACTGAAAATCGACGACGGGCGGATCGTACGTTGACCCCCTTGCGGGTTGCCGCTTCCGCCGTTGCAGCCCTCCTGGCGATCGCGGCAATCCGTCCTTTCCCCGCCGGTTCCGCCGGTTTTCCCGTTTTGAAGATCCGGGTGGAAGGGGCGAACCGGGTGGGAGCCGACGCGATCCTCGGGGTCATGGGGACCCGTGTCGGAGAAGAGTTCGCCCCCGCCCGGATCCGGGAGGATGTGAAGGCGATTTACCGCATGGGGTATTTCTCCGACGTGAAGATCGACGCGGAGGATGCTCCCGGCGGGCTGCATCTGACCGTGCTCGTCACCGAGAAGCCGATCGTCTCCTCGATCTCCATCGCGGGGAACAAGGAGGTGGACACCGCCGACCTCAAGGCGGCCCTCACCGTCAAGGAGCGGACCCTTTTCCAGGAGGAGAAGGTCAAGGAGTCCGGGCGCAAGATGGTCGAGGTCTGCCAGAACAAGGGGTTTTACGACGCGACCGTCGATTCCTCCTTCGAGGAGGAGGCGGACGGCTCCATCCGCGTCTTCTTTCGCGTATCGGAAGGGGAAAAGCTCAAGATCGGCAAGATCCGGATCACCGGGAACCGGTATCTGGGAGAGAAGGAAATCCGGAAGACGATGGAGACGAAAGAGAAGGGGCTCTTCTCGTTTCTTACCGACTCGGGGGCATTGAAGAAAGACGTAATCGAGAACGACATCCGGCGGATCGAGGCCCTGTACCAGAACAACGGGTTTCTGGACTCCAAGGTTTCCGATCCCGAGATCGGGAGGTTGCCGAAGGGACTGCTGTTGACGATCCACGTGTTCGAGGGGCGGCAGTACCGCGTAGGGGAGATCCGCTTTTCCGGGGAATCCGGGCTGACCGAGAAGGAGATACGAGAGAAGGGTAAGCTGAAAAGCGGAGACGTGTTCAGCCGGGACACCCTGCTTGCGGACGTCCTCTCCCTGACCAATGTCCTGAACGACCAGGGGTACGCCCTTGCACTCGTCTCCCCCCTCGTAGAGAAGCGGAAGGAATACCCCCTCGCCGACGTGACGTACAAGATGGCGCGGGGGGAGAAATTCCGTTTCGGGAAGGTGGAGGTGGTCGGCAACACCAAGACGCTCGACCGCGTGATCCGCCGCAACCTGGACGTGAGCGACGGCAGGACGTACACCGCCACCGGGCTCAAGAAGAGCAAGGAGAACCTCACCCGTCTTTCCTACTTCAAGGACGTCAAGATCAGCACGGCGCCCTCGGTGGTGTCCCAGGAAATGGACGTCAAGGTGGAGATCCAGGAGGGCCCGACGGGCACCCTGTCGGGCGGGATGGGTTTCAGCTCCGTGGACAAGCTGTTCGGGGTGGTCCAGGTGACCGAGAACAACCTCCTGGGGAGGGGCTGGAAAGCTTCTCTCATTTCGCAGTTCGGCGCCCGGAGGACGTTGTTCAGCTTGGATTTCCGGGACCCCTATTTCCTCGATACCGACCTCAGCCTCCTCCTGAATGCGTACAAGACGGATACGAAGTACACCGACTTCAACCGGAAGTCGGTGGGGGGAAAGGTGGGCATCGGGTACTCGTTCACGAGGGACACGTCCGCCAGCATGGCCTTCCGGGTCGACTCCATCCGGATCTCCGACCCGGGGGAGGCGGTCTCCCAGATCCTGAAGGAGGAGTTCAGCAAGGGGGCCCAGCAGACCCGGAGCATCGCGTTCAACGTCAACCGGAACACCACGGACAAGCACATCGACCCGTCTCGCGGAACCGTGGAGTCCGCGACGGTGGAGTACGCCGGCGGTCCGCTGGGCGGGGACTCCGACTTCGTGAAATACTTCCTGAGCGGGAAGGTCTTTTATCCCGTGACGACGTCGACCGTCCTCTCCGGGAACATTTTGTGGGCGCACGTGATCAGCACGGTGGGGGGGAGAGTGCCGATCTTCGAACGGTTCTTCCTCGGAGGGCCCTACAGCATCCGGGGATTTAAATCGCTGACCATTTCTCCGACCGACCCGAACACCGGCGAGCGGATCGGCGGGAACAAGGAACTGGTGGCGAACGTGGAGTACCTCTTTCCCCTGTTCGGCGAGTTCGGGTTCAAGGGGGTCCTGTTTTTCGACGCGGGCAACACCTGGAGGCAGGGGGATTGGCCTTGGGACGGCGAGGCGCTAAAGTATGCGGCAGGATTGGGCATCCGCTGGTACTCCCCCATGGGACCGTTGCGGTTCGAGTGGGGATGGAATCTCAACCCTGCCCCCGGCGAGGCGAAACGGGTGATGGAGTTCACGATCGGCACGGCATTCTAACCAGGAGGTTTTGCGATGAACGGGAGGGTTCTCTGGATCTTGGCGGTGTTGCTCGCGGCAGCCGTACTGGCCGCAAGTTCGTCGTTCGCGGAAGGACTCAAAGTGGCGGTGATCGACGTCAACAAGGTCATGAACGAATCCGAGGCCGGGAAGGCCGCGAGAAAGAAGATGGAGGACAGGTACGAGGAGCTGAAGAAGAAGATCGACGCGAGGGGCGAGGAAGCCCGGAAGATGAAGGAGGAGCTGGACAAGCAGAAGATTCTCCTGGGAAAGGAGAAATTGAAGGAAAGGGAGGACGCGCTCAACGCGAAGGTCGCCGAACTTCGCCAACTCACCCAGGAGGCGGAAAAGGAGATGCAGAACCGTCAGGGCGAACTTACGCGCGGGGTCTTGAAGATCGTGGAGGGGCAGTGGGAAAAGGTTGTGGAGCAGGAAAAGATCGACCTGCTGCTGGAGAGGAGCAGCGGGGTGGTCTATTCCAACCCCTCGCTGGACATCACCTCCAAGGTGCTCGATCTGGTGAACAAGGAGAAGCCCGGTGGGAAATGAGTTCCGCCTCTCCGACCTCGCGGACCGGATCGGGGCGCGGCTGGTCGGAGACGGGGAGAGGGTCGTCGCCGGTATCGCCCCGATCGAGGAGGCGGGTCCGGGTCAGGTGACGTTTCTCGCGAACCCGAAGTACGCCCGCTTCGCGAAGGATTCGAAGGCCACGGCGATCATCGCGAAGGAAGTCGTGCCGGGGGCGCAGACGGCGTTTCTCCTTTCCGATAATCCGTACTTCGCATTCGCGTGCGCCATGGAAGCGTTTCACCCGCCCGCGCGCCCCGCCCCGGGGATATCGGACAAAGCGGTGGTCGACCCGTCCGCCCGTCTCGGACGGGATGTCGCCGTTGCGCCGTTCGTGGTCATCCAGGAAGGCGCCGAGGTGGGGGACCGCACCGCGCTGTTCCCCGGGGTCTATGTCGGGAAGGGGGTAAGCATCGGTCCGGACTGCCTGGCGTATCCCCATGTCGTGTTGTACCACGACGTCAAGGTGGGCTCCCGGGTGATTCTGCACGCGGGATGCGTCATCGGGAGCGACGGGTTCGGTTTCGCTCCGACCGCCGAAGGGTTCCGGAAGATCCCCCAGGTGGGGACGGTCGAGATCGGGGACGATGTGGAGATCGGGGCGAACACCACCATCGACAGGGCGGCGCTCGGCGTCACCCGGATATCCCGGGGGACGAAGCTGGACAATCTCGTCCAGGTCGGACACAACGTGGTCATCGGAAGCGACACGGTGATCGCGGCGCAGGCCGGAATCTCCGGGAGCGTGCGGATCGGCAATCGCGTCATGATCGGGGGGCAAGCGGGTCTCGCGGGCCATCTCGAGGTGGAGGACGGCATCCTGCTGGGGGCGAAAAGCGGCGTTCCCGTTTCCCTGCGCGTCTCGGAAGCACGGGCCTGGTCGGGGATTCCGGCGATGCCGCATCCGGTCTGGCTCCGGATGGCGACCCTGCTTCCGAAGCTCCCGGAACTCTTCCGCCGCGTGAAGCGGCTGGAAGAAGGGAATAACCCAAGGAGGGGATAGAGACATGTTCACTGCCCGGGAGATCATGAAGTTGCTGCCCCACCGGTTTCCTTTTCTTCTGCTGGACCGGATCGTCGAGCTGGAGCCGGGCCGGCGCGTGGTCGGGTTGAAGAACGTTACCATCGATGAGCCCTTCTTCGCGGGGCACTTCCCCGACTACCCCATCATGCCCGGGGTGCTCATCATCGAGGCGTTGGCCCAGGCGGGAGGGTTCCTCGCCCTCAAGGCGATGGGCAACGAGGGAAAAATCGCCTTTTTTGCCGGAATCGACAAATGCAAATTCCGCCGGCCCGTCGTCCCGGGAGACCAGCTCCGCCTCGAGTGTACCGTCATCGGCCGCAAGGGATCGGTCTGGAAGATGCACGGAGAGGCCACCGTGGACGGTGTCCTCGCCGCGGTGGCCGACCTGACGGCGTCCCTCGCCCACCCGCGGAACGAGCGGGACCTGGAAGGAGCGGGCCGATGATTCATCCGACGGCGATCATCGATCCCGGAGCGGTGCTGGGGGAAGGGGTGGAGGTCGGGGCGTACGCCATGATCGGACCCCGGGTGACACTGAGGGAAGGGTGCAGGGTCGGTGCGCACGCGATCATCGAGTCCCATGCCCGGGTCGGGAAAGATACCCGGGTGTATTCCTTCGCGTCGATCGGCTCTCCGCCCCAGGACCTGAAGTACCGGGGGGAGGAAACCTGGGTGGAGATCGGCGAGGGGTGCACCATCCGGGAATACGTCACGGTGAACCGGGGGACCGCCGCCGGGGGGGGCGTAACGCGTGTAGGAAACGGCGTGCTCCTGATGGCGTACTGCCACGTCGCCCACGACTGTCATGTCGGCGACCGTGTGATCGTTGCCAACGCGGCCACGCTGGCCGGGCACGTGGAGGTCGGGGCGAAGGCGATCATCGGCGGTCTCGTGGGGGTCCATCAATTCGTCCGCATCGGCTCCTTCGCCATGGTCGGGGCGCTGTCGGGCCTTCCCCTCGACATCCCCCCGTACGTGACGGCGGTCGTGGCCCGGGGGCAAAAGGGGAGGGGCCTGTACGGGCTGAACCTCATCGGGCTCCGAAGGAACGGTTTTTCGGAGGAGACGATCGCGGAGTTGAAGAAGGCGTACCGGATCCTCTTCCGTTCGGGTCTTCCCATGCGGGAGGCGCTCGCCCGGGCGGCGGCGGAAACGGCCCCGCTCCCCGAAATCCGGCATCTTCTCGATTTCGTCCAGTCCAGCAAACGGGGAGTGCAGAGGTAGGGCATGCTGCGCGTGGGCGTCATCGGCGTCGGATACCTCGGAAGGCTGCACACCCAGAAATTGGCGTCCTTCGACGACGTCGCTCTCGTCGGGGTATGCGACGCCGACCGGGAACGGGGGGAGAGGGTCGCGGAGGAGTTCGGGACCTCCTTCCGTGCGGGCAGCCGGGAGCTGCTCCGGGAGATCGATGCGGTATCCATCGCGGTGCCCACGACCGCCCATTACCGGGTGGCGAAGGAGGCGATGCGCGCGGGGGTCCACGTCCTTCTCGAAAAGCCGATCGCGGCGACCGTCCGGGAGGGTCGCGCCCTGGTCCGGGAGGCCGAGGTGCGCCGTCTCGTCTTCCAGATCGGGCACCTGGAGAGGTTCAACTCCGCGGTCCTCTCCGCCGCGTCCGTTCTGAAGGAGCCGAGGTTCGTCGAATGCCATCGGCTCGGGCCCTTCGGGGCCCGAGGCACGGACGTGGATGTGGTGCTCGACCTGATGATCCACGACATCGATCTCCTCCTCTCGTTCGTCCGGTCACCCGTCGTCCGGATCAGCGCCGTCGGGATCCCGGTAATCTCCCCGAACATCGATATCGCGAACGCCCGGCTCTCCTTCGCCAACGGATGCGTGGCCAACATGACGGCGAGCAGGGTCTCCGCGCGCAAGCAGCGCAAGATACGGATCTTCCAGGAAGAAGCCTACGTGTCGATGGACTTCGTCGAGAACTCCATCCAGATTTTCCGAAGGACTTTCCCGCAGGGGCCGCGGGGGATGCCGGAGATCACCGGGGAACTGCTGGAAACGGAAAAGGGGGACGCCCTCCGCGACGAGATCCGCTCCTTCGTGGATTGCGTGAGGACCGGCGCACGTCCCCGCGTTTCCGGAGCGGACGGACTCGCGGCGCTGGAGGTGGCCTTCCGCATCCTTCGGAAGATGAGGAGACGTTGACCCCCGGGAGAAAGACCCTGTTCATCGTCTGCGGTGAGCCCTCCGGGGAGACGTACGCGGTTCGGGTTGCCCGGGCGTTCCGGAAGAGGTTTCCCGAGGTCCCGATGGAGGGGATCGGGAGCGTCCGGCTGGCGAGCGAGGGGGTGCGCCTCCTGCTGGATTACGGGGAGATCTCCGTGGTCGGGTTGACCGAGGTGGCCCGCCACTTGCCTGCGATCGTCCGGGCGCTGCGCGCCGCGGTGCAAAGGGCCACGCGCCCCGACGTGGGCGCTCTGCTTCTCGTCGATTTTCCCGAATTCAACTTCCGGGTCGGGAAAAAGGGGAACGAGCATGGGATCCCCGTGATCTACTACATTCCCCCGCAGCTGTGGGCGTGGAGGGCGGGACGGGCCGGGGAACTGGCCCGATTCACGAGGGGCGTGGTGGTCCCCTTTCCCTTCGAGGAGCCGATCCTCAGGGCGAAAGGGGTGAACGTGCGGTTTGCCGGTCATCCCCTTCTCGACGAACTGGGACCCTATTGGGACGCCGTCGCGGACCCGGGCCGGTTCGGAATCCCGGAGGGGAAGAGGGTCGTGGGGCTTCTTCCGGGGAGCCGTCCGGGGGAGATCCGTAGGCACTTCCCCCCGATGGTGGCGGCGGCGCGAAGGATCGCGGGGCGCTTCCCCGACGTGCACTTCGCCGTACCGCTTGCCGCGCCGGGGTTCCGGGACGCGATACAGGACATATTGACGGGGGTCGAGCTCCCTCTGACAATAGTGGAAAACGAACGGTTTCTGCTGTTCCGGGGGATGACGGCTGCGATTTGCGCATCCGGCACGGCAACGCTCGAACTGGCGCTCCTCGGCGTGCCGGCCGTGATCGTCTACCGCACGTCCTCGATGACCTACCGGATCAGCAGGAAGCTGGCCTCGGTGACGTGCATCGGGCTGCCCAACATCGTGGCGGGACGGAAGTTCCTTCCGGAGCTGATTCAGGACGCATGCCGTTCCGAGACGATGGCCGGGGAGATCGAAGGACTGCTGGCCGACGGCAAGCGTCGGGAGGAACTGGGGGAGCAGTGCCGCGCCCTTCGGGAAGTCCTGGCGGGGACGGGTCCGTCGGAGGCGGTGGTGGAGATGCTTGCGCAGGAGGCGGGTGAGGCATGGGGTTGACCATC
>Ga0256868_10000626_pt1 | contig 20290 bp, 17 predicted proteins | sample RVTome_13_FD_187341 | JGI IMG/M metagenome (GOLD analysis project Ga0256868, IMG submission 187341) | Soil microbial communities from uranium-contaminated site in the Upper Colorado River Basin, Wyoming, United States - RVT92D227 HiSeq ...
CAGGAATGACAACCTCTCCAGGGCGAGCACCGGCCGGATCATGTACTTCGCCACCCTCTCGGCCTCCGGCTTCGTCTTGGTCCGTACCAGGCTGTGGACATTGAAGCCGGTGTGCCGCCAGGAGAGAATGCGCTCGGCCCGGAGAATGGAAACGTGGGACTGACCCCCACCATTCAAACCACCCCGAATGCTAAAAAAGAGGGTGCGAAGCCTTCGAAGGAGGCTCAGATGGTGTCCGAGAAAAACGGCAGACGGTACACGCCGCGATTCAAGTTTCAAGTCGTCATGGAAATCTTGAGTGGGACGTGGGCGATGAGGAGAAAGGCGCGGCGGTTGATTCTCGTGAGTACGGCTCAACGCTTGGGCATGATAGTCCGGCGCTGCACGCCGTCAAACCGGCCGGAAGCGGGAATTCGCCGCGTCGCGGAAAGCGGAACCCTTCATGCCGTCCTCACGTTGAAGGACAAGATCCGGCCGGGCATCGCGTCGACGGGCGCTATCGCCGGGGCCGGTGCGGGACGCCGTCGGGGCTCCTTCACCGGCCCGAGGACGAAGGGGCAGGCCGTTGGGCTAGATCGCGAAAAGCGGCTATGATCTCGGGATAAAAATCCTTCAGGGCCGGGTATTTGTCCCTGTGGCTTTCATAGACTTCGAGACGCTTGCAGATCGCTTCCAGATGGGTGAAGCCCTCTTTGATTTCATCGTTCAACGCCGCCGTCCCGCGTTCGGTTCCCAATTTCTTGAAAGCCAGTCTGGTGGTTACGCCGCGCACGACATACTCGCCCGCCTGATCGCAAAGATGGACGTCCCACATTCCGGCGGCCTTGATTCTTTCGACGACCGGAGCGGGAAGCTTCCGGCTTTCCAGGAGCCCGAGCGGCTCCTTCAGGTCCTCGAGATGGGCATCGGTCATGACGTTGACGAACGAATGGCTGAACTCGTGCCAGCACAGGCGGCGCATCGAATCACCGGAACCGAATTCGGGATTGTCGTCCTTGACGCTCTTCGGGCCGATGACCGCATAGGCTTCGTATCTTCCATCGGAGGTCTTGATCCTCGGACCGAATCCGCCGGGATGGGACAACGTGGCCAGGATCAGATGATAGCCGTCCTGTTGAGCGCCGTAATATTCTTCTAGGTCTCCGATATAATTCCATTCCATGTTTTTCCGGTAGCCCTCGGCCAGCCGGCGATAGAAATCGCGATGCCCCCGGAAAAATGCCATGAAGTCCGAGTCGCGGGCGAATCCCCGCATGGCTTCGATGAATTCAGTCAGCTTTCCCCGGTCCCCGGCCATTTTGACCAGAAAATCGTCTATGGGTATTTTCTCCTCCAGCCCGGGCGGGTCGGAAAGATGCAGCATGACGCTCGGCGGATGGCCGAATCGAAAAAGGCCCTGGGTCGCCATCTCCCCGTAAATCTTGACGGCGGGGTGGTCCTTAAAGGGGGAAAACCGTTTTTCGACCTCCCGTTTGTAAGCGAAATCGAACGGAGTGGCCACGCGGGCCTCGACCACGCCGTCCTCGTTCTTCAGGCCTCGAAATGGACCCAGATTTAGTACGGTTTCATAAAGCTCGATCCGGGGATCCACGTGAACGTCCAGCTTATCCGCCGCCGTGGATTCGGCCGTCCAGGCGCTCGGCGTTATCAGGGCCGGCCAAACGGCCGCCGCGGCTCCCAGTTTGATAAAGACTCTCCTATCCATCGTCTTGCCCTCCCTGACCGGATTCCACACCCGGATATACGAATTTATGGGCGATCCGGATCACGGACGTCGCGACTTTTTCATCAGAACGTTTTCGATCCAGGTTCGGATATCGTCCCGGCTCTTCCGGAAACACGCGAGGACCTCTTCGTCCGTGCCCTTGCAGGCCGCGGGATCCTCGAATGCTTCGTGGATATATTCCTTTCCCCCGGGAAAGAACGGGCAATCCGTCTGAGCATCGTCGCATACCATCACGACATAATCGAACCGTCGACCCTCGAATTCATCGATGCTTTTCGAGCGATGGGAGCTGATGTCAATGCCGATCTCGCCCATCGCCCGGATTGCCGCCGGATAGACCCGGGTAGCCTCCGTTCCGCCGCTTAAGGCCGCGAAAAGATCGCCGTGAAAGGCGTTCATCAAGAATTTGCTTTTTCCGAGCGAGCTGAGTTCCCGGTCTTAGCACTCAATCCCCCCTCCTAACCATACCGAAAGTATATCGCCGGCCGCGCGGCGCTGTCAATAACCACGAAAAGCCACAAAGATCGGCATTCAAAGAACATATGCCGAGTGGACCGCGAAGCGGATCGTCGACTGGACAACCAAAGCCGGAGTCTCGACCAGGGCTTTGGTCGATTTCTTATACCGCACGGACCGCGCGCTTTCCAGCGTAGGCTCAGGGCCCACGGAATGCCTTGACAGAAGGGACCTTTTGGGACAAATTCATGGAATGAATTGCCATCTCCAGGGGAGATTCGCATGAACAAGACCGTGCGCATGGTCCTCCTCTGAGGCCGAATGAAGACCATCTCCCGCGAGGCCGAGAGCGCCATCGAGATCAAGCGTTCGCGGTTCATCGGACGGAGCTTCAAGGCTGCCACGCCCGATGAGGCGCTGGCTATCGTCAAGCGCGTCCGGGAGACCTGGCGCGACGCGACGCACCACTGCTGGGCCTTCCGCATCGGGATGTCGGGAGAGAACGCCCGCTACGACAACGCCGGGGAGCCTCACGGGACGGCCGGGCCTCCGATCCTCGTCTCCCTGAAGAACGCCGGCGTCACGAACGCGCTCATCGTCGTGACCCGGCATTACGGCGGAACGAAGCTCGGCGCGGGCGGCTTGGTCCGAGCCTATGGCGAGGCCGCGAAGAAAGCCATTGAAGCATCCGGAGTGACGGAACTGCAGCTCATAAAGGAGATCCGGGCCCCGCTCCCCTACAACCTGCTGTCTCAGCTGGAAAGCTATCTGGCACGGGAGGAGTTCGAGATCACCGCTAGGGATTTCGGCGAGCACGTTGTCCTCACGCTGAGGGTCCCTTCGGACAGGGAGCCGGACTTCAGGGCCTTCTACACGGGCCTGGTCGGCGGGAAGCTGGCGTACATCGTCCTGGGCGAGAGATACAGCTGAATCATCCTGCCGCTACAGGACCCGGAAAAAAAACTATCCGAGCCTGTACGGGATGAGGGCGAAGGGGTGTTTTTTCTCGGAGAAGTCTCTGCTGTTCCGGGTCACGAGCCGGAGGCCATGATCCATGGCCAAGGCGGTTTGAAAAGCGTCCGGAAGCTTCCAGCCGTTCTCCCGCCGAAGGTCCGCGGCGTGGTCGGCATTTTCCTTCGTCAGCGGTAAACAAGCGAATTGTTCACAGAGATCGAAGGCGGCCGCCGCCTCGCCGGGAGAACCCCCGGCCAGGACTTCAGCGCGCGTGATCACGGAGATCACGGCCTCGCCTTCCTTGAGTCCCCGCAGCCAGGTCGCGGCCGGAACAATTCCCCGAAGGTGATCGATAAGGACGGCCGAATCCAATAGATAAAGGGGCTTCATCAAAAGCGTTCCCACTCTTTCCGCAGGCCGTCCACGAGCTTCTGGCTGTCGCCTTTGACGGACTTCCAGGTCCCGGCGGTTTCCCTGATCACCGTCTGCAGGTTCCGTTGCCCAACCCGACCGCGATATTCTTTGATCGCCCGGCGGACGAGTTCAGCGCTCGAAAGCTTATGGCGGCGGCCGTAGCTATCGAGCCATTTCTTGTCTTCCGCAGGTATTGAAATGATGCTTCTGATCATGATTGAGCCATCCGAGATACATATATCACTCAAGTGATATCGTGTCAAGTTTCTTCGGCGACCGGGCGAATGTGGCTCCGGCCAGGCCGCGCTCCGGTTCCCGGATATCGCCATAGAACGCCGCCCGGTTCCGCCCTGCGTCACAGGTCGTCGCGGTCCTTGAGCCGGACGATCGTCGCGCCCCAGCCTCCCTCACCGGGTTCCGCGATCTCGAAGGACAAGACCTCCGGGATCTTCCCGAGGACGGAATGGACCATGCGCTGAAGGACCCCGGTCCCCTTTCCGTGAACGATCCGGACCCTGAAAACCCCTTTCTTACGGCAGGCCTTGAGGTATTCCGGGACGAGGTCCTTGACGTCGGAAGGCCGGAAAGTGTGCAGGTCGAGCGTCCCCTCGACGGGGATCTCGACAGGCTCCGTATCGTCAGGATCGATCAAGGGCACTTCCCGCGGAACCGACGCCTAGGCCTCCTCGATGACCTTCCAGCCGATCGCATCGGCCAGACCGCGCACTGGTTCCGCAAGGTCGCCGTAGAACGTCACGCGGTGCCAGCCCCACGTGTCCCACATCGTGAAGAGCTTCTCGATGTCCCCGACGGGCTCGGCGACGAGTTTGGTCCGGCAGGCCCTATCGTCGGGATCATTTGCGACGGCCTTGGCCCGGTGGAAGAGGATCTCCTTGCGGTCATTTGAAACCTCGACACTCGTCGTCATGAAGCCCGTCGGCAGGACCGAGCGGACCGACGCGCCCTGCCGGTCTTCGGAATGGGTCAGGATCTGGAACGGGCTGGCCGCGTCGCCCGGGCCGAAAGCCCTATTTGAAGCGACGCAGTGGGCATAGATAATCCGCCGCTTTGATGTGTCGATGACGGGATCGGAGATGTATCCAGGCCGTCCCTTGGTCATCGCTCCGACCGCAACCATGGCGGCGGTCGAGGGGACGTCGCATTCGCAAGCGCCCACGAGCCCCTCGTTTAGGAGCTCATGGAACCCCAGGCACGGGTAGGCGTGAATATGACCGCCGTAGAAGCCGCCCAAGCAATTGATGGTGATGGCGTTGGCGCCGTGTTTCTTCAGGACGGCTTTCTGGCCGAGATACATGGCGGCCGAGTTCTCCAATTCCTTGAGACTCACTCCCTCGACGAGAGCGGCTGTTTTCATCCAGCGGACGGCGATTGCCTTCGCATCGTCCTTGTCTGCAGCGGCCCAGGCTTCGTTGACTTCGGCAAACGGGATTTGGATAACCGGGACACCCATGAGTGTGGTCTCTGGACCGGATTTATCATCACGGACGGCCAGGATCTTCGAGGCCTTCATTCGTCGGACAGTCTCGGCCGCGGAGAGCGTTGCGAGGGCATCCGGCGCGCAGGCGATATCGCCGGGTTTCGGCGTGCGCGAGATGCGGACCTTGGCCGTCGCCGCCGCGAAATCAAAGCCGGGACCGGCGGCCTTCGCCTTCTCGAAACAGCGGACAGCCTCGATCATGTCTTCGAAATCGGAGGACGCGACGAAGCCGACATTGCGCGCCCCGGCGCGGAGGAAGCCCGCCGTATAGACGAGGAATCCGCCGCTCCCGGCGTATTGGTAATCGGCATAAAGCACGGGCTTGCCCGAAGCGGCCACGGTCTGGGCAACCCGGTTCCAGCAGTTCATCTGGTAGACGATGTAACCGTCGACAGGCGCGGCGTTGTCTCCATCGAGGACCTGTTGGGCTTGTTCGGGGCCCGTGGCCAAAGTGGGGACAAACGTCCAGTCGGGAAAACGCCAGCCCAACTCGCTATTAATCGCTTCCATGACCGGCTGGAAATCGAAACCGATGTTCGGCCAGTCGGGCCTGTCCTGTTTCGCCGCATGCAGGGCGTAAAGGATCCGGATCTTGAGCTTGTCGCCCGGCCGCCCGGCCGTCCGGCCTCCTATCGATGGGACCTCGGAACGCAGCCAAGAAGAGGCTCCCATCAGCCCGGCCGCCCCCGCGCACGCCGCACACCCTGTGAGGAACCGCCGGCGGCTCATGCCGCTTCGAGCATGGCCCGGGATCATCTGTTCGAGCGTTTCTTTTTCGTTTCTCATGCCTCCTCCTTCCCTGCGGAGTTTTCGTCCGCGCGAACTCTCCCGCCCCGCAAATTGGGGACACGATACCACTTTCCGAATTAATTGATCGAGGTGTTTTTCCAGGGGGAAATTACGAAATTCGGAAATTGGTATCGTGTCCCCGATTTTCGTGTCCCCGATTTTCGCCTCCGCTGCGCCCAGGGCTATTTCTTCGCATTCTCCAGCATGACCTTGAGGGCCGGGTAGCCGACCGAGTCGCAAATCTCCTGGACGACCCGGGTGTACTCCGCGTTGTGGCTAAGCAGGGCGTCCCGGACCATGAACGTGTCGTAATCGAGGTCATTGGCGCCGTAATATGTGGCGATCACGCAGCCGACGGCGCTCAGCCCGCACAGGAACACGGTGTTGCAGCCCTTCTCCTTCAGAATTTTATCGAGGTCCGTTTTCTTAAAGGCGCTGGGATAATTTTTGACGACCTGGGGATCTTCAGGCTTGATCCGGACGGACTCCGGGAACTCGAATTCCTTGGTCCCCGGTTTTGGGCCGTACATGGGGTCGGTGTGATGGACCCGGATGATCGGAAAGCCGTGCTTGCGGAAGAGTTCAATGGCGCCGTTGATCATATAGAGGGCTGAATCCTTCCCTTCCGCCGCCATCATCGGCAGGTAGGCGTTCTGGATATCGATGACGAGCAGGGCGGGCTTCATCAGTTTGGCCTGGGGTTCCGCCGCGGCCGCGCCGGACGCGGCGAGGGCCGTCGCCATCAAGCCGATGGCAAAAAAACGAGCGAATGTTCTTCTCATGTTTCCTCCAGTTTTTTTATCGCGGACAAATACCCCGCTTTCCCGGATCATCCGATCATCCTCCGGGATAATAAACGAAGCCCGGGGGACGCGTCAAGAGCTCCCCTATCGTACGCCCCGTCGCACGGTATTGACTCCGGGGCAGGTAGGTAATACATTAGGGCTTCGATAAGAGGGCCGTGTCGACCGGTTCCGCCGGTTCCGGTCCTCCCTTGAAAAGAATGGGATCCCATTTCGAGGAAAGAGGTCATGTGCGGCATTATCGGCATCGCGTCAAGAACTGAATTTCCGTCCCGAGTCCTCCTGGAGCGGCTGAAACGGCTGGAGTACCGGGGGTACGACTCTTACGGCTTCTACGATTTACGTAACTTGAAAAAGCGCGTTGGGGGCATCGACGTCGAAGCCGCCGGACGCGCGACGACCCTGACCGGGATCGCCCACACCCGTTGGGCGACCCACGGCGGCATCACCGAGCGGAACGCCCATCCCCACGCTTCGTGCGACGGGAGGGTCGTCATCGTCCACAACGGCATCATCGAGAACCACGAGGAGATGAGAAAAAGCCTTGAGAAAAAGGGGCATCGTTTCGCGAGCGAGACCGATTCCGAGGTCATCGCCCATTTTTTCGAGGACGGCTTGAAGAGGAAGCCGGCCGAAGCCGTCATCGTGGATTTCTTTGCGGCCGCGGCGGGCACGTTCGCGGTCCTGGCCGTGATCAAGGGCCGGGAAGAGATCTTCGCCTTGAAGCGCGATTCCCCGCTCGTCCTCGGCGCCGCGGACGGCATGAACATCCTCGCCTCCGATATCTACGCGTTCTCGGACGCGACCTCGCGGGCAACGTTCTTCGAGAACGACGAGTTCGCTATCGTCGGCGCGGAGAAGTTCCGGTTTTTCGACCGCAAGGGCAGGCCGATCAAGAAAGCCATGCTCGAGTTCGTCTGGGACCAGAAGGAATCGGTCAAACGGAGTCACAAGCACTACATGCTCAAGGAGATCCTGGAAGAACCGGCCGCCGTCGAGCGGATGCTGTTCTCGATGGAGAACGACCAAAAAAGGGCGTTCGACGGCCTCATCCGGCTCGTCCGGGGCTCGAAAAAGATCATCTTCGCCGCCTGCGGGACGTCCTACCACGCCTCGCTCCTGGGTGCCTATTATCTTCACCGGACGGGCGTCGAGAGCCAGACGCTGATCGCGTCCGAATTCCGGCACTATGCCAACGTCGACCGGGACACGCTCATCATCGCCCTCAGCCAGAGCGGAGAGACGATGGACGTCATCGACGCGTTGAAGTACGCCCGGGAACGGGGCGGCCGGATCGCCGCCGTGGTCAACGTGCCCTATTCGACCATCCAGCGGATGAGCGAGCTCAGCCTGAATATCCTGGCCGGCCAGGAGGTCTGTGTCGCCAGCACGAAGGCCTTCATCAACCAGGCCGTCCTCATGCTCCGGATCGCCAGTAAATTCGGGTTCCCCGTCGACACGGACAACGTCGCCGGCAAGATCCGGCTGCTATTCCGGAAGAAGGGCCGGATCCGGGAGATCGCGGAGAGGATCGCGTCGTCGAAGGACGCCTACATCATCGGGCGCGGTTTGACCTACCCGGTCGCCCGCGAAATCGCCCTGAAGATCAAGGAAACGAGTTACATTCACGCCGAGGGGATGATGGGGGGCGAGCTCAAGCACGGGACCATCGCCCTGATCGAGGACGGGACGCCGGTCATTAGCCTCGTCTCCAATAACGACCCGGATATCATCTCCAACGCCAGGGAGGTCGAGGCGCGCGGAGCGAAGGTCTACACCATCACCAACGACTCCCGGATGGAACGGAAGCGCGACGTGATCCACATCGAAACCGGGAACGACGGCAAGTTCGGCATATTGGCGGCCGTCGCCGGCCAGCTGATCGCCTACTACGCGGCCGACGCGCTCGGACGGCCCATCGACAAGCCGCGGAACCTGGCCAAGTCCGTCACCGTAAAATAAATCAGGGACACAATACCAAATTCCGAATTTCAAAAATCTCCCCTGGAAAAACACCCCGATTAATTAATTCGGAAACTGGAATCGTGTCCCTGATTTAACCCCGGCGGACGCGGGTGGCCAAGTCCTCGTAGTTCTGCCGGATCTCGTAGGGGACGTGGCGGCCGAATCCGTCGAGGAACTTCCTAATGTCCTCGAGCTCGGGCCCCCACTCGTCCGGCTTAAATTCGAAAAGCTTCTTCAGGTTCTCCGGAGACACATCCAGGCCATAGCTATTGATGTCCTCGACCTTCGGGACGAGGCCGATGGGAGTCTCGCGCGCTCCCACCCGGCCGTGCACCCGGTCCAGAACCCACTTCAGGACGCGGATATTGTCGCCGAATCCGGGCCACATGAATTTGCTGTTCTCATCCACCCGGAATGCGTTCATGGAGAAGATCTTCGGAGGGCGGCTGATGAGCTTACCCATGTTGATCCAGTGCCGGAAGTAATCGCCCATGTTGTAGCCGCAGAACGGAAGCATGGCGAAGGGGTCGCGCCGGAGCATCCCAACCTTGCCCGCGGCCGCGGCCGTAGTCTCCGAGCCCATCCTCGCTCCGAAGAAGACGCCGTGGTCCCAGTTGAACGCCTCCGCCATGAGCGGGATGAGGCGCGATCGCCGGCCGCCCAGGATGATGGCTGAAATGGGCACGCCCTGGGGATTGTCGAACTCCTTCGAGAGCGTCGGGCAATTGTAGAGGGAGACTGTAAAACGCGAGTTCGGTTGGGCGGCCTTAGTCCCCATGGAAGGGCTCCAAGGATTGCCCTGCCAGTCCAGGAGGTGCTCCGGCACGGACCCGTCCAGTCCCTCCCACCAAGGCTCGTTTGTGTCCGTATTGAGAGCGACGTTGGTGAAGAGCGTCGGGAAGAAGTTCGATCCCTTGAGAGTCCGGATCATGTTCGGATTGGACTTCATGGAGGTCCCGGGCGCGACGCCGAAGAATCCCGCCTCAGGGTTGATAGCGTAGAGGCGGCCGTCGGGACCGATGTTCAGCCAGGCGATGTCGTCGCCGATCGTGGTGACCTTGTATTCGGGGAGGGCGGACTCGAGCATGGCCAGGTTGGTCTTTCCGCAGGCGGAAGGCATGGCCGCGGTGATATACGTGACTTGACCGTGGAGGTCCTCGATCCCCATGATGACCATATGCTCGGCCAGCCATCCCTGCTTCAGCCCAAGCCAGGAGGCGATGCGGAGGGCGAAACACTTCTTGCCGAGGAGCGCGTTTCCGCCATAACCGGACCCGACGCTCCAGACGAGCCCCTCCTCGGGGAAATGCATGATGAACCGCTTTTCCGGGTCGAAGTCACCGACCGAGTGAACGCCTTTGACGAACGTCTCGCGGCCGCCGATCTTGTCCAGGACATGCTTTCCCATGCGGGTCATGACCCGCATGCTGACGGCGACATAGGAGACGTCGGTGACCTGGACGCAGGCGCGGGCGTAGGGAGAATCCGGGTGCCCCATCATATAGGGAAGCACAAACATGGTCTTGCCGCGCATGGCGCCGCGCGACAGCTTTGTCATAAGCGCTTTGGCCTCCTTGGGGGCCATCCAGTTGTTGTTGGGTCCGGCCTGGTCCTTTTCCGAAGGACAGACGAAAGTCAGTTTCTCAGTCCGGGCGACGTCAGTGGGATGGCTTCGGTGGAGGTAGGACTTGGGCCAGTCCTTCTGGTTAAGCTCGCGGAAGATATCATGGGCGCCGATCTTCTCCTCGCGCATCCCCATTTCGATGAGACGGCGGGCTTCCCCCTCCGAACCATCGCACCAGCAAATGTTCTTCGGTTCGAAGAGCCTGGCCTGTTCCTCTATCCAGTTTTCGACCGGTGTCGCCATGAGGGCTTAGAAATAGCACAATTAAATTGGGGACACAATACCAATTTCCGAATTAAGAAAATTAACGTATAATCCAGGGGAGATTTTGGAAATTCGGAAATTGGTATTGTGTCCCCAATTAAGATAGGCCCGATCGAAATCGAGTTTCCGGTCGTGCTGGCAGCGCTGGCCGGCTACAGCGATCTCCCCTACCGTCTGATCTGCCGCTCTTGCGGGGCGGCTTACACCGCGACGGAAGCCATGCTGGACCGGCAGGTCGCGGTCGAGATCCGGCACCGCCGCAAGATGACCATGCTGGACGACACCGACCGTCCCATCGCCGGCCAGATCATGGGCACGGGACCCGGCACGATGGCCGAGGCGGCTGCCGGTTTGCGCGAACTGGGATTCGACGTCATCGACCTCAATTTCGCCTGTCCGGTCCGCAAGGTGATCTCCAGGAAGCGCGGCGGCTACATGATGGACGATCCGGGCTTGGCGCTGGAGATCGTCCGGGCCGTCATCGACACCGTCCCCGACCGGCCCGTCACGGTCAAGCTTCGCCGGGCGTTCCGCGCGTCCGACCAAGCCCACAACGCCTTCTGGAAGATCGCCGAGGGCGCGTTCGATGCCGGGGTCGCCGCGATCTGCGTCCATGCCCGGAGCGTGGACCAGAAGTATTCAGGCCACGCGGACTGGGATTTTTTGGCAAAGGTCAAGCGCGAGTTCCCCGAAAGGACGATCATCGGCTCGGGGGACATCCACGCGGCCGCGGACGCCCTGCGGATGATGGGGGAGACGGGAGTCGACGGCGTCGCCGCCGCCCGCGGGGCCATCGGCAATCCCTGGATCTTCCGTCAGGCCCGTGACCTCGCCGCCGGCAGAGAGCCCTTCAAGCCCAGCCTCGACGACCAGCGCGAGCTCATCCTCCGCCACTTCCGCTTGGCAAGCGACGCCTACGGTCCAAAGCGCGCAGCGCAGATCATCCACAACTTCGGCATCCGGTACGCCCGCGTCCACCCCCACCCGGCCAAGGCCCGGGCCGCCTTTTACCATATCAAGAAGGAAAAGGACCTCCTGATGCTCCTGGACACCTGGTATCGATAAGGGGTAAGGTCTCGCGTTCAGCCCCCTTTTTAGCTTCAGAGAACGGGATCGACCTTGCCGCGGCCCTCACGGGGCCGGACGGCGGCTTCCGTCCGCGGGAACCAGACCGTCATCTCGCCGTCGGCGCGGTTGGCCCAGGCGAAATACGGAACGGCATAAAACGCTCGCTTCCGGAGCTCGCTCTTTCCGTCCCTCGACTTGACCACGGCCGCCGCCTGCCCCCGGATGATCTCGACACCGCCGACGAGGTCCGGCCGGAAGAAGGACTGGAGCTTGGCGTCGTCCGGGAGAACGATGTCGAGCACCTCCCCTCCGTTGTCCACGCCTTCGGCGCAGAAGACGATGGGGCCGCGCTCGAGGGCGGCCATGCCGGCGTCGTCCTTGACCCGCTCGTCGGCCACGACGCGCCGGATGGGCATGGGGATCGACAGGCTGACGATGTCGCCTGTTCTCCAGGTCCTCTTGATTAGGGCATAGCCCTTCTCGACCGGCGGGGTCACGAGCTTGTTGTTAAGCCGGATCACCACCGCTTGGTCGTTCTTGTCCGCGAATCTGTAGAGCCCGCCCGGGGCCGGCTCGTTCCGCGCCCAGCCGGGGATGCGCACGGCCAGCGTGAAATCGGCGACCCGGACCGGGTTGATGCCGATCTTGATCATGCCGTCCCAGGGATAGCGGGTCACCTGGATGACCTCGACGTCCTTCTTGCCGCCGACGCCGATCTTCGCGGTGCTCGAGGCGAACAGGTTGACGTAGAGCGTGTCTTCCGTCACGCCGTAGACATATCCGGGGACGGAGGGCAGGAAACGGGTGACGTTCGGCGGGCAGCAAGCCACCTCGAACCAGGGACTGCGGAGGTACCCGCCGACGGACTCGAGCGGGTTCTGGTAGAAGAAGAGCATGCCGTCGAGCGACACGCCCGAGATGAGCCCGTTGTACATGACCCTTTCCAGGACATCGATGTATTTCGCGTCGCCGTGGAGAAGGAAGAGCCTCTGGTTCCAGAGAGCGTTCCCTATGGCCGCGCATGTCTCGGCATAGGCCGAATTCGGAAGTTCGTAGTTCTCGCCGAAACCCTCGACGATCCCGCGCGAGCCGACGCCTCCCGTCAAATACATTTTCTTCCCGACGACGTTCTCCCACAGCCTGTCGATGGCCTTGACGTACTCCGGGTAGCCGCCAAGCGCGGCCACGTCGGCCATCCCCGCGTACATGTACATCGCCCGGACGGCGTGGCCGACGGCCTCGTCCTGCTCGAGGACGGGCTTGTGATCCTGTATGTATTCCTTCTGGTTGTAGAGGGCGAACGGCGAATCGCCGGGGTATAGATGGCCCTCGTGCGGAAGCCCGCGCTGGTCCAAGAAGAATTTCGCAAGCTCCAGGTACTTCGCGTTTCCGGTCACCCGGTAGAGCTTGGCCAGGCCGATCTCGACTTCCTGGTGGCCCGGCATGTCGCGCCGTTTGTCCGGGCCGAATGTCCGGACGAGCATGTCGGCGTTCTTGACGGCGATGTCGAGGAAGCTCTTCTCGCCCGTGGCCAGAAAATGGGCGACGGCCGCCTCGAACATGTGGCCGGAATTGTAGAGCTCGTGGCTTCCCCTGAGATAGTACCATCGTTCTGGGCCGGCCCCCGGGGGCGGGTTCTTTGGATCCACGGTCCGGGCCGTGTAAAGATAGCCATCCGGCTCCTGGGCCGCCCCGATGAGCTTGATCAGGTCTTCGAGTTCCTTCTTGAGCGTCGGGTCGGGATGGAGAAGCAGGGAATACGATGCACCCTCGATGACCTTATAGACGTCCGTGTCGTTGTAGCGTTTGCCAAGGTAGGCACCTTTCATTAATCCCGCGGCCTTCCGAAAATTGTCAACCCGCCCCGTTTCCTCGTTCTTCTTCATGGCGAAGGGAATTGTCACGATCCGGTTCGTTTTCATCTTCGGCGCCCAAAACGTATCCGTGATCTGGACCTTGGTGAAGTCCACGGGCCTGATGGGATAGTCCTTTTTCACCGCGCTCCTGCCTTGCGAAAATGCCAGGGCGGCCGCCAAGGCGAACAGGCACAGGCAGGCAACCGCGACAGGGGTTCTTTTCGTCATCGGGCTCTCCTTGAAGGAAGCGAAAGAGCTATATTCATGATCTACAAATATATTATACATTAGAAAGGATGGACGGGGCCAAGGCCGCCCAAATTGTAGACAGCGTCCTTTCTTCTTAAGCGATGACACCGACTTCTGGGGTTATCCGGAATTCCGACTCACGTCCTGTCGGCAATTTTGTGAGGCCAGGTCTCAGCTTGACTCCCCGGATGAAGGACCCATCATAAACTCCGGCTCGAACCCCGGCTACGCTGATGGCCCGGTCGAATTCAGGCGTCCGGCCGCCTCGCCCGGACCCTGAAGAGCTTTCCCGAGGCACGGGCGACGGGCGTTCCAGAAGAATCCAACGCTTCGCTTTCAGCTACGATGAACTTTCCCTTGTCCTCGATAATCCTTCCTTCGACCATATACTCTTGATCCGTCGCGGCCGGCTTTATGAAACGAACGGTGATCTCAGCCGTGACGCAAGCGATCCCTTTGGCTTGGCCGGCCTTGATCATCGCTTCATCCAGGACCGTGGCCAGGAGGCCGCCGTGCACGACTCCCTCCCACCCTTGAAAGTGGGCGGGAAAGATGACACCGGCCCGAGCGCGACCGTTCTCCGGGTCAAGCCTGAACGTAAGATTAAGGCCGACGGAATTATCGCTCCCGCAAACAAAACAGGCTCCATTATCACGGAAGCGATCATTCATTGGATCTCCAGGCTCGACGAGACGGCTCCTGGCATTTTAGTGACGGCGATGACCGGGAAAGGGATGGGCGACTCATGCCCGGCTCGGCAAATGCCCCCGACACCCGGACCGGAAGGGCCTCATCATTTTACTTTGCTTTCCACTCCTGGATGCCGCTCGCAAACTCCGCCTGGAGCTGAACCTCGAGCCTCAGACCGGAGGTTTTCACCGGCCTGAACTTGACGGCGTTGTATTTATCTTTCTCGACACCGTAAGCGCCCGCATTCTTGACCGGGAGCCACTTGTCGCCGTCCACGTAGAGGACCTTCCAGGAGGCCGGCACTCGGCACTCCCCTTCTCCCGTATCGTCGAACCAGTAGACCTCGACTTCGGACACCCGAACCGGCTTTTTGAAATCGTACTGGACCCATTCCGGTGTCCCTTTCTTCGGCCGCCAATGAAAATAGCCTGCCGAGTGATCGTTGGAGTTCTCCGGCTCGAACTGGTCGTGGATGGAATCGACGCCCGCCCCTCCCGAGGCCGTCACCTTGGCCAGGGAAGCGATTGTCGGCTCGGCCAGCGGCCGGGCTATGGCGGCTTCCCGCGACAGCCAGACCTCCATCTCGCCCCGCCCGCGGTGGGCCCAGGCGTAATACGGAATAAGTGTGATCTTCCGCTTCTCGACGAAGGACTTGCCCCCCATTGACCGGAGGACCGCCCCTTCGGCCGTGACCACGGTCAGGCCGTTGAGAAGGTCGGGCCGGGCTTCGGCCTTGAGGACCGACCCGTCCTCGAGGATGAGCGGGGTTACGCGTCCGCCGTTGTCCGGGAACTCGGCGCAATAGACGAGCGGGCCGCGCTCGATGGCGACCAGGCCGGCGTCGGACCGGAGGTTATCGTTAGCGAGCACGCGGCGCGCTTCCATCGGAAGCGAGATCTCTACCGTATCGCCTTTCTGCCAAGTCCTCGCGACCGGCACATAGCCTTTCTCTATGTTGAGGGCTACGGCCTCGCCGTTGATCTTGATAACGGGCTGTCCGGTCGTTTCGCCCGCGTATCGGTAGAGGTCGCCCGGCAGGGGCTTGCCCACCGCCCAACCGGGGACGCGGACCATCAGGGTCAGGTCGGCCGGCTTCTCCGGCGCGACGATGATTTTGATGTCGCCTGTCCACGGGTAATCGGTCGTTTGCTCCAGCGTCACCTTCCCGGCCTTCGTCGCTATGTTCGCCGTTCCTTGCGCATAAAGATTCACGTAGACCTTGTTGCCCTCGACGCCGTAGGCGAACCCGCCGAGCTCGGCGATGAACCGGGCGACGTTCGGAGGGCAACAGGCGCATCCGAACCAGGGGGTCCGCTGGTGCTGTCCAAACGAGGCGAGGGGGTTGGGATAGAAGAACAGGTCGCCGCTCATCCCGGCGCCGGAAAGGAAGGCATTGTAGGCGGCCCGCTCGAAAAGGTCCATGTACTTGGCGTCGGCGTGGTAGAGCGACATCCGCCAGTTCCAGAGGGCGTAGGCGATCGTGGCGCAGGTCTCGGCGTAGCCGGTCGCATTGGGCAGGTCGTAGGCCGGGCCGAAACCCTCCCAGCTTCCCGCGGCGCCGATGCCGCCCGTGAGGTAGAGCTTCTTTGTGACGACGTCCTCCCATATCGTGTCCAGGGCGTTCATATAACGCTTGTCACCGGTCAGGGCCGCGATGTCGGCCATCCCGGAATAGAGATAGGCCGCCCGGACGGCGTGGCCGACGGCTTCGGTCTGCTCGAGGACGGGCTTGTGGTCCTGGGCATATTCGCCGTAGAGCTTGTGGCCGGCGGCGTTCCCCCGCTGATCGATGAAGAACTTGGCCAGATCGAGGTATTTTTTCTTGCCCGTTGTCCTATAGAGCTTGACCAGGCCAATCTCGATCTCCTCGTGGCCGGGGACGAGCTTGAGCTGTTTTTCGCCCGGGCCGAAGGTTTGGGCGATGAAGTCGGCGCTCTTCAGGGCGATATCCAGGAGGTTGCGCTTTTCGGTCGCCGTATAGTAGGCGGTGGCCGCCTCGTAGAAGTGACCGAGCACGTAGAGCTCATGGCTGTCGGCGAGGTTCGTCCAGCGCTCGGGGCCGGACATTTGCGGCGGGTTCTTGGCGTCGATCGTCCGGGCCGTGTAGAGATAGCCGTCGGGTTCCTGGGCCGCCCCGATCTTGGCGGCCAGCCCGTCGATGTACTTCTCGAGCTCGGCGTCGGGGTCGAGAGCGAGCGAATAGGCCGCCGCCTCGATGACCTTGTAGACGTCGGAGTCGTCGAAGGCGTACTTCGTGCAGAACTTGCCCTGAGCCGCGCCGCCGGCGATCTCGAAGTTCTTGATCCGCCCCGTCTCCTCGCATTCCTTGAAGTTGTGGGGGATGGTGACGGTCCTGTCGATCTCCTGGCGTTTCCCCCAGAAGCCGCCGGTGAAGCGAACGTCGGTCAACGAGACCGGCGTCACCGGGTAATCGGCTTTAGGTTTCGTGGCACAGGCCGCGACCAGCAGGGCCGCGAGGCCGACGAAGGCGAGGGACAGGGCAAAAATCAATGAAGCCGTAGTCCGAAAATGATGATGGCGATCTCTCATGGGTCCTTCTCTCCAGAACAGTCCTTCAAAGCTTAACTGATATATTGTATATTATAAGAGCGGAGAAAAGAATCATGAAATTCACATTCGCCCACAACAACTTTAACGTCCTCGATCTCGACAAAAGCCTGGCGTTCTACCGGAAGGCCCTTGGGCTTGAGGAGACCCGCCGATACACACCCAAAGACGGGAGCTTCAGCCTCGTTTTCCTGGGCGACGGCGAGACGCCGTATAGGCTGGAGTTGACTTGGCTCCGGGGCCGCAAAGAACCTTACGATCTCGGCGAGAACGAGTTCCACTTGGCCTTCCAGTCCGACGACTTCCGGGCGGCGCACGAACTCCACGAGTCGATGGGATGCATCTCCTACGAGAACCCCGGCATGGGGATCTACTTCATCAGCGATCCGGACGGCTACTGGATCGAGATCGTGCCAAAGAAATAGTCATTGGGATCGCGGGCGGTTTTCTCTGGCAATCCCGGAAAATATCCGATATATTGAATTTCGGCGCGCAGGAGCACGCCCCGGAGGATCGATGAAAGGCTCGAAAACGAAATACGCCCTGGGCCTCGATTTCGGCACGAACTCGGTCCGGGCCCTCATCGTCGACGTGCGGAACGGACGCGAGGTTGGAACGGCCATCCACAGTTACGAAACGGGCGAGGCGGGTATCGTCCTCGACCCAGCCGACCCGAACCTTGCCCGACAGAACCCGGCCGACTACGTCAAAGGCATAGAGGCCTTGATCAAGCGGGCGGTGGCCATGGCCCGCAAACAGGACAAAAGCTTTGATCCTAAGAACATCATAGGGATCGGCATCGACACGACGGGCTCGACTCCCCTTCCCGTGGACCGGGAGGGGATCCCCCTGGCCATGAAGAAGGAATTCCGGAAGAATCGGAACGCCATGGCCTGGCTCTGGAAGGACCATACCGGCCACGCCGAGGCCGCGGAGATCACGGCTCTGGCCTCCCGGGAGCATCCGGAGTACCTGGCCAAGTGCGGCGGCACGTATTCCTCGGAGTGGTTCTTCAGCAAGATCCTCCACTGCCTCAAGGCCGACCCGGCGGTCTTCAAGTCGGCCTGGAGCTGGGTCGAATGCTGCGATTACGTCCCGGCCGTCCTCACGGGCATGACGAGACCGGAATCGATAAAGAGGAGCCGTTGCGCCGCAGGCCACAAGGCCATGTTCAACGAAGCCTGGGGGGGCCTCCCCTCAAAAGAGTTCCTCTCGAAGCTCAACTCTAAGTTGGGCGCCCTCAGGGACAGGCTCTATGACAAGAGCTATCCGATCGACGTCCCCGCGGGAAAGCTCACTCCCGCCTGGGCGAAGAAGCTGGGCTTATCGGCCGGCATCCCCGTGGCGGTCGGCGCCTTCGACGCCCACCTCGGGGCCATCGGCTCGGGGGTCCGGAAGGGGAAGTTCGTCAAGATCATCGGCACCTCCACGTGCGACGTCTGCGTCTGGCCCTCGGATGAGAACCTGCCCGATATTCCCGGCCTCTGCGGCATCGTCGACGGATCGGTCCTCCCCGGCTACCTGGGGCTCGAGGCCGGCCAGTCGGCCGTCGGCGACATCTTCAATTGGTTCGTTAACGAGATCCAGCCGGGAGGACCCCGGAAGGGGTCCCACGAAGCCCTGACCCGGAAGGCCGCCAAACACAAACCCGGCCGGTCCGGCCTTATCGCCCTTGATTGGAACAACGGCAACCGGACCATTCTCGTTGACCAACGGCTTACGGGGCTCCTTGTCGGCCAGACCCTTCACACCCGGCCCGAGGAGATCTACCGGGCCCTCATCGAAGCGACGGCCTTCGGGGCCCTGACCATCATCAAGCGCTTCGAGGAATACGGGGTCGCGATCGAGGAGGTCATCAACTGCGGAGGCATCGCCGAAAAGAACCCCCTGGTCATGCAGATCTACGCCGACGTCACGGGCAAGGAGATGAAGGTCGCCCGCTCGGCCCAGACCTGCGCCCTGGGCTCGGCCATGGCCGGCGCGGTCGTCGCGGGCGGGGCGAACGGGGGCTATTCCACTTTTAGCGAAGCCCAGGCGGCCATGGCCGGAGTAAAAAAGAGGACGTTCAAGCCCGACCCGAAGGCCCACGCGGTCTATGTGGAGCTGTACAAGTTTTACCGCCAGCTTCACGACGCCTTCGGGACCAAGAAGCGGTCCGGCGGTTTGCACAACGTCATGAAGGACCTGCTCGACCTGCGCGACAAACAGCTGAGGGGGAAATGATGCTCGATAACCTCAAAAAGGAGGTCTGGCGTGCCAACCTGGACCTCGTCCGGTACGGCCTGATCATCCTGACCTTCGGCAACGCGAGCGGCATCGACCGGAAGAAGGGCCTTGTCGCCATCAAACCGAGCGGCGTCTCCTATGACGACATGAAGCCATCAGACATGGTCCTCGTCGGCCTCGACGGGAAGGTGGCTGAAGGGACGCTCAACCCCTCCTCGGACACGCCGACCCATCTCGCCCTGTACCGAAAGTTTCCCGGAGTCGGCGGCATCGTCCACGCCCACAGCGAATACGCCACGATGTTCGCCCAGGCCGCAAAGGAAATCCCCTGCCTGGGGACGACCCACGCCGACCATTTTCACGGGCCGGTCCCGGTCACCCGTTTCCTGACGAAAAGAGAGGTTGAAACCGATTATGAGGGCAACACGGGTCGGGTGATCGTTGAGCAGTTCGCCGGGCTCGATCCTCTCGGGACGCCGGCAGTTCTCGTCGCCGGGCACGGGCCCTTCGCCTGGGGCAGAACCCCCGCTGAGGCAGCCCGGAACGCGCTGGTCCTGGAACGAACGGCCAAGACGGCCCTCGGGACCCTGACCCTGGACCCGGGCAGGCGTCGCCTACCGGGTTACATCCTCGAGAAACACTTTAAGAGAAAGCATGGCCCCCATGCCACCTACGGGCAGAAAAAGGAAGGAGCGAAGAAATGAAGAACCTGCCGAAAGTCAAACTGGGGATCGTAGCCGTCAGCCGCGACTGCTTCCCCATCGAATTGTCCAAGAAAAGGCGGGAGAACGTCGTCAAGGAATGCCGGAAGAAGGGCCTTCCGATCGTCAAGATCGAGACCATCGTCGAGAACGAGAAGGATGCGATGAAGGCTCTCGAGGAGGTCCGGGCCAAGGGCGTCAACGCCCTCGTCATCTACCTGGGGAACTTCGGCCCCGAAGGTCCCAATACGATCCTCGCCCAAAAGTTCGGCGGGCCGGTCATGTTCGCGGCCGCCGCCGAGGAGACCGGCAAGGACCTCATCGGCGGACGCGGCGACGCCTACTGCGGTATGCTCAACACGTCCTACAACACAGGCCTCCGGAAACTGCGGCCCTACATCCCCGAATACCCGGTGGGTATCCCCTCCGAGGTCGCCGA
>Ga0256868_10000627_pt1 | contig 20282 bp, 21 predicted proteins | sample RVTome_13_FD_187341 | JGI IMG/M metagenome (GOLD analysis project Ga0256868, IMG submission 187341) | Soil microbial communities from uranium-contaminated site in the Upper Colorado River Basin, Wyoming, United States - RVT92D227 HiSeq ...
GAGGTGCTCAAGGAAGGGGTGGTTCGACACGGAAACCATTATCTTGTTAAATGGGGTCAACTCTATTTTTCTCCTTTCTCGGCCTCCCCTTCGGCCTCGAAGAGCCAATTTTGAATCTCTCTTTCGCCTCTTTTACAAAATCCTCTTTCCCTAACACTCCTTCATCTAACCCTTCGCGAATGCCTTTCAGGATCTTCTCCTTCATCACCTCTGCCACATCTTCTTGATACCTTCTCTGGCGTTCTCGGGCATTGTTCCCTAACTCCAAATAATAAGGGCCAACGTCAATCAAGCCTTCCATTAGAGGGTCTATTTCGCCAAAAGCATAGGTTCGGTAACTGGACCACCGCCAGCCTTCCGGTTTCGGCGCCAATCCTGCTCTCACCGCGTTTAGTTCAACATACAACCCGCACCAGATAAAATACTCCTCTTTGTCAATTAGGGAGCTTTTGTACCTTCCCTGCCAGACATGACCCACTCCCCCGTATGTTTTATTGAAATACCAGGAATAAGCCAAGGTTAAACGCATCATGAACTTGGAAAGAGTGCCTTCAATAGCCGATTCCAGCACTAAGTGAAAATGCTTCGGCATCAGGCAAAAATGATAAAGCTTGAATTTCAGTTCCTTTTTATATCTTCTCAGTAACTGCAGAAAATAAACAAAGTCTGCCTCCTCTCGGAAAACGATTTGACGGTTATTACCCCGGTCAAGAACATGAAATGGAAGATTGGGAACAGTAATTCGCAAAAGTCGAGCCATACGAATCGAGTCTATCACAAATTGTTGAAGGAAAAGAGAGTTGACCCCATTTTAGCTGCTGTGTTACTGTTCCTTATTTGTGAGTGAGATTATCTGAGAGGAAGGAGGGAAGATGGAGGCGCTGGTAAATAAAACAAGAGCGTCTATGATCCAGGGAGACGTCACCAGGCAAGATACCGATGCCATCGTGAACGCTGCCAACCCCAGCCTAATGGGCGGAGGAGGGGTAGATGGAGCAATACACCGCGCTGGCGGACCGGCAATATTGGAGGCGTGCAAGGAAATTATTGCCCGGCAAGGAAGATTGCCGACTGGCCAGGCTGTGATCACCACGGGGGGAAATCTCAAAGCCCGGTATGTGATACATACTGTCGGGCCCATCTGGCATGGTGGCAGCGGAAACGAAGATGTGCTTCTGCGGAGTGCTTATTATGAGTGTCTGAAATTAGCTACCGAGAACAAACTGGCTAGCATTTCGTTTCCTTCCATAAGCACCGGGGCCTATGGTTATCCCGTCGATGAAGCAGCCGAAGTAGCGGTTAGCACCGTCGTTTCGTTTCTTAAGGAGCAATCAACATCACTTAAGCACGTCGTGTTTGTTCTCTTCGACTCCCGGACTTGCCAGAGTTATTGCTCCGCTCTGCGAACTTACCTCAACCGTTCAGAAGCGTAAGAAAACGAGACCTCAAGCGACAGCAATCTGAGAGGACGGGGATTTATTCCTGGCATAAAGAGCAGGGTGTGAAAAAATAGAGTTGACCCCTTTTACGTGAAGAAGCCTTTAGGGTCGAATAGCCTTAACAAAGTCAGTTCCTCTTTAGCTATTGGCTGAGCCTCTTTCAAATTCGGGCTGACCTTGAGTTCCCAGCCGACTCTTTCTTTTATCCCGGCTAAGGCTTCTTTTGTTGCCTCTTTTGGTTTGGCTGGAATATAGGTTGTCAGCGTAAAGGTTTTTTCACCGCCAATCTTTTCGAAAACGCCAACATCCGTTACCAGCGTCGTCACCTTCTTCCCACTGAAGGTAACATAGGGCACTTTCTCCACCAATCTCTGCTTTCCCGAGCTGATTACCACTACAGTCTCTCTGTTGCCGCTGGCTATATCGTTGGCCCCTCCCGAGCCAACCAGATATGTTATGCCGGGGAGTTTCGTAGAGTTGACATTGCCATATTTGTCTATCTGCCCTCCTGCCAAAACGCCCAGGCATTGATTTGACGAGCCCCCGACGAAAACCCCAAGCACAGTCTCGACATTGGTCAGTATTTTACAGGTGTGCATGTTATGATAGCTGAATATAAACGGATCTGAGGCTCTGGGCAGGTGGCCAAACATGCCTATCTCAGCCATTAAATCCACGTCATAGCCTTTTTCTTTGAGTCTGTAGGCTGCCAGCCAGCATGCCAGATGCGACAGCCCGACACCAGCGAGTATGGTCTTGTATCCTCCGGCAATGAATTTGTCATCTATAACATGCGCAGCGGTGACCACTATCCTTTCCAGCGAGTTCGGCTCTTCGTTGAAATCCACTTTGGGTATCTCAGCGACCATTTCATTCTTCCACGAATCCGAGTGGGCCTTCCCTTTAAGGTAAAGAAGCCTGTCTCTGCCGAGTCTGGCAAGATATTCATCGTGGTTCTGACAATCCAGAATCCAGCACTTTATCCATTCCGAGAATTTTCGCTCGTCTCTTGATGCTTCCCTGCATTCGGTGAGGAAGTCGTAATCTTCAAAGTAATGCTCGAATTCAGGCAGGCCGCAATTCGGCATTCCCGCGGGATGCGCTCCGTAAGGGGCTTCGCAGACCGCCTTGACCATGTAAGACGGAATTCGGACGAGATGCGAGTGACTGCGTATATATTCGGTGGGAACGATTTTCTCAGCGCTGACGATGACCCCATATTTTGCCCCCCACGCCCCAAAGACATCGATCCCCAGGGGATAGGTAATAATTGTGTTCCCGCAGCGGTCGGCAGCGGCGCCATGGACCAGTGCAATATCTGGTCTCAATGCACTCATGAGCCCCATCTTCTGGCCGGGGACAAACGGGTCATCAATGACCGCAAATGAGTCCTTGTTCTCCTCCTCCATGGAGCTTCCCACAATTGACCTGGTGGGAATTACGCTCCAACCCATTGCTCCCGCCAGGAGCCTCTGGGGAATAGTGAGCATCGTCCAGTTCTCAAACTCAACTTCGCCGGAGAGGTAGGCTTTTTGAGCCACAGGATTCGGCCCTGACGACGGATATACGTCACCGACGAAACTGGCTATGACTTTTTTGGCCAGTCTTCCGTGAACCAGAGCGAGCACGGTGGCTGCAATGCCAGTATTTATGATGGCGAATTCAGGGTTCTTGTCCCAGAACTCCCTTATAAGCTGATTGATTAAAGCTCCGCCTCTGCCAGCAAAGCTGATGGACATCCCTTTCTTAACGTGCCTTCTTATAGCTTCATCAAGGGGGCAGACCTTGTTCTCACCTTCAACAATGGGAAGTTGAAATTTAGCGTCTATGAACGCTTTTAGTTCTTCTGTCTCCATCGTTATGCCCGAACGTTTCACCTAGGTGGGCTTTTAGTTTGTCCAGGGTGGCAGTTTGGTTTCCCAAAATTTTGGCTTATGCTATATCACGTCCTTCGCAGTGTCAAGCTTATTCGAACCATCCTGATGCCTAATAGCTCTCGGGCTAGGTCTGTCCTGCTCAGGTTAGATTGTCTGATTACATAGGGTATTGTATGATAGGACAGAACTCAATTAGCCCGGATAGCTTAGTGCCCATATTCAACTTAACGGCAAAGGAAGAATAGTCAAATAGGAGACAGTACAGAGGCCGGAGATGGAGATAATCCCAGCCATTGACATCAGGGGTGGCAGGTGCGTCAGACTATACCAGGGTGACTATGAACAGGAGACTGTTTTTGATGAAGACCCTGTGACAGCAGCGTTGACCTGGTATTCCCAGGGGGCGCGATGGCTTCATGTTGTTGACCTGGACGGGGCGGATGCCGGTAAGCCCCAAAATACGAAGGTGATTGAGGAGATAGTAAAGGAAAGTGGCCTGTTAATAGAATTAGGCGGCGGTATCAGGCAAGAAGAACTGGCAGAAAGACTATTGCGGCAGGGGATAAGTCGGATAATCTTGGGGACTGCGGCGATAGAGAACAGGCAGCTGATAAGAAAACTATGCCAGCAATTTGGCGAGGCGATCGCAGTTAGCCTTGATGCCCGGGATGGCAAGATAGCCATCCACGGCTGGCAGAAGAACACGGTTGTTGAGGCCCTCCAGTTAAGCCAAGAGATGGTTGATGTCGGAGTGAGACGCTTCATTTATACCGATATAAAAAGGGATGGCACACTTACCGGGCCTAACTTCGACATGATAGATAGATTGCTTGCTGAAACAAGTGTCCCCGTCATTGTGGCCGGAGGGATTTCCAGGTTGGAGCATCTACAGAGGCTTAAACAACTCGGTGCGGAAGGAGCCATTATAGGCAAGGCTCTTTATACCGGGGATATCAACTTGGGGGAAGCTATAATCAATTTCGGAACTTAGGAGGAACATGTTGAAGTTTGATGACAAAAGCTTGATTCCGGCTATCGTCCAGGATGCCAGGACTGGCGAAGTCTTGATGCTGGGCTATATGAACAAAGAGTCGCTAAAACGCACATTAGCCAGCGGAGATGCCTGGTTCTACAGCCGCAGCCGGCAGCAATTGTGGCACAAAGGAGAAACCTCGGGCAACTTCCTCAGATTGAAGTCCATCACCAAGGACTGCGACGGCGATACTCTTCTCATAAATGCTGAGCCCACAGGCCCAGTATGCCACACCGGCAACAGAACTTGTTTCTTCCAGCAACTGGAAAGCGAAGATACAGTCTAGCAGCCTGATTCGTGTTCGGGGCAAGGGCTCAGCCTGTCTTTACCCAACCCAAGGCAGGGACGAGTCCCGTCCCTATGATAATACTAGAGAAATCCTAAATTCCAAGCAGCAAATCTCAAATAATATCAGAGCCCAAAATACCAATGACCAAAACAATCTTGAATTTGGAATTTGGAGATTAGAATTTGTTTGGGATTTAGTGCCTGGGATTTGGAATTTGGAGCGAACCGAAGGCTCTATCATTTTGCATTTTGATATCTGACTTTGGTTGGGATTTGGTGCTTGGAGTTTCGGATTTGGGACACGGAAGGGGGCAGCTTCACGCTGCCCCCTCTTCTGAATTTTTATTCCCTCGCACCGTTACCAGCCGGAGCAACTTCTCCACTGCCGGCTCCGGGAAATCAACCTGGCAGTCTCTGAGATTCCTCTCTACTCACCAGCAACCGAGCGAGAACATCATACTACCGTCAACTTTACGGGCACGGATCGAAGTCGGCACCTGTGATGTTGCAGGAGAAAGGCTGGAACAGCGAACAAGCTATTGTGTTCATCAGTCCAACTAGATCAAGATCCTCGGGCAGGCCCAGCAGAGGTTCCACCACAACCAAGATGCTTCCTAGCAGTGAAACGCCCCACGCCAGCATATCGACTGTCCAGGAAAGGGGGCCGCCAGCCCATGGAGCCATGGCGTCCGTCACATCCGCTATCCATGCAGGTATGCCCATATCCTCGGGTAGAGCCCCGATAATGTCCCCTACGAGCATAAGACCGGTCTGGATGATTGTGAACGGGATTTTGGCATACGTTGTCGGCGCCACACCATCATACTCACATTGCGCCGCTACGGCGGCCGGCAACACCACCATGGTTAACAGCGCAAGTGCAACACCAATACTGATTAATTTTTTCACCTAAACCTCCTTTTGTTTTGATATTTCGACACTGTCTTACCATCCCAAGTTCCCGGCCTCGGGATGACACATAATTTCTCTCGGACTACCCCTGCACACCTCCTTTCCGGGCGTCTAGCCCATTGCGGTTGATCAGACTACATGAAACAGGACAAGATACAAATGTTAAGAACTTGTTAATAAAGTATATGTTACAAGGAATGGGTTGTCAAGTCCCCCCATGAGACAATCACCAGGGCCTACTAAAATAATCTGCTGGGCACGTCTTGACAAACTTGTCAAGATGAGGATATTATGTTCCAAGCGAGGTTGTTTAAGAATGTAGTTGCCGATTTCGTTTTGCCTGCCGATTGCGCGGAGCCGAATTCGTTGTGCAAGCTGGCTCGATAGATCCGGCGACTACAAGACCCTCAAATCTGGACAAAAGGTTAAATAGCCTCTTGTAAATTCAAAAGAGAGGAGATAACGGTTCAGTTTTTGCAGAACGAGCGTAGAGTTCGCCGCATCATACAAATTCGTCCGATAAGACTTCCCAGGGCAAACTGACCTGCTACGAACCTTGAGAGTAGGTATGAAGAGAATATGGGCTCCCGTCACAGCTTGGTTGTTGTTATTGATGCTGATATTGCCCCAATTGGCCCTGGCCGCCGGCCCGGAGATAGTCCCCGGTTCTGTCTCTGTGACGGATATCACTGAAACAAGCGCTGAAATCAGCTGGACTACCAATACTACCAGCGATAGTCGAGTCAACTACGGCACCACCACAGCATTGGGCCAGACTTTGTATAGTAGCAGCACGGGCACGACCCATAACGTAATCCTTACAGGCTTAACACAGGGCACAAAATACTACTTTGAAGTTGAATCTACCGATATCTCCGGAACTTCCACTGATGACAATGGCGGAGAATATTACTCTTTCACAACGCTGGCACCAGCAACGTATTCCATCACCCTTGAGCCTGCTTGCGGGGTATGCGGCGACCTGATTGAAGTAGGGACCTGCGGTGAAGTGATTGAAGTAACAGCGGCCGTACCAGCGGCGGGCACCTATCATATCTGCTGGGATTCTGCCGCAGCTGCGAATGTCAAAGCGACATTCACAGCAACTATGGCTGGAATCCACACTGTGACGTTCTTTCTCCCCGAAGCTGCCAAGGGTTTGCATACAGTTCACTTGACTGACAATGCTTATGCCTCAAAGGCGTCCGCTACCTTCGAAGTTCTTCCGTCCGTGAAGATTGACCCTGTCAAGGGACCTGCGGATACAACGGTAACCCTCAATGTCTATGGTTTTGCCGCTTCGCGAGAGATACGCGTTACTCTGTTCCAGGGCGCGGTGCAGAAGGGCGATGTGAAGACGGGCACGACCAATTCTGTGGGTAGCTGGACGATAACTTACACCATCCCGCGCACACCCGCTGGCGGCTATACTTTCGCCATCGAGTCCAAAGAAGGGACGGTATGGGTAACTTGGGTGAGCAAGTATTTCGAGGTGACCCCGAAAATCACTGTGGCGCCGATTTCGGGGACTGTGGGGCAGAAGATTGGAATAAATGGTACAGGCTTTGCCAGTAAAGAGGAGGGCATTGAAGTTACCTTCGATGGGAAAGTGGTGAAGTCAGGCATCTATGCTGCTGAAGATGGCTCCTGGGGTACCACTATCGCTGTGCCTGCTGTCCGGGCCGGTCGCTATATAATTGACGCCTCAGGAAGAACGACCAGGGCCCGCAATGTGCCGGACGTCACGTTCACTGCAGTCCCCGGAATATCGGTCGACCCGATTTCAGCTTATATAGGTGATACGATTACTGTCAAAGGAGGTGGTTTTGCACCGGGAGAAACAGGCATCCGAGTCTTCTTTGAGGGTATGGTTGTTACTTCTTCCATTATCACCGCTAATATAAATGGCTATTGGGAATCCTCTTTTAATCTACCGACCAGCACCTACGGCAGCCATACGGTCTCGGCCTCCGGTGACATAACCCAGCCTGCTGTTACAACCTCTCTCTCTACTCAAGCCAGATTATTACAAATCAGTCCAACCGAAGGAGCTCCCGGCGACTCCATTAGCCTGACTGGCGATGGTTTCCACGGTAGTCAGCAATTAACGGTGACCGTTGGTGGGGTTGCGGCGTCAGGGGATATGCGCACCCAGCCCAATGGCAACGTTGTCATTAGTTTCCAAGTACCGAAGGGAAGTACCGAGGGCCAGCGGACGCTGGTGGTGACAGACACAGGTGGAGCCAGCTCTTCAGTCGACTTCACGGTAAAGCAGAAAATCCTGTCTATAACTCCGCTACCCATCTCACCCAAGGACAGCACACTAAGGTCAGGAGAGGTGACTTTTACCTGGCAAGGGATAACGGGCGGGACTGGTTATACTTACACCCTGGAGATAAGCAGAACTGCCGGTTCTGGAAGCATCTGGTCCAAGTCTGCCATTGCGGAAAACAGCTACACCTTAACCAAGGAGGAGGCCCTACCGAAGGGGACTTACTACTGGCGGGTTAAGATAGTAGACGATTATGGCAACGAAAGCGCATGGTCGGACTCTATCATGTTCAGGGTATCTCCCATCCCCACCTGGGTATGGGTACTGGTGGGGCTGGCCGTGCTGGTCGTTCTCCTGGTGGTGGCCTATCGGGAAACAAGATTCAAGGTAACAGCATAAGTCCAAACTGCAGTGACTTTCACAGTTCGGCAGTAAGGCTGGCAGTGGGGAAGATTGACAGGTCGCGGCGAGGGCAAAATTGATGTGGGCAACCGTACAGTATAGTATGAGAGCCTTCGGACAAGGCGGCGCAATCTTAGCTCGGTCCATTAGGGAGTTTGGTGTCTTATGATAGGCTTCATGTTGCTCGCGCCAATGATATTTCTTGCCACGCTCATGAGTATGTTCGCAGGCGTGATGGCTATGATTTCTGCGGCTTTAACTTTGGTCATGGGTATGTTTATGGGTGCTATGACGGTTTGTTCTGCGGCTTTGTTGGGTGTTATGATATTAATTTTCTCATGAGTCCGTGTCAAAACCTGGATGGGGTGTGATCGAGAGGAGCAAGGTGAAGTTTTCTCAGTGCGCCGAGGAGAGTAGGACGATATGAGCTGTCTAGGGCTCTTGCTGCTCACCGGGGTCATCATTTACTTCGGTGCAGCGATAACCTTTTTCCTAGCTATCGGGCAATCAGCGTTAGCTCTATTAGCTCTGGTACTGATTCCGTTAGCTCTTCTATTCATATGGCGCATCATCTATCCCTGGCTGGTGCGGATGGGGAGATGGTCAGCCCAACTCAGAAACATCATCTTTCTTGGCCTTGTGCTCACAGCCCTAGGTATGGGCCTGGGTTATATTATCGATGTCCCTCGAGTCACAATACCAGTAATAGAAATAGAGATACCGGTCACGGTACTAGCCTTTGGATTGCTCTTCCTGTTTCTGCTCTTATTGGGCCTGGTGGTCTGGCTGGTGAGGTTATGGCGTCGCGGCTGGCCTCTGGCGAGGAATTTCTTCTGGGACCTCAGTTTTCGTATTGTTGCTTTGTTCTGGAAAATACTCCTGGGAATTCCTCTGGGCATAGCCTGGTTCCTCTACCACCCTCCTCTACGCTGGCTCATAGCAGCCTTCCTGTTTTACCTCAGAGGGCTTGCAGCTGCAGCAGCCTGGCTTTTGTACAACCCGCCACTGCGGAGCATACTGAAGGCTGTCGCTGCCATTACCCGGTTAATCGGTCGAGTCACGGCCTGGATCTTGTACAACCCTCCAATACGCTGGGTTATAGAGTTCGGGATTTTTGTCTTGAGGCTGATAGCCCGCCCCATCAGCACAGTAATCTACTGGTTTGTCTCCTGGTGGCCTATTGCGGGTCCTAAGGGGACGCTAAGTAAGGGGATAACCACCGAGACGAGGTCTTATCAGGACTACAAGTATGCCTGAGACGGCGAACGCCGTTCAGTAGGTAGGGGCATTCATACGAGCAAAGACTCGACCAGGTATCTTCTTGCCAAAGGGCGTCATTCGAGCATCAACCTAACTTCCGATACTAAGCCCTATCAGGAGTACAAGTATGCCAAGAATGACCATACCGGCGCCGCCTAGCAAGCCAGCCACGTCCATATGACTAAAAACACGCCCAAATATCTCCTTACCGTACGCGGCCATTCGGGGCGTTAAGCTCGTCAATTCGCTAGGGGACTCCGACGCTGTCTCTGATAAATTTCTATCAAACATGGGCAATACCAGTTTTTTCCACTCACGCGACTCTCGATAGACTACACCGGCTATTATTATGCCCACGATGATGAAAAAAAGCCCTAAGACCAACACCAACGTAGCTAGGTTAATGTCAACTATCTCAGCTGGTAAGGGGTTAGCTGTGTCCATTTTCGCCTCCTTTTCCCATCAAGTTTGTCTGAAAATCCTCTCGGAGGGTGACAATTAAACGGTCTCCCATCACACAGGCCTCAATTTGTTTTAGCGTAGCATAGCTACTGCATGGTGTCAATAGTTCTCTGTTGTGGAGAGAGTTATGCTAAAATCCAGCAAGGGCTCACATGGTAAGCACTGACGAACTGAGATATTGGATAGCTCTTTCCGGGATACCTGGGATCGGTCGGGTACGGATTTCCCAGCTAAAGCAGTACTTTGGCAGTTTACAGGATGCCTGGAAGGCTCCCGAAGGCAAGCTACGGCAAGCAGGACTGGATTCACGAAGTATCGATGCCCTGATGGCCCTACGCCCGAGAATCTCACTGGACGGCGAGATGGAAAAACTGGAACGCTACAAGGTAAAGGCGCTTGTCTATGAGGACCCTCTCTATCCTTCGAGATTAAAGGAAATTTATGATTATCCCCCGGTCCTTTACGTTAGGGGTAGTCTCCCAGCCGAGGACGAGCCTTGTTTGGCCATAGTCGGTACCCGCCGTCCCACTATATACGGCAGGCAGGTGACTGAAGAGATTGTAGCCGACTTAGCCCGGAGTAGAATCACTATTGTCAGCGGCCTAGCCCGGGGAATTGACTCTGTGGCTCATCGGGCTGCTCTAGATGCCGAGGGTAAAACCGTAGCTGTGTTTGGCTCTGGCCTGGATATCGTCTATCCTGGAGAAAATGCCAAATTGGCTCAAGCCATTATGGAACACGGCGCTCTGGTCAGTGAATATCCTTTAGGCGTCAAGCCTAAGGCAGAAAACTTCCCGCTCCGGAACCGAATTATGAGTGGCTTGAGCTTGGGAGTGCTGGTGGTGGAAGCCGGAGAAAGGAGTGGGGCTTTGATTACAGCCCATCAGGCACTGGAACAGAATCGAGAAGTCTTCGCTATCCCAGGCAGTATTCTCTCCCCGGCCAGCCAGGGAACTAACCGCCTTATTCAAGAAGGAGCTAAGTTGGTTCGCAATTACGCCGATATTCTCCAGGAATTAAACCTCACCATCGTAATACAGCAGGCAGCAATCGCTGAATTTTCCCCGGCAGACGAAATTGAATCTGCTATACTAAGACAACTGAGCTCCGAGCCCAATCACATAGATGAAATATGCCGCGGCAGCGGCTTATCGATGCCCCAAGTGAGCAGCACCCTGGCGATGCTGGAGTTAAAGGGGATTGCCAGGCAAGTAGGAAACATGAATTATGTGCTGGCTCGAAGGAACTAAACCCCAATTAAGGACCGGGGGTTCTCGAGGTACCTAAGTATCCGTCATAGACTCGTACAAAGGCCCTCTCCCTTGATGGGAGAGGATTAAGGTGAGGGTGAATTTCCCTTCCCTCTGAGTCCCTCCCGCTAGGGACGGGAGGGCTATAAGAAGTTTTGCGTTAGCTATAGAGTTAAATAGAACAAATCATGGCGAGTAAACTAGTTATTGTCGAATCTCCAGCCAAAGCCAGGACGCTAAACAGGATTCTGGGGCGCAGCTATAGTGTCAAGGCCTCTCTGGGGCATGTGCGCGATCTGCCCAGGGGCAGCCTCGGGGTAGATATAGCTAAGAGCTTCATCGCCAAGTATGTTATCCCCCCAGAGAAGAAGAAGGTAGTAGGCGAAATCACCAAGGCGGCTAGTAAGGCTAGTTCTATATATTTGGCTACTGACCCTGACCGCGAGGGAGAGGCAATTTCCTGGCACCTCACACAAGCAACCAGGCTGGACAAGAACGACAAGCCTGTTCAGCGTGTAGTTTTCCACGAAATAACCAAGGACGCTGTCCAAGAGGCCTTCCGAAACCCCCGCTCTATTGACATGAACCTGGTGAATGCCCAGCAAGCCCGGCGTATACTGGATAGGCTTGTGGGCTATAAGCTGAGCCCGCTCTTGTGGCGAAAGGTGCAGAGGGGACTTTCCGCAGGCAGGGTCCAATCGGTGACTGTCAGGATGATTGTTGATCGCGAGCGGGAGATTCAAGACTTTGTTCCCCAGGAGTACTGGATTATGGAAGTTGAGCTGGCCCCGCTTGAAGAAAAGGCAAGTTTTAGAGCCAAGTTGTTCGCCCTGGCCGATGGCACCAAGCTAGATGTTGGCAATAAGGATGAAGCAGACAGAATTGCCACTGACTTAGAAAAGGCTGAATATGCAGTCAAGACAGTGGTAACCAAACAGGTAACTCGTCAGCCAGCCCCACCCTTCATTACGAGTACCTTGCAGCAAGAGGCCTGGCAGAAGCTGCACTTCACTGCCGGGCGAACTATGGCTATTGCCCAGCAACTCTACGAAGGTTTGCCCCTGGGCAAGGAAGGCTCGGTGGGGCTTATAACCTATATGCGCACCGATTCCACCCATGTGGCGGCTTCTGCAATAAGCGAGGCAAGGGAGTTCATCGGCGAGAAATACGGAGCCAAATTTCTCCCACCAAAACCACGCAGTTTTGCCAGGAAGGTAAAGTGGGCCCAAGAAGCTCACGAGGCAATTCGACCCACCCAAATTCACCGCCAACCAGAGCAACTCAAACCATTTCTTGACTCAGCTCAGTTAAAGCTGTACGAGCTTATCTGGAAGCGCATGGTCGCCAGTCAGATGTCAGCAGCTCTATATAATGTGACCAACGTGGAGATAGAGGCAGGCAATGCTAAGAATCGACCTCAAGGATATCTACTCAAGGCTAGTAGCTCTGTGGTTAAATTTCCTGGCTTCATGGTCGTTTACAGCGAAAGCAGAGATGAAGATGAACGAGGGGAAGGCCCCGATTCCATCGGCGTTTCCCTGCCCAGGCTGAGGACTGGAGACAAACTGACTTACCTGGGCATCTTTCGCGAGCAATGTTTTACCCAGCCGCCACCCCGCTACACTGAGGCCACATTGATAAAAGCACTGGAGCAAAAAGGAATCGGACGCCCCAGTACCTACGCCCCTATCCTGTCCACAATTCAGGAAAGAGACTACGTTAACAAAGTCGATGGTAAATTCCATCCCACGGAGCTAGGGTTAGTGGTCAACAGGATTTTGACTGCACATTTCCCTAACATCGTTGACCCTGCTTTCACAGCTCAGATGGAAGAACAACTGGACAAAATAGCTCAGGGCAAGTATGAATGGATAGCTGCGTTGCAGGAATTCTATCCGCCCTTCCAGGATATGCTGGATAAAGCTTGGACAAACTTAGAAAAGGTCAACATGACTCAGGCCAGCGAGGAGACATGCCCCAACTGCGGCCGCCCTATGGTCATAAAGGTCGGGCGTTTCGGTAGATTTCTGGCCTGCAGCGGCTATCCTGACTGCAAGACAACCATGGCCTACACAGTTAAGACCGGGGTCTCCTGCCCCTTGTGTGGCGGCGATCTCGTGAAAAGAATCAGCAAGAAGAAGAAGGTATTTTATGGGTGTAACAAGTTCCCCAAATGCCAGTTCACCGTAAACCGCAAGCCGATAGCTCAGCCCTGCCCTGACTGTGGCAATCTTCTAGTACAATACAGAGGGGATTGGGCTCAATGCGTGGCTTGTCGGCGCAAAGTAAAATTGTCCGAGACGGAGAAACAGAAAGAGAAGGCAGCCTTATGAAGATTCTGGTTATCCATGGACCAAATTTGAATATGCTGGGCAAAAGAGATAGGTCAATCTACGGAGAAAAGACCCTGGGCGAAATTGATACCCTGCTGAAGAAAGAAGCCCAAGCTTTAGATGTCGAGGTGGTGACATTCCAGTCTAATCATGAAGGGGCGCTCATAGACTTTATTCAAGAGCAAGCGGATTCCGCCCAGGGCATAATAATCAACCCCGGTGCGCTCACCCACTACGGACTTTCTCTGCTCGATGCACTGTCTGACACTAAATTACCGGTAATTGAGGTCCATTTATCCGATATTTACCACCGTGAGGAATGGCGCGCCAGGTCTGTAATTGCCCCCATAGCTGAAAAACAGATAATTGGCTTAGGGTGGAGGGGATATATTACTGCCCTGCAAACCTTGACTGGCAAACTGAAAGCGAAGCCTTCAGGTTAGGATTTTGAGCTTGAGGCTTCCTCCGGAAGAGGCAAAAAGGGGCGTTTCTATTGACACTCTCAGGATTGGCGTTTCTTAAAATCTTCCAGATCAAGCGTATTTATGAAATCCTTATACGCTGACAGCCCTTTCAATTCTTGCTCATCCACTTTACCTTCAGAAACAGATTTGGCTGTCTCCTCTTCAAGTATAATGCCTGCTTTTTCCAAGACCGCTTCCTCGACATATATTGGTGCCCCAACCCTTACCGCCAACGCCAATGCATCGCTAGGTCGAGAATCAATATCCAGTTTTACACCATCGATGGTGAGAGCAAGTCTGGCGTAGAAAGTATCCTCCTTGAGTCCGTTTACCACTATATACTCAACCGAAGCCCCCAGGGTAGAAATTACAGATTGCAGCAAATCATGCGTCAAAGGGCGAGACAACTCGACATTTTGTAGCTTTACGGCGATAGCATCCGCTTCAGCAGGACCAATCCAAATGGGCAGATAACGATTCGTCCCTTTCTCCTTCAAAATCACCACCCTTTGATAATTCATCAAGCTAACCCGGATGCTGTCAATAGTCATCTCTACCATGCTATCTCTCCTTTGCGCTGTCTATTTTACACCTATAATGCTAATCAATCAATGAGCACAAGTCAAACATGCAAGCTCAGAAAATTGAGTTTCTGCCCAGATTGCCACAAATCTTCAAACGTTACATAATTACTGTGAGGGAGCCATGACAGAACTAATCCTGGTCAGACATGGAGAAACCGCCTGGAATGTGGAGAAGATATTTCGGGGTAGAGCGGATGTAGATCTGGACGAAATGGGCGTCAGACAGGCAGGGCTGCTGGGCAAGTATCTAAGCAATTGGGAATTGGAAGCTATTTATTCCAGCCCCTTGACAAGGGCGCTAGATACGGCAAATATCATTGCCCGTTACCAGAAAGTTGGCGTACACACTGCCGAGGGCCTCATAGATTTCGATTATGGTGAGTGGCAGTCTTTGCCCGAGCAAGAAGTGAAGAGGCTACATCCGGCCCTCCTCGATGAGTGGCACAATAATCCTCACAAGGTAAGCATACCCGGAGGGGAGAGCCTGGAAGATGTAAGAGGGAGAGCCCTCGAGGTAATCAATGATGTCCTTTGTAAACATCAGGGCAGCGTAGTACTCGTATCGCATAGAGTAGTGCTCAAAGTCCTGATATGTTATTTACTGGGACTGGACAACTCACACTTCTGGAATATAAGGCAGGATGTATGCGGAATCACGATTTTCAACTACGTGAATGGGCGTTTTGTCTTGACCAGGCATAACGACACTTCACACCTGCGCGAGTTACAAGAATCCTTGCTTGGTGATTTCTGAGTCAACCCCATTTCCCCTCACACTCTTAAAAAAACCGAGCCCCCCGCCATGGCTCTTTTTGTCCACGATTAGTTGAACCGCGTGCAGCTTTGCCACTGGGGCTCAATACGCTCTTGTCTGTACCCCATCCTGGGGATGCCTGCTGCTTTATGCCGTTTTCAGTTCTGAGGTGCAGTGCGGACAGCGAGTAGCCTTGATAGGAATGGCGGTAATGCAGTAGGGGCATTCCTTCGTTGTCGGTGCTTCTGCCTTTTTCGTGCGAGCTTGCAGCCTGGCAATTGGGCGCACAATCAAGAAGAAGACCGCTGCTGCTATTATCAGCAAATTAACGATAGCATTTATGAAGACTCCGTAGTTGATGGTAACAGCCCCGGCAGCTTGGGCGTCAGCCAGAGAAAGATACGGCCCGGGACTCAATGGATTCTCTCTAAGGACAACGAAGAGGTTGGCGAAATCAACGTTGCCCAAGGCAAGACCTATGGGCGGCATAATAACGTCTTTAACAAGTGAGCTTATAACTGCACCAAAGGCGACGCCCACGATGATACCCACGGCCATGTCAATCACGTTGCCTCTCATTATGAATGCCTTGAAGTCCTGTAACATCCTTGTTACCTCCTTTCTGCTTTATTTATCATTCATATTACAGCGTCTTTTTCAGATTATCAATGCTCTTCACCTGCGTAGTTGGGTTTTCAGGGACAGTGTAGTTATCCCATGGCGCGTCCTATTTGCCGTAAAATTCAATCCAGACAAATCGAGGATTTTGGCAGGGCGTAAAACAGCAACATGAATTCCCCTAGGAGTACGGGATAGGTCTGTGCTATGATAGCGCGCCTAGAGGGATTCGAACCCACGACCCCCGGTTCCGAAGACCGGTGCTCTTGTCCGCTGAGCTATAGGCGCAAAAATAAATTGGGGTGAACGGTGGGATTTGAACCCACGATCTCCAGGGCCACAACCTGGCGCCTTAACCGCTGGGCTACGCTCACCACAACCACAGATCATTATACTTTACAATGACTGTTCCTTTCAATCTTGAAAGCGCGCCCTTTGGGCACATTGTTGTCGAGTGAAGTCAAGCTATGTAAACCCAGCAAACATGCTATAATTACCGTTCCTGAAGCGCCATCCGAGTAGAAGACATGAGAATTTGCCTGCTGACCTACAGGGGAAATCCTTACAGCGGTGGGCAAGGTATTTATATCTATTACCTGTCGCGCGAGTTCCGCCGGATGGGTCACGAGGTGGAGGTGATCGCCAGTGCACCTCTGCCCGAAGTAAGCGAAGGCGTAATCTTACATCAGCTCAAAAGCTCAAGCATATATCATCCTGGAAGCTCTTTCAGGAGCAACTTACCCAAAGTCAGGAGCCTCGTTGACCTGTGTGAACTTTGCGCCAGCCGCCTGGGAATCTTCGCCGAGCCCTGGGCATTTAGCTTCAGGGCTTACGCCAAGGTAAAGGAGCTTTGTAGACAACGCCGCTTTGACATCATTCACGACAATCAAGGCCTTGGCTACGGGCTACTCCGGATGAAAAAGCTGAACATGCCAGTAATAGCCACGATACATCATCCCCTCCCTATAGACAGGCAAGCCGACATGGAGCAAGCCAATGGATTCAGACAAAGATGGAGGATCAGAAGATTCTATTCGTTCATCCGCATGCAAGCTTTCGTCGCGCGGCGCCTGGACCGAGTAATCACGGTGTCCCAGAGCTCCGCCAAAGACACAACCCTTTTCTTCAGGGTGCCCGCGGACAGATTAAGGGTGGTCTACAACGGCATAGATACCGAAATTTACAGCATGAATGAGAAGGCAAATCAGAACCGCGATGGCTTAATCATGGTCGCTAATACTGACGATAGAAAGAAGGGGGTACTTTACCTACTGCAAGCATTACACTTGCTAAGAGAGGACGGGGTAAAGCTGACCATTGTAGACGATGCCGCGCGTCATTCTTCCTACATAGAAGACGTAGGGCCACTACCTTCGTATGGTTCCAAGTTGGTAAGGAAGCTCAATTTAGATGGGATGGTGAACTTTACCGGGCGGCTAACGCGCGAGGAACTGGCACAACATTACTCCGCCGTCCAAATAGCAGTGGTTCCTTCCCTTTATGAAGGTTTCGGAATACCTGCTGCTGAGGCTATGGCCTGCGGCACCCCCGTTATAGCCACCACAGGTGGGGCACTGCCTGAGGTGGTAGGCGATGCTGGTATTCTAGTGCCTCCGGCAAACGCCGATGCACTGGCTGCCGCAATTAGACGATTGCTCAATGATAAACAGGCACAGCGGCAGATGAGCGAGGCAGGTAAGAAAAGAGTGAGAGAGAAATTCAATTGGGAGCAAGCCGCCCGAAGGACCCTCGAGGTCTACCAGGAGGTAATAACAACAAAGTGATTACTATAGAACCTGACCTTCTGGGCATCAAGGATGGGGACACTACTCTAGACGCCGGCTGCGGCAATGGCCGACACTCTTGGGAAGTCTATAATAGAAATCATTCCCCCATTGTCGCCTTTGACATTGACGCGGTGTGTGTCAAAAAGAACAAGTACATGCTGGACTCATTAAAAGAGCAAAAAGAGATTAAGGGCGACTACCATCTTCTCGTAGCGAATGTGACAAAGTTACCGTTCAAAGACGGAAGCTTTAATAAGATTATCTGCTCCGAAGTGCTGGAGCATATTCCCGAAGACGAGGTCGCGGTCAGGGAATTGCTTAGGGTACTGAGCAAAGATGGCACCATCGGGATTAGCGTACCTCATTATTTGGCTGAATCTATATGTTGGAAGCTATCTAGAGAGTATTATGGCTTCCCCGGTGGGCACATCAGAAAGTACAAAACTCGCCAGCTTCTTAATCTTGTGGATACTGCTGGATTATCCGTTTATAGTGTTCGCCACAAACATGCACTTCACTCTTTTTACTGGATGCTTCGCTGTGTTTTCGGGGTCAAGAAAGAAAAGGCCCCAATCCCTGCCATCTATAATAGGTTTCTGGAATGGGACTTACGCACTAATCATCGGTTCCTCCGCTGGGTGGAGGGCTTGCTAAATCACCTATGCCCCAAGAGTGTCGCCATCTACGCCAGGAACAAAGAATATGCGCGGTCAGAATAACATCACCTCGTCCAACTGCCCCGGTTTTCAAGACACGAACTAGCTGCTGGGGGCAAAATATCTCCACCCAGCCACAGCTTCTCCTTCCCAAAGCTCGTGAAGGTCGCGGCTCTGATCCTCTACCGCCCGCCAATGAATCTTGTCAGCTTCAGGTTAAGTGAAATAGATAATGAGCGCTAACACCCCTATCAGGATGAGCCAGATGCCCACCAGATAATTGAGGATTTTAGGAAAAATCATCACTATGATGCCAAAGACAAGGCTGATAATTCCTCCTATGAGCCCCAACTTAGGTAGTGAATCAAGAATACCAAGCATAGATTATCACCTCCTGTAATTGCGCTACCACTAGTATGATATGAAAGCAAGTATTTCGTCAATAGGTGAGTGTCCAATTGTTGTCAATTGAGCCTTATCAAACACCAAACTTGAAGTGGGCAATGTCTCCGAGTAAAATAGCAGATACCATGATTGGGTTTGAGCATATTAGGAAGATATCCCGGACATCCCCGTCTAAAATAGTGGTTCTGATAATAGATGGCCTGGGCGGTCTGCCTCATCCTGAAACCGGCAAAACAGAACTGGAATCAGCCAAGAAGCCCAACCTGAATCGCATAGCCAGAGACTCCATCTGCGGGCTCATTGACCCTGTTAGCCCGGGAATTACGCCGGGCAGTGCGCCGGGTCATCTAGCCATTTTTGGCTATGACCCTGTCCAATATCATATCGGGCGGGGAGTCATGGAAGCATTAGGAATAGACGTGAAGCTGAAGCCAGGCGATATCGCAGCTCGGGGTAATTTCTGCACAGTTGATGACAAAGGAATCATTACCCACAGGAGAGCAGGACGGATTTCTACAGACAAAAATACCGTGTTATGCCGCTTATTGAGTAATATCACCATAGAAGGGGCTGAGATTTCCGTGCTTCCGGTGAAAGAACATAGATTTGTGCTCATCCTTCGCGGCGAAGGTTTGTCTCCCGAGCTAACAGATTCTGATCCCCAGCAGTTAGGGCTACCCTCAAGAAAGATAGAGGCACTATCGCCGCAGGCACAGAAGACCGCAGAAATTGTCAACGAATTTGTGTCTCAAGCAGGAAGCCTCTTACGCGGTCGAACCTCTGCCAACATGGTGCTTCTGCGCGGCTTCTCCCGCCGCCCTCACATTCCCTCCATATCTGAGATCTACAAACTAAAGCCAGCCGCCATTGCCACGTATCCTATGTACCGGGGACTGGCTAGTCTGGTAGGAATGAAGGTATTGCCAGCGGGTGAAAACATAGCAGACCAACTGAACACCCTGCAACGCTACTATGCCGATTATGATTTCTTCTTCGTCCATTTCAAGAACACCGATACCAAAGGAGAGGACGGCAACTTCCAGGCTAAAGTCCAGGCAATTGAGGAACTCGATAATGTCCTTCCCAGCTTGCTCAGCTTGGACCCGGATGTTCTGATTGTCACCGGAGACCACTCCACCCCGGCAACCTTGGCCATGCACAGCTGGCACCCCGTCCCGTTCATGCTGAAATCCAAATGGTGTCGCCCTGATAATGTCACTGAGTTCTCGGAACGGGCCTGCCTTGCTGGTGGCATGGGGCGTTTCCCGGCTACAGAAATAATGCCCTTAGCTATGGCTAATGCTCTAAAACTGGATAAGTTTGGCGCCTAAACAGAATCAAAAGTCAAAGGTCAAACATCAGAACTACAATTCAAAATGTAAAAGCTCTTTGATTTTTGCTTTGTCACTTTGCATTTTTATTTTTGCATTTTTCATTCCAAAATGGATTTACTTGGGATTTGGAGATTAGAAACTAGAGTTTCTCC
>Ga0256868_10000628_pt1 | contig 20255 bp, 11 predicted proteins | sample RVTome_13_FD_187341 | JGI IMG/M metagenome (GOLD analysis project Ga0256868, IMG submission 187341) | Soil microbial communities from uranium-contaminated site in the Upper Colorado River Basin, Wyoming, United States - RVT92D227 HiSeq ...
ATCGAGCAGCAGTATTACGACCGCAAAGCCTGCAAACGGACGGTGAGCTAGCCCTCTGTCATCGCAAGGAGCGGAGCGCATCCGTCTGGGACGGGCGGTTTGGTTTTTCCAATAAGCATGATAAAATAAAAAGTTGCGGATAAAACTGCCAAAGGAGAAATGATGATGAAAAAGAAAAAGGCTGCGATGGTCATCATTCCTGTGTGCCTGCTGATATTGGCCTTATCAGGGCCTGAGCTTTACTCCCAGGAAGGGAGAGGGTCAGGCCGCCTGGCGGGAATTGTGGTGGATGAGGCCGGAAATCCCATTGAGGGGGCTTTGATCATCCTTCAGTACCTGCAGCTTTCCAATAAATTGACGGCCGTTTCCAACGCCAAAGGGCAGTGGGGATTCATCGGCTTGGGCAAAGGAGTCATCTCAATAACAACCTCCAAGGAAAACTTTGCCCCTTCGACCATCCAATTGGAGATCTCCGGCGTAAAAAAAAATCCCGAGCCAAAAATCATCCTGAAGAAAGCGGTCGGAAATGCGGCGACGGAGGGTCTCAGCGACAGCTCCAAAGAAAGGCTGCTTCAGGGGAATGCCCTGTTTGAGCAAAAGAAGTTCGCCGAGGCCATGGCCCTCTATCAGGAATTCATCGACAAATATCCATCGTTGTATAAGGTTAAGCTCAACGTGGCCAACTGCCTCATGGAGCTCCAGGAATACGACAAGGCCATTGCCGAGTACCAGAAGGTCCTTGATGGATTGAGCGCCGAGGCGGCCGATAAAAAGGACAACAAGCTCACGGCCCAGGTCTACTCCGGCATCGGGGACGCCTATATGAGGCAGAATAAATTCAAAGAGGCCGAACAATACTTCAAAAAATCCATCGATATCGATCCCGCCGACCATGCCCTGGCCTACAATGTCGCCGAAATCATGATGCAGGCCGGCAACGCCGATGAGGCCATCCGGTACTACGAGATGGCGATCCGAATCAAGCCGGACTGGCCCAAATCCTATTTAAAGCTGGGGTATGCCTGGCTGAACAAGGGCAACAACCAGAAGGCTGTCGAATCCTTCACCAAATTCGTCGAAACGAGCCCCCCCGATGATCCCGACGTGGCCCTGGCCAAGGACATCATCAAAAAAATATCCAAGATCAAATAGGGCGATTCCTCGGGGAAAAAATCCCCTCCCATTTCTAAAAGAGAAAAAAAAGGGAGACACCGAGTGTCTCCCTTTGCGCTGCCTTGAGCGAATTAGTACTGGATCCTGGCTCCAAGCTGGAAAATGCGCGGATCGTTAATCGAGGTCATCTGCAGGTATTTGTTAGTAGCTACATTGCTGGAATTCATCCACATCCCCGTGGACACTCCGCGGTTGAAGAGATTGAAGCAATCCGCAAAGACGCCGATGTTGAGGGTACTGATCTTGATGGTCTTTTCCAGTCGCAGGTCAAGCTGCACGACGGGCGGCAAGAACGTATGACCTCTCGTTTCGGCATAGATTGTGACATTTGTATTCAATGAGAGACCCAGATAGTTGTTGGAGACAGTCCGGGTGACGGGCAGGCCGGAGAGGTATCGAAAATACCCGCTGAGGTTGATTCCAAAGGGCCCTTTCATAAGACCTTCCAGTTTGAACTGGTGCCGCCTTTCCAGAGGCAGTGTGCCGCTCGCATTGGTATGGGCATTGGGACTCTGGTAGAAACCCCCAACGGCGCCGCCCAGGGATTCGTCAGCTCGACCCGTTGTGATCAAACCAGTAGATTTGGCATAGACATAGGAAGCGTCCAGCGCCCACCCCTTGGAAAACCGTTTGTTCAGCGTGAACTCAAATCCGCTATAGTTCCTGTCGGCCCCTGGAGGATTGACAATGTAAATCTCGCTGGCCGTTAGGTTGATCTTTTGGTAGAAGGTCAGGGTCTGGCCGTTGTAGGGATCGACGACCGTTTTCGATGTCCAGTTCTTGCTATAATCGATTTCGCCCGTTGATAACAGTTTGTCAGCATCGAGTTGGGCGGCATCTATCATGTTTGGCTGATCGCGGTCCCATTTCTTGATATACCGGGCGCCGATGGAGAAGTCTGCAAACAATTCTCTTTCAATGCCGATGGCCAGTTCATCGGTGTGGCCTGCTTTCAGATCATAATCCTTGTAGCCGATCTGGGCGCCGCCGTTTTGGAAGCCGCCGGGCATTGCCCATAGAGTAACTTTGGGCGTACCGTCGGGATTGTAAAGGATCGAACCGTCGGGATTCAAATACTGGTAATAGCCGAACCAGCCGTTGGGATGGGCCAAGTTGATCCAGCCGACCTGGTTGGGAAGAATGTAGCGCGACCAGCTGGCCTTGAAGAGCGTCTTGCCGTCGGAAAACAGGTCATAGATCAATCCCACTCTGGGGGCCAGGTCCATCCATTTGTACATCGTGAGGCTTTCCGGAATGCTGCGGTTGTAGGTCTTCCCCAGGAATTCAATGGGGCCCTCAGTGGTGTTCTGGGCGGGATAGACGACACTGTTGTATTCGAGGCGAAGTCCGAGGCTGAGGTTGAGGTTCCGGGTGATCGCCCAGTTGTCCTGAACAAAGCCTGCATAATCGACCACGTTGTCTGCGCGGTTAAAACCGTTGCCTTTCAGAGTGAGGGCGCGATAGTAGACGGAACCATACATGGCAATGCTGCACCCGCCGGTGAGCGGATCGCTCACACCGTAAACATCCCAGGTCGTATGGGCATATTGGACCTCACCGCCGAATTTGAGCTCATGGGTGCCGGCCAGGTTGTCGATAAAGGCCGTGGCGTCGGCATTGAACTGGAACCGGTTGCGGGTGTAAAGATCATGGTTCCGCCAGGCGTTGCCGGTGGAAATGCTGGTATTTTGATCAGTACGTTGGGCCTCGCTGCCTTTGGCATTGAGGAGCAATTGGTAAAGAACCATGCCGTATCTCATGTTGGCGAAGAAGTTGCTTCCAAAAAATTTGGTCCACTGGGCGTTGAAAACATGGGACGGGCTTGTCTGCTTGATCGTGACGCTCTCCGCACTAAACTTGGAGGCGCCCCTGTCGTCCGTGATACGGTCGGAGTAGTTGTAGGAAAGCATAAATTTGTCATTAGCTCCCGGCTGGAAGCTCAACTTGAAATAGGGGTACGGCAGCATGGTTTTGAAGGGTTTCTCGCTGCCCGGGGCAACGCCGGCAGGATAGCCGGCGACAAAGGCTTCTGTCTGAATGAAACTGGCATTCATAAAGAACCACAGTTTGTCCTTGATGACCGGTCCGCCCAGGGTGAAAACCGGCTCGATTTCGATCTTATTTCCGCTCTTCGACCCCGCCAGCGGCGTGCCGTGCGTATTGACACTTTTTAACGTCTCATGGTTGAAGTAGAAGGAGCCGCTGCCGCTGAATTTGTTGCCGCCCGATTTGGTCACAACGTTGATCATGGCGCCGCGGACACTGCCGTACTCGGCAGATAAGCCGCCTGCCTGGATCGCAATTTCTTCCATAATATCCAGGCCAAAACCGACACTCTGCGTGCCGGTGGCAGCGTCAACCAGGTTCACACCGTCCAGAAGGTAGGAATTGTCCATGGTCGAGCTGCCATAGGCGGAAGTGTCGGAAATGCCCGGGGCCATGTTGACATAGGTTCCCAGGTTGCGCGGAGCAGGGATGGATTGGAGAAACATCTTGTCCAGGTTGGCGGGACGGGCCGTCCGCTGCTTGTCGATCGTCGGGCTCTGTCCGATAACCGTGATGTTCTCTTCGAGACTTTTTATCTCCATCGTGATGTCGAGCGTCGCCGTCCGGGCGACCTCAACCTTCACTCCCTTGCGGATCACCGTCTTCATTCCCGACAGTTCGAATGTGATCTGGTAATCACCGGGGGCCAGGGCCATGAACCGGAATCCCCCTCTCTCGCCTGTGATGGCGCTCATCGAGGGAATGATCATGGCCGGAGAGGTGAGGGTCACAGAGGCTCCCGGCAGTCCTTCGCCCTCCGGAGAGAGAACACGGCCGACGATGTTGCCGGTTTGTGTCGTCTGGGCAAAGGCCAGCCCGGCAATCAAGAGGATTGCCGTCATGAAAAATGCTTTTTTACCCATAAATGCCTCCTTTAAAAAAGAAAGAAACTTCCTCTTTTAAACACTAATGCCTTTTGATGATATCATCCCATAAAATCGCACCACCTCCTTGTGAAGAGATTTTAATAAAAAAGTGTGCAATATATGTGCCAAAATTTTTCTGGCTTAACTGCTTTATTTTATAAAGATTAAGCCGGAAAAAATCCAATAAATTGGACGGAATCCAAATTTTCGGATTTTCCTGCTCCTATCTTGAAGATTCACCAATGGCTTTGACAAGCGATTTTAGGGCCGCTTCAGGGTTGGCCGTTGTTTCTACGATCCCGCCGCTGGCCTTGGCGATTTTGGAAAAGACATCATACATATCCGCCGAATGTTCCTTGAAATCCTGGACCAGGGACTTATCTTTGGGTTTGATATAAAGAAAATGCAGAGTCACTTTCCCTTCCCCAAATATATCGATGAATTTCTCGGCATCCAGAGGCGGTTTTTGGTCGTCGCTCGCAAAAAGCTCGGCCACGATAAAAGCGATCTCAGGAATAGCCCTGAGACGAGTGAGCGTCTCCTTGTTGGGAATCGGCCTGAACTCGGCCTCATAGAGCATCACCATATGATTTTTGCCCTGCTGAGTTTTAAACATATCGACAATCTTCATCAGAAGCGATTCGTTGACCTGGCGCAGAGTCCGCAGATTTTCCATATCCTGGCGGTACATGGTCAGGGAATTTTTTATCCCGGCCTGAGCATCCGCACCTGTCGTCTGGCCGCCTTCTATGGCCCCGACTTGATTCTTCATCTCATTGAAAATGATTTTATAGTTGGAACTGCAGGCCGCGCTGTCGCCGCGGAGTTTCTCCTTCATGGTCGCGATCAATTCTCCCCTAGGCTTGGCCAGGGTGTTTTTGGAAAAGCCATAAGCCCGGGCCGGAGTATAAATAATCAGCTGATCGTTGGGGGCCAAAACCTGATTGTAAAAGAACGTGACCGCATCGCCCATTTCCCTCGTATAATTGAGAATATCGAATAAAAGAACAAAATTTCGCGGCATGCTCCCTTCTTGCGGACCGCCGACTTGGGCCGTCAGGATAAGAGATAAGAGGATCAAACCGCCCAGCCGCGACATCTTTTTCATGAGGTCCTCCAATATTGGGCAAGTAACTTGTTTATTGCCCTGTCCGCTCGCTTTCCATTTTATTAAGCCCGGCAATCATCCTGCCTTCCCTATTCATAAGAAGCATATGGCCGGAGGATGAATAAAGTCAAGAAAAAAGCAAGACTTCCGACCGGCTTCATGATGACTTCGTATGAGATAGGCCTCGAGAAATTCCACGCCTTCCTCGGCCGTTTTTGCGGCTTCCTTGACATCCTTCATTGGCCGGCGGTATATTTTTTGCTAGGCGAATAGAATGATTCCGGACTCCAAGGAGCGAGATCTCGCGCAAGCACAAAAAACAAACCCCCATCCCCTTATTTCCCTATTGGCAATCCTGACCTTGATCTTCACCCTTCATTCAGGCTGCAAAAAAGGCCATAAAATCCCCAGCTTGAAACAAAGCGAGAATTTCAACCTGCTGCTTATCACCATTGACTCCCTGAGGGTCGATCGCATCGGTGTTTACGGTTTCAGAAACGCCCAGACCCCGAACATCGATCGCCTGGCAGAAAACGGGTTGATGTTCAAGAACTGTTATGCCCCAGTCCCTCTGAGCCTGCCCTCGCACTGCACGATTTTTACAGGTCGAGAGCCCCTGGCCCATGGGGTGCGAAACAACGGCACCGATTTCTTGCCCGACAGCGAGCAGACCTGGGCGGAGGTGATGAAAAACCAAGGGTTCGAGACCTATGCCCTGGTTTCATCCTATCTCCTGCATTCCAAATTCGGCCTGAAACAGGGTTTTGATACCTTTGATGATTCGCTCGACTACAGCTCCATCATCCACAATTTCCGGACCACCATTGCCGCAGACCAGGTGTTTTCCAGATTTCAATCCTGGCTTGAACAGAGAACGCCCAATAAGTTCTTTGCCTGGGTTCATTTTTCCGATCCCCAGGCCCCCTATAAGCCTCCTCCGGAACATGCCAGAATGTCTGAAAACGATCCCACCAGCGGCGAAGTGGCCTTGGCCGATCATTATATCGGAGAGATCGTTCGCGCCCTGGAGGCCAAAAAACTCATGGACCGGACCGTGGTGGTGATCGCGGGAAGTCACGGCGAATCTCTTCAAGAACACCGGGAATGGGGCCACGGCCTTTTCTGCTATGAACCGACCCTCAAGGTCCCCCTGATCATCCATAATCCAACCGCGTTCGGGGAAAAACAGGTGATTGCATCCAGGGTCAGGCTGCTGGATCTCATGCCGTCCCTTTTTCAGCTCTTCAACCTGGAAAGCCCGGTCGGAGTTCAGGGGAAAAGTTTTTTGTATCTGCTTTCAAAAAAGAATCGGGGGCGGCAAATCGATCAGCCGGTCTATTTTGAAAGCCTATCCGGATTCCAGGAAATGGGTTTTGCCCCTTTGACCGGCCTCATTAGTGAAAACTACAAATACATCTCTTTGCCGGAGGCCGAGCTGTACGATTTGAAAACCGATCCCGCCGAAATGGAAAATCTGGCCCTGACAAAAAGTGAATTGGCCCAAAAAATGGACACCGCATTGGGCCTCTACATCGAAAATCACCAAGGGAAAAAGCAGGAAGCCCTCGATAAGGCCAAACAAAGCCAACAGGAGAATCCAGCTATCGATCCGAAAAAGGGAATCGACGCCGTCGAGCGGATGCTCGAAGTGGAACAGCTGATCTATTCCGAAAAATGGGGCGACGCAGAAAAGGCGCTGCAGGGCATCCGATCGGACTACAAAGACTGGAAATTGCCGCAGGCGTTTGATTATCAGTATCTCATTGACAAGAAAAAAAACGATCCGAGAAAGATCGAAGAGACTTTAAGACAAGCGGCTGAAAAATACCCGGAGAGCGACCGCTTCAAGCTCTCTCTGGCGCAGATGTTCACCTATACCGGCCGGCTGGGGGAAGCGGAAAAAATTTGTGTCGAGGAACTGGCCAGGAATCCCGGCCTTACCCAAGCCTATATTCTGCTGGGAACCATCTACCAGAAAAATGGTACGGCCGCCCAGGCGCTCTCCTGCCTGGAAAAAGCATTGGAACAGGAACCACGGAACGCCCGGCTGCAACTCGAGTACGCCGCCCGGCTCGCTCCACTCGGGGAAAAAGAGAAGTCTCTGGATATCCTGAAAAATCTTTTGAAAAACCGCTCCCTGACTGCCGACCCCGCAGGTGCCAATATTCGGGCTGACATCGGGGGACTGCTGATAAAAATCGGCGAATTCGAAATGGCCAACACGTTGCTGTTGGACCTTGTGGCCAATGGCAAAGGAAACAGCATGGTCTGGACCCAGATCGGGCTGGGTTACTTTAATAAAGGAAATCTGGAAAAAGCCCGGGAATCTCTGGAAAAAGCCATCTCTCTGGACCCGGACAATGCCCTTGCCCTGAGCAGCATGGGCACCTTCCACCTCTCACTTTTCAGGCTGCAGAAACAAAAAGATGATCTGGAAAAAGCCATCACATATTATACCCAAGCCAAGAAAGCCTCGCCGGAATTGGTTTCTGCCATCAACGGACTGGGGGTCGCATTGAGGTATGCCGGAGATCATGAGCGAGCCATAGCTTGCTGGAAGCAGGTCCTGGACATTGATCCCGGATTTACCGACATCTACTTCAACCTGGGGATCACCCTGATCGAAACCGGCCGAAGGCAAGAGGCGTTGAAGTACCTGAACAAGTGCAAGGAAAAATATTCGGACAGACTGAGTGAGAAAGAACGACAGCAGCTGGACAGCTTGATTTCAGAGATAAAATAGGCCCCGAAAAAGAGAAAACACCTTTGTCCCAAAAGGATGAAAACAACAAAATGAAAAGTCAGCTGCATGGCCTGCGCCTGTGGGTCTTCCGCCTCTTGATCATGATCCTGATCCCCCTGGTCCTCCTTGGTCTGCTGGAGCTGGGGTTGCGGATATTCGGATACGGATTTAAAACTTCTCCGATGATCCCGTACAACTTGAACGGCCGTCAGGCTTTTTGCGACAACCTCCGGTTCCCCTGGCGATTCTTCTCGCCCGATATCTCCCGGGATTTCAATCCCTTCATCTTTATCGGGAAAAAGCCCGCAAACACCTATCGAATTTTCACATTGGGCAGTTCTGCGGCACAGGGAGTGCCCGATAGCGCATTCGCCTTTGGACGCATTCTGGAGGTCATGCTCCAGGAAACATTCCCCCAAATCAAATTCGAAGTGATCAATACCGCCCTTACGGCGGTCAATTCCCATGCCGTTTTGCCTATAGCGAAGGAGTGTGTCAGGCATCAGGCTGACCTGCTGATCGTCTACATGGGCAACAACGAAGTCGTGGGGCCATACGGTCCCGGAACCGTATTTGCCCCCTTTTCCAGCCTGGCCCTCATCCGTTTCAATATGGCCTTAAGGGCCCTGCGCCTGGGGCAGCTTTTAAGCCGGCTGGGACAATCTTTAGCCTCGAAAAAAAATGCTCCTGGCGTCTGGCGCGGGATGGAAATGTTTTTGGAGAAGAAAATACCGGCCGACGACCCCCGATTAGAATCGGTATACCGGTCCTTTGCGAGCAATCTCAAGGATATAGGTCGGGCGGCCATCCGCAACGGTTCAGCCGTCATTTTTTGCACGGTGGCCGCCAATCTGAAAGACTGTCCGCCCTTTGCTTCCAGGCACCGCAGTGATTTGTCCGCCGGCAGCAGGGACGAATGGGAAAATCTTTACCGCCAAGGTATCGAGAGAGAGGCCGCGGCCGATTATCAAGGCGCCGCGCAGAACTATCGGTCTGCCTTAGGGATCGATGACGGCTTTGCCGATCTCGTTTTCCGGTTGGGACGCTGTGGCTGGCTGCTGGGGGATTATGAGAACGCCGGTCTTTCGTATCGCCGGGCCAGGGAGCTCGACGCCTTGCGCTTTCGGGCCGACGCCGAAATCAACCGCGTGGTCCGGGACGAGGCCGCCGGGCGGGAAGCCGAGGGCGTTTTCCTTTCGGACCTGGAAAACATGATCGCCGCCGAATCCTCTCACGGCATCCCCGGCGAAGAGCTTTTTTATGACCATGTTCACCTGAATTTCCGCGGCAATTATCTGGCGGCCCGCGCCCTGTTCGACCGGATCAAATCCCTGCTGCCGGATCGGATGAAAACCCAAACCGGCCCGGCGGCCGGCGCGCCGAGCCTGGAGACGTGCGCGGAGAAACTGGCTTATTCCGATTGGGACCGGTATAACATAGCCGACGAAATGCTGGAGGCCTACATCAAGAAACCGCCTTTCACAAACCAGCTCTACCATGCGGAGCGCGTGTCGAATATGGAACGGGAACGGGCCGGCATGAGAGCCCGTCTCTCGTCCGGGGCCCTCCAAAAATCCGCGGAGCAGTATGATCGCGCCGTCAGCCGTTCGCCCCAGGATTGGTGGCTTCACTGGAAATACGCCCATCTGCTCACCTTGGACCTGGATAAAGATCGCGACGCTCTTGAGCATTTTCGCCGGGTCGCCGAATTGGCGCCGCATTCCGTCCTGGGATATTCCGGCATGGGCTTCATCCAACAGCGGCTGGGAGATGCGGACGGGGCCATCGATTCCTGTTTGCGGGCCCTGGCCATTGATCCGACCAAGGTTGAAATCGAAAACACCCTGGCCATGGCCTTCGTGACGAAAGGGAGGCCTGATCAAGCCGAAGCCCGATTCAAAAAGGCCATCGAGATTCAACCCCACTATGTCGCGGCTTATACGAATCTGGCCATGTTGTATGCAAAGAGCAACCGGCTCAAAGACGCCGTTGAAATCTGCCGCCAGGGCATAAAGGTTGAGCCCGATTCCGCGGATCTACGTGTGACCCTGGCTGATTCCCTCAACCAAATGGGACAACGGGATGAAGCCATTGCCGAATTGAAGGAAGCCCAACGCCTCGACCCCCAGAATGCGGCGGTGAATCAGAAATTGAACGAAATTCTGTGGGAAAAAATTAAGAAAAAAAAGCCTTGAAGCCCGCCGGCTGGGGACTAAATTATTGTATAAATAAATGGCGCCACGCCCGAGACAGAGGTAAACACAAGAAACAGTCCGAATAGAATAAGAATAACCACCAGGGGGATCAGCCACCACAATTTCTGCTTCCAGAGGAGGACGAAAAATTGACCCACGAGCCCGGCATTCGCGGCAGCCCCTTTTAGCCATTTTTTCATTCAGCCTCCCGTCATTTCTTCTTGGTGACCAAGAAATTCTCGATGGCCAGCATATCCAGGCCGCTGTTGTGAAACGTCAGGAGCGCGTTCGCCGGACTGCCCACGATCGGCTCTCCACGCAGATTATAGGAGGTATTCATCAAAACCGGAACCCCTGTCGCCTGTCCAAATTTTTCAATGACCCGGTAATAACGCGGATTAATCTCGCGTTTTATTGTTTGCAGCCGTCCCGTGCCCCAATGGTTGACAGCGGGGATCAAAGCCTGCTTGTCCGGGTAGATAGGCACAACGAGAAGCATGAAGCGTGCGGGATAGTGACGCTCCGGCTGCGGGAGGTCAAAGTATTGTGCGGTCTGCTCCTCCAGGATCGCCGGCGCGAACGGCCGAAACGGCTCTCGAAACTTGATTTTGGCGTTGACAATCGTTTTCATGTCTGCCCGGCGCGGGTCGGCAAGGATGCTGCGGTTGCCCAGAGCGCGCGGCCCCCATTCAAACCGTCCCTGAAACCATCCGACAACCTTCCCTTGGACAAGCCCCTCGACGATGCGATCCAGCAGGGGTTCGTCGTCATTAAACTCTTCAAAGCTCAACCCCTCTTCTTTTAAAGAATCGGCCACCTCATTCTCAGAATATTCTTCTCCCCAGTAGCAATTCTCCAAGACAAACCGCCGAGGCTTTTTGAGCAGCACATGATAGGCATACAGGGCCGCTCCAAGCGCTCCGCCCGAGTCGCCGGCCGCAGGCTGGATGAAGACATCCTCAAAAGGGGTCTCGCGCAGAATGCGGCCGTTGGCGACGCTGTTCAAGGCCACGCCGCCTGCCAGGCACAGCTTTTTAAGGCCGGTTATTTTATGGGCATGATCGACCATCCTCAGGAGAATCTCTTCTGTCACTCGCTGGATGCTGGCCGCAATGTCGGCATACTTTTGGTTTTGTTCAGCCACATGGCTGTCCCAGTGGGGATGGTCTTGCTGGGGATGAGTCCGGAAGGTATAAAAATCCGACTCGGGGATACGCGGTTTTCCGAACAGGTCGGCGAATTTTTGATTGTAGGTGTGTTCCGTTGAGTAATAGAAGCTGAAATAGCTCATGTTGAGGCGAAAACTGCCATCATCATTGACTTGAACCAGCTTGTAAACCTGGTCCAGATAGCGGGGTTCGCCATAGGGGGCCATCCCCATGACCTTATATTCACCTTCATTGACTTCAAAGCCCAAGAAGGCTGTAAAAGCGGAATAAAGCAGTCCCAGGGAGTGGGGGAATCGGATTTCTCCTGCCACATTGATGTCAGAGTCTTTTCCGCCTGTCCAATCGGCACGCCCCCGGCCGATGGTCGCTGTTGTCCATTCGCCGACACCGTCCACCGTCAGAAGGGCCGCCTCTTCGAATGGCGAACAGAAAAGGGCGCTGGCGGCATGAGCGGTGTGATGCTCGGCGAAGAGGACGCAGTTCTGGGGAACTCCTAAATGGCGGACGATCTGGCCCCTGATCCATAATTTTTGATTGAACCACGCAATCATCGATTCCCGGAAGACCCGCCAGGTCTTGGGATAGGCGCCGAGGGAAGTCATCAGAATCCTCTCGAACTTGACCAGCGGCTTCTCGTAAAAGATGGCATAGTCCAGATCGCCGCCGTTGATTTTTCCGCGTTTCAAACAAAAGTCGATCGCCCGGGCCGGGAATCCAGAATCATGTTTTTTCCGGGAAAAGCGTTCTTCTTCAGCGGCAGCGATGAGCATCCCGTCCCGGATCAAGGCCGCGGCGGCATCGTGATAAAAACAGGAAATCCCCAGGATGTCCATCAGAAGGCTTCCCGGGCGCGTTTCAGATCAGCCTCTTCTTTCGGACGCGGTTCCCAGCGCGGCTGTTGGCGTTTTAATTTTAAGGGATCGCTGAAAAATCTCGCGATTAGCCCAAATGGAGCGGCCAGAGTAAAGTAGAAAATGGTCATCAGCACACGGCCCAGGATATCCGCGGCTTTGCGGCCGAATGTTTTCCATCTTTTCCAAAACTGCTTCAATGTTCTCATTTCGTTATAGTTAGGATTCTACCATAAAAAGAGGCCGTCCGGCTGCATCCCAAAATTGCCGACAGGATTCTATCTTCTCTGATCAGATCAAAAATAGGGGTGAAGTCCGGAATTCCAGGGATACGATCCGGAAAATTCATGGGACACAATCCCTTTTCGAGAGAAAAGGGTTATGTCCCGAATTTTCCGGTCATGTCCCCGAATTCAGCGCCCGTCTGCAAATTCGCGACCTGGAGAGATAACGTAATTCATGAATAATTCAGACTAATTAAAATCCATTACAGCCCCAAAAAATATGCCTGAAAAAATGCCAAAAAGTTAATTTCTGATGTACAATTATCTCATATTTAATTGAGCCCATCTCATTTATAAGAAAATGTCATCAATTTGTACTGCAGAATACAGAATGCTTGCGACCAAGGCGGAGGCTGGCCTTTGAATATAAAGAAGATTTATAATACGGGGGAAAGGAACAGGATATGATAAGGAGGGGGTTATTTTTTTCAAACTTATCTGTTTTTTTCCTGCTCTTCATCCCTTTCGCCCGTTTAAGCTCGACCCCGCAGGAAGTTGCCCCACTCCAGAAGCCGCTCGAGCACCAAGTCACGGTCACCCTGAAGCTCATCCAGGTCTACGTCACGGACAAAAAAGGGAATCCGGTCCCTGACCTCAATAAAGAGGACTTCATCGTCTATGACAACGGCCGGGCGATGACCCTCACCGAGTTCGAAAAACACATCCTTAAGGCAGCGGCGCAGAAACCCGAACCCCAGCCGGCCGAAGAAAAAATCCTTCCAACGCCCCTTCCTGCGCCCGGCTTGATGAACCGGAAGTTCTTCCTCTTTTTCGACTTCGCCTTCAACAGCCAGAAAGGCATCAAAAAAGCCAGGGAAGCGGCCTTGCATTTCATCGACACGGAGATCATCCCGGGTGATGAAGTCGGACTGCTGTCTTATTCGACGTTGAAAGGGCTTTCCATTCACGAATACCTGACGGCCAACCACAAAATACTCCGGGAGGCCGTCGAGGGTTTAACCACCAAAGGCATCGCCGGCCGGGCCGAAAACTTCGAGGAAGAATATTGGCGGAGGGCCCAGGAAGGTATTCCCCAGGACGAAGGAATCATCTGGCAAAAGAAGAAAACCCAACTCTTTTGGGAGCGGCAGGAATCGAAATACCAGGCTCAGAACTTCATCCTCAAGCTGACCGCCCTGGCCAAAGCCCTGCGCTACGTTCCGGGACAAAAACAGCTGATCCTCTTTTCGGCGGGGATCGTAAATTCTCTGATCTACGGCAACCAGGCTGGGAATCCCACGGGGAACATACCGGGAGTCGGGGCCCAATTCGATGTCGGGGACTATGTCCTGCGCACGCAGCACGAAGAGATGCTCAAGGAGCTCAGCGCGGCCAACTGTGCCTTTTTCACCTTCGACACGAGAGAAGCGGCCATGGTCTCTTCCTTATTTGCCTATGACAGCCAAACGTTCGAGGATCGCTACCGCGACCTCTTCTCTGAGGGAGGCGTTCATCAGACGCCGGTGAATATCCTGAAGGACGATAAGATCACCGGACATTACTCGCTCAGCCGGCTTTCCAATGTCACGGGCGGGAAATATTTTTCGAACATCGAAGAATACCGGAAAAATTTGGACCAGCTCCAGAATCTGACAGGCTCTTACTACGTCCTGGGCTATTACATCGGCGAGCCATTGGACGGCGAGCACCATAAGATCAAAGTCGACGTGAAGCGGAAGGGAGTCGAAGTCCGCGCCCAGTCCGGCTATTTCAACCCGAAACCCTTCCGCGAATACACGGACCTCGAGAAGCAGCTCCATTTGTTCGACCTGGCCCTATCCGAAACACCGCTCTTCCAGACGCCGCTCGCGTTTTCCCTGAGCGCGCTCTCTTATGCGGTCGGCGAAGGGGTCCGACTCGAGATGCTTTCGAAAATTCCCGCCCGGGTCACAGAAAAATTCGCCGGAAAAAAGGTCGAACTCGTGGCTCTTGTCTTCGATGAGAATGAGAATCTTGTCCGCCTCCAGAGGACGGAGGCCGACCTCGCGAAATACCGCGGCATGGACGTTTTTTGCGCGTCCGGGGCGGCGCTCCAGCCGGGAAGCTATAAATGCCGCCTCGTCATCAGAGATCTGGACAGCGGGACAGGAGCCGTGGCCTCGGCCCGGGCCAATGTCGCCAAAAAAGCGTCCGTCGGCTTAAGCCTCCATTCCCCGCTTCTGCTTGTCCCAGAAAGCAGCTTTGCCTACTTGGAAGCCGCGGCGGCAAAAAAGAAAGAGGCGATCGCGTGGAACGATGCCTATCCTTTTGACCGGGCCCTGTACTCGCCCCTCGTCGGCGAGGCGCCTCAGGGTGCGCCAAAGATTTTCGCCGTCGTCCCCTGCTCTATGACAGGCCTTGTCCAGCCGAGCATCACTCTTACGGCCTGGCTGATTAATTCGGTATCGGGCGAAAGGCTTCCGCTGCCATTTTCGGTTCTGAATAAGGTCCGGAAGGAGGACGTCGAGATCCAATTTTTGGAATTGCCGCTGAATGATGTCCCACCGGGAAAATATCTTCTCTATCTCCATGCCGAAGACGCTGTTTCCATGGCCGTGTCTTACGCTCAGACGGCGCTGATCATTACTCAATAAATTGGTTCTCTTCCATCTTGTATGGATTAAGGATGAACGGAGAAGGCTAAACCTACCACGGTCGCTCGAGCTGATTCCTGATCTTCTCTCCATTTCTTGCCACAGAAAATGGAAATAAGCCTTGTAAAGGATATTGCCAAAAGCGGACAGATGTCCCCGAAAAAAGACACAATCCGAAGATTTTAAAATATTTGCTCCCATTAAATTCCATGCTTTTATTGGCACATTATTTGCTGCTTAAAATGGAGGTTGGAGTTTATGCTAAAATATTTCAAGCGGGAGGCTCCGACATTAATATGGGGGCATATCCGGCTTGTCATTTAAAAAAAGGATTCTCTTCCATTTTGTGTGGCTAAAAATGAGGGAGAAGGTCCGGAGACGGCCGCAGCGACCGGGGAAGGTTTAGCCTTCTCGAATCGGCGTTTGCGGGAATCCGGCCCGGAAGAGGCCGGACGGCGAAGATGTTTGAGCTTCCCGGCGAACATCCGTAGAATGAAGGCCGGGAAGCGAGTTCTGAGCCGCCGCAAACGTCGGTGCGAGAACGGCGTTAAAAACCTGGATGGGAGCAAGGCCGTTTCCGGATCTCCTCCAATCATCCTTAATCCACACAAAATGGAAGAGAACCAAAAAAGGAATAGGGGAATTTATTGAAATTTGAGGTTTGACTCCATACGGTTAAACTTTTAAGGGGACACGATCGTATTTAGAATGAAAAGGACTTCCTTGAAGAGGAAAACTAGAGAATTTGCCTTTTTCCTCTTCTTTGCCGGCCTCTGCCTTCCTTCGGGTCCCTCTTCTCAATCAGGTTCACTTTCCCAGGAAGCCGTCCGGCCTCGGAAGCCCCTCCAGCATGAGGTGACGGTCACTCTCAAGCTCATACAGGTCTACGTCACGGACAAGAAGGGAAATCCGGTCCGGAATCTGACGAAGGACGATTTTGTCCTCACGGACGACGGGAAAGAGCAGAAACTGACGGAATTCGAGGAACATGTCATCACTCTCCCGGCCGAGGCAGCGCCCGCCGAGGAGCGCGTCGTTCAGACTCCCGTGGTATCCTCTCCCCGCCTTCTCGGCCGCAAATTTTTCTTTTTCTTCGATTATGCCTACAGCAATCCTCAGGGAGCCCGAAAAATTAAGGATGCGGCCCTGGGTTTTCTCAGGTCAAAACTCTCGCCCCTCGACAAAATCGGCGTGGTCTCGTTCTCCTGGCTCAAACGCCTCAGGGTCCACTCGTATCTCACGACCGATCATCAAAAAGTCAAGGACCTCGTCGCGAAAATCGGAGCTCGCGATTCCAGTGACCGAAACGAGGACCTGGAGGATAAATACAAGAGGGCATTGGAAAGCGGAGGGATGGCGGACGCGCGTTCTGGAAAGCTCTCCTTTGAAAAGGCGATCGCGCCTGAGTTCAAGCCAGAGTCCGAAGAGCGTTGGCAGGCTATGATATACCTTGACAGCCTGACCGCCTTCGCCCAGGCGCTCAAGTACGAACAGGGTCAGAAACTTCTCATCCTTTTTTCGGACGGGATTCCCTACCGGACGCTCTATCGGGGGGATAAGATCAGTCTGCAGGACGGAAAGCCGCCCAATCAGTTTTCCGAACTCTGGAACAAATCCGAAAACCTGTTGAAGGAGCTGGCGGCATCGAACATCGCGGTTTACGCTCTGGATACCTACACGGACCCGATATGGGGAGGGATCTCACCGGCTCCCGCGTTGGAGACGGGAGCCGGGACTCTGCAAAAAATGTCGGACGCGACGGGAGGCCGGTACTGGGGCGACATATTCAATTACCCGACACACGTCGAAAAGATCCAGACCTTGACTGGCTCGTATTATGTCTTGGGCTACTCCGTCGACGAGAAATGGGACGGCAACTATCATAAGATCAAAGTGAAGGTCAAACAACCGGGCTGTGAGGTCCGGGCCCAGGGAGGATACTTCAACCCTAAGCCGTTTTCCGATTATACCGAGTTCGAAAAACAAATCCATCTTATCGACCTGGCCCTAGCCGAGAATCCTCTGTCGCAGGCACCCCTTCGTTTTTCAATGGCAGCCTTTGCTTTTTCGCCGGCCCAGGAAAACAACCTCTGCCTCGCGGCCGCGATTCCTCTCGACAAAGTGGGCGAGATGGCGGGCAAAAAAGTCGAAGTCGTGTCGATGGCTTTTAATACTGCAGACGACATCATCGAGCTCAGCCGGAGCGAAGAGGATTTCACGAAGGTCCAGCAAAAGGACGCCTACGTCTTATCTACGCTGACCGCCCCGGCCGGGGCTTATCGCTGCCGGATCATCGTCCGGAACTTGGAAACGGGCCGGAGCGCCGTCTCCGCTGCGCTGGCTGTCATCCCGGAACCCAAAGGAAACGGGATTCAGATCTTCCCGCCTCTTTTCCTTCGGCCCGAGAGAGGTGGCTATTATGTGGGGGAAGCGTCGGCCGGTTCCAAATCCCTGAAAAGCAAGACAACGTCGTCCTTGACGTCCCTCGACTTTCCGTTCGATAGAACGCAATACGCTCCGTACGTGGAGAAAGTCCTGAGGATCGGCACAGAGATGTGGGCCGTGATCCGGTGCGCGGCCACGGCCATCGCCTCCCCGGAGATTCATTTGAAGGCCTTCCTCTTCGATCATCTGCGGCAGGAAGAAATTTCCGTGCCTTTGACGATCATCACTCAAAAAGAGGAAAAAGGCGCACAGTCGTTTTTCGTCCGCTTCCAGGTCCCCGATATCGAGCCGGACTCCTATTCGTTCTATATCGCCGCCGAAGAGACGACGAGCGGCGACTCGTCCGTTATCTCGAACGACTTCACAGTCGAGCGCGGCAAGATGGTGATCCAAATGTCCAGGCGATGAGATGAACCTCCATCACGATCTTTCAGGCCTGAAATTTTTTGGAGTCCTGGCAATTTTGCTGCTTCTGGTGAGTTTCCCGGCCTATCCTCTAAAGCCGGACAAAGACCAGAGCTTGAGGGAGGCGGACCTGCCGGCGCTCCTCGTGCGGCTGTCCGACTACTGCCGGAAGCTCGAAGCCGCCGCCCTCGATTTCATCTGCCGCGAGGAGGTCGCGGAGAAGATCGATCCTTTCTTGGACGCAAGAGCGCAGAGCCCCCTGGCGGGTTCTTGGAGCTGGATGTCTGGAGGGTCACTTCTTCAAATTTCCCGAAGACCCCTTATAATCAAAACCAATTATGTCTATGACTATCAATGCGTGCGCATCAACCGAGAGATCCGCGAAACCCGGACACTCCTCGAAGAGAACAAAAAAAAGAAGAACGAGCCGAACGCGACGCTCAAGACGTCGAATTTTGTCTATGGAAGGCCTCTGCTCGGCCCTGTGGGCCTTTTCGGCGAGCGTTTTCAGCCGGACTACGATTACAAAATCGTGGGCCAGGACAAGATCGATCGGCGGCCGGTCATCGTCATCGATGCCAAACCTAAAGCGGACTCTCCGGATGCGAAAAATCTATACGGCAAAGCCTGGATCGACCCGGCCACCGCGGACATCCTAAAGATCGAGTGGAGCGAGAAGCGAGTCGGCCGCTTCGAAATCTTCGAACAGAGGGGAGAACGCTATGATCTCAAGCCCCGCATTACCCTTCGCTCGGAGTTCAGCGCCGAGAAAAACGGCATCCGCTTCCCGAGCAAGCTGTCTATCGAAGAGGCCTACGTCAACGAGCGGGGCCGAGCCGTTGTCCGGTCCGAGACGACCGTGACGTATAAGGACTTCAAGTTCTTCACCGTCGAGGTTGAGATCAAATAGCCTCTTTCCCGAAGATGCGATTTTCTATGGAGTGGTTTATTATAAAAGATTCGTACTCCTATTTCCGCGGAAGCCAAACCGTCATCTCGCCTTGGCCGCGGTTGGCCCAGGCATAATATGGGATCGCCAGAAAATCCTGCTCTTTTCTCGATAAGATCTTTCCATCCGCGCTCTTTGCTGCCGCAAACGCCTTTCCCTTGAGAACGACGACGCCCTTTAAGAGGTCCGGATGGAACTCAGCCTCAAGCTTTGCATTATCGGGCAACATTAAATTCAGGACTCTGCCGCCGTTGTCCACCCCCTCCGCACAGAATACGACCGGCCCGCGCTGGAGAGCGACCTTCCCCGCGTCGTCCTTGACAGCTTCATGGGCAATGACTCTTCTTACAGGCATGGGCAGGTTCAAATCGATGACATCACCCTTTTGCCATGCCCGTTTGATCTGAGCGTAGCCTCTGTCCATGTTGAGAGCAATGACCAAGCCGTTGACCTTCAAGGTGACTTGCTCACTGTTGGTCTCGGCGAATTTGTAGAGGTCGCTCGGAACAGTCTGGTTCTGCGCCCATCCCGGAATGCGGATATTGACCGTGAACTCGGCCTGTTTCTCCGGCTCGACCGTAATTTTCACCGCGCCGTCCCAAGGGTAGCGCGTTTCCTGTTTGAGATTGACTGCTTGCCCCATCACCTCGGCCGTCGCCGTGTTCCCGATGAATAAGTTCACATAAAGAACGTCATCTTTCGTGGCGTAAACATATCCGGGCACCGAGGGAAGAAACCTGGTGATATTCGGCGGGCAGCAGGCCACCTCGAACCACGAACTGCGGATGGTCTGCCCCTGGTAGAGTTTCGACTTCCCGTCCGACTCGAGCGGATTCTGATAGAAAAACGACAGACCGTCGAGCGAAACGCCCGAGACGAGACCGTTGTACATGACGCGCTCGAGCACATCCACGTATTTCGCCTCACCGTGGAGCAGGAAAAGTCGCTGCTGCCACAGCGCGTTTCCGATGGCGGCGCAGGTCTCGGTGTAAGCGCTCGCGTTCGGCAGCTCATAGGCATTGCCGAACGCCTCGGAAGTGTCCCGCGCGCCGACTCCGCCGGTTAGGTACATCTTTTTGCCTACAACGTTCTCCCAGAGCCGGTCAATGGCTTTGACATATTCCGGCCAGCCGCCGAGCGCCGCCACATCGGCCATGCCGGCATACATGTACATGGCCCGGACGGCGTGTCCGACGGCTTCGTCCTGCTCGAGGACAGGCTTGTGGTTCTGCATATATTCGTCGGAGTCGTAAACAGCGAATGGGTCCTTCGGGTCATGTCTTTCGCCGCCGAAATAATGCCCGCGCTCGTCGAGAAAGAACTTGGCCAGGTCGAGATAAGCCTGGTTACCCGTGACGCGATAGAGTTTGGACAGGCCGATCTCGATCTCCTGGTGGCCGGGGAAGCCGCGGCGCTTTCCCGGACCGAACGTCGCTGTGAGAAGGTCG
>Ga0256868_10000629_pt1 | contig 20210 bp, 18 predicted proteins | sample RVTome_13_FD_187341 | JGI IMG/M metagenome (GOLD analysis project Ga0256868, IMG submission 187341) | Soil microbial communities from uranium-contaminated site in the Upper Colorado River Basin, Wyoming, United States - RVT92D227 HiSeq ...
ATTTTAGCTGAGACAAATTCCAGCCTATGACGACATCCAGCGCCATGGGTACGATCCCGGAGAGCATTAAGAAGCGGCCAAACATCGTTGCCCCAATAAATAAAAAGTAGATCATAGCTGCAATGGAAGCCGAATCGATTAAGGCGGGCTTCAAATCTTTCCGCCCCTCCTTGCTGGATAGGACGATGAAAAAAAGGAGCGCGACGGAAACTGCCCCGGCCTCTTCAGGGGAGAAAAAACCCGAATAGATTCCCCCGATGATGATAAGAGCTGCCGCATAAATCGGCCATAACATACCCAGGGAGAAGATTCGAAGGCGCCAGGTTATTTTATCTACCTGGGAGAAACTGGTTGCTTTCACCGATGATGGTTTTATAGAAATGACAAGAACGATGGCGATGCTGAAAAAAATGGTCAATAGAAGGCCGGGTGTTATTCCGGCGATCAGCAGCTTACCCATCGATTCCTGGGAGAATATGCCATACATGACAATCAGGATACTGGGGGGAATGAGCATGCCAATCGATCCGGCCGCAGAAACTAACCCATACGCCAACCTTTTTTCATACCCATAACGTCTCATCTCAGGCGCACTGGTTTTGGCGAAAACCGCTGCCGTAACCAAAGACGAACCACAAACCGTTCCAAAGGCGGCACAACTCGCTACCGAAGCAATTCCTAACCCACCCTTAACCTGCCTCAGCCATAAGCTCAGGACATAATAGATGTTCTTACTCAGTCCGGCTGCTCCAGCCAGCAAACCCACGAGGATGAACATAGGGAGTACCATCAGGTCCCACCTGCAAACGGAATAAAAGACTTCTCCCAACAGATGATGGATGGTCGGTCGTATTCCCAAGATGGATGCCGCACCAAAGGTCCCAACGAGAGCCATGGCTAACGCGATGTGCATCCCTGCGGCAAGAAAGATAAACAGAGCTACTATTCCCCAAAAACCAATCCAAATCGGCTCCATTGCCATTTTCTCCTTTCATTTCTCGGGCCGGGATGGATGCAATGTTCGGATCAAAAGCATTAGAAATTGAATGGAAAAGAGACTGGTACCGATGGGCATCGCTAACTTGGCGAACCATAAAGGCAGCTCCACGGGTGCCATGGGGATCTCCTTAATCTTCCAGGACTCCCAAAAATAAGGCCAAGCGAAATAGGAGAGACAAGCAAAAAAAATCAGACCCCCTAGATAAGAAAATATTTCACAACCCGCCCGAAGGCGTTGGGGCAATAGGTTGGTGATCAGAGTTACGCGGACATGGGTGCCGGTGATCAAAGCGAAAGCGAAAGCGGGAAAAACAACCCAGACGACGATAATCTGAGAAAGTTCCATGGTCGCCTGCAACGACAGCTTAAAAAAATTCCTCGCCAGCGCCTCTGTGCAGATCAGGAAGGTAATGAAAATAAGGCTAGAACCGCACACGGTTAAAGTAAATATCCGATTAATCTTGTGGCTGGCTTTTTCGATTTTATTAAAAATGGCATCAAACATGGCTTTTTCTCCTTGGGATAACCTTTTTGGTCCTGCCTTCGCCTAAATATGACGAAGGCAGGAACCAACAGGTCATTCTTTTTATCGCTTACCCCAAGCGCGAGGCCATTTATGACCCATACCGGCGGTCAATTCCATCCAGCGATCAAGGGCTTTCCATCCGGGAAGTCCTTTCTCTTCCATCTTCTTCGCCCATCCTGCCGGTAGATCCGGCATCTCCGCTGCCCACTGACTTCTTTCTTCGGCGGTTAGTGCATAAGTAGTCAATATTTTTTTCTCTTTTAGCAATTGATCGATGATTTTCCGCCGATTCTCCCTAAGATCCGCGGCAAACTTCAGGGAATTTTTTCTTCCAACTTCAATGAATAGCTTTTGTAACTCCGGGGTTAGCTCTTTCCAGGCATCCAAATTCATGAGCAGGTATTTGGGCATAAAAGCCCCCGAATCCAGGAAGAAGAGGTGCTTAGCCACTTCATAGTGTTTATGCGTCCAGGTTACGTCGACTGGTTCTAAACTTATATCCAGAACCCCCGTCTTCAACATCATATAACCTTCCGGCATCGCCCTGGGCACCCCTACGGCTCCGACTGCCTCTACCCATTTCGGGAAATAGATACCCCAGAGGCCAATCTTTTTCCCTTTTAGGTCTTTAAGGCTTTTAATCTGCTCCCGAGAGGACCCGTGGTATGTATCCCAAGGCAGAGTGGCGATCAAAATCGCATTATTGTCTTTCACTTGTTTGTCGAATTCCGGAAACTCAGAGAGCATGCCGTACATACATTTCGTGACAATTTCCGGATCTGACGGGCCAAAAGGGAAAGCATACTCGAAGCCAAAAAGAGGGAGTTTCGCTGGCCATGCTCCCAGGGGAGCCTCCCCCAGTTCTACTGTTCTTTTGCCGACCATGTCAAGGTGCTCTATCATCTTGCCCAATGCGCCACCCCAGAAGGTCTCAAAAGTTACGGCTCCATCGCTTCGCTCAGTTATTTCTTTCATAACCTTGGCCCAGACCTGCGTATCGACGGCGGTCGCCGGATAAGCAGTGCTAAATCGGAATTTGTATTTTTTACTGGCTGCCTGCGCGGAATCGGTCCAGCCCAAGGACATAAGGCTCACCATGATGCCAACGATCATTACCATTGTGAACTTGCCTTTCATTCTCCCCTCCTCCTTTGTTTGGAATTTTCGAAACATCGCTTGAAAAAACCAGATGAACGAAGGAATACCCGGAACCGTATGGGCTCATGACCTCCCTAAATTAGCCATGGGCCTTTTCTTTAAAGCGTCTGTATCTTCCCTGTCATCCCCCTTTCCAAAATAAAAATTGTTTTCGACCCCCGCCTTATTTCTCTTCATGCATCCAATTCTATACCTTCTTTGTCTAACAACATTTCTGGGAAAGCTCTCCCCTCTTCCGCTCTATTCATTTAGCTTCCAATCCCTTAAGGGGAGAGCTCTTCTATTTACCCCGATTAAAAAAGTGGGACCTCCGTAATTTCCTGGACCGGCCACTTGCTCATGATTTCGTAGCCGTTCTCGGTAACGTGGACCATTTCCTCCATCCGCACGCCATGGCTTCCGGGAGTGCCGTGCTGGGTTTCAATGGCAAAGGTCATCCCTTTTTCCAGTGGGATCGGGTCATTGAGGGAGACTTCCCGCCAGATGATGGGGTACTCATAAAGCGTCAAGCCAATGCCATGTCCCCAGTTTGACCCGGCAGTCTGATCTTCTGAGACAATATGAATATCCTTCCAGATCTCAGGCCCTGGCGGCCACTTCTCCGCTAATTCCTTGGTGGTCACCCCGGGTTTGATGAGCCGGATGGCGTCATAGAGCCAATCAACGGCCTTCTTGTAGTCATCTTTGGCTTTCTGGGAGGGTTTGCCGCAGCTGAAGGTTCGATAGTAACAGATCTTGTATCCCACGTAAGAAGTGTTATAGACATCCGCGTAAACGATATCGCCGGGGCAAATCATGCGATCGGATTCATCCCGGGGATTGGGCCAGGCAAAAGGCCCGGAGGTGACAAATACGCCTGAATAGATTCTGGCCCCCAGTCTATAAGCCACCTCGTGAGCGATACCACAAAGTTCGGATTCTTTAACGCCGGGTCTCAAGTTTGCCGCGATGGCGGCAAACATCGCGTCGCCGATAGCGGCGCATGTGCGCAGGCAGTTTACCTCATCCTCATTCTTAATCTTGCGGGCATCTAACATGAGGTCCAGCCCGGGCACCAGCTTGATCCCGGCGTTGGTAAATGCTTCCACCAGTCCTGGATCCCAAGTGTCTAAAGCCAATCGTTCTTTGGCCACTCCGTAATCCTTTAGGTCATCCAGGATCTGTCGAACCATCTTGTCTCGCTGTTGGATGGAGGCCTTAGGACCCATCGTGCGGCCGATCCAGCCCGCGCCGGTAATGGCCACTTTAACTTTGTCCAGCCAAGGGGCAATCTGCTTGGCCTGAAAGCCAATCTCGCCCTGCTCATAAAGAATGGCCCCTTTGGCAGTGGCAGGTAACATCGCGTAACGAAGGCCCGAGGAAGGAGTCGTCCAGTACGCATTCCAGGTGGAGGTGATATAGCGCATATTCCATTCGTTGATCGCCAGTATCGCTCCTACGTCATGTTTCTTGAACATCTCCTTCATGCGATTCACTTTGTACTGGCGCATCCGGTCCATATTGATTCGTTCTTCCCAGTCTACGTTCTGAGTCCCATAAGGACGCCGGCCCCAATAGTTTTCGATTTTGGGCCATTGCCAACTCGTTATGTCTACTTCCTTTGCTCCATTCGTCATTTTAATCCTCCTTTTGAAAATTCACTGAATGTAGTGGCTACGAAACAAAAATTCCTTTCTACCATGACTTCCTCTTCCTGGGTCCTCTTTTCCTCTTCTTGGCATCACCTCCCCTTCCCAGGCTTTTTCCCTCTCTTTCATCTCCTGGCCGAGGGATTATTTTCCTTCTGGTATTCTACTCCCTCGCGTGATTACCCCGGCCGATATTAGGCTCCCGCTACAATTCTGGGGGCCAGCGATAGATAAAGAAACTGCGGGTCGGCTGCTGGTTTACTGCTTATGCCTTTGCCGGAGTTCCCTCTTCAAAATTTTTCCGGAAGGATTTCTGGGCAACATATCGATAAATTCAACCTCTTTGGGAACTTTAAATTTGGCCAGTTTTTTTGAACAATGGGCCATTATCGCCTCCGCCGTCAGCTTCTCCCCTTTTTTCAGCACGATAAAAGCCTTGGGGATTTCTTGCCATTTGGGATGGGGAATGCCTACCACAGCGGTCTCTAATACCTGCGGCAATTCATAGATCACCCGCTCGACCTCCAAAGAGGCAATGTTCTCTCCCCCACTGATGATAACGTCCTTCTTGCGATCGACGATGTAGAAGTAGCCTTCTTCATCCATCGTTCCGATATCCCCCGTGTGAAACCATCCATTCTTAAGGGCATCGGCCGTGGCTTGCGGGTTCTTCCAATAGCCTTTGAATACCTTCGGGCCCCGGAGGACAATCTCCCCCAAGGTATTGGGGGGAACATCGTTCCCGGCATCATCCACAATCCGCACGCGCAGTTGGACGACGGGCTTCCCGACCGAACCGATCTTGGTAATCATCTGTTCTCTTTCCAGGAAGGTATCTCCTGAAACGGTCTCCGTTAGACCATAGGCATCGGCAAACCAGGCATTGGGGAATTTTTCCTTGATCTTGGTAATTAGCGGCAGAGGCATCTTCTCACCCCCGTCGATGATGAAGCGGATAGAGCTGACATCATACCGGTCAAAAGTGGGCTCCTGGAATAGCGTATTTACCATGGTGGGGGCAAACCAGGTATTGGTAGCCCGTTCTTTTTGAATCGCCTGCAGCACAGGGATGGGATCGAACCTTGGCAAGATTACTACACTTCCTCCCACGTAAAGGGTGCCTGTTGCTGGAAGGTCCATGCCCCCTACATGATAAAGAGGACCCACAACCAGAGTTTTGTCTTCCGACGTCATATTAAACATCATAATGTGGCCTATATTTTTCCAATACAGGTTGCCATAGGTGATCATGACCCCTTTGGGATGGGCAGTCGTTCCCGAGGTATACATGAGTCGATGGAGGTCATCCAGTTCCACCATGGCCTGGGGAACCTTGGCCCCGCGGTTAGCTTCTACGAGACGGTCGTAACCCTCCCACCCCGCTGGCACGTCTTTCCCAACCGCAATAAATTTCCGTACTCCGGGGATATCCTTCCGAACCCCCCGAATCAATGGTTCAAATTCCATCTCGGAAATAAGCATTTTGGCTTCCGAATGGTTGAGGATATAAGATACCTCGGGACCGGCCAGACGATAATTCAGCGGAAGCCACACCCCTCCGAGTTTGTTCACCGCAAAAGTAATCTCTAAATATTCGAAACAGTTCAAGAGGAGGATGGCCACGATATCCCCGCGCTTAAGCCCGAGTTGCTGCAGCCCTTTGGCCAAAGCATCCACTCTTTCTTCAAGCTGCCGATAAGTGGATCTCCGCTCCCCAAAAACAATGGCCTCCTTGTTGGGAAACTGTTCCACATTTCTTTCTAGAACATAACTCCAATTCATATTTCTTCCCTCTCCCAAAAAAGGTGAATTGTGAAAGATGAAGCGTTAATGCTGACAAGCAAGCAGAACGGATCACGGGCATTTGGCCAGAACATCGATGAGCGGATAAACGTTCTTGGCCTTTTCGAAGCCCCGCATGAACTCAACGATCCTATCCACTTTTTTCTGATTCACTTTGGTTTCGGAAGTCACCCTTTTGATTAACTCGATGTCTTGCTGCATGTTGAAGTTGTAATAATCCGCCGAGATGATCATTTCCTTTTTCAATTGCTCCCCATTCTTCATTTCTACATCGATAACGCAGGACCAGCGAGGGATCATCTCGTCTGGGATGTGCTCAATCCGGTCGATCAAGTCCAGGATCTTTTGGTTCTTAAACTGGCTGATCCCCTTCAGGGTTACTTTTTTATCGACCGTCGCCACGGCCAAGCAGTAGGGAGTGGACATTAAGGTGGCTCCGACTGTGCTGAAAGGCCCCCGGTAGTTCATTCCCGCGTAATTGTACTCATAGGGGTTCACCCGGATCAGGATCTTTTGAACCTGGCGGTAGTCGATGTTGTGGCCCTCCACCAGATCGAGCATGGCTTTCACCGGAGTTTGATTAAAGGCGCAAACCGCATAGGGTTTGAAACCGGCATTCATGATCTCCCACTTCTTCCCGAGGGAAGCCACGATCCCCTCCCCTTTTTCGCCGCTGACATTGGCAAAGGCATTGATGTAACCCGTCTTTCCTTCAATGGCCGTAGGCGCTGCTTTGCCGCCGTTTTTGGCAATGAGGGCAGCCATGATTCCTTCCCTGGATGCCACACCCACTTCAAACCGCCATTCCATCGTTCCCGCGGCAAAACATTCCAAAGTGCCACTGGCGAAAGATGCCGCAAAGCCCATGGCATTGATGGTTCGAGCCTCCGTAAGCTTGAAGAGTTTGCTGGCTGCGGCCGCGCTGCCGAAGATGCCAAAGATCGGGCTGGCGCGGAATCCGCGCGGGGTCGTATAACCAGAAAGTTCGCGATCGAAAGCCCCCACGACTTCATAGCCGGCCACGAGGGCCTCAAGCACTTCTTTGCCCGTGCGCCCTTCCCTCTCAGCAATCGCCAAGGCAGCTGGAGTAATCACCGTTCCGGTATGCGAACTTCCCAGGGTATCCTCCTGGGCCCGGCCGTGAAAGAGGGCGGCATTAGCAAAGGCCGCGCCCATGACCGAGACCTTGACGCCATCACAGAAGATCGTGGCCGACTTTTTGGGGGCGATCCCTTTTTCTTCGGCTTTGATGGCCTCCCGGGCGATTTTGGCAAATTCCATGCTGTGGCAGGAAATGCCAATTCCAATTCCATTGATCATACAGGTCTTGGCCTTCTCGACGACCTCGGGGGGCATTTTCCTCAAAGAGAGGCCGTGCACAAACTTTCCGAGTCTTGCGGCAATGGTTCCGTTCATGTTTTCCTCCTTCGACGGTCTTTAAACATATCTTTATAAATTTTGGGAAGGCCAATTAAAAAATTATCCGGGGCGACCTCGCTATCCAGTGATATTAACGATTCCCTTTCCCCTTCTCACCTTTTTCCCACCCCCCGGGGGTGAAATAAGGGGGATTTTCTGGCCCAATCAATCCATTAAAATGCCCCCGTTAACATCGAGGATTGTCCCGGTGATGAAGTTTGAGGCCGGGGAGGCCAAAAACAGGACTGCCTCAGCTATATCTTCTGGTTCTCCCAACCGTCCTAAAGGAACCATCTCGTCTTTATATGGCTCGTCTTTTGTCATCGGCGTCCGGATGGGCCCGGGAGCAATGCCGCTGACATAGATTCCTATCGAGGCTCCTTTTTTGGCCAGACATTTGACCATGGCATGAATGCCCCCTTTGGAAGCACAGTAATCTGGGCCAGCAAGTACACCCCCGATTTTCCCCGCGATGGAGCCGACACAGACAATCTTTCCGAAACCTTGTTTGGTCATGACCGGCCACACGGCCTGGCAGAAAAGAAAAGTGCCTTTTAGGTTGATGTTGAGATGAAAATCCCAGTCTTGAAGAGTAACTTGTTCGATGGGGATACCGGTTTTTTTCATCACGCCCGCATTGTTGACCATGATGTCAACCTTGCCGAACTCTTTCAACGTGTGGTCAACCACCTGGGTCACGTCTTTCGGTTGGGTGACATCACATTTTAAACCGATGGCCTTCCGGTTCTTCTTATGGATCTCCGCTAGGGTTTCATCCAAAGATAAAACATCACAAGTCACGATATCAGCTCCCTCACGGGCCAAAGCAATACAAGCTGCCCGGCCAATTCCTCTGGCGCCCCCAGTAACGATGGCCACTTTTTCGGTTAGGTCAATCGGCCCGCTGACCGGGGCTTTCATCCCGCTACTCTCCTTTTTATAAAGCGTCATTTCAGAATTTAACCACAGAGGACATGGAGACCTTGTTGAATTTCGGTTATCGCTTCACAAAAAAACTCTTTTGGAGAACGCAGAGAATTTATCTGTGAACTCTGTGGTTTCATTGTTTTCCTATTTCCGTACCTTATAAATCGAATAGGTGCAAGGATCGTCGATGGGGTTTCCATCCCTGTCGTATTGAAACCCATATCGGGTTTCCACGGGGATCCCCACTTTTTGGAAAATGTCATTCATGACATAAGAATGAATGCAGTAGTAAGGCATCCCCTGTTTATGAAAGGACCAAGGGTAGGCCTTTTTGGTCGTTCCCCACATCACGGGATGCCGGGTGGTGTTGTCGTATTTCCCTTCCTTCATCATTCTGCCCCCACAGCCGCAACCCGTAATAGTAATCACCGTCTTTTCTTCATCCTCATCGACATGGAACTGGCTGTAATGAGAGCGGTGCATGCGTACAAAGGCTTCCACCAGCGATTGGTAGTTCAGTTTTTTCATTTCATTGAACCGCTCCGTATAGATCTCGTCCATCAATAGCTGGGTGGCTTTCAAGACAGCCTCTTCTCCCAAATGGGTCCCAATGAAGGTGAAAAGAGAGCTACACCACTCACTGTAACGATCATGCAGGGGGTGAAAATCTTCATATAATTCTTTAATCCGTCTTATCGCTTCTTCTTTTTTCTCCCCCTTTTCAACAGCTTCGATTGCTTTCTCCATCGGTCCTTTCAATAAGTCATCTCTTCGCTTCATGGTGTACTCTCCTTCAAAATCTTAAGAGTTTCCGTTTAAATAGCTTCGCCGGCCATATCGTTTCTTTTGGGAGATCTTTTCCAATTTGTGGGTCATTTCCCCTAAAGCCCAATTTCCTTCGCCACAATTTTCTTATAATAATTGGCATCCCCAAAGGCAAATTCGGCTCCTTTGGCTCGCCTGGAATACAATGGCATATCATGTTCTTCCATATAACCCGTGCCCGCCATGATCTGATGCCCCAGGCTGACAACTCGCTTGTAGGCTTCACTCACCCAAGCCTTGGCGGCAGCTATTTGCATCGTGCAGGCAATTTCTTTACTCAGCATCCAACCCGCTTTATAAGTGATGTATCTTCCCCCTTCTAGGTCTATGAGCATGTTGGCACAATGATGTTGCACGGCCTGGAAGGTACCGATGGGCCTGCCAAACTGTTCCCTCTCTTTGGCATAGCTCACACACATATCGAGAACAAACTGTGCCCCCCCGATCATTTCGGCGCATTTTGCCAGCGCTGCCTTTTGCATGATCTTCTCAATTTGTGCTGCCCCTTCATCCAATCTGCCAAGAATATTTTCTTGTGGAACCTTGACTTCCTTAAAAGCAACTTCACACTGCTTATCCCTGGCAACGGTTTTCAGCGGCTCCCATTTGATTCCTGGCCTTTTAGCTTCCACGAGGAATAGCGTAATGCCACTTTTTGAGTTTAACTCCCCTTTTGTCCGGGCAGCGCAAATCAGGTAATCGGCCACGTGGGCATCAGGAACAAAAAGTTTTATTCCTTCAAGCAGGTAATCATTTCTATCTAATTGGGCCTTAACCGTAATCCAGTAAGGATCGTACTGAGTGGTAGACGGCTCGGTGAGCGCCAAAGTCAAAATTAGTTCCCCGCCGGCAATTTTTGGCAGGAGTTCTTTCTTCTGGGATTCCTTTCCCGCCTCAAGAATCGTAAGTCCACCAAGAACAACCGTAGAAAAGAAGGGGCCGGGTAAACAGGCTCTTCCCATTTCTTCCAATAAAATAATCAGATCCAGGAAATCTCCCCCGATACCCCCATAACTCTCGGGAAAAATAATCCCCATCCATCCTAAGTCGGCCATTTTACTCCACAACTCGGGGCTGTATCCTTTTTCGTCCTTTTCCATTTCCCTCACGAATGTCTTGGGGCATTCCGTTTTTAAGAAACTACGAGCGCTTTCTTGCAGCATCTTTTGTTCATCGCTAAATTTGAAATCCATGGTTTATTCCTTCCCCAAAAATATAAACAAAAATCTATCAAGCAACTAAGCTCGAGGCAGACCTAAACCCCGCTGAGCGATGACATTTCTACCAACCTCACTGGTGCCAGCTCCTATCGTAGTCATAAATGAGTGCAGGAAATACCATTCGATCCTCCCTTTCAGGGGGACCCATTTGGAATGTTCTTCTAACTGGCTGTATAGGCCCAGAATCTGCATACCGGCATTAACTAACCGCTGCTCCATCTCGGAAACGAAATTTTTCGTTACCTCTGGTTCATAGGTCATGGGAATTCCATTACTCTCCATCCATCGCGAATGCTCCGCAAATACCTGAGCTACTTCCAGCTCTATGGCCGCCTGAGCTAACAAATCGTGAACCCGGGGATCCATAGCCAGGGGCTTCCCGTTGAATTCCGTTTCTTGGGCATAACGGATGAGGTCGTTGAGGATGGGCATCAGGCGGTATGGAGTAAATACATGGTTCCGTTCGGAATCGATGGCTTCCATCATGTAATAAAAACCTTTGTTCTTCTCCCCCACCAGCCTATTCTTAGGGACCCGTACATCCTCGTAAAAGACCTCGTTCGTTCTTTCTCCGGACATGGTCCACAAGGGTCGAACAGTAATGCCCGGGCTGTCCATATCAACAATAAAAAGGCTTATCCCTTTATGTTTGGGAGTATTGGGATTAAAGTCCGTCCTGGCGGCCAGCCAGTGATACTCGGCATAATGGGCTTCGGTGTTGAAGGTCTTCTGCCCGTTGATGAAGAAGACATCTCCTTCCTCTATCGCCCGCATCTTCATCGCAGCCAGGTCCGAGCCAGCGTTGGGTTCTGTATAACCCAGGCAAAATTCAATCTCGCCTCGGACAATCTTGGGTAAGAACTCCTTCTTCATCTCTTCGCTGCCGCGGCGCAAAATCGTGTGGCCCACCATGGTATAGCCTACATCTAAGGGAACATGCGCCCCCCACCGTTTTCCTAACTCATCCAAAAGGATGAAATCGTAAGTAGGCGATAACCCCTGCCCCCCGTATTCTTTCGGCCAGCTCATCCCCAAAAATCCGTTAGACGCTAATTTGCGGCTGAATTCGCGCGCTTCTGGCCCAACTCCTTTATCTTCCCAGTTTTGGCGGGCGATTTCTTCGGTCAGCTCTTGATCTAAAAAACCACAAAGTCTTTTGCGGAATTCTTCTTCTTCTCTCTTATATCCAAAATCCATACTAACTTCCTCCTCAACCTGGAAGATCCTTAGGGAAGATGCATGGCCCCTCCACTCAGAAGCATGGCGGCTTCGCCCAATGCTTCAGAGAGTGTCGGATGAGGATGAATGGTATGAGCCAGCTCCTCTACTGTAACTTCCATCTCTATAGCTAAAACGGCCTCAGCGATCAGGTCTGTGGCATGGGGTCCAATAATGTGGACCCCCAAAATCTCTCCGTATTTTTTCCCCGCCACGATCTTAACCATCCCTTCCGTTTCCTCTATCAGGGAAGCCTTCCCCACGGCCTTAAAGGGGAAACGGCTTATTTGTACTTCTCCTTTTTCAAGGGCTTGTTTCTCTGTTAAACCCACGCACGCTACTTCCGGAGAGGTATAGATGCAGCGCGGGATAGCGGAATCGGAGATAGAAAAAGAAACTCCTAAGGCGTTGCGAGCTGCGCATTCACCTTCAGCCATGGCCACATGGGCAAGCATGATCCCCCCGGTCACATCTCCCGCCGCGTAAATGTGGGGAAGGTTTGTTTCCATCCTTTCGTTTACAACAATTTTTCCTTTTTCTGTCTTGACCCCGATTTTCTCCAGCCCTATTTCGCCAATGTACGGTTTCCTCCCTACCGTTTGGGCCACCTGTTCAGCCTTTAGTTCCTTCCTTCCGTATTCAGTCGAAAAGATCACTTTCTTTTCTGCTCCTTCTTCTTGAATCTTTTCAACGTTGGCTTTGGTAAAAATATTTATTCCTTCTTTTTCTAATATTTTTTGCAACGCCTGGCTCGCTTCTTGATCCTCAGTGGGAATAATTCGGTCCATGGCTTCGATCAATGAGACCTGAGTCCCCATGCGGCTAAAAAATTGACCCAATTCGACCCCGATGTATCCTCCACCGATGATCACCAGACTTGGGGGAACGGATTTGATTTCCAGAAGGTCATCACTTGTTAGAAGGGAAACTTTTTCACTTCCCCCAATGGAAAGGTGGGCGGGTACCGATCCCGTCGACAGAATAAATTTATCCCCGGATAGGATTTCTCTCGTCTCGAGGATTTTTACCGTGTTGGAATCGGTAAATAAAGCTGTACCCTGGATTATTTTTACTTTTTTATTCTTTAAAAGAGAGTCTACTCCTTTGGTCAGGCGATCGATAACTGCCTTCTTCCGGGCTTGTAAGGTATCGAAATCGATCTCTACTTTCTGGACATTCACACCGAATATGGAAGCCCTCTTCATCTCCCGATAAAGAGAAGCCGCGTGGAGAAATACCTTTGTGGGAATGCATCCTTGATTGAGGCAAACCCCTCCTAAATTTTTCTTTTCGATGAGGGTGACCTCCGCCCCCAGCCTGGCGGCCCGGAGTGCTGCTGGGTACCCCGCTACTCCCCCCCCGATAACGATTAGCCGCAAAGGAGGCATGGGCCTTCTCCTATCCTGCCAAAACAAAGATGGGATCTTCCATCAATTCTTTTAATGTCTTCATGAATTCTGCAGCTTTGGCTCCATCGATCACTCGATGGTCATAGCTTAAAGTTGCTTTCATAATGGGGCGAACCAAGATTTCTTTGTTTATAACCACCGGTTTATCGATGATCGCCCCTACCCCAAGGATAGCGCTCTCCGGTTGATTGATAATTCCGCAAAACTCCTCTATCCCGTACATTCCCATTGAAGAAAAGGTAAAGGTACTTCCCTTCATGTCGTCGGGGATCAGTTTGCCTTTTTTCCCTTTTTCTACCAATTCCGCGCGAGTCTGGGCAATTTGGGATAGTGATTTTTTTTCGATGTCCCAGATGATTGGGACAATGAGCCCTTCGGGCAAGGCCATGGCCATCCCCATATGAATGTCTTCCAGCCATAGAATTCCTTCGGGCATCCAGCGGGTGTTGATGACGGGGTGATGGGTTATGGCTTCCGTGGTGATCTTCATTAAGATATCGGTAAGGGTCAGGCGAACTCTGGTATGTCTTTCAATAATCGGCAGAAGTCTTTCCCTAGCCTCTAAGATTCGGGTAGCATCGATGCCATGGCTCATGTAGATCTGGGCCGTCTCGACTTTGCTGGCCAGCATCTTTTGGGCGATGATCCTGCGCATGCCCGTCAATTTAACCAACTTTCCTTTTTCTGCCCGTTCAGGAATGGTTGAAACAGCCGGTGTCGGAGGCTGGCTAATAAGAAATTTTTCTACATCAGCCCGGCGGATCCTTCCTCCCATACCAGACCCGGGAACTCTCTTTAATTCCAAACCCTTTTCCTTGGCCATATTTCTGGCAAGGGGAGTGGCCCGAATCTTTTCTCCAGTAGATTTTCGATATTCCGCTGGCCGCTCTTCCTCTTTTCTAATAATGACCTTTGGCTTCTCCTCCGGAATTTCCGCCACTTCCCCTGGGGAAATGATGAATCCTACTACAGCCCCTACGGGTACGGTATCATCGACCTGAACCAGGATCTTATGCAGAATGCCTGACTCAGGTGCTTCCACTTCAAAGGTGGTCTTTTCGGTTTCAAAAACGAAAAGGATCTCTCCCTTTTCAACCCTCTCCCCTTCTTTTTTTCTCCACTCCACGACCTTCCCTTCCGTCATGGTAAGGCCGACCTTGGGCATTACGACTTGTATGGCCATTTCTATCGTCCTTTAAACTGGGGTTTTCTTTTCTCCAGGAAAGCGGCCGTTCCCTCTTTCATGTCCTCCGTAGAAAAACAGGTAATACAATTCTTCTGGGCATATTGGATCGCTCCATCCAGGGGAAGATTTTTTCCTACTTCAATGGCGTCTTTAGCTAAAGCTACCGCAATAGGTGCATTCCTTAGGATTTTCCTGCCAATTTCTTCCGCAGTGGCCATTAATTGTTCGGCTGGAACGACACGGTTCACTAACCCAATGCGATAGGCTTCTTTGGCGTCAATCATCTCTCCCGTTAGAATCATCTCTGCGGCCAAACCTTTCCCGATAAGACGGGGGAGTCGCTGGGTTCCCCCTGCGCCAGGAAGGATTCCAATCTTTACTTCCGGCAATCCCATCTTGGCCGACTCGGCGGCAATCCGGATCGTGCAGGCCAAGGCAAGTTCCAAGCCTCCTCCCAGAGCATAACCATTAATAGCCGCAATCACAGGCTGCCTCATCTTCTCGAGGGCGTCAAAGTTCTCCACCACTCCCTGGTTCCACTGCAGGATTTCCAGGGGGGACATTTGGCTTAATTCCTCAATATCAGCCCCGGTTTGAAAGGCCTTGCCAGTCCCGGTGATGATGACGACTCCAACTAACTTGTCATGATGGAATTCCTCAATGGCCTTTTTTATCTCTTCAATCATTTGATTGTTGATGGCATTAAACACTTTGGGCCGGTTGATCGTCAGATATCCTATTCCCTCTTTGCGCTCTAAGATAATAGTTTCATAAGACATTTTCTATCCCTCACCAAATGGTCTGCCCGCCATCGATCACCAGGCAGGAGCCGGTCATGAAATTGGTGGCCGGGGAAGCCAGGTAGATGGCTGTTCCCTTCAATTCCTCCACCCTGCCCAGCCGGTTCATCGGGATGTTTTTTTGGACAGCCTTCCGGCCGATTTCAGACTCAAAAAATTTCTGGTTCATGGGGGTGAGAAAATAACCGGGACAAAGCGCATTTACTTGGATGTTATATTTGATAAATTCGAGGGCCATTACTTTGGTTAACTGGACCAAGCCGGCTTTACTGGCACAGTAGGCCGACATGTTGGCCATGCCGATCATAGCAGTTATCGAGGTCACATTGATGACCTTCCCCCCTCCTTGCTTAATCATTTCTGGTACGGCTGCGCGAACGCAAAGGAAAGCTCCTTTTAAATCGATATTTACCGGGTAATCCCAGTCTTCATCGGACATTTTTAAGATCGGTTTTTCACTCCCTCCTACGCCGGCATTATTCACTAAGATATTTATTTTGCCCATCTCGGCGGCAGTTTTCCGAATAAGAGTTTCCACCTCTTCTGATTTCGTGATGTCACAGCGAATGGGAAGGGTCTTCACCCCCATTTTCTCGATCTCGGCGCAGGCTTCCACGCAACGTTCAAAATTTCTTGCACAAATGACAACATCGGCCCCTGCTTCGGCAAGTCCTTCGGCTATCCCTCGCCCTATCCCATGATAGCCGCCGGTGATGATGGCAACCTTCCCCGTTAAATCAAACATCGCCAATCTTGCCATTTCTCTCCTCCCGGAGTTACCAGGATCTTTAGGTGTCTTTCCGGGTTCCGGATCATCTCCTTAAGGCCTTTCTCAATAAAATCTTCGAGCCTGATCTTTTCCGTGATCATGGGTTCAACCTGAACTCTACGGTCGGCCAGAAAGGCCAAAGCGGCTGGATATTCATCCACATATCCTGTGCAAGTTGTAATCTCTTTTTCATGCCCCCACAACCTGAAGAAGGGGACCTCGATAGGTTTTAAGGCCATACCTACCATAACAATCATCGCTCTCCGGCCTGTGACTCGAACGGCGGTATCAAAAGCGCTCTGATTCCCAACGCACTCAAAGGCGATATTCGCTCTGAGCCCTTCAGTCCGTTCGGCGATTTCTTTCCCCATATCCCCCTGGACGGGATCGAAGACTTCATTGGCCCCCAAATGCCTGGCTAATTCCCTTCGATGTGGGATGGGCTCAATAGCGAAAACTCGGCTGGCGCCGGCCGCTTTGGCCGCTTGCAGGACCAGGAGCCCGATGGGGCCGGCACCGATCACCACCGCTGTGTCGCCTACTTTTAAGCGGCTCCTTCTCACCGCCCGCACGGCGACAGCCAACGGTTCGGCAAAAGAGGCCATTTCATAGGTTACTGCGTCCGGAATCTTGAGGACGGTATATTCTGGCACCACCGCGAATTCTGCAAAGGCCCCATCCCAGGCTAGACCTACGGTGGCCAGTTTCAGGCACATATTGTACTCCCCGAGTCGGCAGAACAGGCACTCTCCGCAATAAATGAGGCAGTTAATAGTAACCCGGTTGCCTACCGCAATTCTTTTAACATCCTCACCCACCTCGACCACGTCGCCAGAAAATTCATGGCCCAAGATAATTGGCGAACTTTTTCCTGTGAGAGGATGGGGTTTCTTGGAAATGATCATCGGTCCTTCGCGGTATTCGTGAACATCCGAGCCACAGATTCCGCACCATCGGACCTTGATCTTTACCTGATCCTTGCCTACAACCAGTTCCGGAAGATCCATGATTCGAATATCTTCCCGTCCATACCAAACTGCTGCCTTCATTTCCTTCCCCTACTTTCAGGAAAATTGAACATCCTACAGCGAAAATCAGATAATTCTTATTAGATCTACCCTTTTCTCTGATTCCCTTTGTTCTGCCGGTGCATTACCTTTTTTAATAGGCCAGCGCCTTTTTGACGGCTTTGATCACATCTTCCGCATTGGGAAGATAGAAGCTTTCAAGATTAAACGGTACGGGGGTAAAAGGTGCCCCGACCCTGAGGATCGGCGCATCCAGGCAATCGATCATTTCTTCGGCAACCATGGCCGCAATCTCTGCTCCAACCCCGAATGCTTTTACCGCTTCATGCGCAACCACCAGCCTCGAGGTTTTTTCCACCGATTGGAAGATCGTTTCTTTGTCCAAGGGAGATATCGTCCGGAGGTCGATGACTTCCACTTCGATTCCTTCCTCGGAAAGAGTTCTGGCAGCTTCTAAGGACTGATGAACCATTCGCGACGTTGCCACGACAGTCACATCTTTCCCTGGTTTTTTCACGTCTGCTTTACCAATTGGCAAAAGGTAGTCTTCCTCAGGAATTTCCCCTTGCAACCCATAAAGGGCTTTGTTCTCAACAAAGAGGACCGGGTTATCATCCCGGATCGCCGCTTTAAGTAGCCCTTTTACATCGTAAGGAGTGGCCGGCATCACAACTTTTAGACCCGGAACGTGGGCAAACCAGGATTCCAAACATTGAGAATGTTGCGGGCCCGCGTTCACGCCTCCCCCGCATGGGGTGCGAATCACCAAGGGCACCTGATATTGTCCACCGAACATATACCTCGTTTTGGCAACCTGGTTGACAATCTGATCCATGCAAAGCGGTAAAAAATCCATAAACATAATCTCAACCACAGGACGGAGGCCTTGCGTGGCCGCCCCCAAAGCCAAGCCAACTATGGCCGCTTCACTGATGGGCGTGTCCTTAACTCTTCTCCCCCCGAATTCTTCGAGGAGGCCTCGAGTGGCGCTAAAAGAACCCCCTGGGTAGGCTACATCTTCACCAATGACAAAAACCGACTCATCCCGGGCCATCTCTTCTTTGAGGGCCTCGGTAATCGCCCTAATATACCGCACCTCTTTCATTTTCCTGTTTCCCTCATAGAACGCCAATTTTTGCCCAAGCGCCCGAAAAAATATTTTCTAAAATAATAAACCCTGACCCTCTGGGTTCCCCTATGTGAGCGCAAGATTTACACATAGACATTTTCTAAGAGTCCTTCTATCCCTGGAATTGGGCTTTTTTCCGCAAAAACTACTGCTTCATCGATTTGTAATTTAATTTTTACCTCCGTCTCCTCAATATCTTTAGGGTTTAAATTCTTCTTCTCAAGCAATATTTTCTGAAATTTCAAGATGGGGTCAAAACTTCTGACTTCTTCGATCTCCTGGGCCGATCGGTATTTTTGAGCATCCCCAGCAAAATGGCCAAACCAACGGTTGGTTTTACATTCCAGAAGCGATGGCCCTTCCCCTTTCCGAGCCCTCGCGATCATTTTCTCTGCCTCTTCCTTAACTTTTAGGACGTCATTCCCATCCACGGTCACTCCCGGTATCCCATAAGATTCTGCCCTGACACTTAGATTTTCCAGTTTCGTATGGACCTTTTGAGGCGTAAACTCTGCCCATCCATTATTTTCACAACAGAAAACGATGGGAAGATTCCAGAGGGCAGCCAGATTCAGGGATTCATGGAAAGTCCCCTCATTCGTCGCCCCGTCCCCAAAGAAGCACACCGTCACTCGGTCATTTCCTTTATATACCGAAGCAAACGCCGTCCCAAGAGAGATAGGAATTCCACCTCCCACCACCCCATTCGAGCCTATAATTCCCAAATCGTTACAGGCAATGTGCATCGAACCAGCTTTTCCCTGGCAATAACCATCTTTTCGGCCATAGATCTCTGCCATAAATCTTTTTAAATCAGCCCCTTTGGCTAATGCCTGTCCATGCCCTCTATGGGTATTTGAAATGTAATCGTCCTCTCTCAAGGCAGAGCAAACTCCAACCGGCACGGCTTCTTGGCCGATGGATACGTGGATAAATCCCGGGATTTTCCCCTGGGCAAATATTTCTAGGATTCGTTCTTCCACCCTTCGAATCTTCAACATCATGTAATACATCTGTAATAAAGTTTCTTTTTTCATTTCCTTTCCTTTAATAGAGCAAACGCTCATTCAGTTTTGAAAAAAGATTTCAGGCCCGTAAACTAAACAATCATCTTATTTTTTTCTTTTGGATATTCCCAAGGCTTGAATGATAAAATCGATAAGTCCGGATTTAATTTCCTCTTCCCGGAACTTTTTCTTGAGATTCCACCGCCTCAAGGGAATGAAAGCCAGAAGAAAACCGATGATGTCCGCGTCCATTCGGGTTCGCCTGATGATCATTCCCTGCTTCTCTCCCCGCTCAAGGATTCTTTCCCAGAGAGCGACATAATCGCTTTCTCTCTTGAGGATGTTATGCATGGATTCTCTGTCTAAGGAGGCTGTTTCCTGATACATTAGAAGGATTAAATCTTGATAATCCCATATGATATCTATGGTCTTACTCAATGCTTCTTTTAATTGTTCGTAAGGATCTTTCTTGGTATTTTCGATAGTCTCCACTAAGCACTGAGTGAGCATCATGGTAAGTTGATTGTAAATTAGGTAAAGGATATCTTCCTTTTTTTTAATGTAATTATATAGGGTTCCGGGACCTAACCCTGAAGCCTTACAAATGTCGCGGATGGTTGCGAGATGATACCCCTTCTCTGTAAATATTTTGCTCGCGGCCTGGATAATCTCTTCCCTTCTTTGTTTTACAAGGGCATCATCTTTAACGTTTGTCTCAATTTCACGCTCTTCTAACTTTACTCTCATGAATGAATACTCATCAGATTTATTCTTGCCATTTCCTAAAAACTATTACTGACTGAACATTCACTCTCCTACAAAATTTTATAAAATTTGTCAAGAGAAAAATTTGAGGAACTCAAATCTCTTGACAAACATACAGTGGTGCTGTATATTTTCGATAAATAATGACTGATTTGAATATTCCTTTTAAAAATTTAATAGGACGCAGATTTGCGCAGATAACCGCAGAAACAAAAAAGACGCTATGCGCATAGCGCTAAGCGCTAAGCAACTTTCTGTGAACATCCGTGTCCAAAAAGGAAATTCCTATACAATTGATTACGAAAAGGGACTAAAGATGGAAAGGGGGCATTATACGATTGGTGAGTTTGCCCGGTTGCTGGGGGTTAGCCCCAGGACGGTCGATTTCTACACC
>Ga0256868_10000632_pt1 | contig 20157 bp, 15 predicted proteins | sample RVTome_13_FD_187341 | JGI IMG/M metagenome (GOLD analysis project Ga0256868, IMG submission 187341) | Soil microbial communities from uranium-contaminated site in the Upper Colorado River Basin, Wyoming, United States - RVT92D227 HiSeq ...
CGACCCGTTGCCATCTTGATCTATTCGAAAGGAATAATCGCCTGTCTGCTTGTTTTTAGCGGTAGCCTCAATTGTATATGTGGTGGGAGGATCACCCCTATTAAGATTTTCTATATCATAATTATCACCCGCCATGTCTGATGAGCATCCTGCAAGAGAGCCGATGGCTCCAGCGTAAAACCCCCTCTCTGCCCGGTACATCTCCTGCGCAGCCCTGACTGTTTCCAAGGCGGTAAAGGCATCTGAGCGGCGGGATCTGGTGATATAATTGTCGTAAGCGGGAATGGCGATGGCGGCCAACATACCCACGATGGCCACCACGATCATGACTTCTATAAGCGTAACTCCTTTTCTCCCCCTCATCCTTATCATTCTTCCCCCGTTCTCATGTGCGTAAAAAATTAACGGTATAAACGCTGAGCAAAATTAGCATCTACTATTATATTTGTATCAAGCTGCAATAATACAAAAATGGTTCGAGAATTAAGCGTCCACCATAATCTCTCGTCAACCTTATTGCCTACTTTCTTGGAATAAAAATAGCATCTATAGTTGTACTAGGACTAGAAATATCCCAAGTTTTAACATAACCTGTTGTAATATTATAAGTGAGAACCATCGTTAACTTCCCGTAATCAGGAGCGCCACTGCTCGCACTTTCGAGGTTCAGGCTGGACTTGAAGTTAGCGGCGATTGACAAATTAAAATTTTTATCAGAAAGATCATGTAAAAAAATTTCCGCGTATTTTACGCTGTAGTAAGCAAGATTATTAGCACCATAAGCCTGCGAGGGGAAATAACCCACTGCTGCATAATACTCATCCGCACCCGTGGCTACGGCATCGAAGACAGCCAGCACCTCCGACATCTTCGCCCTGTTGACGTAGTCATTATAGGCCGGGATGGCAATGGCGGCCAAGATCCCGACAATAGCCACTACGATCATGAGCTCGATAAGGGTGAAGCCTTTCTTGGAGTTCATGTCCCTTTTCACCTTCTCGCCTCCCCTCTCATCCATGCCACTACAGATGAAAAGAAGGCTGTCAGGTCTTGAAGTATCTCTATAGCCTATGACTTCAAGACCTGACTCACCTATCTAATGCTGCACACTCTTCTATAGGCACCCATTCTTATTTTAACTTCTAGTTTTTTACTTTCTCGGCATAAATTTTCCGGGTACGTCGCTCAGGGAGGTACTCCAGATCTTCGAATAACCCTCAGTTCCAGCAAAGTGGACATTCAAGGCCAATGTACAACCTTGCACTGGTGTTAAATTATCGAGTAGTGCATTGAAATGGCAATTATTACCAGTAGCATCCGTACGCTTATAGAGCCACGTAGTAACATATTCGTGACTCACAGACGCGAAGCCCGCAACTCCGTTACCGGCGGCATAGGGGGCATTCTCGGCGGGAAAAAACCCTGTAGCCGCATGATACTCCGATGCCGCCTGTCCTACGGCGTCCATGGCTGCCGTGACTTCAGTCATCTTCGATTTGACCGTGTAATCGAGGTAGGCCGGGATGGCGATAGCAGCCAAGATGCCGACGATCGCCACCACGATCATAAGCTCGATCAACGTAAAACCTTTTTTGTTCTTAACCCTTTTTAACATGTTCTTCCTCCTTAAATTATTATTATTTTAATACTACTAAATTATGCCATTCCTTATTGGGTGATATCCAGTATACCCCCTGATTAAGGCCTTGTTTGTGCATTCCACCCCCTTTCTCTCGTGATTATCTTATAATGAAGCAAACGGCATGCCATAATAAGCTCTCCGCCAGGCCTTGAAAATACTCACCTTCTCCTTCTTCCCCGCAAAAAAGGGGCACAGAAATGACAATCTTGGTCACTCCCGGTGACAAAAAGCGACCTTTCTTGGCCGCAAAACCATTTTAACCCCTTTTGCAGCCCATCTGCACCCCCTGACTTTGAGCTTTTCATCCCCATCCTTTCTGTGGTATCATTATACTATGGATTTCCCGGAAGACAATACCCTTTTTGATGAACAAAAAGCTGAAGAGGAAAGGAAGAAACGGGCACAAAAATCCTATCTGATGCTCATCCCCTGCCTCATCCTTGCCTTTTTCTTGATCGGGCTCGGGGCGTATCTCTATTTCTCCTTCACCCTCCCCCCCATCAAATCGCTGGAGGATTACAAGCCGCCCATCGTTACCAAGGTCCTCTCCGATGAAGGGGAGCTGGTCGGGGAGTTCTGCAAGGAGCGCAGAATCGTCGTCCCCATGCAGCAGATCCCCAAGGTCCTCAGCCAGGCCTTTGTGGCGGCCGAGGACGCCAAGTTCTTTCAGCATAAGGGGATCTCGTACCTCAGCATCCTGCGGGCCATGGGCAGAAACATCCTGGCAGGCCAGATCACCCAAGGGGGGAGCACCATCACCCAGCAGACGGTCCGCTCTATGGTCCTGTCCAGGGAAAGGACCGTCTCCCGGAAGGTCAGGGAATTCATCCTGGCCCACCGGATAGAAAAGTATCTCACCAAAGAGGAGATCCTCTATATCTACCTGAATCAGATATATCTGGGACATGGGAACTATGGGGTGGAGGCAGCTGCCCGCGATTACTTCAACAAGGGGGTCGAAGAGATCACCCTGGCCGAGGCCGCCCTGCTCGCAGGTCTGCCCCAATCTCCGGAAAATTATTCTCCCTTGAAGAACTTTGAACGGTCCAAGGCGCGCCAGGCCTACGTCTTGGGACGCATGGTTGAAGAGGGTTATATAACCAAACAAGTGGCCGATGCGGCCTATCGTGCTCCCATAAAGATACAATCGAGGGAAAACACAACCTTCAACATCGCCCCTTATTTCACCGAATACGTCAGGATATACCTGCAGGAAAAATATGGCGAAGAGGCCATCTACACCCAAGGGCTCCAGGTCTATACCACTCTCAACGTCGTGAACCAAAGGGCGGCCCAAGAGGCCATGCAGGTCGGTCTCACAGAGTTGGACAGGAGGCAGGGGTATCGAGGTCCTGAGCAGGTATTAAAGAACGAAGAGATTGACGCCTTTTGCCAGGACATTGCCAAGAAGCTCACGCAAAAGCCCCTCACCGTCGGTGAGACCTATTTGGGCGTGGTAACGGAGATTACCAAAGACAACAAGCGGGTGATCGTGAGGATCGGAGATAGAACCGGATACATCCCCTTTGAGCAGATGCGCTGGGCGCGGAGCCCGGATCCCGAGGTGGACTATACGACGGCCCAGTTGAAAAATCCGCAGCAGGCCCTCAAGGTGGGATACGTCATCCGCGCCAAGGTGCGGGCGATACCCCCCAAGGGGCTCTTGACCCTCGATTTGGACCAGCCGCCTAAGGTTCAGGGGGCACTCATCTCTATGGAGATCCCCACTGGTTTTGTCCGCGCCATGGTCGGAGGCAATAACTTTCTGGAGAGCCAGTTCAACCGCGCCCTTCAGGCGCGGCGGCAGCCTGGATCCGCCTTTAAACCGATCATCTACGCCGCTGCCCTGGACAAGGGGTTTACCCCTGCCTCCATTATCATCGACTCTCCGGTCATCTATCAAGACGCCCTCAAGGATGATAATTGGAAACCCAAGAACTATGAAGATAGATTCTACGGCCCGACTACCCTAAGGACCGCCTTGACCAACTCCCGGAATGTGGTGACCATCAAGCTGATGCGGGATATCGGGGTCCCCTACGCCATCAAGTATGCCCAGCGGCTGGGGATCGAATCGCCGTTGACAGAGGACCTCTCCCTCTCCTTAGGCTCCTCGGAGGTCATTCCCTTGGAGCTGGTGAGGGCCTATGCGGTATTTGCCGCCCGCGGACACCTCCTTCACCCCATCTTCATAAGACGAGTGATGGACCGAGATGGAAAGATACTGGAAGAAAGTAACCCCTGGCAGCTGGAGGCAGACCTAAGTAAGAAAGAAGGGACCATCGTTGAGGAGGATCTCAAAGGCGGCATAGAGGGCGTATGCCCCCAGGTGATCAGCGAGCAGAGCGCGTACATCATGACGAGCCTCTTGAGGAGCGTGGTACAGGAGGGGACCGGCTGGCGGGCGCGGGAACTGGGCCGTCCCTGTGCAGGCAAGACCGGCACCACCAATGAATACACCGACGCCTGGTTTGTCGGCTACACCCCCGACCTGATCACAGGCGTGTGGGTGGGCTTTGACGAGAAGAAGCCCTTGGGGAGGTTCGAAACTGGCTCCCGGGCCGCCTCTCCCATCTGGGTGTCCTGTATGCAGAAGACCCTAGCAGGAAGGTCGGTGAGAAACTTTCCCATCCCCGAAGGGATCGTCTTTGCCAAGATCGACCGCGACACCGGGCTGCTTGCCCCCCCTGGCGCAAAGAATGTCATTTTTGAGTGCTTTAAGGAGGGGACACAGCCCACGCAGTATTCCACCGAGGGCTCATCCGGCGGGGACGATGACTTCCTGAAATCGGACACCATCGGACAGCAAGGGCAACCGAGCCCGTCAAAGGCGGGACCTTAGTCCCACCGCCTTGCCCTGCTCCTTAAATTTCAAGTCTAAGGTAAGCAGCCGGAGGTGGCCCTGACCAAAGGATCACCGTAGGTTTGGCCAGATGTGTCGGTAGGCGACACAGGGTTCGAGGGAAGGTAAGGCAGAGCAAGCTTCCTTCTTAAAAAATCCTCACCATAAATCCAGCACCGCTATCATATCGGCGATTCATGGAAGAAAACAACAAGGCCTTCTCTTAATCATAAGAAGGCCTCGAACGCTCTCTGGTGCCGAAGGCGGGACTCGAACCCGCACAGGCGTACGCCCACTAGACCCTGAACCTAGCGCGTCTACCAATTCCGCCACTTCGGCACGAATCCGTTGCAAAAACCTAAGCAGTAACCTATACTAGTCCACTGCCCTTGTCAAGGGCAGTGGAAGGTTTCCCCATGCGGATCATCGATGACCTCACCTTTACCAAAGAGGATTTCGCCTCTCCTGTCGTGACCATTGGTAACTACGACGGCCTCCACCTCGGCCATCAGGCGATCATCAAGCGGGTGATCGAGCTGGCCAAAGAAGGTAAGGGTGAAGCAGTGGTCCTGACCTTTGAGCCCCATCCTGTGAAGTTCTTGCACCCGGAGCTGCAGATCCCCCTCATCACACCCTCGCGCAAAAAGATGATGCTGCTCACGCAATTTGGGGTCGATGTTACCATCAACCTCCCCTTTACCGATGATATTGCCCGCATGTCGGCGAAGGAGTTCATCCAGGAGATCGTCCAGAGACGCATTGCCCCTCGCCAGGTAGTCGTGGGATTTAACTTTACCTTCGGCAAGGGTCGAACGGGAACATCCGGGGAACTGAAAAAGATAGGTGAAAGTCTTGGCTTCAAAGCAGAGATCATTCCCCCTTTCCATGTAGACGGCGAGGTAGTGAGCAGCACGCGGATACGAGAGTTGATTGTGCGGGGAAATATCAGAGAGGCCAACCGCATGCTGGGAAGTAATTTCTTCATGCTGGGCAAGGTCATCCACGGACACGCGCGGGGGAAAGGCTTGGGCTTTCCCACCGCCAACCTGGAGATCACCCAGGACCTCTACCCCAACGAGGGGGTCTATGCAGCGACCGTGATGGTGGATGAACGGCGATATGACGGGGTAGTGAATATCGGGACCAACCCCACCTTTGGCGATGAACAGTTGGCCGTCGAGGTCTTTCTCTTTGACTATCAGGGTGATCTCTACGGAAAGGAGTTGCAGGTGGCCTTGGTCGACAAGCTCAGGGATGAGCAGACCTTCCCTTCACCTGAGCTGCTCGTGCGCCAGATAGAAAAAGATATTCAAAGGGCAAAGGAGATACTGAGGGAGAAATGAAGTATTGGAAGACCTGGGTCGGCTTTGTCATCAGCGCGGTTATAGTCTACCTGGCCTTTCGCAAGATAGATCCACATCAGCTGCTGGAAAACCTGCAGAAGGCCAACTACCTTTATATCATCCCGATTATTATCGTTATCTTCGTTTCCACGGCCCTGCGGGCCGTGCGGTGGGGCTATCTCCTGCGCCCCATCAAAAAGATAGGGTTTCACCGGCTCTTCGAAGGCATCCTTATCAGCTTCATGGCCAATAACGTCCTGCCGGTACGGATGGGTGAATTCGTGCGGGCCTATATCATCGGACGAGGCGAGCAGATCAGCGCAAGCGCTTCCTTTGCCACCGTGGTCGTGGAGCGACTCTTCGATGGCCTTACCGTCTTAGGGCTACTGGCGATGATCCTGACCGTCTTCCAGCTCCCTCCGGGAAACATCCCTTTTAAAGAGGGGCTGCTTATGGGGGGATATATAACCATAGCCATCTGCGGATTCTCTGTTGTGATACTGCTAATTATTAAGACCAAGACAGAGTGGTTTTTCAAGACCGCCCTTTTTCTCACCCGTCCCTTCTCGACGAGGCTGGCTACCCGTGGCATCTCCAGCGTCCGGTCGTTTAAGGAAGGCCTTCTCTCCTTGGAGAGCGCTCGCATCATGGTGATTGTCTTCCTCTACTCCCTCATTATCTGGGCTGTCTTCTCCTATTCTATCTATCTCATGGGGCTTGCCTTCGGGCTTAAGCTTTCCCTCGCCGCCACGGTGACGGTCTTGGTGGCTGTTTGTCTGGCCCTGATGATACCCTCAACCCCGGGCTATATCGGCCCCTATCATGCTGCGGTAGCGTATTCCCTCGTCCTCTACAACATCCCCTTGGAAAAGGCCTTGAGCCTCTCCATCGTCTTCCACGCCGTCAACTATATCCCCATCACCCTCGCCGGCTTTCTCTACCTGGGGAAGCATCACCTCACCCTGAAAAAGATACGGGAAGCAGAAGAGAAAGCGGCGGGGGAATAGGGGGGCCTCAACGACCTACCTAGACGATCGTTGCTGCGCTAACGCTTCTTAGCATTGGGCCTCTTCCCTCTTGCCGGGCTTTCGTCAGGTCGCCACGAATACCCCTAGATAAAAAAATTGAGATTTACCGATGGGGATAACCTTGAAAATACCCTGATGGATGCACATATTATTTTATCTAAAGATTAGAGGTTTATCATATTTCCATGAAGGGGATATGGGTGGGGCAGAAAGAAGGTAGATATGGCAAGGACAAAAACAAATCCGCCGGCAAAGGTGGACAAGAGATATATTATATGCCCATGGTGCGGGGAAAAGGTGCAGTATTTGCGCAGGAGAGGGCATAGCTGTTTTAAATTCCATCTGAACGAGATCGAGAGAAATGCCCAGCAGATGAGCAGGGATTAGCGAGACACCAGCAAGATCGGTCTTGTTATTCTCCGGCGACCGGTTTGCGCTCTTTATCTGCGAGCCGCTTTTCCACCACGCAGTAGGCGCCCTTGCCTGCCAGGGCAGGTCTGAGGCACTTAGAGTCAGAGAGGCAGCTTGCTTTTTCCCGATCACCTGATTGCCAGCGGTTGATCAGGCCAGGCTCCCTGATAAAGGACCGGCACATAGAAATGTAGTCCGCCGTGTGATCGTTCACCAGCCTATCGGCCACAGAAAAAGACCTGATCCCCCCGACCAAAATAATGGGGATATCGATGCGTTGCTTAAAGGCGCGGGCCTCAGCCTGGAAGTACGCCTCATCCCCTTCCATCACAATCCCCGTGCGCACAGGCATGAGGTCGCCGGATGCGAAGGTGCCGCCGCTGACCTCGATGGCATCAACCCCTGCCTGTTTGAGCAGGGTGCCTGCGTGTAGAGCATCCTCCAGCTCGAGGCCGTCCTCCAAAAAATCCCGCGAATTCATCTTGATCAGCAGCGGGCAGTCTTTCCCCACCCGTCTGCGGATGGTCTCCACAACTTCGAGGAGGATTCTGACCCTATTCTCGATTGGTCCGCCGTAGGCATCTGTGCGATGATTATAGGCAGGGGAGAGGAATTGGCTGAGCAGGTAGCTGTGGGCGGCATGGATCTGAACGCCGTCAAAGCCGGCCTCGCAAGCGCGTTCCGCAGCATCGCCAAATGCCTTGACCGTTGTACTGATATCCTCGAGAATCATCTCCTGCAGGGGAATATCAACCAACCCCTCGATGGCTGACACGGCCAGGGGGGCGCTGTTGATGAGCTTGGGAATGGCCAGCATGCCTGCGTGGGCAAGCTGCGCAACTATCTTTCCATCCCTTTCATGGACGGCGTCAACCATCGCGCGCAGGCCGGGGATGAGTCTGTCATCGTATATGCCGAGCTGTGCAGGGGTAGCCTGGCCCCTTTTGGTGACACAGGCATGGCCGGTGATGATAAGCCCCACACCGCCCTCGGCCAGAGCAGCCATGAGGTTGATCAATCGCGGAGTAGCTTCTCCTTCTTCCGTTGACATGCCCTCTGCCGTGGCAGACCGGACAAACCGGTTCTTCAAGGTCATGCCGTTTAGTTGAGTGCCTTCAAAGAGTTTTGACAAGCGATTTCGCCTTTGCTATTTGCTATCGATGAATTATAGTTACTTGATGTCACCGGCAACTGGTTTGTCAAATGACCATTGCCACTGATCAACGGCATAACCGTTGTCTTTCTTTTCTGCTCTGACCTTATATTGTTTTCCGACTTCCAGTCCAGATTTAATTGGACTATGTACTCGAAATGAAAATGTACTACCCTTAAAATCTCCTGAAATTACCTGATAAACACAGCAGTGGATGATCCAATTGTGCGAAGACTGGGGAATTGGTGACATTTCTATTTTCTGGACCATGCCAAGAAAAACAAGGTCGCTTTTTGCGGGTTCAGATATCAAGCCACAACTACAAGCAAGACACGATATATAAAAGAAAATAAGCAGGCTGCAATCCTATTTCCCATAGATACATAATGACCGCCTTCACCGGCGGTTAATGGCGTACTGCATTAAAAAGTGCAACTCCTTGGATTTCGCTATACCGCAAAGTTATAAATCTCACGTTCAATAGTAAAGATTTGGACCAAAGTTGGGCATACGATTCTCTTGTACTGTCTGGCTCCAATGATCCAAACATCCCCTTCCCCTTCCCCAAAAATTTTTGCATAGCTCAAAATATTCCAACACCACTGCTTTTTCTCCTTCATCTAAAAGTTCCTTGGCAAGAGCCATATTAGGCCCGAACGTATTCAACTGCGGCGAGCCGGGTGTCCTCCCGGCAGCGAGAAGGTACTGTTTAGCCTTCTCCAGCTGATTTCTTCGAAGAGCTACTCTACCTAGAATTAGATTGCCGTGGTGAATCGCATTTCCATAATTCCAATCATGTCCTCGCCGTTTTGCGGTATCCAATAGCTCCTTTGCATACATCTCTGCTTTATCAAGTTCCGAAGCATCAATCGCAGCATAGCCGACCATGTCTAAATCATAATAGCGACTGAACAAACCACGAATTCCTGAGATCGACTTCTCAAGCAATTCTAACCTCTTAACGGGATCCTTTTCATCACTATAATCATTTCGTGAGCAACCGTCACCCAAAAGCAGCAATGCGACTGCTATGATAACTAAAAATTTTAAAAACAATGTTTTCATATCGGCTGGACGCATAACTTTTGAATAGCTGAAAATTTTCTCTCTAATGCAATTATAGCATATAATGAAGTTTTTCGACTAGTAGACCGTTAGCTTCTTAAGCGCTTCTTCATAGGCCTTCAATGTGTTCTGGTCAAAGAGCGCAAAGCGCACCAGATTGATATCGGGGTGCTTCTTGAGATAGTCCCGTACTGTCTTAAGGGCAATGAGGGCGGCCTCATTTAAAGGATAGCCATAGGCACCGGTGCTGATGGAGGGAAAGGCAATGCTCTTGAGGTGGTTTTCGCTCGCAACCTCCAGACTCCGGCGATAGGCACTGGCCAGAAGCGCAGGGGCCTGCGCTCCATCCCTGCGGTAGACCGGCCCAACCGTATGAATGACATGTCTTGCCTTGAGGCGGTATCCCTTGGTGATCTTGGCGTCCCCGGTCTCGCACCCCCCTAAGGTGCGGCTTTCTGCCAGCAGCTCCGGCCCAGCTGCCCGATGGATAGCACCATCCACCCCACCCCCTCCCAATAGCGTCGGGTTGGCGGCATTGACGATGGCGTCAGTTTCTTGTTTAGTGATATCCCCCTCTACCAATTCCAGGATTGCCTTATTGATCTTGATCTGCATCTCCCCCTCCTTTCTCCCGAATACTAATTCACCACGGATTTTCACGTCCCGCACTGTGTCACTGTGTGACATCCCGTCCTTTAAAGATTATTATAGAAAGTAGAGCGGGACTTTTAGTATAATGATGCTCCTTTAAATCTTTCAAGGACATCATGCCGCTCCCGCTCCTCAATAATATAGAGATAAGGATTACGGCCGAAGGTGGCCCTTTGGCCAGATCCCTGCCGCTCTGCGGCATCCCCTCATTAAGAATCTAAAGGTTGGGGAGCAAGCGGGAAAGGCGGCAAAATATGAATGACGGCCCCGCACCTCAATATGATTTTTGCGGACAACGGGGTCCCGTAAAACGGGAGATGTCGCAAAGCTACAGAATTGCACTGCACTAATACGATAATTCATCTTTATTATTCTATCGGCGCTATTCCGTGTCTCTCCGTGGTAAACTATTCTTAATTCACCACGGATTCCCACGGAATGGCACTGAATTATCATAAGAATTCACTTTAATTATTCTGACAGTGATACTCCGTGTCTTTCCGTGGTAATTTATTTCTTCACCACGGATTTTCACGGAATTGCACGAAATTGTCATTAGCATTCATTTTATTAATCTAGTGGCGCTATTCCGTGTCTTTCCGTGGTAAATTATTTATTTTCTCTCCATGTAAATGCTCCCAGACCAGCTGGGCAAGGGCCATATTCATTCCCGGGGCCGCAGCCAGCTCTTCAGAAGTGGCCTTCATAATCCCTTCCAACCCGCCCAGATATCTTAAGAGAGACCTCCTCCTTTGTTCTCCAATCCCTGGTATCTCAGCGAGCAGCGAGGATAACCCCGCCTTGTTCCGTAATCGCGTATGATAAGCAATGGCAAAGCGGTGGGCCTCGTCCCTGACCCGCTGCAGGAGCAATGAGGCAGCGGATGCGCTGCGCAAAGATATGCCTTCCTTCTTATTTGGGAGGAAGACCTTTTCCTCTTCTTCCGGTTTCCGCTTTTTGGCGATGCTCAGGGCATCCACCTTCTCGATCTCCAATTCCTTGATGACCTCCAGGGCCACGTTGAGCTGGCCCTTGCCGCCGTCGATGAGGATGAGATCGGGGAGATCACCCTCTTTTTTGCCGCGGCGCAGTCTCCGTACGAGGACCTCATAGAGCATGGCGTAGTCGTCCATCCCCTCCACGGTCTTGATCCGGTAGCGACGATAGCGGTCCTTGGCTGGTTCACCGTCCTCGAACACCACCTGCGAGCCCACGGCCAGCCCACCTCCGAGGTTGGAGATATCAAACCCCTCGATCCTGGCAGGTGTATGTACCAGTGAAAACCGCTTCTGCATCTCCTGCAGGGCATCCTCTCCCTTGAGCTGACCGAGGAGTTTACCTGCGGCATTCTCCTGAGCCATCTGGATGAGGTCATTTCCCTGGCTCCCTTTGCGGGGAGAACGGAGCTGGACCCTCTTTCGCCCCTGCTCCCCTAATACCTCTTCCAAGACAGGGGCGTCCTCCAAAGACGCTGGGACGAAGATCTCCTGGGGGATGAACTGCCCTTCTTTATAGAACTGATGCAGGAAGGAGGATAGAACCTCCTGGTCAGGGAGCCCCGCATCCTTGATGGCGAAGAACCGCCCTCCCAGAAGCCTGCCACCCCGGATGAAGAGGACCTGGATGCCGATCTTTCCCCCTCGTCTCGCCATGCCGACGGCGTCTCTATGAGAGTTGTCCTGGACAATCACCTTCTGACGTTCGGTAATCCGCTCCAGGGCAGCGAGGCGGTCCCTGATCCTGGCCGCCTCCTCGAATCTCATGGCTGCTGCCTCTTGATCCATCCTCTTATGCAGCTCCTCGGCGAAGAAATCGCTCCTACCTTCCAGAAAGAGGCGGACCTCCGCGACGATGCGCTTGTATGCCTCCTCGCTCACCTCATTGCAGCACGGGGCGAGGCACCGATTCATCTGGAAGTTGAGGCAGGGGCGCGAGCGGTGGGCGAACTGAGCTGCGCTGCACCGGCGCAAGGGGAAGGCCTTATGGATTACCCTGAGGGTCTCGCGCATGGAGGTCGCCGCGGGGAAGGGGCCAAAGTAGAGGGCGCCGTCCTCCCTGGTGCGCCTGACCACGGATAGCCGGGGAAAGCGCTCCTGGATGCTCAACCTGAGCAGGGGATAGCGCTTATCGTCCCTCAACTGGATGTTGTAGCGGGGGTGGTGCTCCTTGATCAGGGTATCTTCCAAGATCAAGGCCTCCTTCTCCGTGCGCGTGGCGATATGGTCGACCTGCCTGACCTTGGAGAGCATGATGGAGGTCTTGATATCCTGCTCCCTGCCCTGAAAGTAGGTCCGCACCCGCTTGCGCAAGTCCTTGGCCTTGCCGACGTAGAGGATGGCTCCCTTTAAATCTTTGAAGAGATAGACCCCCGGGGCCTGGGGCAATGCCTCTACTTGGGTCTGAAGATCCGTCTCTTTCATCTATTATTATTGTCCTCTTATGGGATACAATCTAAGATCTTAATTTCAAAAAATTACTCTCCCCTCCCCTGGGGGGAGGGGATTAAGGGGAGGGGGATCACCCCCACCCGTACCCTCCCCCATCAGGGGGGAGGGAAATTATTGTGAAAATTTAACCACTCGACCCCTGCCGCTTGCGGCATCCCGCTGTCGTAAATTCACATTGCGGAGTGGGATTGAATCCTCCCGCTTTGCGGCCCCCTACCATTCGGATATTTTTATTGATGGGGTGTCGCAAAGCGACAGATCTGGCCAAAGGGCCACCTTCGGCCGCACTCCATAAAATCTAAATCAGGGAGTGGGATCGCATCCTTGACCCCTCAATCGCCTGTAGGCGATTACTGTTTACTCATCCACCGGTATATCCCGGGTAATGGCGGCCTCCTGCAGGCGCTGGATGCGGTCCCTGAGCTCGGCTGCCCGCTCGAACTCCAACTGCTCGGCTGCCTTGCGCATCTCCTTTTTAAGCTGCCTGATGGCCTTGGGCACCTCGCGGGGGGAGAGGTATCCCTCCGCCTCCTCCCGCACCACGGGGACGGTGTAGTAATCGGCCTCATAGACCGAGCCGAGGACGTCGTGGATCGCCTTCTTGATGCTCTCCGGGGTGATGCCGTGGGCGCGATTGTATTCCCCCTGGATTTTCCTCCGCCTGCTGCTCTCCTCGATGGCCCTGGCCATGGAGGGGGTGATGTTCTCGGCATACATCAAGACCTTGCCTGTCACGTTCCTGGCTGCCCTGCCGCAGGTCTGGATCAAGGCCCGCTCCGAGCGCAGGAACCCCTCGCGGTCGGCGTCGAGGATGGCCACAAGCGAGACCTCGGGGATGTCGAGCCCCTCCCGCAACAGGTTGATCCCGATCAGACAGTCGAACTTGCCGAGTCTGAGGTCCCTGATGATCTCCACCCGCTCCAGGGTGTCGATATCCGAGTGGAGGTACTTCACCCTGACGCCGAGGTCGGCGTAATACTCGGTCAGGTCCTCGGCCATCCGCTTGGTCAGGGTGGTGACCAGCACCCGATCCCCTTTCTCGACACGCTCCTTGATCTCGCCGAGGAGGTCATCCACCTGGTTGCGCGCCGGCTTTACCTCGATGGCCGGATCCATCAACCCCGTGGGCCTGATGATCTGCTCCACAATCCTCCCCTTGCCCTTGGCCAATTCATAATCGCCCGGCGTGGCCGAGACATAAACAATCTGTTTAGCCCGCTCCTCGAACTCCTCGAAGGTGAGCGGGCGATTGTCCAAGGCCGAGGGGAGGCGAAAGCCGTACTCCACCAGGGTCTGCTTGCGGGAGCGGTCCCCGTAGTACATCCCCCCGAGCTGGGGGATGGTGACGTGGGACTCGTCGATCATGATGAGGGCATTCTGCGGCAGGTAATCGATCAGTGTGGGCGGCGGCTCTCCGGGCTGGCGGCCGGTGAGGTGGCGGGAGTAGTTCTCGATCCCTTTGCAGTAGCCGATCTCCTGAAACATCTCCAGATCGAACATGGTGCGCTGCTCTAGGCGCTGGGCCTCCAGGAGCTTGTTCTGCGATTTGAACTCCGCCAGCCGTTCCTGCAGTTCTGCCTTTATACCCGCCATGGCCAGTCGCGTCCGCTCCGAGGTGGTCACGTAGTGGCTCCCGGGGTAGATGGCGACCTTTTCCAGCGATGAGATCACCTTGCCCCGCAAGGGGTCGATCTCGTAGAGCCCCTCGATGACGTCATCGAAGAGCTCGCAGCGGATGGCCCTGGCCTCCTCATACGGCGGGAAGATCTCCACGACATCGCCGCGAACGCGAAAAGTCCCGCGGTGGAAGTCGATGTCGTTGCGCTCATACTGGATCTCCACCAGCTTGGAGAGGATCGCCCCGCGCTGCATCCGCTTACCCCGCTCCAGTTGGAGGAGCATGCCGTAGTAGGCCTCGGGTGAGCCGAGACCGTAGATGCAGGAGACGCTCGCCACGATGATCACGTCGGTGCGCTCCAGGAGCGAATGGGTGGCTGAGTGGCGCATCTTATCGATCTCTTCGTTAATGGAAGTGTCTTTTTCAATATAGAGGTCGCTGCTGGGGAGGTAGGCCTCGGGCTGGTAGTAGTCGTAGTAGCTGACGAAAAACTCTACGGCGTTCTCGGGGAAGAGATCGCGAAACTCGCTGTAGAGCTGGGCCGCCAGGGTCTTGTTGTGGGAGATGACCAGGGTAGGGCGCTGAACTTCTTCTATAACATTGGCCATGGTGAAGGTCTTGCCCGAGCCGGTGACACCGAGCAGGACCTGATCCCGCGCGCCCTCCCTAAGCCCTCGGACCAATTTGTCGATGGCCTGAGGCTGATCGCCTGTGGGGTGAAAGGGGGAGACGAGTTTAAAACGACCCATGGTCTATTCCGGCCTCTCTTTTTTCATTGGTAAGCTTGCGAAGGCGTGGATTTATTTATTGTAACACAAAAATGCCTCTATATTAAAAGATAGCAATCAGTGGGCGTTTTGCACAGGGCGAGGGCTTCCCTGCCCTTTTTATTTTGCATTGGTAAGGAGATCGTTAGAAATTAGCAGACCTACTATTGTATGCGCCAGACTGTACCCTGGGGGGTGTCTTCGAGGATGATACGCTGGGAAGCGAGTTGGTCCCTGATCTCGTCAGCCCGTTTCCAATTCTTTTTACTACGGGCGTCATTCCGCTCTTTGATCAACTTCTCGATCTCTTCCTGGTTGATGGTGAGCTTCTGGGCCTTGCGCTGTTGCTCTTGCTCAAGAAAGATCTGGGGATCGTCTTGAAAGATGCCTAATACCTTTCCTGCCACGGCAAAGGCCTCTTTCCCCTTCTTGAGGATCTGTGGGGTATGGAAAGATGGGTTTTGGATAAGGCGGTTCAGGTCATGGCTCAGCTCAAAAAGCGGCGCGAGGGCGGCGGCGGTGTTGAAGTCGTCATCCATGGCCTCTTCGAAGCTCTTTATAAATGCCTTTGCCTTTTGCAGGGCCTTTTTCCCCTCCGAGGAAGATCCCCCTTTCTGTTTCCCTACCTCTTCCGTCTTCTGAAGTACCTCATCGATCCCTGCTAAGGTCTGATAGAACCGCTCCAGATTTTGGCGGGCCTCCTCCATGCCCTGAGTGGAGTAGTCAACTGGACTGCGGTAGTGGCGGGAGAGGAGGAAGAGGCGCACCACCTCCGGATGATAGTCTTTTAAGATCTCCTTTATCGTCAAGAAATTCCCCAGGGACTTGGACATCTTTTCTTTGGCGATGTTGACGAAGCCGTTGTGCAGCCAAAAGCGGACAAAGGGCCTGCCTGTCGCCCCTTCGGCCTGGGCGATCTCGTTCTCGTGGTGGGGGAAGATCAAATCTTTGCCGCCGCCGTGAATATCGAGGGTGTCCCCCAGATATTTCTGGCTCATGGCAGAGCACTCGATGTGCCACCCCGGCCTTCCCTTACCCCACGGCGAATCCCACGAGGGTTCCCCGGGCTTGGCCGCCTTCCAGAGGGCGAAGTCCAGGGGGTTCTTCTTGCGCTCATCCACTTCCACCCGCGCGCCGGCCTGCATCTCATCGAGGCTCCTCTTGGAGAGCTTGCCGTACGCAGGAAAGCTCTCCACGGCATAGTAGACATCACCTTCCACCTGGTAGGCATGACCTTTCTCCATGAGTCGCTGCACCAGGGCGATCATCTCCGGGATGTGCTCGGTGGCCTTGGGCTCGATTGTCGGGGGCAACATGCCCAAGGCCCCCATATCGGCATAGAATTCCTTTATGTATCGCGCGGCGATCTCTTCCGTGCTGACGCCTTCTTGCTGGGCCCGGTTGATGATCTTGTCATCCACGTCGGTGAAGTTGCGCACATACGTCACCTCATACCCCTTGTAGCGGAGATACCGATAGATCACATCGAAGACCACGGCGCTGCGGGCGTGGCCGATGTGGCAGAGGTCATAGACCGTAACCCCGCAGGCATACATGCCGATGTGACCCTTCTGCAGGGGGATGAACTCCTCCTTTTTCTGGGTCATGGTGTTATAGACGCGTAGCGCCATCAATGCCTCCTCTTGTTGCCTTATTCTTGAGGCAAAAAATTTCAGCCTTCGAGAAGACTTTAGTTCGAATTTTTAACCCGAAAGGGTTCGGGGGGTCGAGGATTCAAGGGTTCAAGTGTTTAAGAATTCATGGATTTACTCACTCGATCCCTTGACCCCTTGAGTCCTTGAACCCTTTAGCCATCGGTTTTAGCCGATGGCGGTTGACTTTAACGCCTGAGCCAATCTCTCCAGGATCATTTGCCTTCCCAACAGCGGGAGCACCTTTTGCAGCTCCGGTCCCTCGGCCCTGCCGGTCAGGGCTGCCCGGATAGGGGCAAGGAGCTGTTTCCCCTTGAGTCCGGTCTGTTTTTTGAGTTGGGCAACTATCCCGGGAAAATCCTCTTCCCTTACCTCCTCCATCCCTTCGACAATCTCCGCCATGGCCTTGACTGCTGTCAGGGCCCCATCCTTGGCAAGGGCTGATCTGGCCTCATCATTCATAGAAAACCCCTCCGGCAGAAAGACCGAGATAAGGTCCCTGAGCTCGGCAAGGGTCTCTGCATTTTCTTTGACTGCGTCCAGCACCTGCACCAGCCATGCCTCTGTCACCCCCTTCAGGGGGAGATCTTTTAGAAAAGGGTGGGCATGGGAGAGGATCTCCTTGCCTGTCATGGCGCGCAGGTGGCCGCGGTTGAGCCAACGGAGCTTCCCGAGATCGAATGCTGCAGGGCTTCTAGCGATCCCCTCCAGGGAGAAACGCTTGATCATCTCTTTCCATGACATGATCTCCTCTTCACCAGGTAGCCCTCCTCCGAGCAGGGCGAGGTAATTGGCCATGGCCTGGGGGAGAAACCCTTGGTCGCGGTAGGCCCGTACTGAGACTGCGCCGTAGCGCTTGCTCAATCGCTCCCCATCAGATGCTACCAAGAAGGGGTGGTGGGCAAAGTGGGGAGGAACGAATCCCAAGGCTTCGTAGAGGATAATCTGCCTCGGGGTGTTGGGGAGGTGATCCTCTCCGCGGATGACATGGGTGATTTCCATCGAGGCATCGTCCACCACGGCGGCGAAGTTGTAGGCCGGCGTGCCGTCGGAGCGCATGATGACGAAATCACCCATCAATGTGTTTTCGAATACCTTTTTCCCATGTATGATGTCTCGCACTACGGTAGCCCCCTCAGGAACCTTGAAGCGCAGCGAGGCCTTTTTCCCTTCTTTCTCCAGTTCTTTGGCCTGCTCGGCTGAGAGCCTCCGGCACCTGCCGACATAGCGGGGTCTCTGACCTTTGGCCAGCAGCAGCTCGCGCATCTCGGCCAGCTCCGCAGGGGTGCAAAAGCATGGATAGGCTCTTTCTTCCCGAAGGAGTTGCTGGGCGTACCCCTGATAGATCGCCGTGCGCTCGGACTGACGGTAGGGACCATGCGCTCCCCCGGCATCCGGTCCCTCGTCCCAGGCCATTCCCAGCCAGCGCAGGTCCTCCATGATGGTAGCCTCGGCTGCAGGATCGAGCCGGGCGACATCGGTATCTTCAATCCTGAGGATGAAGACCCCGTTATGTTGCAGGGCAAAGAGCTTATTGTAGAGGGCCGTGCGTGCGTTGCCGATGTGCAGCAATCCTGTCGGGCTCGGGGCAAATCGGACCCTCACCTCGCCTTTCATCGCCCCTCCACAAGCACCACGGCATAGGCGGCGATCCCTTCGCCCCTGCCGATAGAACCCAGCCCCTCAGTGGTGGTTGCCTTGACATTCACTTGCCCGCGTTCAACACCCACGGTCTGTGCGATCTTTTCTTCCATCTGGGGGCGATAGGGCGCCAGCTGCGGGGTCTGGGCCACGACGGTGGCATCGATATTGGCAATCCTGAAGCCCTTTCGCACCACCATCTCCACTACCTTTTTTAAAAGCAGGAGGCTCTCCACATCCTTATACCGGGGGTCAGAGTCGGGAAAGTGCCTTCCGAGATCTCCCTCGGAGATGGCGCCCAGGAGGGCGTCACAGATCGCATGAACCAGACAATCTGCGTCCGAGTGCCCGGCAAGCCCTTGATGGTACGGGATCGTTAAACCCCCCAGGACTAAGGGACGTCTTTCGGCAAAGGGGTGTACGTCATAACCCATCCCTATCCGGTATGCAGGGCCCTTTTTCTCAGCCATGCGCCTTTCCCCTCCGCGCCGCGGGTTCCTCGGCGGTAGATTCTTCATCCTTGGGTCGGGCGAAGATCATCCTGCCTGCCGTGGTCTGCAGCACGCTGGTGACCACGACATCGAGTTCCTTGCCGATGATCTTTCGCCCTTCCTCTACCACGACCATGGTGCCGTCATCTAAATAGCCCACCCCCTGACCCGGTTCCTTGCCCTCCTTGAGGATCTGGATATGGATGGTCTCTCCGGGGAGGACGACGGGTTTGAGGGCATTGGTAAGCTGGTTGATGTTCAGGACCGTCAAGCCCAGAAGCTCTGCTACCTTGTTCAGGTTGAAGTCGTTCGTAATGATCCTCCCGTTGATTCTCTTAGCCAATTCGATCAGCTTGGCATCCACCTCCTGCAATTTCGGAAAGTCCTGGTCCGATATCCTTACCTCCAGATCGCTCTGTTTTTGTAGGCGGTTGAGGATGTCAAGCCCCCTTCTTCCCCGATTCCTCTTGAGGGGATCGGGGGCGTCGGCGATATGCTGTAACTCGCGCAGGATGAACTGGGGGATGATGAAGGGTCCCTCGAGAAATCCGGTTTCGCAGATGTCGGCAATCCTCCCGTCGATGATCACACTGGTATCGAGGATTTTGGGTATCTCCCCCCGGGGGCCCATCTTACTGAGGATCTTCCAGTTGACCGGGTTAAATTCCTTCCCCTTCCACACTCCGATCATGATCCCCAGATATCCGGTCAGGATATAGATAAGGGGGTAGAGATTCGATTGCCTCCAGGCAACAGGGATGGAGATCGTGGTGGTGAGATAGGTGAGGAAAAACGCGATCACCAATCCGATGAGCGCAGCGACAATGCCCTTGCCCGAGGCACGTTTGATGACGATTTCCAAACAGATGATGGCAACAGCGATCAGCCCCCCGCTGATCCCTCCCCAGAGGGAGGCGTAAGAGGATTGCATAAACTCCGGCCCCAGATATATCCCAGCGAGGCAACAGAAGATAAACAAGGATATGCGTACTATGAGTAAACCCATCCGCCCCATATGACACCTCCTGGTCGTTCCGTATGGCGATTGATGTGAACGTTGCACTCAGGCGGGATGATAAGGAAGGAAATTAACCCGTGCACCAGCTCGGGTTAGATGAGCGGGTAAAGATTTAAAAAGGAAAAAAGTATGATAAAGCCTTTTTGTACCTAAGGCAAGATGCCTTGGATTTCCTTCCCGACGTCCGCCTCTTCTGCATCTTTCGAGATGGCCAACTCCTTAATGAGCAGCCTTTTGGCTATATCCATTAGCTTTCTCTCGCCGAAGGAAAGCCCTTTCTCGCTTTTCAGGGAGTAGAGCTCTCGGAATACCTTGGCCACCTCAAATATAGAACCACTCTGAATCCTTTCCATATAGCCGCGATATCTCTGATTCCACGGCTGATGAT
>Ga0256868_10000633_pt1 | contig 20126 bp, 16 predicted proteins | sample RVTome_13_FD_187341 | JGI IMG/M metagenome (GOLD analysis project Ga0256868, IMG submission 187341) | Soil microbial communities from uranium-contaminated site in the Upper Colorado River Basin, Wyoming, United States - RVT92D227 HiSeq ...
CGTGCGAGCAAAGGAAAAGGTCTCTTTGAGCCAGGATACAGTTTCTTCTTTTGGCATCCAGAATATGATAATGACGAGCACCCCTGCTATCAGAACTGCTAAAATTGGAATCTTTACTGTCCAACCGATCAGCGATGAAGCCCCAACCAGGAGGATGGCAACTAAAATGAGGAAAAAGACCCAAAATCGATGAAATTTTACTTCTTCACCACCATCCGTGAGGGTTTGCGGGATGGATGAGGCTGGTGCATTTGCTAGGATTGTTTTTTCTTCCCCCTTAAATGTAGCGGTCAGGATCATTCCAATGATACTTGCAAAACTCACAGAGAGGATAATCCTGGCAAGAGCCAAATCAGCCCCTATTAAGCTACCGGTATAGATAATAGCCAGTATATTGGTCGCGGGGGCCGTATAAAGAAAGGCAACTGCCGGTCCAAGTCCTCCTCCCCTTTGTCGAATGCCGGCAAAAAGAGGAAGAACCGTACAGGAGCAGACGGCAAGGAATAGGCCTGCCACGACAGAAATTGGGTAAGAGATATAGGCCTTCGTTTTTTCGCCAAGATACTTCAATATTTTATCTTTTGGGAAGAGGGCCGACATGGCACCTGCGATGAAAAAAGCGGGGACTAAACAGGTAAGTGTATGAGCCAGAATGTAATCTTGTAAGGCATCCAAACCACCTCTTAACATGCTCAGTAGAAAATCCATCTTTCGATCCTTTCTTTTTATCTGAGTTGTTGAACGAGTTTTCCGGTCTCAATGATCTGTTTCTTCAGCAATAGACCGATGCTGTCCAGAATTTCAAAAACCTTGGGATCCTTTACCTTCACCATCACCTTCACCCCGTCCTTCCGGGTAGTCACCAGGTTGCTCTTTTGCATCAGAGAAATGTGCCGGGAGATATTGGATTGCTCTCCGTTGATCGCCGGAACAATCTCACAGATACATTTTTCTCCGTTCCGAAGTAAATCTAAGATCTTCATCCGGGTAGGTTGGGCCAGGGCCTTCAAGATTTCAGCCTTTAATTCGAGAACTCTTTCTTCCATAGATTCCTCCATGATTATATGATTCTTTAATCATATAATCCAAAATGCAAATTTTGTCAATAGAAAAAAATTGATCCTTTTGGAAAATGGGAGATAGACTGAAAATGAGTCTCTAGAGGGAACTAAAGATTAACAACTCTTCGGCCAAAAGGACTGGTGAAAAGTAGGCAGGGGATATCTTCCCACCCTTGCTTAATTAAACTTTGATCAATCTGACCTTTGAGTCATAAAAGACCACACTTCCACCAACTGGATCTTGAAGACTCGTGTTTTTAAGATAGGGATCGATCCACATGGCGGCATTGAGGTGGACTCCCGTTCCCCTTCTCGGGTCCCCGGGGATGACCTTTCCATCAATCGTGACATCCGAAGCTCCCGTCGCCCAGTGACCATGTCCTAAGGTGAAGGTGATCACTCCGGGTTTAATCGTCTGCGTGACCTTCACCTTCCCGATCATCGGTTTTTTCACACCATTCTTAAAGTCCCAGACACCCTCCGGGTTGGTGGCTGAAACTACTTTCACTTGGTCACCGTCTTTCAAACCAAGTCGATCTGCGTCATTTTTGTTCATCACAATCGAATTCTCAGGATACATCGCCAGCAGCCAGTAATTGGTGATCGTCCTCGATTTGGTTTGGGTAACGTCTTTCTGCGTGAGGAGGTGGAGGTCCCCTGTCAGGCCATCGGCCTCAAAAGGTTTACCAAGAGAGGATTGGAGGGGAATATGGGTAGCATAACCGGGATTGGACTTACCGGTAAAAGCACTCTTTGTCTTCGCCGTTTTTTCCTGATACATGTTAATCAGTTTCCCATACTTATTGGATACCTGATCCCCCTTAAACATCTCGGTATAGTCCTGAAACCTTCCTCCGCGGTTCAGGACATAGATTACCTTCTTCCAGTTTGGATCACCACAGGCCTTCTTCCACCGGTCAGGGTCGAAAACACTCTTAGGCAGATGGGCCCTCGATTTGAGGAAGAGTTCAACCTCTTTATCATCTGCATCGGGAACAGCTTTGCCGTCAGTGGCAATATTGGCCACCATCTTGAGATAAAAATCCTCGGGTCTTGTAAACTCAAGCCCAGGTCCAAACCCATCCTTCCCGAAGCCAGGGAGCTTCATTTTTTCAGCGATAGCCAGCATTGTGGCTTCATAGCTGATGGGCATTTCCTCACCGAAGACCGTGACGGTCTCAGGAACAGGGGCAACCACAGGATTCCTAATGGGCTGGACTTTTGCCGCAATATTTGGGTGAGATCCATGGAATTCCCATCGCTCGAGGTAACTCAGATCGGGAAAGATGTAATCGGCATAGATGCTGGTCGGGCCGATCAGGATATCCCAGGTGACGAAAAGAGGAATCTTTTTCGTATCGACAAGAATCTCATTCGAGGCATGGCCCGCGGGCAGGGAATAGTTCGGAGCTCCCATATAAAGGAAGTAGGCTTTGATGGGGTAGGGATAGGCATCACCCATCGACGGGATGATCTCTTGGTAGATGTCAGAGGAGAGGGGCCACCAGTTCCTTTTGGCGGGATAACCTGAGAAGAGGGTGGTTTCTTCATATTTAATATCGTGACGGATGATACTGATTCCGTAATTGGATATTTTTCCAGGGTGAAGTTTACCGAGGTTGAAGGGCTGGCCTTCTCTTGTTCCGGCGGTGTTATAGGTTGATGCTGCAATCAATCCGCCCCGGTAATCATAATTCCCGATGAGAAGAGCGAGATTGTAAAAGCAGAGGACATTGTAGAATCCATTGGTATGCTGTGAAACACCTCGATGGATATCGACCGACGCCTTCCTTCCATGAGAGGTGAACTCATGGGCCACCTCTTCAATATCCCTTACGGAGATACCGCAAATCTTCGACCATTCCTCCATCGCCTTCTCATTGGCCGAGTCAGCAAGGATCTGGAGGGAGGATTTCACCTGAATTTCCTTACCATCAGGAGCCGTTAGCTTCGTGTCCACCAGGAGATCCCCTTTTACTACCTCCTTCTCATCGTTTGGGTCAACCTTCTGAGGCTTCCCGTCTTTGAGAACAACCATATACTCAAATTCATACTCTTTGCCGTCCTTCGTCTTTCTCATTTCCTTTGGAGCCAGGCCGATCTCTGAGGCCCTGAGAAAGGCATCGGGTTTCCCATCCTTAATCTTCACCAGCCAGACGGCGTTCGTCCAGGTAGGTTCCCCTGAGGCCTTGGCAGCGGCCCTGTTGGCATTCTCGAGATAGGCGGCATTGTACCGCTTATTTTTAATGATCCACTGGGTCATGGCCAAAGCAAAGGCAGCATCTGTTCCGGGATTGACAGGAAGATATTTCCAGGCCTTGGAGGCGAGTTTTGAGAAACGAGGATCGGCCACGGCAATTTTCGTCTTTCCTGAGGTGATGTTAGGGATAAGCCTGGCGGACCGGTTAGGCGGGCCATAGTTGGCATCGAACAGATTGGCTCCGACAAAGAGGATGAACTCTGCTCCTTCAATCTCCGTCTGCCAGTAGAATTTTGCTCCCCCTTTCCAGGACCCTTCGTCATATTGTTCGCTCATCGCCTTTCCGGAAAAGTAGAGGGAGCCCTGGCAGACTGTTGTATGACCATGGCGGTTTGTGGTGCCGAGGGCATCGCCGAAGAAGCGACCTGAGAAATCGCTTCTCCCTCCCTTCTTCCTTCCCCAACCATAAATCAATTGATTATTCTTTGGCCCGAGATCCGGATGGTCGGGATTGATCAAATATTGGAGGTTGGCCGCGTGCTTCTTCTTATATTCCTCAACAGCCGCTTTCCTCTCCTCAGGAGTCTTTGCCCTTCGAATTGAACTGAGATCATCGGAGAGAGCTTTTAAAATCTTGGGGTCTCTTAGAACGCATATATCTCTTAGACCTTCCACATTACGATCTTCTTCACCCTTGACATGTTTGAAGAGGAGACCCCCATTAATGACCTCTTCAATCGCCTGGTCGAAGGAAATCGTCATCCACTTTCCTTCGCCTCTCTTCCCCGCTCTTTTTAAGACTTTGGTGATCCGGTAAGGGTCATAGACGGTTTGGAGTCCAGCCTGGCCTTTGGGGCAGATGGCATTGTCTATTGAGTTGACTTCAAAAGGCATGGTTTTATAAGGGAGATGGGGAACTGCCACCCACGGGTCATAAGGATTCCCGTCGATCTTTAGAGCAAGGGCAGAGCCATTCTTTCTGAAGAGTTTCACCTTTATCCCGCAACCTGTATTACACTGGAGGCATACGGTATTGAGCGTATTTTCGGCCTTGATCAGCTCATAATCCTCCTCCGGAGTCAGAAGCCCTGCTTCAGCCCTTTTCATCAAATTAGTAGCCCACTCCATCTGAGACGCAAGAAATGATCCGCCCAAGACGGCAGAACATTTCATAAAATTTCTTCTCGAAATTCCATTTCCATTATTTCTGTTTTCCATCTTTCTCCTCCTTAAGGGAGTATGTAGTAGACTCTCGGTTTGGTGAGAGAGGTTTCGGCAAAGACCGGTGTTTTCCCCGGGTAACCGGTTTTGGTGGCAATTTCCTCAGAGGTCAAATCTTTTAGTTGAGCAAAGGTCAGTTTGGCCGCCCCATTACTCTTGACCGATCTCAGAACAGAAATCTTGTTAGCTTTTATCACTTTATAGATGAGGCTCTCCTTATCATCGGGATCTCCGAAATAATTGGCCCTGGCAATGCAGGTGCTGACACACATGGGAACCATCCCGTTCTTCAGCCGGTGATAACAGAAGTGGCATTTTCTTGCATTTCCAATGGGAACATGGTTTTTCTCGCGAGGCCACTTTCTCGAATATTCCCAGGTGGGCGAGGTTTCATAAGATTCTATGTTCGGAGTCCCTTCGGTGTAGAAAGCTCCTGAATCCAAGTTTCTCGCCTTGTAAGGACAGGCGATGACACATCGGCCACATCCAATGCATTCCATATAGTTGATCATCACAATGCCTGCGCTTATGCCTTTGGTGCTTTTCCATGTCGCTTTTCCCTCCCCTTTATTCGGACAGGCCTGAACACAGGGAGGATTGTCACATTGCAGACATGGCCTTGGTGTAAAGCGTCTTTTGACAGCAGGGTAGATCCCCATCTCTTCCTCATAGACAGGTCGGTAAATGATCCCCGGTGGGCTCTTCTGCTCAGCCACACAGCCAGCGGTGCAGGCGTGGCAGAGGACGCATCGCCTGAGATCGATGAGCATGGCCCATCTCCTTACGGGTTTAGCCAAGGCCCTCTTAATATCCTCCTGAATGATTGCAAGTTCATCTCTTCCTTCGTACATAGGACCCTCCATGATCATTTATGGCATTTTGAACAATTTCCTTTTGAATTAAAGGCGCCTTTTCCGTTATGGCAAGCTCCGCATGACTTTCCCTGATTCATCTCAGCCATGGTCACAGGTTTGTCCTTCTCCTTTGTGATATAAAGACCGGAATGACACTTCTGACAGGTAAGGCCCAGATCCTTCACATGAAAATCGTGGCTGAAGACCACCCCTTTTGCCTTCTTAGACGCAAAGGTAATGTCTCCACCCCCAATCCTTCCAAGAGCAATGCCTGAAAATAGGAAGACTACAATTAAAGAAGAGACCGAAAAGACCTTTCTCATCCTTGCACCTCCTCACTATCGATAACAAAAAAAGGGGAAAACAGATCAACGGATTATCTGTTTGCCCCCCTTAGGACTAAACATTTCTTAAAGATTCTAATTATTGGATTTCCGGGGAAAAGTCAAGATTTATTTTATCTAAGCGATCAGATTTGGCCTTGGGATTTCAAATTCGCAGGGAACGTCGGTTTGGCAGAGGCCGCAAGAATAAGCTGGGTTTTGTAATCCATATTCCAAAAGCTTTGCTTGGAGAGACTCGGAACGGATATATTCATAACATTTGTCCTTGTCATGTCCTTCTTCCGTAATCGCCCCAGCCGGACATCTCGAAATGCACTTTCCACACTTTTCGTTTCGAAATTGGAGACAGTTCTCTCTGTAATGGCGATATTTTTTCTCACTGGGTGTCAGCTTGAGTAAGGTGACTACACTCCCGAATCGGACGGCTATTCCCTTGGGAGTGATGAGACCGTCATTCAGGCTGAAGGTCCCAAGACCGCAGGCATAGGCAATGTGCCGTTCAGACCAGGTGGAGGCCCAGCTCAACTTCTCATCCCTAAAATACCGGAACGTCGGGGAAAGCGTGGGCGCTACGGCCATATGCCCTAAATCCTCCAAAAAAGTTACGACATGCTTTCTGAGAGCGCTATTACAAGCTTCCCCATAATTTCTGGTGTATGCCCAAAGTTTGGATGGAAACTGCTTTTCTTGACGGTTGCTTTTACGGATATCTTCCGAAATGGGAAGGCTCCATGAAATGACGCTGATCTGTTCAATTTCTGCCAAGAAAAGACCCCTCCCTCTCTCTCTTAGGGCTGCTGAGATGATTTCTCTTGGAGTGAGATGGAAGGAGCCGATGATGGCTTTATATTCAGAAAAGAGAGGGTCTATCCCCGAGGCAAAACCTACCAAAGGCTCTTCCCAATAAATTCCATGATCCAGTTGGGTTCTTCGATTTGGCCCAGCCTCGTTGATGAAGTTTTTAACGAGCTGTTCCAGAACACTGTTTGGATTCTTGAGGAAGACGACCTTTTCCTCTTTTGTCATCGTTGTTTCCTACCGTGATTCAGAATTGAGGAATTCAGGAATTGAGGAATTAAAAATCCCTAAACCCCTAAATCCAATACTAATCCTTCTCCATCTGTCTCATATCAAAGCCGCCCTTTCCATGAATCCCCGCCCGTTTGCAACGGCATTCCTCAATCGCTAATTTTAAAGCATCGGTGGCCAGAGTGAAGCAAGGAACTTTTTCTTTGGGCAATTGGGCAAGGACCTCCCTGGAAGTCTCATCCGATATCTTCAGGGCCTCATCCAGCGTGGCCCCTTTGATCCGTTCTGTCAGGATAGAACTGGTGGCGATCGCAGCGCCGCAGCCAAAGGTCTTAAACTTTGCCTCGATAATCTTATTGCCATTGACTTTGATGAACATCTGCATGATGTCCCCGCAAGAGGCGTTCCCGACCGTACCGACACCATCCGGGTCAGAAATCTCTCCCACATTTTGGGGATTTTGAAAATGTTCCATTAAAAATTTTGGATATTTGGCCATATTTCACACCTACTCGATTGAATTGGGGTTTACCCCGTTAGAAATAATGGCCCGCTATAGCGGGGTTACATTCTGAATAATTCCGGCGGGGTTCAATGCCCCGTTGGAATTTCTAACGGGGTAAACTTCAAATCTTAACCTCACCCTTAACCTTAACCTTGTATTGTTAATCTTTTTTCTCTTGGTTCTCCAATCGCTTGACCCTATCTTCTAATTTAGAGTGAAGCTGGAGAAGCATCTTCATGATATCAGACAATGGGTCTGGAAGATTTCCGTGTTCGAAATCGAGCTCTTCCTTTTCGGGAGTCAGGGATTCCACAATACGGCCGGGGACACCCACGACGGTGGCACCCGCTGGAACGGGTTTAACCACCACAGAGCCTGAGCCAATTCTTGCCCCATCGCCAATGGTGATAGCTCCTAAGACAGTGGAATTGGAGCCTATAATGACGCGGTTTGCCAGGGTGGGATGGCGTTTTTTTCTTTCAAGCGTGGTACCGCCCAGCACAACGCCTTTATAAATCAGGCAGTCGTCGCCGATCTCGGTGGTCTCCCCAATCACCACACCCATTCCATGGTCGATGAAGAGTCGCCTGCCGATTTTTGCACCGGGATGGATCTCAATTCCTGTGAACCCACGGCTGAAATGGGAAACCAAACGGGCAGTTGTAAACCATCCCCTTTGATAGAGGGCATGGGCAATACGGTGGAGCCAGATGGCATGGAGGCCCGGATAACAGAGAAAAACTTCTAAAGCGTTTTTCGCTGCAGGATCTCTGTCTTTAATGGTTCGGATGTCTTCCTTAAGGCGCTCCCACATCGCTGAATTCTTTTTTCACTAAATACATAATTTTAACTTATAGATTGAAGGAAATACAATGGCGAAATCAACAAATTTTTCATGTTTTGGACTCCTTTAATAGAATCACAGAGAATAAAAATTTTGGGGCTGACCCTAAAATCCTCTTGACAACTAAACAAATGTATAGTATTAGTAAATTACAGTTCGGAGTGATGAGTTCGGTCGTTACGACCGGGGAGTTCGGAGCAAAGATTTAACAATGAAGGCCGTGAATTAAAAAGGGGAATGATGGAACTGACATCTCGGCAAAAGGAGATATTCAACTTTGTCAGGACATTTATCAAAGAAAGAGGCTATCCCCCTTCAGTAAGGGAGATAGGCGAGCACTTCAATATTTATCCCCGGGCAGCCTTCGACCACCTCAAGGCGTTGGAGAGAAAGGGTTATTTGAAACGGAGGGGTTCGATGTCCAGGGGCCTTGAGATCCTCGTCTTTCAAGGGTATGAATCGCATGGCTCATACCAGCGGGCTGGACCATCTGGAGAACACCTGAAGAAAGAGGGGAGGCCATTGAGTCGGGAGATTCCAGTCTTAGGCAGGGTGGCCGCAGGGAAACCCACCTTAGCTGTAGAACATGTGGAAGGGACGATTCCTCTTCCTACTGAATGGGTGAAAGGGAAAGAGGTCTTCCTTCTAAAAGTAAAGGGCGACAGTATGTCTCCCTATATCCTACCTGATGACTATGTGGTTGTTCGATCCCAACCTTCGGCAGAGAATGGCGATGTGGTGGTAACCCTGATGGGGGAGGAGGCGACGGTGAAGCGGTTTTTCAAAAAGGGGAGGAAAATCGAATTGAAACCAGACAACGAGCGCTGGGAGACGATTCAGGTTGAGGAGGGATCAGGAGAAGTTCAGATTCTCGGGAAAGTCATCGGGGTGTTCAGGAAGTGCTAAATGCAATGCGGATTGCGGAGTGCGGAATGCGGAATTTCTAATTTTATATTGCAGAGTGTAGATTTAAAATCTGAAATAGAATCCATCCAAAATCTGCAATCTCCACACCGAAGGAATGACGATGCATTTATCCATACAACATTCATTTAATGAAATTTTATTGCAACTGACACGGGTCGGTCTACCCGCTCAACCCGTCTCTCCCAGAAAAGTTCTCTTCCGGGGGGGAAGGACAGGAGAAATTTCATCCTATGTGGCGGGATGGCTGGCGGGTAAAGGGATAGCGGTCATCGTCGTGGACGGGGCCAATCGTTTCGACCCTTACATGGCCTCATCCTTCGCAAGAAGGGCGTTGATTTCTCCTGAGAGACTTCTTAAAGGAATTCGAATCGCAAGGGCCTTCACTTGCTATCAGATGGCCACACTGATGGGAGAGCAATTGACCTCATTGCTGAGGCGAGAGGGGGAAACTGAGCTACCGCAAAAACCATGGGTGATTTTTCTTGGGCCGATCACTACCTTTTTAGACGAGGATGTATCGGAAAGAGAAGCTCGTCCCCTCTTCGAAAGATCTCTAAAAAAGATAGAAGAGATGGCTTCGAGAGGAGTCCCTTTTCTTCTATTCCAGTCTTCTGGATTCTCTGAAAATTCCCCATTTCCCCCTTTTACTAAAGGGAGAATGGGGGGATTAAGGAATTCAAAGCGGGTCTATCTCACAAAAAGACTCTTTCAATTTTCTAACGAAGCTTGGAGGATCGATTTGGATGAGGAGGGGCCAAAACTGATTTTGGAAAAAGGAATAACAGAATTGCAGATCACAAATCGCAGATTGAAAAATCTGTAGCACCCCCATTGACTGGGGACGATAAATGGTCTGACACGCCCTGAACCATGTAAGGTTCAGGGCAGCCATGCACCCGGCGTGGTGCATGGCGGAGCACGAGTGATGGGAAGAACCGTTCTTCCTTTTAGCAGGGTTCTGGAACAGGAAGTCCAGGAATGGAGAAAATTTCGGAGAGGACTGAGAAAAGAAGATCAGCAATTTCTCGACCGGCTCTTTGAAGAGGCGAGGCTTCATGTACAAGCTGGAGTCTATGCTTCCAGACCCTGGCCCTTTGAGACGATTCTGATCTCTATTCTCCTCGAGCACGAGAAGGCATTGATTGAGTTGAGGTCGAAGCTGAGGACCTTGGAGGAAAAAGCAGAAGAGCAGTTGGTTACTCACGAACCATGAAAATTTATCAGTTTGTCATTCCTGCGAAAGCAGGGATCTATGTTTTTTTAACTGGATTCCCGTTTTCACGGGAATGACAGAGTGGGGGCTTAAACCGGATACGAATCATGGACACGCCTGGGTGCCCTGCCTTCGTCCCGCAAGGCGGGACTTCGCGCAGGCCCTGAACCGTACTGGTACAGGGCAGGCAGGCGAAACGCTGCACTCCGGCGTGCAGGCACGGACACATTTATACCCATGCAAATCCAAGGACGGCTCTTCGATCTTTATCCTCTGGAGTCCTCGATGATCCTATGGATCAAGGGCGAGGATGGAAGGCTTCGCCGATTCGAAGATCCTTTCCGGCCTCGATTCTATGCACAGGGGAAGAAAAGCGATCTTCTCGATCTCTTCCATTCTCTCCAGAGAGGCCAGCGGGCAGCAGGATACCAATGGACCAGAAAGAAGGATCTCTGGAGTGGTGATGAAGTAGAAGTGATGGAGATGGAGGTTGTCAATTCGGAGCATTATGCCCAGCTTCCCAGAATTCTCCCTCCATGGGAAGAGAAAATTACCTTCTACAATTGTGACATCCCTTTGCCCCAGACGTATCTTTATGAAAAAAAAATATTTCCAACAGGCCGATGCCTTGTTGAGGTTGAAGGAAATCGAGTCTTTGAAATTCATCCTGATCCATCCGAGTCTGTGTGGATAAACGATGAAGACATTTCCGACCTTCGGGTCATGGAACTTTATACCAATGGAAACTCTGTGCCTCTCGGTAGGCAGACCCTGAACCGTACTGGTTCAGGGCTACTCCTGGACTGTGAAGGGTATCGTGTGGAGATGGAGACGATCGACGTTGGGGAAGTCGAGAAGTTTCTCAAACATTTCGATCCGGATGTGATCCTGAGCGGTGATGGAGATGCCTCTCTTTTACCCCTTCTCTTTTCTGCAGAGAAAAGATGGAAGATCTCCATCCCCTGGGATCGGGAGCCTTATCCTGTGAAAAGACAGATTCATCCGAAAGGCTTTTCTTATTTCTCCTATGGCCGGACCTATTATCGGGCCCCTGCCCATCTCTTTCTTGGAAGGTGGCACATCGATCGTCAAAACTCCTTCATCTACGGAGAATCGGGAATGGAAGGAGTGATCGAGCTGGCGCGATTGGCTAAAATTCCAGTTCAACGAATGGCCCGTACCTCTCCGGGAACAGCGATCACCTCGATGCAACTCGATCAAGCTTTTCAAGAAGGTATCCTCATTCCCTGGAGGAAGGGGGAGCCGGAACGATTCAAGACGGCATGGGATCTGCTCGTTGCAGACAAGGGAGGTCTGGTCTTTCAACCTAAGTTGGGGATCTTTGAAGATGTGGCAGAGATTGACTTCGCCTCGATGTACCCCACCATGATGGCGATTCATAATATCTCTCCGGAGACTGTGCTCTGCGGATGTTGTGAAAACCATAGAGTCCCGGAGGTGGGTTATACGATCTGTGAGAAAAGGGAAGGGATTGTTCCCAAGACGCTCAGGCCCATCTTAACGAGAAGGGCATGGCTCAAGAAGAAAGCCAAAGAGTTGGAAAGTCGAAGGTGGAATGTGGAGGGTGGAGATAATTCCCCCTCTCCCCCCTTTAGCAAAGGGGGGTTGGGGGGATTTGGAATTGATTTCTTATGCGAAAAGAGAAGAGAAATCTACAATCGAAAGCAGACGGCGCTCAAGTGGATGCTCGTGACATGCTTTGGATATTTAGGTTATCGAAATGCTCGCTTTGGAAGAATCGAAGCCCATGAGGCAGTCACTGCCTTTGGAAGGGAAAGTCTTCTTCAAGCCAAGGAGATCTGTGAAGAGGAAGGATTTGAGCTTCTCCATGCCATTACCGATTCCCTCTGGATTCGTAAGAAAGGGTTCAGAGAGGAGGAGGTTCTTGATCTCTGTCAGAAGATCAGCGAGGCCACTGGGATCACGATGAGTCTGGAGGGAATTTATCGATGGATGGCTTTTCTCCCCTCCAAAGGGAACCCGGAGAGCCCGGTGGCCAACCGTTATTTCGGGCTTTTTCAAAACGGAAAGATCAAAGCACGGGGATTAGCGTTTCGACGAGGCGACACACCTCCTCTGATTCGAGAAGCTCAGGTCCGGATGATCGAGGTTTTGACAGGGACAAAAAATATAGAGGATTTTCAATCGAAGATTCCTGAGATTTTAGACCTTCTCCTCGAATATAGCCTGCAGTTGAGGGACGGCCAGACAAAACAAGAAGATCTGGCCATCGGGAAGAGGATCTCGCAGGAGCCCAATGCCTATAAGGTGGATAGCCTCACTGCCCTTGCCGCTCAAGAACTTGAGGATGTTGGAATTCCGATCCATCCTGGGGAGAAGGTTCGGTATGTGATCAAAGATGCCGAGTCCAAAGATAAGGCAGAGCGGGTAAGGCCTTTTCCGTTAGTAGGACCGGACGACACCTACGATGTCAAAAAATATGTGGGAATGCTCGTGAAAGCAACCGAAGAAATATTGATTCACCTGGGTTATAATGCAAAACGATTGAAAGAGGTAATCGATTTCTCCCATGCTGAGGAAGATTAAGGTGGGGGGCGGCTACTTTAATTTCAGAAACAAATTGACATATTTTCAGGTTATGGTAATTTCTGTAAAGTAAGATTGATCGATATCCCCGGGCAAGCCGAAATCATAGCGAGCAAGATAGGTTTGATCCTATGGCTCAGGTGAATTTGACTTTATTTGGACTACCAAAAACCAATGGGGAAGCTAATAAGATGGACCCGTTGGACAGGCCGATCCACGATTGGTATCGCTTTGTCCTCTCCTTTCCGCCACACCTGGTAAGGGAGTATCTGAAAAAACTTGGGTTAAATGACCAAAGCTTAGTACTGGACCCTTTTTGCGGGACAGGGACAACGATTGTAGAATGCAAAAAGAATGGCATACCTGCCATCGGGATTGAAGCATTACCGATGCCACATTTTGCCTCGATGGTCAAAACAGATTGGGAGATTGATCCTGAAAGGCTTCGACATCACGCGAAGCAAATCGCAGAGAGAGCTATTACCAATCTAAAACGGACTGAGATTCAAAACGAGCCAAGGGTTGCAAAATCATACTACCATAATGGGTTACGGGTACTTCCCCAAGAATCTCAGAGGTTATTGCTCAAAAATTCGATCAGTCCATTACCATTACACAAGACTCTGGTTCTTCTCGATGCGATAAAATCGGATAAAGAAACTAAATTCAGAAATCACGAGTTACTCGCTCTCGCTAAAGCTCTGGTTACAACGATAGGAAACCTAAGATTCGGTCCGGAGGTAGGCCTAGGCATCATAAAGCAAGATGCACCTGTAATGGAACTATGGCTTACCAATGTTGAGAAGATGGCGCGAGATTTGGCCACCGTTTCTATGCAAACTAAAACACAATCTGAAGTCTATCAGGGGGACTCACGAAATGTTACTCATATCCTACGATCAAAGGAGGTTGATGGGGTTTTTACTTCTCCTCCTTATCCTAATGAGAAGGATTACACGAGAACGACACGACTTGAAACCGTCCTGCTTGGTTTCATAAACAATCTTTCAGAACTTAGAAGCTTAAAGAAGAACTTACTCAGATCGAACACGAGAGGTGTTTACAAGGCAGACGAAGATGACAAATGGGTATCGGAGAATATGGAGATCCGCAGAATAGCCACCGAGATTGAAAGGCGCAGGGTTGAGCTGAATAAAACGTCAGGCTTCGAACGCCTTTATCATCGAGTCACCACGCTCTATTTCGGAGGCATTGCTCAACATTTGGCATCCCTTCGATCAATTCTAAGACCCGGTGCATACTTGGGCTACGTTGTAGGAGATCAGGCCTCTTATCTGCGTGTAATGATTAGAACAGGGCAGTTAATTGCACAGATTGCAGACTCTCTCGGCTACAAGGTTGAAAGGATAGATCTGTTTCGGACTCGAATAGCGACGGCGACTGGGGAGCAGCTTCGTGAGGAAGTGGTCGTTCTCCGTTGGCCAGGAAAGAAATGATCACCTAAGGGAAAGAAGCCAGCTATGAAGCCCATTAAACAAACCAAACTAAATCGTTACAGTCAGATTATTGAGAGGATCTTCCTTGAGAAATACAAGGGGGAAGTGACTGAACTTACCTTCACGCGCGAGGACATCGTTCGAATTGCTAAGAAAATTGGGGTAAAGTTACCCAAGAATCTTGGGGACCTAATCTACTCTTTCCGTTATAGGGCGGAGCTGCCAGAATCAATAAGGGCTAAGGCGCCCAGTGGATCTGAGTGGATTATTCGTCCAGCAGGCAGGTCCAAATATGTTTTTGTCGCTACGTCGTCAGCTACGATTCGACCGTCTGTTTCGCTCGTAGAGACTAAGATACCGGACGCAACTCCGGGGATTATAGCGATGTATGCACTGAACGACGAGCAAGCCCTGCTTGCCAAGTTGCGTTATAACAGGCTTATCGACATCTTTACGGGTGTCACCTGTTATTCTCTGCAAAGTCATCTTCGGACATTTGTAGATAACCTCGGGCAGACAGAGACTGATGAGATTTACGTCGGCGTTGACAAACGAGGCGTTCACTATGTTTTCCCTGTACAGGCTAAAGGAGTCAAAGACAGAATTAGTGTGGTTCAGATTGAGCAGGACATGGCGATGTGTAAATCGAAGTTTCCCAATCTCGTCTCCAGGCCGATTGCAGCCCAGTTTATGAGGGAGGATCTCATTGCGTTATTTGAACTGGAACAGACCGAATCTGGATTGGGAATATCCTCAGAGAGACATTACCTTTTGGTCGAACCTGATAATCTATCCTCAGAAGAACTCCAGAAGTACGCGGTAAGAAATCTGGACTAGAAATACTGCAAGCTTACCTTCCAGTTTCCTTGCTTTGTGCATTATACGGGGAACGTCCATACCTGTCTGCTCTCCTTCAATAAATAGAAGGCTGCCGGCATTACCGGGCACGGGTCTGGCGGTAATACCACTGGAGCTGGCTTTGGCTGCTGTCCTCGTCCACGCTTTCTTCAGCGAGTTTTCTCTTCCCAAGGGCCGGTGGCAAAACTTCTTTAAGCTTCCACTGCTCATCCAGGCGGCCGAAAGTCCAATACTCCTCGAAGGGGGTCACATATTGCTGTTCGCTCCTGCTCTGATCACCTTTGTGAATGATCCTCTGGGCGTGGGCGCTGATTCGTGCCGTAAATTCGTCCTTGGCCCGATCGGCGAAGTTCCGTACCAGGATCAACTCAGCCTTTCGAACACATAGATTACGGTATTCGACTTTTAATCCCTGCCCTTGCCACTGGCGAATTTTCGCCCGGAGGCTCTCCGCAATTTCCGGAAATAGATCTGCCACGGGCACGCGGCCGGGATCTCCTGATTCTCTGGCCAGGTAAACGCTCAGAAACACCTGACGCGCCCGTTCAAGCATCTGGTTGCGATTCCAGAGCTTGTCGGTCTGGACGAGGAAGTTCAGCATGTGCTCGATGCGCGTTGCTTTTTTCTCTGTCTCCTTTTCCAGCCAAGGTCCCGCCTCTCCCTTTTTCTCAGCCACTTCTCCGTAGATCCCCCGGAGCGTATCATCGGTCAGCATCTCGACGAAGTTCTCGTCCTTGAGCATGTCAGATTCTCCTGCTTGTTCGATCTCTCGCAGGAGCCAGCGGTCGCCAAGGCGATGGAAGGTCCAAAACTCCTGAAAACGGGCCGGTGCCTCATCTCCTCGAAGGAATTTCTCTGTTCGGTCGTCCACATAGTAGTCCCGTGCCGAGGCGGTGATCAGTGCGGTGAATTCCCGTTGATCCGGTTTCTCCGTGTACCGGATATTCACCAAATCGACATGCTCCACCTTGAGGTCCTCGATACGGTTGATTTCGTGATTCCTTACAAGCCCTTGAAGTTGAGCCGTGTGTTGACCAAACAGGTCCGGCATCATGAGAGGTTGCATAGGGGAATAATCGCGTGCCTGCCAGCACTCCTGGAGCTTCCGGAAGGTGGACTCCGTAAGCTTCCGCAAATCTTCCGGAGACATGGGGGAATCTTGTTGGCTGAGGAATGTCAGCAATTTCTCAGTTTTGCCTGCCTTGGGGGAGATTTTATTCCGGTCATAAACAAAGTCGAGGTTTTCCTTCTTTTCTTGAGATTTGGCCCTTGCCCAGATGAAAAGGATCAGCGCGAAAACCGAGATGGCCCCAACGGCAGCGATAAACCCAAATATTGAATCGTCGCCGGATGAACTGCCACGACTGGAACTGGAACTCGAACGACTGGAGCTTCCCCCCTTGTTGTGGGTCACAAAATCCGCTGCGAGGAAGGTGTTCGGCCACCCGACGCTGAGGTTATACACCTCTCGCTCCTGCCCTTCCAATGAAGTCCCAAGGACAATGGCAGAGTGGACTCCGCCATTCTTCCAGACGAGCAGCTTCTGTCCTGGCCGAAGCTTTCCTGCGGGCAAAAAGTCCCCTCCAGGAAGTGCCAAAGGATGGTCCGTTGTGGTGTGCAACAAGCCATGATCCGTGTCGACTGAAAGCACGAGAGAGCGGGTAGCGAAGATCTTATCGACACGAGTTTGGATCATCCGTCCTTCAGGGCCTACCGCGAGCACGGAGTCTCCCGGAGAGAGCTTCTCGATAAAGGTCTGGCCTTGCGGTGTATGGATGGGAGTTCCTGGTGGAAAACATCCTCCCCCCTTGTTGTGCACGACAATCTCTTCTGCCACATAGGTGTGGGGTTCACCGACCTGTAAGTCGAAGACTAATCCCTCGTCTTCAGTGAAAAGTACCTTTCGAACGGTCTTCGCAGTCAATCGCCCGTTTTTCCATTTCATGACGCGGTCTCCGGGGTGAAGATCTCTTGCCTGTTTGAACATGCCTTCCTTGAGGCTCACAGGATGTTCCGCTGTGGTCACCAGGTCCCCGCCATTGGTCTTTATCCTCACCATGGTTTCTTTACTCACGAAGACAGTCTTAACAGTGGACCGGACGGTAAAGCCATCCCCTGTGACCGCGAGGACTTCATCTCCTGAGGCCAGCGACTCGATGGCGACCGGGCCTTTGGGCGTTGCGATCCTGGTTCCGGCCGGGAAGCATCCGCCTTTATTATGGACCGCAATCTGCCCGGCGAAGAACGTATTAGGGTGATCCGTTTGGAGGTTAAAGACCTGGACCTGCTCTCGAATTTTCTCTAAAGAAATAATCCGCTGCTCGGTAAGCCACTGGCCGTCCCAGGCAAAAACGAGATCTCCTTCTTTGAGCGCTTCGACTGTCTTGAACGTGCCGCGGCCCACATAGAAGGGATGCTCCTTGGTTACCCGAAGCGTTGCCCGGTCTGTCTTGAGGAGTATGTACTCGTCTGCCTCATGACGAATGATCTCCCGGACCCTCGTGCGAACCATACGTCCTTCTGGCGTAAAGGCTAAAACTTCGTCCCCTTGACGAATGGCACGAATCGGGGATTCATGGCCGTCGGGCTTAAGGATCTGACAGTCGGGTAAAAAACACCCCTTGTTGTGAAGGACGAACTGTTCTGTAATGAACGTCCCACCCGGGAAGACGAGCAGGTTATAAGCCGGTCGTTTTGCTGGGATTCGTCTGATGGAGCAAACTTCAAATTCATCGAGCTTTGCGTTGTGTACCAAATAAACCGCATCCCCCACTTGGATCCGGCCTGCAAGACGGTACTCACCCCTTGCCACCATCATTGGGTGTTCGGGAGTAACCTCCAACCTTGCACCACCAGCGGAAACCTCCAGGTATTCCTCTGGCTGCACCTTGATGAGTGCTTGGATCTCGGCTCTCTGAAATTTTCCGTCTATGATGCTCCAAACAGCGTCTCCCTTCTTCAGCTTCTCGATGGCAACGGCTCCCTCCGGGGTCAGAACCTGTGTGCCTTCTGCGAGACATCCTCCTCCACCCCGTGCCCAAGAAGGCTCCGGAGCGAGAAAGAGGAGCAGCATGGCTGCCGGCCAGATCGCCCATCTCATATACACATTCCCCACCTTATAAGACCAGTCCATACTTTTGTAAACGTCCTTGTGATGCGAACGGCCTAATGAAGCGCGGCGATGACGCCACCCAGCACCGCAGCAGCGATGACGAGGCTCAATCCAATAATTGTGGCGGCTGCTACCCTGCCGAAGTACTCCGCGACCGCTGAATTTCCCCGCGCAATTTCCTTCTGCTCGTCAATGTTTGGGGTCAATCGGTCAATCAATCGCGGCACAATGAGAGAAGAAATGAGCACGAGGGCCATGCCGACGAGGCCACCGATGAATGAAAACACAACCGACCAGCCGATATTGCGAATTGTCTCCATCATAGATATCCCCTTCCATTACTGAGTTTGAATGTCTCCTCTTCTTTCGCACAATCGAACAAAAGGTGCCCGGAATTTAACACAGGAGAATTGGAGTTGAGGAGTCTTTCATTCCTCAAAACTTGACCTGTGGGGCCAAGCGCTCGCCCGCTGCCTCCGCCTGGAAGAAAGGTTCGGACCGGAAACCGAATAGGTTGGCGACGACGTTGCTTGGAAAGATCTCAGCGCGGTTCTTGTAGCGCATGGCTGCATCGTTGTAGTATTGCCGCGCAAAGCCAATTTTGTTCTCGGTGGTAGCCAACTCTTCCTGCAGGGCAAGGAAATTCTGGTTGGCCTTCAGGTCCGGGTAAGCTTCAGCCAGAGCAAAGAGGGAACGTAAAGACTGGGTAAGGATATTTTCGACCTTCGCCCGCTCCTCCACGCCACCGGTGAAGCTGATCGCCTGCTGGCGTGCTCTGACGACAGCCTCCAATGTCTGTCGTTCGTGAGCCGCATACCCCTTGACCGTCTCAACGAGGTTGGGGATCAGGTCATATCGCCGTTTGAGCTGGACATCAATGGAACTCCAAGCGCTTTTCACCTCATTGCGACCACGAACTAACCCGTTGTAGAGATTGATCACATAGAGACCCAAACCAACTACGATGACGATTAAAACGATGAATGTTAGCATTTCACCTCCTCTTTTAACGTGAGGAAGTATATAAAAAATAGTCTTTTGTGTCAATGAACTGAACTCGTTCCATGGCGATATAGAATTCAGGAGTACCTTTTTAAGTATATTGATTTAGACCGCATTGTTTTGCGAGATTTTTAGGCAATCAAATTATAAAGGGAGGAATGCATGTTTGAAGTTTATGAAACGGACGCTCAGATGATTAAGAAAATCTGCAGAGATCAGGAGTAAATCCTTTCGATCCGTATACCATTCAATATCTATCCCCATGCTGGACGTGGTCGCAACGCTACAACCTCACCAAATTGGCACCATAAGTGAGGCCAGCTCCGAAACCAACAAGAATCACAAGATCCCCCGTCTGAAGTTTCCCTTCTCGAACGGCCTCATCGAGAGCGAGAGGAATGGATGCGGTGGAGTTGTTCCCATACTTATGAATCGTCACGATCATCTTATTCTTGACTGCTCCATCGGGAAGTTCGAGTCTGGATTCGAGTTCCTCTGCAGCGCTTTTGATGATCCTTGCATTGGCCTGATGGGGAATGATCCTGCCAACCTGATTGAGCAATGCCCGGAGCTCTTTTTTGCTCGCCCTTCCATCAGGGTCAAGGACCCGCAGGCAGCTTTCGGCCATGGCCCCTTTGGCAAAAGCATAGACTTTTTTACCCTCCATCCACATGAATCGATAGCCATTATCTTCACTATCGCGGAGCACAAGGGTATGACGCAATTTGTATTCACCGCCGAGATAGGATCGGATGATGCCTTCCTTAGCCCTCCGCCGTAATACCACGGCTCCTGCTCCGTCTCCGAAGAGGACGCACGTGTTTCTATCCTTATAATTGGTGATGGCCGAAAGCTTGTCCGATCCGACCACAGCGACCGTTTTATATTGGCCTGATTTTACAAATTGCTCTGCGACGGCCAGAGAATAATT
>Ga0256868_10000635_pt1 | contig 20109 bp, 20 predicted proteins | sample RVTome_13_FD_187341 | JGI IMG/M metagenome (GOLD analysis project Ga0256868, IMG submission 187341) | Soil microbial communities from uranium-contaminated site in the Upper Colorado River Basin, Wyoming, United States - RVT92D227 HiSeq ...
TAAGGCGCCGTCGGCGATTCGGTGGAAGGTTTCGATTCCTTTGGGGTCTCGGACCGCGAACGTCAAGAAACCTCCCCAGGATGCGACCTTGGCCGCAGCCTTGGCGAAGTGAGCTACGGCGACGACAGGAGCGGCTCCGGTTGCGGCGGCGAGGAGCAGCGACCTGAGGTTCCCGCGATGACCGAATAGGTAGCCAATCCCGGAGATGGCGGCCCAGACCAAGAGAGGGAAGAGCAAGAGGAACCAGAGCGCCTCAAACCAGCCGAAGGACACTGACGGGAGAAGCCTCCCAAGCGCCGTGGGGACGGCGTGGAAGACGGCTTCCAGCCAACTGACCTCGCCGATCGTCTCGTGAGAGACAAAACCGAGCGCCACCATCACGAAGGCGGCCTCGTGCGGGCGGAGGAGATGTTTCTGGCGGACGGACGCGGCATCCGAGACAAAGCCGAGGCCCAAGTTGCCGTAAGGGCAGACCTTGGCGCACTGCAAGCACAACACACAGCCGTCAGAGGGTTTTCGGTTGAACGGACGCAACAGGGAGGGGCAGCTCCGCTTGTCAAAGCGGTAACGGTTCTCGGACCGGACGCAGTCCCTGGTCAGGCACTGTTCGCAGACGGCAGCTTCTTTCATCTCAAGCTGTATCGGTGTGTACCGGCCGTACACCGACAGGAGCGCGCCGGCGGGGCAGAACGATCGACAGAACGAGCGCGGATCGCGGAAAACGAGCCCGGTCAAGAGCGCTCCACCGATGAGAACAAGTAAGAAGACGGCGGTATAGTGCGGCACACGGTGGATCGACAGGCCCGCGACTAGGAGCTGGAGCACGAGATAAAGCACGACGATAAACCAACCGGCGCGAAGGAATTTGCTCAACCGTAGGCGGGGCCAGCCGAGCCTTTGAGCGAGGCCGTCGCCGGCGCGGTTGACAAGCTCCATGGGGCAGACGGTGCACCATGCTCTTCCAAAGGCAAGAGCCACCGCTATCATTCCAGGCCACCAGAGTCCCCAGATAGCCAACGTCGTGAGGTTTGTCTTACGGAGGGCGAGCAATTCATCGGTTTTCAGGCCCGGCCCGATCCCAAAACCGTTTAGCATAAGGTAAACTACAGCAAGAAGAACGAGAATTTGAAGCATCACCGGAAAAGCGGGCGACATGAGCACGGGGCGCACGGCCTTCCAAGCCAAGACGTCGAATCTAACTTGGGATTTGGCTCTTATGATCCGCTCTCCTGTTCGTCTTTTTCGAGGAATACTTCGCGGTGAAGTTCCTCGACTTGTTTTCGCAGTAGGGCCAGCACCTCTAGGCCGCTCTGCGTCAACGAATACTCCTTGCGGGCGCGGAGACCGCCTCGGGGATCTTTTGGGTACGTGAGCCAGCCTCGCTCTTCCATCCGGGCGAGCAGAGGATAGATCGTGCCCGGGCTGACTTCATAGCCATGGCGGCGCAATTCTCGAAGTATCCACTGGCCGACCAAAGGACGTTTGGACGCGTGGTAAAGGATATGGGCTTTCCAAAACCCGAGAAGAATTTCGCGCTGCAATGCTTTGATGTCTTCTGTCTCCATAATTTCCTCTATTGTAGCCTATAACGGTTATCATACTCGGTTATCGTAATATAGACAAGCCCGAATTTTGCCAAGCTCCGGATCTTCGCATTCGTTCGCTTGAAAGCTCCGTTGTACGCGAGCGCTCGGGCCATCATTTCGACCTGCCCCTCGGCAAGTGCCCAAGGATGTCAGCGATCGATTCGCGGCCGCATGCCTGTCGATTGGCATTGAGCCAGGGTGAAAGTCCGGCCTTATGTTTCACGACCCTCGCCATTTTGCCGCCCGGGAGCTCGTCAAGCAGACGGAAATTATCACGGCGGGGCAGATCCTGGCCCATTCGGACCCGAAAACGACGAAGCGGTACGTCCACGAAACGGCGGTGGATAAGTACGAAGCGGTCCAAAGGTTTCTGAAAAGTATTTCGAGGACGTCAAAAAGACGTCAATGCCTGAAAACAACCCGTCGAAAAAGATAAAGCAAGCGAATTGCTTTCTTAGTATAATGTGGGGGATAAATCCTCACGGGAGGGCATGGGGCCTGGTGGCCCCTCTGGACTTCAAATCCGAAAATAGGGAATAGGGTAATTTCTTTAAAATCAGAAAATTGCCTTATTTATCAATAAGTTATGGATTTGTTTTGGTTCCTCTGAGTTCCGCAAGGTTCCTATAAGTTCCCCTTGAATATTCACAAATTATTTACACCGGATGGCTGGGTACGCGTATCTCCGCATTCCTGCCAAGGGCTAGAAGGAGATAATCTGCAAAGTCTATAAAGCGGACAAGTTCGTTTGTCCGCACTGCAGGGGCGAGGAGGATCGTCTTCATCAATTTTTCATCATTTCTTCATATTTCCTTAACGCGGACGCGATACAGTGGAGTGTGAACAAAAAGCAAATTTCCGACCTGGCCGATCGCCCCCATGCCCGGATCCTCAATGTCGAGGAAGCGAGAAATCTGGTAGCTGATGGCTGGGCAGCGGCCGACCTCCATGTCCACACACTTCATTCCTACGACGTCATCCCGACCCGGCAGGTCGATCCTCTGACGCTTTATCAGAAAGCGCGGCGGCTCGGCATGACCTATATCGCGTTTACCGATCACGACTCCATGGACGCTTATGACCAAATGGGATGGACTCGAGAGGGCCTCGTCCCGGCCGTCGAGGTCAAGATCTTGGACCCCAAAAAAGTCGGGCACACCGTCCATATCAATGTTTTTGCTCTCGACCGCGGCCAATTTTGCGAAATCCTGAAAATCGCCCGGCTGGCCCAGGACCTCGAGCGGCTGGTCGCCTATTTGAAGGACGAGCATCTCCGTTTTACGTTCAATCATCCGTTCTGGCACGAACCGGGAGAGAAGCTCAATCTGCGGGCCATCTGCGATATCGTCGAACTATTCCCAGTCCTGGAATACAACATGGGTCGGATAGCCCGGATTAATAAACAGGCTCTTAGGCTGGCCCAGGCGAGGGGGCGGCGCATTGTGGCAACAACTGATACCCACGTCGGCGAGATAGGCCGAGCTTTTACCATCGCCCGGGGCGGCACCTTCGTGGAATTTTTTGATCAAATTCAAATAGGACAATCCTTCATTGTTCCGGCCGACCTGAACATTTCTCGCTTAAAAAAAGAAACTACGATCCGCATCCGCCAGCTTTTCGATAAAGCCGGCTGGCTATATCCCAAAGACTCGCTCGCCATTGACACCGGGAGCGCAATCCTGGACGGAATAATCGCCCGGCTGGCAAACGCGCGACCTGATACGCCAGGCTTCGCCAAAAAGATCCTCGAAATAATTCTGGAGGCCGCGTCCCGCTCAGGAATCCCCGGCTCTCTATATTTCCGATCCCAGCGAAATCTTGCAGATCAGATTAGCGGACTCCTGGAGAGTAAGGAGATCGCCGCTTGATCCCGTCTTTTTCTGGTGCAATATGATAAATTTGCTAAAATACCGCTTGTAGCCCGACAAATCGGAGGATCGTATGATCATAGCAATATTCGGCGACATACACGGGAATATCGAAGCACTTCGAGCAGCCTATAAAGCTGTGGAACAAAGGACCGACAAGATATTTCATCTCGGCGACTTGGGGGGTTATGCTCCTTTTGTGAATGAAGTGGCAGATTTTCTGATGGAGCATAGCATAGATGGAGTCCAGGGCAACTATGATGACGCTGTAGCCAACGATAGGGAACACTGCGGCTGTAAATATGAAGATCCCGTCCAAGCGCAGATGACATCGCTCTCATTTGAATGGACGAAGAAACACACTACGCAGAAGACAAAGGAGTACTTAAAGGGCCTCCCGATAGAGCTTCATTTCTTTACTCAAGGCAAGAAGATCTCGCTATTTCATGCGGCGCCGCATAAAAACAACCTTTACTGGTATGAAGACCGCCCGCAGAAATTTTTCATGGAGATAGCCGAGAAGACCGATGCAGACATCCTCATTTACGGCCATACCCATAAGCCGTATCGAAAGGACTTCGGAGGGAGGGTTTTTATTAATGCCGGGAGCGTCGGGAAACCGAAGGACGGAGATCCGAGGGCCTGCGTGGCCCTGCTCGAGGTTACCCCCGATGCGGTGAAGACGGAGTTTCTAAGAATTGAGTATGATATCGAAAAAACCGTTGCGGCCATCGTGGAACAGGAGTTACCTCTATATTTTGCTGAGAAATTACGGCAAGGGAGATAGCACTGAATAATAAATCGGCTAGCAACTATCGAGATATTTCTGCATCCCTTTTAGGTCTTTCTTGATGATGACGCTTATTTTTTATTTCACGACCGAACAAAGATATAATAAAATCTGTTTTTACGTCGGGAGTGATTCATAGGGGAAAGGTATCATGGCGGACGTTAAACCGGATAAGACCGATGAGGTACTCAAAGCGGCGCAAAAGATATTGACAGCTGAAGGAAAAGACCTTCGGACTTTGCTTTACCGGGATATTTTTCTCAATGCGCTGAAGTGCCAACGGGATGAACTTGATATTTTGGACCTGAAGATCATCAACCGCGCCCTGGCCGAGTTCCGGCATGCCGCATGCGTATTCAAACCGTACAGACGGTTCCGCAAGGTTTCTATCTTCGGTTCGGCTCGCGAACCCAAGGGCAGTCCCTACTACGAGCTCGCGGTGAGATTCGCTCATCATCTGGTCGAGAAGGGCTTTATGGTCATCACCGGAGCGGCGTCAGGAATAATGCAAGCCGGGATCGAAGGAGCCGGACTTCGGAACAGCTTCGGAGTGAATATCCTCCTGCCCTTTGAGAAAGGGCTGGCTAAAATCATCCGAGACGATCCGAAAGTCGTCAGGTTTAAATACTTTTTCACACGCAAAATATTTTTCGTGATGGAAGCCGATGCGGTCACCCTATTCCCCGGCGGCTTTGGCACGCACGATGAAGGATTTGAGGTGCTAACGTTGCTTCAAACCGGGAAAGCGCCGCCCATGCCCGTTATCCTTATGGAACTTCCTGGAGAAAATTACTGGGAAACTTGGGATCGATTTATAAGGCGGCAGTTGCTGGCCCGGGGCTTCATATCTGCGGAGGACTTGAGTTTCTATAAAATTGCGCGGTCTCCTGAAGAAGCCGTAAACTATATCACCTTTTATTATTCAACGTATCACTCCCCGCGCCAGGTCAGAGATAAGCTCGTGATCAGGCTGGAAAAAGAACTCAAAGATGCTCATGTCAGAAGATTAAACGATATGTTCCAAGACCTCATTGCATCGGGGAAGATTTTCAAAACGCAGGCGCTTCCCGAAGAAAAAGACGAACCGAATCTCAGATCGAAACCCAGGATTGCGTTCGCCTATAACAAGAAAAGCGCAGGGCGTCTTAATGAGATGATCTTGACGATCAATAAGCTGGGCGCTTAGTTCGATAGAGGGAATGACCAAAAGCTATAAGCGGGTGGTTACTAAATCTGAAATATCCTTTTTTCGATGGCTAAAATCGGACTCGTAGCTATTTAGATCGCTTTTCCAATATAATAGATGCGGGAGGGCATGGGGCCTGGTGGCTCCTCTGGACTTCAAATCCAGCACGGCTTCTGACGAAGGGGCTGGGTGGGTTCGATTCCCACATCCTCCCGCCACCGTTTTCCCCTGGTAGATTGCTTAAATAGACTTTTTGTGCTTTTTATTCCATTACCTAATTTTCAGCGTATTTCTACAATTATTGTGACATATCTGTGACATGGGGATTGGTCTATTATTTGAAGGATCAGCGGAGTCTCAGTTGGAAATTTCGAATTTTCACTTCACAGGTGGTACAATGAGCGGGGACGGGTCATCCTGACTTTATGAATAAGGGGAAAAATGATGCCAGGATCTCAATTGAGGGCACCGGCTTTTGCTGCCATCTTAATGATAATATTGGCATTCTCTCCACTTTGGCCACGACAAATAGAATCTAGCCCCGTTGTTTTAAAGCCCATCAAAACCGTATACCCAAAATATCCGGATCATTTAAAAAAAGAGGGAATCGCTGGCGTGGTCGTTATCCAGGTTTGGATTGATGAAGAGGGAAATGTAAAAATTCCAGGCTTTCCTCTTCATATTATGCGGAGTCTACATCCGGAGTTGGATAAGTTGGCAACGGAGGCCGTAAAACAGTGGAAATATGCTCCGCCTCTCATCCAAGGGAAACCAAGAGGCGCTTGGACATATATTTCTGTAATATTTAATCCGGATGAATTGCCCGAGATCGAAGACTCCGCCCCTCGTGAACCGCTGAGCCACGAATTGCTGGCCATGCTTGATCGAAGCTGGGAGTACTGCCTCAAAATGGATGATATTGCGCATTTCTATTTATGTCGCGAAAGGATATATGAAAAAATAAAGAATATCGTCAATGTGGGAAGTTCTATGATGGGGTCGTTTGCGGATGAATCAAACTCAGACGCAGTTTTTCGAGTCCGTTCTTTTGTGCCCGATCTAGCTATGCCAAAAACAAATCGATATGTTAATGACTATCAAATCACGAGTCAAAATAGCCGCGTCACCGAACAGCGGACTCCGGTGAAACCGCTTTCGAATGAACGCAATTCTATGTTTGGGAAAAAACCTCTCTCGTTCCCGATCCCGATGAGCGTCCCGGCTTGGCTGCTTGCCCCAGGATTCAGAGATGAATATGATTATTCATTCGGAGAGGATAACAAAATCCTGGGAAAGAATTGCCGAGTCATCGAGATCAAGGCCCGCAAGAAACATAGCGTCCAGATCCGGAACGCGACCGTTTGGATCGAAAAAAACAGCGCCCGAGTAGTACAGGTCGAGATCGAGTGCGGTAAAACGGCCATCGACGAAAGGATCTTGACGGAATGCCGCCAATTCTATCTCGTCCCCCATATGACCGCTACTTACGAGTACGACGACGATAAAAAAGGCATCCTATTCCCTAGCCGGTCAAAAATCGTCCTGGATTATTCTCAACTGGGCCGGGCGAACACACGGGATACGAAGATGAAACTGGACATCCGTTATGACAATTACCGCTTCTTTACGGTGGAAACAGAACCCAGAATAATTAGATCTCCCCGTCAGGACCTAAGATGCTTCTCTGGCTCACCTGCGGGTTACCGATGCCGTTTGAGGATTACGACGGGTCGGGAATTTATATTGGCAAATGTGCAATCTGCGGGTCTGTGTATGAAGCTTAGCGAATAGCTCAAGGCCAGAACAGATATGAAATAAGGTCGATTTGTATGCATAGAAAAGAAGTTGGGGAAAAGAAGTTGGTGGAAAGAAGTTGGGGACGGGCCAAGCTATCTTTCAGATTATTATGCAATTAGAATCGAAATTTGCCTCACTTTTGCCCTTACAACAACATTTTTGTCTGGGAAAAAATAACACATAAAGATTGACAATTTTTCAAAGCCGCGAAATTCTTCATTTTGTTGGCTGTTTGATGAATTCAATTCCTCCATCCTCCCGAAAGTCGTAGGCTCTCTATTCTTCCTGAGAATTTTAGGAGCTACATACGTCTTTCCGATTGTGGCCGGATTGCAGCTCTTGACATCTTCGATCGATTCAGTTATCGTAAAACAAAGTATTGATCGATCGAGGATTGACATGGAACTTGTAAAATTATCTCCCAAATACCAAATCGTCATTCCCAAGAAGGTCCGGACGGCCCTCCGGCTCAAGCCTGGACAGAAGATTCAGGTCATTCCTTTTGGAGACCGAATCGAGCTCGTCCCGGAACGGAAGATCAGCGAAATGCGCGGCTTCCTGCGGGGAATCGACACGCTTTTCGAAAGGGAGGGGGAAAGGCTGTGAATCTCGTCGATTCCTCAGGTTGGCTTGAATATCTCTCCGACGGCCCCAACGCCGGGTTCTTCGAGAAACCTCTGTCTGCCCCCGACAGACTCATCGTTCCAACGCTCTGCTTATTTGAAGTCTTCAAGGTGGTCCTTCGTGAGAGAGGCGAAAACGACGCCATCCAGGCCGCAGCGCTAATGCAGCAGGGCCGCATCAGTGATCTTTCGGCGCTGATCGCGCTGACGGCGGCGCGCCTGAGCCTCGACCGCAAAATCCCCATGGCCGACAGCATCATCGCTGCTACAGCCTCTTTCTTCGGAGCAACGGTCTGGACTCAAGACGATGATTTTAAAGATCTGATGGGCGTGAAATACATCCCAAAAAAGAAGAAATCGAGAAGACTTGCTCTCTGAAAGGACGGCAAGATTTACTTTCTCCAACAAACTCCCGGCCCATGAAGAAGACGGCCTAGGGCCTGGATGTGGCGGTTTCTCGTCTGAGGGATTTTATCAAAGCTTCGACCGAGAGGTCTTCATCGAGCAAAGGCCAATGAATCCCATACCCCGACGGAGAAATCTCGAATAATTCCCGTTCTTTTTTGCCGGCCTTCCTCAACTTTGGGGAAATGTCCTCCAGCTTGAACCGATATTCTTTTTCATCTACGACAAGAATCAGCCGGTCTTTTTGAAAATGGATCTCTTGAATATTAACCAGCTTATTCATCCTCGTCCTCGTTTTAGAAATTCGGCCCATTTTTCTTCGATGAATTCGAAATATTCAAAAATGATTTTCTTGACCTTGCGCCTATCCTTATCGTTCATATTGAAACAAAATGCTTCCCGAATGTCAAAATTCTTTCGGTCCAGCCAATATTTGCATTCTTTATCGCCTTTCCGGCAATGAACGTGAATCGGTTCATTCATCTCATTGCTGTAAAAGAAAAACTTCCATCCCATGACAAAGAGAATAGTGGGCACCGAGGCTCCTTTGCCCAAAGATTGCCAATAAGTTGCCGGCGATAAACGACATGAGAATAACGCGGCAGCCAAGCTTATATTCTCATGGGAGAAGGTGAAAGAAGAAAATTTGGCTAAATTGACTTTCCCCCAGGTTTGTGCCATGATTCTCAGCGAAGGAAGTCGTTTGTGGGGTGATTTCTCTATCAGGAGGGTAATATGAATTTTCGGAAAGTGACAGCGCTCGGTTTTATCGTTTTATTTTTAAGCGGATGCGGCATCAACCTGGTTCCATCCAAAGATGATTGGTACGCGAAGCATTATTACATCATGCAGGATTTTGAATGGAAGCTTTATAAGGAGCTTTCGCCGACGGCCAGGCTCGAATTCCAGAAGATGTTCTGGGAAGTCCGGACGCCCGAGGCCAAGGCGGAATTCGACAAGAGGGTTGAATATTGCATGAAGGCCTATAAAAAAGAGAATTCCCGCCAGCCATTTAATGTGGACAAGGCCCATGTCTTCCTTCTGAACGGCGCCCCGGTGCAGATTGAATATGCCCAAAATACGAATTGGACTATGCAGGGTGCCGTAGAAGCCAGCGACAGGTCGGGCGAGGACGTCGCGGCCAACACGGCCGAAGTCTGGACTTATCGGTACGGACAATGGCTTGTTAAATATGTTTTTACCTTCAGGCCTCCCAACGAGTGGAAACTCGTCAGCCAGTCGGCCGTCGGAGATAGCCGGTATTTAGGTCAGTTCGAGCTTGAGAACAAGAACGATCTTTATGGGATCAAGGATCTCGACGAGTATAAACAGAAGCTCGAAGCCCTGAAGGCCATAAAATAGCTAAAAAAGCAAGGAGATTTTTGATCGACGTCTCCACGGTCATCTTGGCCAGGCCGCCTTCGTAGAACTTTTTTTGCGGGTTCCGTGACCAGGCCGAGGTGGCGCCGTCCGTGTTGCGCGCATACCTCTCCTAGGTCAGGGGCGTTGCGGCGTCCTCGAATTCGATAGAGGATATTCAGGATTTTCTTCTCCGGGCTTGGGCGGATCGCCCGATTCTTCTTGCTCTTTTTTCTCGTCCTTTTTGACTTCGACCAGGATCTTCTTGGACGGCTCGAGGAAGCTCTGGATCTCGAGAAACGCGTTTCCGAGGCTGCTCCGGCTGGGCTTCTTTTTCCGGTAATAGATCCATCCTTTTCGTTCCATCCAGAGAAAGAGCTTGTCCAGAAGGAATAAAAGGAGCCCTCCGGCAGCGATCCACAACAAAATTTTCATTGGTAATCAATATAGAATGAATGGAGGAATTCTTCAACTCCGAACGTATGCAATTCTTTTTTGGGTGTCAGGCTAATATCAACGCATTAATTAAAATGACATCCCAGTCCGGGCGGCGCCTAGGCCGCCCGCAGCCCCCGGACCCCGGGGAACCAGTCCCGTCGGTTCCCCCCCTCGGAAAAGCCGACGGGGCCCCCCTCCGCTACGGGGACTTGAGGGCGACCTAAGCGCCGCCCATACATTGTCACTTTATTTATTGGGTTTGTATTAGTTTGGGGTGGGGTCTTGCCGCGGCAATTCCCCTCCGTGTTGATTTTCCGGCACCCCGGAAAAAGAATGACTTACCCCCGAATTTTCGGAGTTGACAGCAGGGGTGCGCCTCAACAATAATGATATTTCATTGAGGAGGAGTCATCCTATGGTAAATCTCATCCGCAAAAACGCGACAACGCGTTTAGTCCTTTTTTCAGCATTAATCGTTTTGTTCGCTCTGTTTTCGGTTTCCGCCCAGAAACCGGAGACGAACGCCTCTTCGCGTCCCTATGTCTGGACGGCCGAGCCGGACGGCTGCACGAGCATCGAAGTCGGCCGGCTCGCTTCGGAGGACGGCTCGGTCATGACCGCTCACACCTGCGACGGCCCTTACCGGACCTGGCTCAACATCGTTCCCCACGCCAAATATCCCGCCGGCTCGAAGAACAAGATCTATTCGGGCAAGATGCACACCGAAACGTCCACGGACCTAAGGGGGATGATCCAGACGGGCGAAATCCCGCAAGTTGAAGAAACGTTCGCCTTCATGAACACATGTTATCCCTGCATGAACGAGGCCGGCCTGGCCATTGGCGAAACGACGATCAACGGTCGCCCGGAGCTCTACAACCAGGAAGGGATGTTCATGATCGAGGAGATCGAGCGAATCATCCTCGAGCGGTCGAAGACGGCGCGCGAGGCGATCAAACTTGCCGGCGAGCTGGTCAAGCAATACGGCTACGGCGACGGCGGCGAATGCATCACCATCGCCGACGCCAAGGAAGTCTGGCATTTTGAAGTGATGGGCGCCGGGCCGCTCGAGAAAGGCGGAGTCTGGGCCGCGGTCCGCATCCCGGACGACCACGTCGGCCTCTCGGCCAACATCCCCCGCATCAGCGAGATCAACCTCAAGGACCCCGACCACTACATGGCCTCGGACAACGTCTTTAAGGTCGCCCAGGACATGGGCTGGTGGGATCCTAAGAGCGGCGAGCCGTTCAAATTCTGGAAAGCCTACAGCGGCCGCAAACCGTATTCGATCCGCGAGTTCTACGTCCTGAGCACGCTCGCGCCTTCGCTCAAGCTGAACATGGACATGCCCGAGCTTCCGTTCTCCGTGAAACCGGAAAAGAAGGTCTCGATCCGCGACATGTTCAAGATGTACCGGGAGACCTATGCCGGCACGGAATACGATGCGACGAAGAACCTCATGGTCCCGAGGCGCCAGAGGGGCCGGCCGGGCCAACAACCGGCGGGAGGCGCGACACCCGAGCCACCCGAAATGGTCAAGAGCCCGTTGGCTAATCCCTGGATGTCCGGCGACTTCACGCAGCTCGTCAACGCGCTCAAGCCCGGCACGATCCAGGGGCAGCGGACGATCGCCATCAGCGGCTGCTCCTACGCTACGGTCATTCAATGCCGCGGCTGGCTGCCTCCGGCCATCGGCACGGTCTGCTGGTTTGCCTTCGACAACCCGGGCCTCAGCGCCCGATTCCCGATCTTTGCCGGCGTGACCGCTCTTCCGCCGAGCTTCGAAGTCTGTGGCCAGCACCGCTACCGGGCAGACTCGGCCTGCTGGGCGTTCCGCAGCGCCAACCGCCTGGCCACGGTGAAATGGGGCCAGACGCAAAAGATCATGGAAGACACGGTCCGCGAGTTCGAGGAGAAAGGTCTCCTGGAGCTGCCCCAGGTCGAGAAAAAGTATTTGGAGATCCTCAACAGCAAGACGCCCGATAAGGAGCCTTTCAAGACGAACGAATATTTGACCAAGTACACGAACGACTTCGCCCGGGCGGCCATGAACAAATACCAGGAGCTGACCGAAAAGTTCTGGTTCCTGCTGAGAGGCGGATTGTAAGAAAGAAGTTATATATCGGCTCGTGAAATCCCCCACCTCCCCTTTAGAAAAGGGGGAGAAGGGGGGATTTCAAAGACCGTCGCCTCGTGAAATTCCTCGAAGAGTGTTTTCTCAAGGACTCAAGCTATGTCGCCCAGGCGGAGGCCCTGGCGGCCATCGGGAAATGCGGCGACAAATCCGCCGCCATGCCGTCTCCGCGCGGCATGCTTAAAAGGAACGCTGAAGCAGCCCTCAAAATGATCGAAGGCTCGGCGGAAAAAAAATAATGATAAATTTGAATAAAACCTGATTGACTTGGGCCGGAGCATGTGTGGTAAATTAACCATCTTACTTAATTAACGCACTCATAAAGGAGAGTATGGATGGCGAAGTTTGAGGGGATTCACTGGGCTTCCAAGCAGATGCGGTATACTCTTCCGAACAAGGAATATGAGCTTCTGGACGCCGGGGCGCAGGTCTATGCCGTGTCCAGGTCCGTTCATTACGCGCTCTTCCTGGCCTTCGAGGGGATCCGCTTTTATTGCCGGAAGAATTCCGAGGGCCGGCTCGAGGTCACGTTCTTAAACTGGCACAAGAACCTCGAGCGCTTCCAGCGCGGCATGGCCTTCAATATCGGCGCCGAGCAGCAGCATCTCGTGCCCTCGGTCGAGGAGATGGAGCAGCTCTTCGTCCATCGCTATTTCAAGGAGCCGTCCATGCGCGGGTTTTTCGAAGAGATGGCGTCGCTCGGAGCGCAGGGTTATCTCCGGCCGTTCACGGTGGACGAAGAGGAATCCATCGGCGTCACGTTTCCCAATCAACCGGCCATCCGGGCCGTAGCCAGCCGCTACGACCGTTATCTCGGCGAGCCATTCTGCGGGGTCGTTGTGCCGAATCTTGTCCGGGCCGTGGGAGTCAATAAAACCGGCTGCCTCAAGCTCGGCGTCAATTATTTAATAAGCATCAAGGCCGTCGAAGCAGCTAGAAAGGTCATCCCGGACGCCGCATCGGCGCTGTTCCTGGATGATAATCCTCAGGGAAAAATCGAGGAGCGCTTTATCACCGAGTGGGATTCCTCGTGCTGCCTGTTTGCCTTCCGCGACGGGACGGTCGTTAAGATTCCGGAAAGCAACCTCATTCTTCCCTCGGTCACGATCCGGGGCATCGTGGTCATATTAAAAAATATGGGTGTCAAAGTTGAGGAACGGCACCTGACCTATGGAGAGCTGATGGCGAAGGCCAGGGCAAATGAGCTTATAGTGGCGTGCAGCGTCGGCACGGCGGGTATTCTCAACCGGTGCTTTAAGCTCGTTCTTGTCGACGGAAAGGGCGGGATCGCCAGCACGCATGTCCCCGACGATAAACATCCGCTCTTCGGCAAGCTCGCCGAGGCGAGAGAATATTACTGGAATATTTACAAGGGGAAAGCCAAGCCGCTATCGGGAATGACGGTTTATAAATACACCGTCTAATATCAACGCATTAATTAAAATGACATCCCCGTTCGGGCGGCCTAGGCGCCGCTCATACATGTCACTTTATTTATTGCGTTTGTATTAGCGTGCCGTCTCAGAATTACCTTTCATAAAATCTTACCAGAAATCAGGTGTTGAAAAAAACAAGCGATTTTCGAACCGTTTTTTCTTCTTTGTCGAAACCCAAATTTTTATTTGATATCATGCCGAGAGGGATACGAATCGAAAGGGCGCGGTCATTTTCTCGCCAGAAAGTCTGAGGCCGCCAGAAAAGAAACACTTAGTCAAGCGGAGGTTTCGTCCGTGAGAGCGCGCGCAGGAATTGTCTGGCGGCTCGGGATCGCGGGGCCGCCGGTTCCCACCGGAATTCCTCGAGGTCGATGCGGCCGAGGCGGCTGACGCCCACGCCTTCATTGAGAAGGAGACGCTTTTGCTCTTCGAAGCCCCGGCCCCGGGCAAGAGAGATACCGCCGCGGCTGTTAATGACCCGGTGCCAGGGGAGGCGATCCTTCTTAGATGATGCGTGAAGGACCCGGACGACCTGGCGGGCGGCCCGGTGGTTTCCCGCAAGAGCGGCGATCTGAGCATAGGTCGCCACTTTGCCGCGCGGGATCGCCTTGATCGCTTTCTTAGCTCTGGCCTCGAACTCCATCGTTTTCCGTTTTGGGGGAACGGCTATCCTTTTATGGGCTACATTTTTATGGATAAATTCGGGTAATTAATATCTCCAAGACATCAGGTCGGCGCCGAGCGGCGCGGTCTTCAAAATCCTCTCGACGGCCTTGGGAATGTACATCTGGTGGTACCGCAGGCGCGAAATCGCGTTGGGCCGCGTCGGGTCGCCGTTCCAACAGTGCTCGGCTCGATCGCCATGTTTGACTTCTCCGGCGTAATACGGATCTTTCGTGCTTTCGAGGAACGCTTCCATTAAATACACGGCGTTGTTGAGATAGAAATTATCCATGTCGCCGCAGTAGATGTGGATCTTGCCCTGCAGCTTCGGGCCGAGCGTTTTCCAGTCGCGCTGAAGGACATAGCTTGGGTCGTAGTGCTCTTTCCAGTATTGGGCCACGGCCGGATCGATCTCGCCCGTTATCTTGTCCCAGATCGGCTTCGGATAGCCGTCTTCGCCGACTGGGCTGAATACGGCCTGCCAGATGTCCCACTGCTCGCCCGAGCGGCCATGGGTCGCGATGGCCAGCTCCCGGCGGTTTGCCTGTTCGAGCGTCGTGCCCACCTCGCCGAGATAGTTGCGCACTCCGGGTCGCGGCGTCTTTTTCCAATCGGCATCCTGATAATATGCATTCTTATGCTCATAGATATTGACGATCGTATAGGCTCTAAAATCGATCGGGTCGGGACAGGCCGCCCAGCAGCCGTTGAACTCGTCGGGATAAAAGATTTGCGCGGCCAGCGCTTCCCAGCCGCCGGTCGAGCCTCCGTACATGAACCTTGCCCAGCCTTGGCCGATGCCGTGGTATTTTTTCTCGATGTAGGGGATGAGCTCGCGGACGATGGCGTCGCCGTAAGGGCCGCAGTTGGCCGAGTTGACGGCATAGGAATCGTCGTAATACGGGTTGGCGTGCTGGATCTCGATGAGAATGACACGAGGGAAATTCTTGCCCGTCCATTCTTTATAAAACTGATAGGCGTATTCCTGCTGGATCTTGTTGTAGCCCTCGATCTTGAACCGCTCGCTGTAATCCGGCTTGAGGTTCGGGTCGGGCGGCTCCTCGCGGAATCCTCCAAACGTATAAGGAAAATGCCCGTGGAAGATGACGAGCGGGTAATGGGCGTTCGGATGTGTGTCGAAACCTTCAGGCAGCAGGATACAGGCGCCGATAGACATCGGTTTGCCCCAAAAATCGGTCAGCAGCTTGCTCTGGATCCGTTCATGCTTGATGTATTTCGTGTCCTTCGGAGGCTCGATCGGCGATATTTCCTGGTCGAGCGTAATTTTGATGATGTCTTTTTTCGCGGGATCGATCGCGACTCTTAGAGGCGTGCTGAAGAGGTTTCCAGGTTTGGCGTTCCATCTCTGGCCTTCACCCATGTCGGGCGGGAGCTTCACCGTATGTCCGTCGGAGCGGTGAAAGGTTTCGTATCGATTCAGGAGCGCCTGGACGTAATATTCTCCGGCCGGGATTTCGGCAATGCTTTGGAGTGGATAGCCGAAAGCAGAGGCGTCGATGACCGCTTCCTGGCCCGGCTGCAGGCCGTCCACATCAATTCCGAATAGGAGCTGCGTTGTTGCGCCGTCGCTGATCAGGAAGCGGGGCTCGCTGTCGCCGCTTTTCGAGATCATGAGCAGCATCCGGCCGTCGAGCGCTGTTTTCGACCGCTCGGCAGGGAAGGAGATGGCGAATTTAAGCTCTGCTGCCGGCCCTTTTTTGGATGAACAACTCGGCATGGTCAGGACCGAGCTGAAAAAGATAACAACCAGGCTGAAAAACATGACATTCTTTGTGATTTGACGAACTCTCATCCTTTGCCCTCCTTGATGATGATTGATACCGGAAATTAAATAACCTTATCGGCCCTAAGTCAAGGGGACGTCGGATGATTAAAGGAAGGGGCCGGATCTCGGTCTGAGCTCTTCTTTGTTCGCTATTTCAGAATGATGAGCGAGTTGGAGTCGGGAACCAAAATCCACTGGCCGGCGAGGACGATGCCCTGCGATTCGCCCGGCGTGTCAAAAGCGGCCTCGAGCTTCGGCGCGACAGGGTTGGCGATGTTGATTCTCTTGACGCCCGCGTTTCCATCCGAAACATACGCATAATCTCCGGAGAGAACGACGAAATTGGCAAAATCTTCGACACCGACAGAGCCTGTAATTTTGGGCGCCGCGGGCTTGCTGATATCGATGACCTGAAGACCGGCCGGGCCCGAGGCCACATAGGCGAATTTCCCCCGGACCGCCACGCCGTAGGGCTCGCCGTCGAGCTTGAGCGAGCCGGCCAGAACGGGGGCGGAAGGATTGCGGATGTCCAGAATATGGAGCCCCGTATCGCTGTGGGCCAAATAGGCATAATCGCCTTCCACGGCCAGACCGTAGGTGAAGCCGGGCATTTTATACGCGCCCACAACCTTGGGGGCGAGAGGGTTTGTGATGTCGATCACATGGAGTCCGGCAAGATCGGCTGTGAGATAGGCATAATTCCCTTTGACCACGATCGTGCGGGGCACTCCTCCCGGAGAATTCAAGGGGCGAACGGCCTGCGGTTTGGCCGGCGTGCTGATGTCAAATATCCTGACAGACCAGCGGTCGGTCACATAAGCGTAATTTCCGGAAACGGCCAGGCCTTGAACGCCCCTGAAGATATCGGTCGATCCGACGGATTGGGGGCGGGCCGGATCGGCGATATCCAGGACCTGGAGTCCGGATAATTCGCCGACCGCATAAGCATAGCGGCCTTGGACCGCGGCCGCGACGATTGAGCTCGGCGTGAAAAACATGCCGGCCCTCCGGGGCCTCTGGGGATTGGAGACGTCCATGAAAAATATGCCGGAAAAATAGTCCACGACATAAGCGAGATTCTCCTTCAAAACCACCGCCCAGCCTTCGTTGTACATCGTGTACCTGTTGGTCGAAATGACGGCCGGCGCAGCGGGATTGGAAATATCGATCATCTGGAACCCGCCGTCATAGAGGCTCCCGGCGCAGAGATATTTCCCTTCGGCGGAGACGCTGCGAGCATAGCCGGAGGCGGTCAGAGACGCTATGAGGCGAGGAGCGGACGGGTTGCCGATATCCATGACTTTGATCCCCGATGCTCCATCGGCGATGAACACATGAGTCCCGGCGAGAGCGACCGCTTCCGATGTCCCGTCAGTGTCGAGGGCGCCTGCCGGCAGCGGCTTGGCGGGATTTTTGACATCGACGATCTGCAGACCGGCGCTCCCAGCGGCGATATAAGCGAAGTTGTCCCGGAGAGCGATCCCCAGCGCTTCGCCGGCCGAGTCCCATTTTCCGACGACTTTCGGAGCAGAAGGATTGCCGATGTCGACGATGAGAAGGCCCGCGGGACCGTCGGCGACGAACGCATATAATCCGGCCAGGGCCACGTCCCGGGCTTCGCCCTCAGTGTCGAGCGTCGCTTCAAGGACCGGCGTTTTCGGGTCGGTGACGTCGATAATGTTCAGGCCTTTGTCGCCGGACGCGACGAATGCAGTCCGGCCTCCGACCGCGAGGGCGAACCCGCCGCCGAGATACAATTGAGAGACCATGACCGGCTGTTTGATATCGGAGATATTCAAGACGCCGAACCCGTTCATAAAGGCGCAATAGGCTAAATCCCCCTGGATTTCAATGTCATGGGCCTTTGTCCAAAAGGCCGAGCCGACATACGCAAGCTTTGCGGTCGCGGCGGCTTGAGAAGCGAGAGGGGATTCTTGAAACATGCCGAGGACGAAGAGCAAGCAGATAACTAGATATTTGAGCTTAGCTTTGGACATGTTCACCCTCCCTCCCGGCCTAGATCATGACCCCGTCGGACCAGCCCAGCTTGATCAACTCGATTTTATTGATATCGCTCGTGCCGAGGCCGTACTTGGTGTCAGCGATCTGGATGTGCTTGGGGACAGGGGGGAGTTCCTGCGCCGGGCCGAGTTCCTTGCGGCGCTTGGCCATGATCAGCCGCAGGCCGATGGTGTCGACGGCCACCGGATCCTGGCCGACGATGAGGCCTTTGTAATTCCAGACATAACGGCGGCTGAAATTGTGCGGTCCGCGGCCGTGGAACTGCGGCGTCAAAGCGCAGAGGATGTTCAGCCGTGTCTTGCCCTTGACCAGAGGGAGATTGAAAAGGCTTCCCAGGTCGGCGCAGTTATCCGGGTGATGGGCCGGCTGGGAGATGTCGAACATGATGTAGTTCTTGATGCAGCCGGACATCCCGGCCAGGTAATGCGTCCTTAGGGGACGGGTGTTGATCAGGGCCGTGGATCTCACGAAGATCGGGTTGGTCCTTACGGTGTGGTCGTCGATGCCGATATTCTCTTCCTTCACCCCGGCGTCCAATAAGCGGCGTTTGATGGCCTTTTCGACTTCCGGCGGCGTTGGAAGATAAGACCAGACGTTGCTTTTGATGCCGACAATGTCTTCGGGCTTGACCAACCGGCGAAAAGCCGCCACCGGGTCGTTCTGGTCCAGGAGCTTCATGACGGCTTCGTCCAGCATCTGCTGAATGACCTTCTCGTTGAATTGCGAATTTTCGTCCAGGGCGTCCGGATGGCGGATGAGGATCACCCGGGATTTTTTCAGCGGGGCGGCGGATTCCTGGGAGAAGCCGATGGTGGTTCCCAGGACGGCCAGGGTTGTGCCCCGGATGAAATCTCGTCGCGTCAGGGCGTGTTTCATGCTGACCTCATTTTTGGAGATATCGGACGGCGGAGTGAAGACGCTCCGCATATTCTTTCGAGGGAGACTCAAACACGATGGCCACATAATTCTTCCGGAGACGGGCCATGGTCCACTTCCGGTTTTCCGTCTGCGCCGTCCCGGTCTCGATGGCCTCCGGGAGATAGGATTTACAGAAGGATTGATATGCCGCCTGGGCCCGGCCTTCGTCGGGATAGCGGACGAGGAGAAGATTTCCCGTTTCCTTTTCGATCAGGGCATACTCGGCGAAAGCGCAATCCGTCTGCTTATCGAGGTTCAGGATGTTCTCGCTGGCCACGAAGAAGCGGTTGTTCAGGTTGACGGGGCCGTGGAAATAGCTCGTCCGGTTTTTCTTCAGTCCGGTTTCCGGCAGGCATTGGAGAAGGGCCGGAGGGCCGCCGGGCGGTCCGAGCTTGGCCGCGACGGCTTTCCCGAGCTCGAGAATCGTTTTTTCCGCTTTCTGCTCGTCGTCCGAGGCCGTGATCGAGACAAAATAACGGCCCTGCCGGAACCTCAGCAGGCCGAGCCCGTATTCCGATTCCTGACCGATGCCTGCCTCCGGGTCCTGCCGGTCGCAGGAGAAAATGCCGTAGGCTTCTTCCGGAGAGCCCATGTCGTAGATATCAAGGGCGAGTTCGCCCTTTGCCGGCCCCTTGAATTTCCGGACGAAGACCTGCTTGAAGTCGAAGGCGAGATAAACTTCGGCGCCCCCGTCCATATAGTCAAAAAGCGTTTTCCGGTCGTAGACCATGTCTCGGCCGGCCGCCTCCCAGCCCATGATTTTTTTTGGGATCGACTGTCCAAAGTCTATCACGTTCCCTCCGGCGAATGAGATCAACAAAAGGACGGCGCCCATGCCCAATAATGTTGGAATTTTCATCGGTGTCGTTCTTGCCTCGGTTTGTCCGCCGCCTGACATCTCTCATACAATATTCAGAAAAAAACGCCGTGTCAAACGGCGGAGTAAGCAATTCTTTTTCCGGGGCGCCGCTCGTCGAGCAGGGGTGGCGCGGCGAAGGGGCTCCCCGCCCGCGCGCAGCGGCCTGGCGGCGGGCACGGCCGGGGAAGAGCCGCGACAGGACCCCGCCCGAAATTAGCCTGACACCGGAAAAAGAATTG
>Ga0256868_10000636_pt1 | contig 20093 bp, 12 predicted proteins | sample RVTome_13_FD_187341 | JGI IMG/M metagenome (GOLD analysis project Ga0256868, IMG submission 187341) | Soil microbial communities from uranium-contaminated site in the Upper Colorado River Basin, Wyoming, United States - RVT92D227 HiSeq ...
TGAACCTTTCTTTACAACGAAAGAAAATGGAACAGGGTTAGGTCTTTCAATTGTCCATAAAATCATCGAAAACCATAATGGTTTAATTAAAGTTGAAAGCGAATTAAGCAGGGGAACCATCTTCACCGTCTTTCTCCCTGTTGACTAAAGAGATTTCGGGAAAATTCCAGCAATCTCTGACAAAAGGTTTAAGGATTTTCAGAGACCCCTAAAAGGAAAAAAGAATGGTCAAGGACAGAATTTTAGTGGCTGATGATGAACAAAGCATGAGGGAATTTTTAGACATCATGCTGAAAAAAGAAGGATACAAGGTTTCACTGGCCTCGAACGGAGAAGAAGTCATTAATCTGATCGACAATGATCTCTTTGACTTGGTCCTTCTGGATATACGCATGCCCAAGTTGGATGGAATCTCTGCACTCAAAAGGATCAAATCCATTTCACCTGAAACCATTGTGATCATGATCACCGCCTATGCCTCTGCCGATACGGCTATTAAGGCGATGAAAGAAGGGGCCTATGACTATATTACGAAACCCTTCAAAGTGGAAGAGATCAAGTTGATTATTAGAAATGCATTAGAAAAGATAACCCTTCAAAAGGAAAATATCCTCTTAAAACAGGTGGTCAGAACCCGCTATCATTTTGGGAACATTATTGGGCAGAGTCCGAAGATGCTTACCTTGTATAATCTTTTGGAAAAAGTTTCTCCCACAAAAACAAATATTTTGATTGCCGGGGAAAGTGGAACGGGTAAAGAATTAGTGGCAAAAGCGATCCATTATAGTAGTCCCCGGAAGGAAAAACCTTTCGTGACATTAAATTGTGGCGCCATCCCTGAATCCCTCATCGAAAGTGAACTCTTTGGCCACATGAAAGGAGCTTTCACGGATGCCATTGCTACTAAAAAGGGATTGTTTGAAGTGGCCGATGAGGGGACGATTTTCTTAGATGAAATTAGCGAACTGCCTCTCCTCATGCAGGTCAAATTACTTCGGGTATTACAGGATAAAGAATTTAAAAGAGTAGGGGGAACAGAAGATATCCGGGTGGATGTCCGAATCATTTCTGCTACGAATAAAGACCTTGAAGTGGCGGTGAAAGAAAAACTTTTTCGAGAGGATTTATTTTACCGGCTCAATGTCATCCAGATTAAACTTCCTCCTTTAAGGGAGCGGAAAGATGACATCCCTCCTCTGGCCAATCATTTTTTAAAAAAATATTCAGAAGAATTAAATAAAAATATATTAAAAATCTCTCCTGAGGCACTCCAAGTTTTGTTCAATTATGAATATCCAGGCAATGTGAGAGAGCTACAAAATATTATTGAAAGGGCGGTGGCTTTAGAGAATAATCAAGAACTCACTGCATACAATCTAAATTCTTATTTGAGTGAACCACCCTTTCTGAAAAAAGGACCGATTGATATCGAAATTCCAAATGAGGGGATTGACCTTGAAAAAATGGTGGGAGACCTTGAGAGAACTCTCTTGCTGAAAGCGTTGGATAAGACCAAAGGGATTAAAAAGAAAGCCGCAGAACTGTTACACATCAATTTCCGCTCGATGCGATACCGTTTGGAAAAATATGGGTTGAATCATGGGGTGGATTCCAAACTAGGTTGAGTGCTCAAAAAAACGCAAAGCATATATAGCGTAATTGAAAAATTCCCAAATCCCCCCGCTCCCCCCTTTGTTAAAAGGGGGGGGTATTTTTATTGATAGATCCAGATTATTTCCTCTTAAACTGCCTTTTTAACTCATCCAGAGGAAGGATAAAAAAGATGGGACGCCCATGGGGACAGGTGGTAAAGAAATGAAAGGGGGTAAGTTGCTCCATCAACTTATCCATCTCTTCTCTCCTCAATGGGAAGTTCCCCCGTATGGCAGAGTGACAAGCCAATTTGACCAAAAGGGTATGAATTGCTTCTTCTCCCTGTCCTGCCTTCTCTAAAAAAGAGAACTCATCCAATATCCCCCTGACCATTTCTTTTGGATCCTTCAGACCAATAAAAGAAGGAATAGATCGAATTGCAAATAGATTTTCCCCAATGGGATCAATCTCAAATCCAATTGCTTTCAATGCGTCCCCAGTGGATTCAAGAACATGCGACTCTTCTACCGATAACTCGATTAAGATGGGAATGAGTAATCTCTCTGAGCCAATAGACCCGGTCTCATATTCTTTTTTATATTTCTCAAAAAGAATTCTCTCATGGGCAGCATGCTGATCAATAAAGATCAAATTTCCTTCTCCTTCGCAAAGGATATATGTCCCTTGGATCTGGCCCAGAATGGGATAAAGTGCTTTCTTCTGCTCTTTCCACTCAAGTCCTTCCCCATCCTGAAGCATAAGGACTCCTCCTTCTATTTCACCCGCCGAAGAGGAAGGGGAGTATAGAATTTCTTGATTAAAAAAAGAAGGTTGGCTCTTTTGTTGGAAAAAAAACTCCTTTCCAGCGTTCATAGATATTGTTTCTTCTATCCTGGTTTGACTTTTCTCTGCCACCATGCGGACGGCCGCTATAACAGCCTGATAAATTTTTTCAGATTCCTTAAATTTTACCTCTGCCTTGGTCGGATGAACATTCACATCGACGGTAGAAGGAGGAATGTTAATGAAGAGGATGACAATAGGAAATTGATGGCTCGGGAGGATATGCCGATAGCCATCCAAAACAGCTTTGTAAATCATTCGGTCCTTCACAAACCGTCCATTGACATAGAAATAAAGGCCCTCTGTATTTCGCTTCGAAAAAGAGGGAAGGCTGGCAAAACCTGAAATCCTAATCTCTCCTTCTTCAAATCCAATGGGCTGGAGATGAGCATAAACCTCCTTTCCCCATATGGCTTCGATACGAACCAAAGGTGATTCTGTTCTGAGGTGCTCATGGAGGGTATGGCCATCATGAATAAATTTGAACGAAATCCTGGGATGAGAAAGACTCAGTCGAAGAAAGTGATTTAAAGCATAGCGAAGTTCTGATCGAATCGATTTTAAAAACTTCCTTTTCACGGGGATATTGTAAAAGAGATTTTTGACTTCCACCTCTGTCCCAATCGGGCAGCCGATCTCCCCAATGCTTTTAATTTCGCCCCCTTCGCAGACCATTTTCGTTCCGCTAATGGAATGAGGAGTTCTTGTATGAACGGTCGTTTGGGAAACCTGGGCAATACTGGGTAGGGCTTCCCCTCTAAATCCTAATGTGTGGAGGGTATAAAGGTCCTCTGCTTTTTTAATTTTGCTGGTGGCATATCTTTGAAAGGCTATAGGGGCATCTTCCTGATCTATTCCCTCCCCATTATCCTCCACACGAATTGATAGAAGTCCCCCTGCCTTAAGTTCAACGATAATCTCTGAGCTTCCAGCATCAATGGAATTTTCCATCAACTCTTTCACGACAGAGGCTGGCCTCTCGATTACTTCTCCTGCGGCAATGACTTGCGAGATGGATTCTGGCAAGACCTCAATTTTTCTTGGCATTGTCTTTTCAATCTACCTTCTACCGCCATCGATGAAGGCACCCATCTTTCTAAACTTTTCATACCGGAAACCAGGCAGTTCCTCCATATTCATTTTTTCCAATTCTGCCAAATGCCGTTCAATGACTTCTTTTAAAGTTTCTGCCATTGCTTTTGGATCTCGATGGGCTCCCCCCAGAGGTTCTCTGACAATCTCATCGATCACCCCCAATCGATATAAATTGTCGGATGTTAATTTCAATGACTCTGCAGCCAACACCTTTCCTTTCTCTGAGTCTTTCCAAAGGATCGCCGAACAGGCCTCTGGAGAAATCACGGAGTAAACCGAATACTCCAGCATTAGAATTCGGTCTCCTAACCCGATGGCCAAGGCTCCGCCACTCCCCCCTTCTCCGATGATGATCACCATAATAGGAACCCTGAGCGTAGCCATCGTTTTCAAATTCCTGGCAATGGCCTCTGCTTGTCCTCTCTCTTCCGCACCTACTCCGGGATAGGCCCCTTGGGTATCAATTAGGGTAATGATTGGCTTTTTAAAAACTTCCGCCATCTTCATGAGTCTTAAGGCTTTTCGATAGCCTTCTGGGTGGGCCATTCCAAAATTTCGATAAACCATTTCTTTCGGATCACCCCCTTTCTGATGGCCGATGACCACGATAGACCTTCCGTTGAACTTGGCCATCCCTCCCATGATCGCAGGGTCATCCTTATAGTTACGATCACCATGAAGTTCAATAAAATTTTCGAACATCCATTGGATATAATAGGAAGCTTTTGGTCGATCGATGTGTCTGGCCAATTGAGTAATTTGCCAACCCGTCAAGCTGGAGAATATTTCTTTTTGTAAACGGTGAAGTTTTTCTTCCAAATTTTTTAATGGATCGTTGAAAGGGATCTGTTTCCCCTTGGAAAACCTCTTCAGGTTTTCGATTTCTCTTTCTAATTCGATGAGGGGTTTTTCAAATTCTAAATAATGCTTAACCATCAGGATCCCTATCTACCCCGTTAGAAAGACTCACCATTCATGGCGGGGATGATATAAATAAAATTTCTCTTCTTCATAGAAAAGGCGGGACAATGCCCCGTCCTTTCTAACGGGGTTTATTCAAAAGAGATGAAAGAAGATTTAAATAAATTTTGTACAGCGACTTTAAAAATTGGAGAAGGATTCACCTGATAGCGATCAGACAGAGCCACGATGATTTCTCGGTTATTCCCATTAATAAAATGGAGAAATACTTTATAGGATCCTTGATTCGCTTCGATAATTTCTTTAAGATCTGCAAGTTGGGAAGGAGAGGAAGAGATCGGAATCTTAAGATGGAGAGGTTTCATCGGAGAGGATGGCAACTCTGGAAGAGAATGGACTTCTGTTCCTTTGATCTTAATATGTTCATCAGAAAGATCAAGGATCCCCTTGATGAGAAGGGGGTCCCCTCCTCTCAAATAAGGCAAGGCGGCCTTAAACACCTCAGGAAAAAGAATGACTTCGATGAATCCTTTCATGTCCTCTAAAGTCAAAAAGGCCATTCGATCCCCTTTTTTAGTAACGATCTCCTTCGATCCACTGACAAGTCCACAGATTTTGACCTCAGTCCCATTCTGGAGTTTCGGGAGGGTGGATGTATCCAAATTGGTAAATTTTTTAATCTCTTCCTGATATCGTGACAAGGGATGACGAGAGATGTAAAATCCGATCGTTTCCTTCTCAAAGGCAATCAATTGATTTTCAGGGAATTCATCCATGTCTGGATATTCCTCCTTTAACTCTCTGGAACGATCGATGAGCATACTAAGTTGAGGTTCCCCTTTCTTTTTCTGTGCGGTTTGGGATTGTTCAAGGATATCCCCCAGAATGGTCAGCATTTGTGATCGGTGGGCTTTCGAGAAGTCAAAAGCCCCACATTTAACCAAACTCTCAGTCACTCGTCGATTTACTTTTCTTAAATCGACACGATGACAAAAATCGAACAAAGATTTAAATTTCCCCTTGTCGTTCCTTTCCATGAAAATAGCATCAATAGCAGCATCTCCTACGTTCTTCACAGCGGCCAGTCCAAATCGAATTTTATTTTCAACAACCGTAAAATTTTTATCACTTTCATTGATCTCAGGGGGCAAAATCTCAATCCCCATCTCTCGACATTCGGCAATATATTTTAGAATCTTATCCGCATTCTGCACTTCACTGGTGAGGAGAGCAGCCATAAATTCAAGCGGATAATGGGCCTTCAAATAGGCGGTTTGATAAGCAATGAGGGCATAGGCAGCACTATGGGATTTGTTGAAACCATATTCAGCAAATTTAGCCATCAAGTCGAATATTTTTTCTGCTTTGGTTGGATTGATTCGATTCCTTTTTGAACCCAGTAAAAATTTCTCTTTCTGCATCTCCATTTCTTTGGGGTCTTTTTTTGACATAGCCCTACGGAGGACATCGGCATCTTCCAAGCTGAAATGGGCTAAGGAACTTGCAATTCTCATCACCTGCTCTTGATAGACGATTACGCCATACGTATCTTTCAATATCTCCTTGAGTTCCGGCAGATCATACCGAATAATCTCTTTCCCGTGTTTCCGTTTAATATACTCATCGACCATCCCGCTCTTTAAAGGACCAGGGCGGTATAAAGCCACCAGAGCAATGATTTCCCTGAAATTCTCTGGCTTTAATTTAATCAACAAATCTCTCATCCCTGAACTCTCAAGTTGAAAGATTCCCAAGGTTGAACCCAAAGCCAGAAGTTCAAAAACCATAGGATCATCCACGGGGATCAGAGAGAGTACAATTTTCACTCCGTGGTTCTTCTCAATGAGTTGTAGAGCGTGATTAACTACAGTTAGGGTTTTTAATCCTAGAAAATCGAATTTGACCAGACCAATGGCTTCGACCTCCTTCATGGGGTACTGGGTCATCAATTCCCCATTCTGCCCACGGTAAAGGGGAAGGTATTCCATCAGTGACTTGTTCGAAATGACTACTCCTGCCGCATGGGTCGAAGCATGACGGGTCAATCCCTCCAGTGATTTCGCAACTGTAAACAGGGATTCCACTCTGGGATCCTTTTTGATCAACTCTTTCAACTGTGGTTCTTGGTTTAATGCCTGTTCAAGGGTGATGTTTAAGGGGATACCGGGAATAAGTTTGGCAATGCGATCTACTTCTGCATAAGGGAGGTCCATTACACGACCCACATCCCTGATCACTGCTCGCGCTTGCATCTTGCCAAAGGTGATGATTTGGGCCACATTTTCTTTACCATAGTGATCGGTAACATACTGAATGACTTCATCCCTTCCCTCTATACAAAAATCGACATCGACATCAGGCATGCTGCTTTTTCTGCCCGGGTTGAGAAATCTTTCAAAAATCAGATCGTATTCGATCGGATCCAAGTCGGTGATGTTCAGGGCATAAGCCACCAGACTGCCAGCCGCTGAACCCCTTCCTGGACCTACCGGGATTCCTCGGTTTTTTGCAAAACGGATAAAATCCGCCACGATCAAAAAGTATCCTGAATATCCCATGGATTTGATAATCTTCAGTTCTTCCTCGAGGCGGGCAAAATATTTTATGGATCGATCTTTGAAATCATTATCCTCTTGATGGGAAATCAACCTTTTCTCTAATCCTTCTCTTGAAAGTCCTTCCAAATAACTGTCCGGAGATTCTCCAGAAGGCACGGCCACCTTAGGAATATGCTTCTCATCGAACCTCAGTTCCAGGTTACATTGTTCAGCAATCTCCACAGTTCGGGTAATCACCTCTGGAGTGTTTTGAAAAAGCTCGGCCATTTCCTGGGGCGACCTAAAATAAAATTCATCCGATGAAAATTTCATCCTTTCCTTATCTTGAAGCGTTTTCCCCGTCTGAATACAGAGGAGTACTTCGTGAGCCTTGACATCCTTTCGATGAAGGTAATGGCAGTCATTCGTAGCGACGAGGGGAATGGAGAGTTGATGTCCGATCTCAAAGAGACGATCATTAAGGAGCAACTGGTTTTCCACTCCGTTTTTTTGAATCTCAATAAAAAATCGCCGGTCGTCAAATATTCTTCGATAATCCTCAGCCGACTGGATGGCTTTTTTCATCTCTCCCCGACTGACATGAACGGCTATCTCTCCTTTTAGACAACCACTCAGTGCAAACAATCCTTCGTTATATTTGCTGAGCAGTTCTTTATCCACCCTCGGCTTATAATAAAATCCTTCAAGATGAGCAAGGCTGACTAATTTAATCAAATTGAAATATCCTGTCCGGTTCTTGACTAACAGGGTCAAATGGTAAGCCCCTTCCATTCCCTCTGGCCCCTTTTTTTCAAATCGGGTTCCGGGAGAAACATATATTTCACACCCCACAATTGGTTTAATGCCATGTTTGATGGCTGTTTGATAAAATTCGATCGCACCAAACATATTTCCATGATCGGTCAGCGCCAAGGCCCTCATTTGATATTTCTTGGCTAAATCGAGGACCTCTTCAAAGCGAATGGCCCCGTCTAATAAGCTATATTGACTATGGACATGGAGATGAACAAAATTAGATTGTTCCATCATAAAAACTTAGGTTAAGGTTCAGGCTAAGGTTTAGAATCCATATTTTTAAACCTTACCCTCAACCTCAGCCTTAACCTTTGTTTAAAATTTGAGCTTGGACTTTCATTTGACATCTGGATTTCCTCTCTATCTATTCCCATTCGATGGTGCTGGGAGGTTTGGAGCTAACATCATATACGACACGGTTAACGCCCTTCACTTCGTTAATAATCCGATTAGAGAGTTGCTCTAACATTTTATAGGGCAATCTGACCCAATCCGCGGTCATACCATCTTGGCTTCCCACCACCCTTAACGCAATCACATTTTCATAGGTCCTTTCATCCCCCATCACCCCTACGGTTTTCACTGGAAGCAAAACGGCAAAGGATTGCCAAACCTGATCCCAAAAATCATTCTTCTCCATCTCACTCATGACAATTTCGTCTGCAGCTCTTAGGATCTGTAATCTTTCCTTATTCACTTCCCCAATAATCCGGATGGCTAAGCCTGGACCTGGAAAGGGTTGCCTTTTTATAATTTGATCAGGCAAGCCCAAAACCTTTCCCAATTGTCTCACTTCATCTTTAAATAATTCTCTAAGAGGCTCCACTAATTTCAATTCCATCTTCTTAGGTAGTCCCCCCACGTTGTGATGACTCTTGATCGTTGCCGAAGGGCCTTTTGAGGAAGTGCTTTCGATCACATCAGGATACAAGGTTCCCTGAGCTAAATATTTCACCCCACCAATCTTTTTGGCCTCGCGTTCAAAGATCGATATGAATTCCTTGCCAATCCTCTTTCTTTTTTCTTCTGGATCGATCACTCCTCCCAATTTTTTTAAAAAGGAACTTTCGGCATTCACGTAGATGAATGGTATTTTAAAATGATCACGGAATAAATTCACCACCTGAGTTGCCTCATTTTTCCTTAAAAAACCATTATTCACAAAGATACATTGCAAGCGATGACCAATCACCCGATGCAGAAGAAGGGCCACCACAGTGGAGTCAACCCCACCACTTAAGGCGCAAATCACCTTTCCCTTTCCAATCCTTCTGCTCAGATCGTGGCTGGTCTGTTCTAAAAAAGATTCTATTGTCCAGAGGCGATCACATTCACAAATATGAAAAAGAAAATTTTTGATGAGATCGAGTCCCTTGGGTGTATGAACGACTTCCGGATGGAATTGGAAACCATAAATCCTTTTTTGAGATCCTCCCATCACTGCAAAAGGGGTGTTCTTCGAATGGGCAATGACGTGAAATCCAGGTGGTAATGTCTTGATTTGATCCCCGTGACTCATCCAAACCACGAGTTGACTTCCTTTTTTCCCTAAACCCTTGAATATTTTTTCTTCGCGGTCCAAAGTCAATTTGGCTTTTCCGTATTCCCTTTTTTCTGAATGGATGACCTCCCCTCCCAATAACTGAGCAATCAATTGCATCCCATAACAAATGCCCAAAATGGGGATACCGATCCTAAGGAGAGCAGGATCACAAAGAGGGGCGCTCTTCTCATAAACACTTGCTGGCCCTCCAGAAAAAATGATCCCCTTAGGGGACATGGATTTCACTCTGTCTATAGAGAAATCATAAGGATGAATTTCACTATAAATTTGGCATTCCCTCACCCTTCTGGCAATTAGCTGGGTATATTGGGAACCAAAGTCGAGAATGAGAATCTTATCAAAAAGAGCCCGTCTCTCCATATTTCTCTATTTCCTGACCAGCGATTGATTGGGGAAAAAGGGAATAAGAATTGGTAAACTTTTCAATGCTTTAAAAAATATTTTCCTTCTTTTAATTCGTATTGATAGGAGACCCCCTTTCTATAAAAGAGGTCACTCTTTTGTAGAAGCTTTGCTGAGATCAATTCTTCAAGGCGAGAAGGATATTGTCCATTTTCCAAGTAATAGATTTCTAAGGCATTCTTGATTCGATCTAATTGGGTCTTATGAACTAAATGAGTGGGGGCCTCTATGTCAACTCGTGTTGGATAGGAGTCCCAAAAATGATACAAAAAATTGGGTTTAAAAAAGATGAGAAGGAAAAAGATAAAAACTAAAAAGGCACCATAGTAAACAAAGTTTAGAACCCCCCTAAAATTAACCATGCTGACCTTCTTAATGAGACTGGGAGTTCGTACCCCGACCATTTCAATCAGGCCCATTCCGGAGAGCTCTACTAAAATCTCACTCGCATTAAATTTTCCTAAAAGACTCCGATCAATGATTTCCTGAACCGTTCGAGTTTCGTCTACTAAATTATAAATCAGTTCCTGTTCAGAGGTGAGTTTTTCCTTTAAATAACTCTGAGGCGAAAGGGCATCGAGAGATTTTCTCTCAAGCGCAACAGTTTTTTTAAATATTAAGTGAGGCGAAAATATCTTTTTTTCAATCTCTGACCACTCATCCACCATACGGAGGATACTCAATAACACTTGTTCTGTACTCAAGGCAAAGGGGATCTTCTTATAGCTTTCCACCAATTTCAAGTCAAAGTTAAAGTTACCATCCTCCCACCAAAAAAGATCATAAATGGTTTCATAAATCTGAGTTGAAATCACCTTGAGCACATCGTCCTTGGTGAGGAATCGAAGCTCCACCAGGATCTCCCCGATATATTTGAGCGTCTCTTTTTGTATCTTTAATACTCGCTCCAATTGTTCATCCGTGATCAACTTGGCTTTCACCAAAATCTCACCGATGAGATCTTTCTTCCCCCGATAATTTGTATAGACATGGACGATCATTCCATCAACAAAATGGATCTCGGCGGTATCTTTCGCTCGGCGAATTTTTAAAACGCCTGTTTTGAGTTGCTGACCGATGAGCTGGATAATCTCTGTAATGCTAAAATCTTTTAAAGTTCCTTGTAGGGCCATGGCCTTCCTCGATTAGTTCCCATGACTAATCATGAAATAGATTTTCATAAAAGTTCAAAATATTTCCCCATAGAAAAATGATTAACGGCCTCCCGATCGTTCACCTTCCGTTTCGAACTCTGGTTTTACCCGATAGAGTTGTCGAACGGAAAGAAAATAGAAAATAAGAAAAAAGCCTCCCCAAAAGACCCAACTCCAAAGAGTCGAAAATAGCTGGGGGAGAGGAGAGGACATCACTCCACTCCAATAGACAAATCTTAAAATAAAAATAAAAAAGATAAAGAGCAAAAAGAGTCCTTTTAAAACCTGTTCCCTCCATAAGTAACCGAACCCTACAAAAAAGAAGGAAAGAAATCTACTGATCAAATGATTCTTTATTTGAAATTGGCGAACTTGAATAGATTTCTTTTCGACCATCTTAGGGTGAAGCTTTTCTTTCTGGATGAAAATACGGTAGCAATTGAAACAGATAAACTCTTGATCAGATTCTCCCAAATAGAACCGGTAGGTCGGGCTTCCACACATAGGGCACCGCGTCAAAAACCGTTTGGTCCGACTAAACCTTGCCATTCCTATTAAAAAACCTAAAAATATGATAGGTGCCAAAAAAGGAATTCTCGATGGAGTTTTTTCAAACCAGGCCTTAAACAGACGGAACAGAAATCCTTCCCTTCCGATGAAGTGATCCAGAAATCTCTTCCAAAGCCTTTGGGGGCTTAAGACCTCATCGATCACCAATCGATTGATATTGGGAGGCCTATTAGGCGTATCAATGTTTATATAATAATCTATTAAATCAGGGTCCAACTGTCTTCCCCTCTGAATGGCTTGATCCGTATTTCTTGTAAGAAAAGTTTCTTGAGAATAAGCACGGCCTAGATTGTAATAATAGGCTCCTCGATTGGGATTTAAATCAGTAGCTTGTTGATAGGAGGCGATAGCCGAGGAGGTCTGTTTTTGAGCTAAATAGACATTCCCCAGATTAGAAAAGGCTTCACTGAATTTTGGATCCTGTTGGATCGCTTTTCGGTAAAAATCTTCGGCCATGGGATAATCACCTTGCCTCTTCTTTGCTAATCCGAGCGAAAAAAGAACTTCGGAGTCATTGGGATGGGTCAGCAACCAAGTCCGTAATTTTTCTTCGGTCGATTTTCCCCAGTCTTCATGATTTGTCTGGTTCATTTCCAAAATGATATCCGAAGACGCCCCATCCAGAAAAGAGGAGGAGGAACGAAGGAAAAAGGGGAGGTAAACTAAAACGATGAGAAAGACGAGGATGAATTGTTTTTCCTTTTTCGTTACATAACCCCATAATAAAACCGCCCAAAAGAAAAGAGCCCAGAGGATATCCAAACGGAGGAAAAAGGGAATGAAGAGAAAGAGAATTTTAAGACTGTTGATGAGCAACCGTGAAATATCTTGAGTCATATTTTTCCGAATCTCATAGAGATAGAGGGGAACGTATTTGACCATGACCACGATGCCGAAAGTAATAAATGTCATGAGGATGGCATTGGAAAGAATATAGAATAGGTTATAAAAAAATTTAAGGGAACCGGGGTAATAATGAAACTGCACGAACATTCCTTTCAACACCTCGGAAAGGATTTTATGGAGTTGGAAAGGATTTTGATACCAAAGGGCTCTGGCCAATTCAAAATGGGGTTGAGGAAGGTCGGGTGAAAATTTGATAGAATAAACCGCCATCAGCATGGATTGATCTGCATCCCTATTTTTTCTTGCCTGCACGGATTCTCGCATCAGTACAAAAGAGAGAATGGGGACGTTTCGAATCCCTTTATCCAACTTCAACTGGTAAAGTTGATCCAGTTCTATTTTGCCAAGGGAGACCTCTTTTTTAATGCCCCATACACGATCGGGCGAGGTAGGGCTTTCAACAGAGAAAAATTCCTTAGAAAAGGGGAGGGTTTGCTTACTTGAGAACACCCCTATGTAATAGAGAAGAGAAAGAATTAAAATGATTAAGATAATAATGGCCTTTTTCATAAAAAAAAGATCCTCATGGGAACGGATTTATCCCGTAGGAAAACTCCATCATTGATGATGGAAATGAAATAATAAATCGCCTCAGCCCCTCATTGAGGTCAAGGTAAAAACCCCGTCCCTTCGAATGGGGCTCATTCCAAACGATAGTTGGGAGCCTCTTTGGTAATAATTACATCATGGACATGGCTCTCTTTTAATCCAGACGATGTGATTCGGATGAAGCTGGCTTTCTGTTGTAACTCCTGGAAATTTTTTGCCCCCAGATACCCCATTCCCGCCTTTATTCCTCCAATGAGTTGTTGGATACCGAAAGAAAGGGCACCACGATAAGGTACTCTCCCCTCAATCCCCTCAGGAACCAACTTGGCCTCGCTTTCAACATCCCCCTGAAAGTATCGGTCCTTGCTTCCTTCCTTCATAGCTTCTATGGATCCCATTCCTCTATAAACTTTATAGCTTCTCCCTTGATAGAGTACGATTTCTCCCGGACTTTCATCCGTCCCCGCAAATAGATTCCCAATCATGACCGAACGAGCTCCTGCGGCGATCGCCTTTGTAATATCCCCTGAAAATTTTATTCCGCCATCTGCAATGACAGGCACTCCATACTTTTCTGAAACTTCAGAGGTCTCCATGATGGCAGAAAGTTGTGGGATTCCTACTCCTGCAATGACCCTTGTCGTGCAAATCGATCCAGGTCCCACTCCCACTTTGACCGCATCAACTCCTGCCTTGATGAGGTCAAGTGCTCCCTCTCGGGTAGCCACATTGCCTCCGATGAGTTGACAATCTGGAAAATTTATTTTTGTATCTCGGATAGCATCTAAAACATCCCTGGAATGGCCGTGGGCCGTATCAATGACCAAGACATCCAATCCTGCCTTGATCAATGCCTCAGTTCTCACCTCCCTGTCTTTTCCTGGGCCAATGGCCGCTCCCACCCGAAGCCTGCCGAGAGGATCTTTACAGGAATGAGGGTATTTTCTTATCTTCTCGATATCTTTGATCGTAATGAGTCCCTTTAAATTGTTCTGTTCATCCACAACTAGTAATTTTTCAATTCTGTTTTTATGAAGGATTTCCTTCGAGGCCTCGAGAGTAGTCCCCACCGGAACAGTAATGAGATGATCCTTTGTCATCACCGTGGATATTTTTTCATCTAATCGTTTCTCAAACCTTAAATCTCGATTTGTCAGAATCCCAACTAACTTCCCTTTTTTTATAATGGGAACCCCTGAAATTCGATATTTTTTCATGATCTCCAGAGCCTCATAAATTCTTTGCTCAGGCTCCATGGTGATGGGATTGAGAATCATCCCGCTTTCAGATTTTTTTACCTTATCCACTTCCATGGCTTGATCAGCGATAGACATATTACGATGGATAATTCCGACCCCTCCCTCTTGAGCCATACAGATCGCTGTCCTGGATTCCGTAACCGTATCCATGGCTGCGCTCACCAACGGAATGTTTAACCGGATCGTCCGGGTCAATTGCGTACTAGTATCCACTTCCTTGGGTAGGACCTCAGAAAAAGCTGGAACCAGCAACACATCATCAAAGGTTAGAAATTCTTCAATTTCTTTAGGATGGTTTCTCACCATTTCCCCTCATTTCCATCACCCAGTATTGATTTGATATATCAGAGGAATCTTCATTTGTCAACCTAACGTTATCTATATCATTAATGGAATGGCTTTCTTGCTTTCGAATGATCCCTACCTCCCAAAATATTTTATCGATCATTTGAAAAAAAATCTCGAGACTTTCGGAACGAAGGGCAGAAATAGAGACACCCCCGTATTTTTCACAGATAGCTGCGCTCTCTTCCTGACTTATTTTATCTTCTTTATTAAAGACCCGTAATCTTGGGAGATGATCCAGCTTTAATTCAAAAAGAATTTTCTCTACGGCCTCAATGTGTTCTGGAAAATGAGAATGGCTGATATCAATGAGATGGATCAATAAATTTGATTCTTTTAACTCATCAAAAGTCGGTCGAAAGGCTCCCATGAGATCTTTTGGCAGATCTTTAATAAACCCAACGGTATCCGTAATCACCACTTTATGAGTTTTAGGAAACCTTAATCTCCTGGTCGCTGTATCCAATGTAGAGAAAAGCTTTTCTTCGACCCGAAATAGACTTTTTGTGAGCAAGTTAAAAAGGGTTGACTTTCCTGCATTGGTGTATCCGATAATGGATAGAATCGGGATTCCAGTTTTACCCCTTCGAGATCTCCTCTGCGCCCTCCTCTTGCTCAATTTTTCTAATTCCTTCTCTAAGAGATGGATTCGATCCCCGACCCGACGACGATCAATCTCTAATTTCGTTTCTCCTGGCCCCCGACCTCCAATCCCGCCTGTTAACCGGGAAAGTGCCAGCGTCTTCCTGGCTAATCGAGGAAGTAAATACTTTAGTTGGGCCAGCTCAACCTGTATCTTTCCATCCAGGGTATTCGCTCGCTGGGCAAAAATATCTAAGATGAGTTGGGTTCGATCAAGAACCCTCAGTTCGGTGATATCAGATATTGTTGCCATTTGACCAGGAGTTAAATTTTGATCAAAAATAATCAAATCGACTCCCAATTGCATGCATTTGACTAACAGCTCCTTCAACCTCCCCTCCCCTACCAAGGTTGTTGGAGAAATGTTTTGTGGCCTTTGGATAATAGAATCGACGACAAACACCCCATTCGATTCTGCCAATTCTTTTAACTCTTCCATTGAATTTTCTAAACTTTCACGGTTTCCCTTGCTGACACTAATGAGGATGGCTTTCTCTTTAACCCCTTTTAGTGGAATTGCTCTCTGCCCTCTTTGAAACTCCTCCTCAAGGGATTTAATCCACTTAAGAAAGTCCACATCAAAATGGCTTACAGAAGATGGAGGATCAATTTCCCAGACCTTTTTATCCGGGTTATCTGGAAGGAGGTGTGCGGAATGGATCAATCCTGAAGAGCCCTTCCCGTCAACATTGAGGGCTACCATCATATCCAGTCTTAAAAGAGCGAGATCTGTCAAATCTTCACCTGTCAAAGGCTCTCCCTGGAGGTGAGTATGAATGAGACGAAGACCTCTCAATCTGAGGATTCCAGATCGAAAACGTGAAAGGTCAGGGATTGTAATCCCCTTCTGATCTCCTACAATAACGAATTCAATGGAACCCCGACGACCTACCAGGATGCCAATCTGGCGTCGGATCTCATACGATAGTTCACTTATAATGCTGGCAATTTCAGGCGTAACAACTTTTTGAGGCGGGACTTTCCTTCGGTAGATATGTTCGATTCTTCTGATTTGATTCGGTTTTAAACCGATGATGTTACCGTAAACTCTGTTAATTTATTCCTCCTTTTTAACAAATTTTACTATGCTGGACATATGAAGTCAACCCTTCGACTCCCCCAGCATGAATGTTTGGGTTTGCTCAAGGTTGACCCTGAGCACATTCTTATCTCTGCCGCTAAAGAGCGGAGCCCAAGTTTGAGCCTTCGGCATGAGCTTGGGCCGGAGACCTGCGCCGAGATCTTTGGTACTGTCAACAAGATAAGCATCTCTATTCAATGAGAAATTCAACTCTCCCGGGTTTCCTTATCTCTCCTGATTCTCGAACCTTTCCTTTCAGGAAATGGCTAATGACCCATAGATTGGTGATAAGATGATCTGTCATTTGGGTAGTGGTAAATGAACAATTTCCTTTTGCCAGAGCCATGAAGGGAATAAGCTGGTCTGCTAAATGAGGATCAAGACAACCCTCAGTGCTAATGTAATCTTTCAGGGCATCTACAGCTTGATCAGCTACTTTTTCGGCCGGTTTTCCTTTTTGACCTAATGACGAAAATCCAGCAAGAACCTTTCCATATTCAGTTATTAGAAATAGAAAGGACCCCTGTCCAATCGAAGGAGCATCATAGAGAATGGTAATTTCTGCATCAATACTCAATTCCCTTTGGATCCTCTTTAGGGCTTGCTCTCTCTGTCTCTCTGCCACATGCTTGGGAAGAGCAGAGACGGCCGAGAGTCCACAAACTTTCTTCAGTGAACCACGTTCAATTAAATTAACCGGCCTTAATTCATGAACAGGTTTGATTTCTAATTTTACATTCCCCCCCCCTCTCGGATAGAAGCCCCACTTATCAATGGTGGCACCAACAGAAACCCCCATGGAATCGAGGTGAGGTAAAAGGACTTGAGAAAAATAATGAAAAGGCGGACTCCACGGAACATGAGTTCCTCCAACCAGGGTCACCGTTGAAGTCCCTTGAGCCAGACAAAGAGGAAGGAAAATTGCCTGAAGGATAAGGGTGATAGAGCCTGCTGTTTTTACTTCGAACCGATAATCTCCTGAAAGAATCTGATTAGGGTTGAAAGTAATTCTTTGTGATCCAAATTTAACCCCTTCTGTCTGAGCTTCTGTAATTTGGGCTAATGCCTCCACAGCCTCCAGATGCTGGGCTTGAAGACCGGGGTTTTTTCGCTTCGATCTGATGTGGTGGATGGTAAAAGGTTTCTTTAGGATGGCTGAGAGTGAAAGAGCTGTCCTTAAGATCTGCCCTCCCCCTTCTCCAAAGGAACCATCAATTTCAATTAATCCTTTCATATTTTTCAACCAATGAATCTCTCATCCCCCGCAGGTTCTTCAAGCCGATTCCGATCCATCTCTTTTCTCTGCTTAGTTTTACGCTCTCAACGTTCTTAGTAGAAATCGAACCAAGCAAACCAGATCAACCATTAGATCCAAAACAATTGGAGTATTGTAAGGCCTCACCTCACAGCCTTTCATTAAAAGGAAGTTCTTCGTTTATGTACCTTGTAAAGAGAGTAGCCCTAACACCAGAGCCTTGTTGATCGTGAAATTCATAAGCCTCAATTTGGGTTAAGTTGAATATACGAAAAACGGAAAATTAAGTCAAACCAGAAAGATTATGAAATGTGTGACTACAAGACCTGAAACCAATCCCGCTCGATGTCCTAAGATATTATAATCGATGACTTATTCAGTCTTTATACCAGTCATTTCTCCTCTCTTGCCTGTCGGTTTAATCCCAAACCACATCCCCTAATGAGTAACACTCGCTGTGATCAAAATTTTACTTCTTGTCAGAGGTTTCCCCCCTGCCTTCGTCCCGCAAGGCGGGACTATGTGCAGGCAGGTTTAAGATTTTTCAACCCACCTGTCTGCTCTTTTTACACATTTTTTCTCATCAATAATTAAGATATTTTCATGTGAATATTTTCATATTGACAATCCATTAAACTATTTATAAACTTAAGATAATTGTTTCCAGAGTAAGATGTTTTAACCCTCGTCCAATAAGAATTCCTAATCCATCCAAATGAATGTAACAATGCCACAGGTGGTTAAAAGGAACCTGGCGACGCATTTTTCTTTTTGAGAAATAAAAATAAATATGGAGAAAGGAGTTGACTATGGCTGAGAAAAAAGGTTTTCCAATGCCGTTGGAGGTCGAATATCCAAAAGAGATGGAAGGTTGGGAGGAGATGTATCCCCCGTACTACATTTTTAGTAAGGACAGGAAAGAATGGGAAGAAAAACATTTCTGGTATCATGACAAAATCCACGCCACGGAAGTTATGTATCCGCTCGATCTGATATTTCATGAGGCATGGCAGATTGCACTCTCTCAATATACCACAAGAGTCTTCTGTATTCCTTCTGCCCAGGGGGTTGCCCAGAGGATGGTCGGGTGCTACATGTTTATCACTCCAGTTGCGCCACCCCCTGAAAATATCATAGGAGAGAAGGCAGTGCACTTTCAGAAACGGGTCTTCTATGTTTTCGATCATTATGATGAGTTGTGGGGAATGTGGCTGAAGAAGTTTAAAGCCCTGGGCGAAGAGATGAACAGCATCAAAGTCCCTCATGAACTTCCTAAATTTGAGCCTGATGAAACGATCTTCCCGGAACCGAAAGGCTATTACACTTCTTATGAACTGATGGAGGCATGGGATCGATTGGTTAACTTGATAATCAAGGGATGGCAATATCATTTCCAATATCTCAATTTAGCCTATCTTGCCTACCTGATGTTTACGGATACCTGTCGGAAACTCTCCCCCGGAATCAGCGAAAGCACCATTGGCAAACTCGTGGCAGGCGCCTATGTTCAGATGTTTCGGCCGGAAGAGGAACTGTGTAGATTAGCCCATCTGGCAGTGCCGATCAAGGAAGTGGCAAAAATATTAAAAAGCGATACTTCTCCTCAAGACAAAATTCAGGCACTGAAAAAGACCGCCGAAGGAAATACTTGGCTGGTGGAGTATGAAAAATCGAAAGACCCATGGTTCTATGTTTCCTGTGGGAGCGGATGGTTCCATTACGAGGGAAGCTGGCTCACGAAACCGGAGATTCCCTTTGGATATCTGAAAAGCTATATCGAAAGGGTTGAAAGGGGAGAGAAGATTGAAAGGGACCTGCCCCTCATCGACAAGGCTCGAGCCGAGCTGGCTGAAGAATTTCGGAAGCTGATCAAGAGCGATGAGGATAGAAATTCATTTGACGGTGTCTATAAGGCTGTCCGGACGATCTACAAATATGCAGAAGACCATCTCTTCTGGGTGGAGCATTGGTTCCACACGATCTGGTTTGAAAAGGTCAGACAGTTTGGCCGCATTCTGGTGAAATACGGCGTTTTAAAGAATACGGATGATATTTATCTCTTCAATCGCTTTGAGGTTCCTTACATTTTAGAAGACCTTGCAACAGCATGGGCATTAGGTGAAGGCGTATCCCCAAGATCTCAATACTGGCAGACTAAGGCCGAAAAGAGAAAGAAGATCCTTGATGCGGCAAAAAAGTGGACCCCATCGCCTGCCCTAGGGACACCTCCAGAAGAGGTGGCTGAGCCTTTCACCGTCATGCTCTGGGGAATTACAACTGATAAGGTCCAGGAATGGCTCAAAGGAGTGGCGGTCGTTCCAATAGATGTGACCGAATTGAAGGGATTTGCCTCATCTGCCGGAGTGGTGGAGGGCAAGGTAAGGGTGATCAAACTGCTTGAGGATATCGCCAAGATCGAACAGGGTGAAATACTGGTTTGCCCGACAACCAACCCTGCCTGGGCTCCGGTCTTTACCAAAATAAAAGCCTCAATTACAGACATTGGCGGATTGACCAGTCATGCAGCCATTGTCTGCAGGGAGTATGGAGTTCCATCCGTA
>Ga0256868_10000637_pt1 | contig 20090 bp, 15 predicted proteins | sample RVTome_13_FD_187341 | JGI IMG/M metagenome (GOLD analysis project Ga0256868, IMG submission 187341) | Soil microbial communities from uranium-contaminated site in the Upper Colorado River Basin, Wyoming, United States - RVT92D227 HiSeq ...
GAGATACATGGCGATTCTTTCAATGCCATAGGTGATCTCTACCGGTATGGGACTCAGCTCAATGCCACCTGCCTGCTGGAAATAGGTGAACTGGGTGATCTCCATCCCATCCAACCAGACCTCCCAACCTAAACCCCATGCACCCAGCGTGGGCGATTCCCAATCATCTTCGACGAATCGAATATCATGGTCAAGGGGATCAATCCCGAAGGACTTTAAACTGTCGAGATAGATCTCCTGAATGTCAAGAGGAGAAGGTTTGATGATGACCTGGTACTGATAATAGTGCTGAAGCCGATTGGGGTTCTCACCGTACCGCCCATCGGTGGGACGACGAGAAGGTTCGACGTAGGCCACTCTCCACGGCTCAGGACCTAAGGACCTGAGAAAGGTAGCTGGGTGAAAAGTTCCAGCCCCCACCTCCGTATCGTAGGGTTGCTGAATCACACATCCCTGATCCGCCCAAAATCGCTCCAAGGCAAAAATCAATTCCTGAAAATTCATCACTTCTCCCGTTATTGGCTGATAGCTAATGGCTAATAGCTTATAGCTTTTGTCCACTTGCCATCTGCTATTTGCCAAGGGGCTATGCCTTTTACTGTTTTCTATTTAACGAAGAAGGGTTTAGCACTTTTAACTCTCGGATGTCAACCCATCCTCTAATTCAATGACAAATGTGAGAACTCAACCCTGCCAAGGCGGGATGAAATCAAATCCAAATGTGTAGCGTCGGCATTCCTGCCTGCCGGCAGGCAGGTACTGCCGACGCCCTTCCCTATCGTCCCCAGTAAATGGGGACGCTACCACTACTCTACTCCCTTCCCTGACGGAAAGTCGCGAGAAATTTCTCTCATTGCCTTCAGCGACTTCAATTCCTTTCCCAATTGATAGCTGATAAATTTAGGGAGAAGCTCTCGACTCTCGAACAAGGCCTGAAGGGTGAATCTCAACCTTTCAACCCTGGATAATTCCGTCTGGGAGATTTTCTCTATTAATCTGGCCGTTCCCAAGGAGAGTGGGATGAGATGATTCCACGTCTTCGAACACTTTTCACATATCAATGCCCCTCTCTCAAGCGAGAAAAAGACGACCGGAATCTCTTTAAAATCCTCCCAATCTTTCTTACAGAGATTACATCTCCTCATATTGGGCCGATAACCAAAGAGGGAGAGCATCCGGATTTCAAATATCCTCAATTGTTCCTCCTGGAGGTCCATGTCTTCAAGGTTCGATAAGAAGAAGAGAAGAAGCTCAAAGGCCTCCCGATTCGCTTCCCGTTCTCCGGCCATCTCGTTCACCAATTCCAGATAGTAGTTTCCATAAAGAATTTTGTTGAGGTCTTCCTTGATCTTCGGAAAAGAATGGAGGATATCACAACTCTCAGCCCTCACCAGCCCTAACCCCTCCTTATCGAAGAAGATGAGACGAAGATGAGAAAAGAGGCCAAGGGCGTTTTGAAATCGCTTCCTGCTCCTCCTCGCCCCCTTAGCTATTCCTTTCAGCTTTCCAAATTCCCTGGTGAAGAAGGTGATGATTTTATCGGACTCACCATAGTTGAGGGAGCGAATCACAATGGCATTGGTCGTAAAAAGAGGCATAAGAGAATAAACCCAAACATTAAAATCCCCCTCTCCCCTGGCGCCTGCCTGCTCGAAGCTGCTTCGGCGAAGGCAGGGGAGAGGGACAGGGTGAGGGGGAGGTTATTTTGACGGAGCTCCCTTTCCTTCCTGAGAAGGACCAGAGGGTCCCTGCATCTTGATGACTTCTGTTCCAGGTGGGCTGGTAAATTGGAAGAAGGAGTTGGAGAGCCCCACATTGGTTTTGATATTGATGAAAAGGGTTCGAGTCAAATTTCCCAATCCATCGAAAACATCGACTTGAAGGACAATATAGGTCTTCTTATCAACCGTCAAAATCAACTTGGACAAAGTGGCAAAGGGTTCCTTGAGAGCTAACTCAATGACATAATTGTCCTCTTTTTGAGAGATGGATTCATTCAGATTGAGGAGCTTGAAGTCCCGGCTCAGATTTCCCTCTCCAGCCAGAAAAGCCAGGGGCGTTTTCTCTTTAAGGACTCTTGAGACATCGGAAATGAGAACCTGCTTTTCATCGGGCTGATAATACCAGAGGGTGTGACCATCCGAAATAAGCTTCTGGTTTGGAACAGTATAGTCCCACCGCATCATCCCTTTCTTCTTAAAATAGACTTTTCCTTCTCCCCGGTTGGGTTGTTTCATCCCCTTGCTGATATACTCCTGAATAAAATTAGCTTCAATGTCGTTTGTCTTTTCATACCGGTTCTGGATTTCGTTCAATACCTCTTGTCCGGTTACGCAAAAGACCAATGGAATGAAGAACAAATGGAAAAGCATCAACGCAGAGAAGATATGCAGAGATATTTTTCTCATTCTCGTTAACCTCTTGTGTTCCCCCCTCATCCCGTCCCTCTCCCCCCAGAAACTGTGTCGTAATAGGGAAAAGTGGCTGAAATTCTGAAAAACGGAACGGACAGGCGGGTGACAAAGCTTTAGAGCGGAAACCTTTAAAAGATGAACTTCAAAAGCCCCAATACCCTGACAACATTGCGCTTCAAGCACCATGGACACTTGCCCATTCTCTCCAAAAATGCTCCGCGTTCTAAAGCTTTGGAATCCGTTTGCCTGTTCCGTTTTCACCTTCCGCCGATTGCGACACAGTCTCCCAGGGGAGAGGGGAAGGGTGAGGGGTTGTATTATTCAATCTTCTTTACCAGAACCTCTCTGGGCTTGATCCCATCGGAAGGCCCCACGATGCCTTCTTCCTCCATCTTTTCGACGATGCGGGCCGCCCGGTTATAACCGACCCGAAATCGCCTTTGAACGAGGGAGATGGAAGCCTGTCCGATCTCGGCGACAAAGGCGACGGCCTCATCGTATTTCTCGTCGTATTCGTCTCCCTCTCCTCCGGCCGCCTCTCTTTCCTTCTTCACCTCGACGAGAACCGAAGGATCTAAATAGGAAGGCTTCCCTTGCTTTTTCCAGAATTCGACAATCCGTTTGATCTCTGCGCCTGAGACAAAGGCCCCATGAAGACGTGTCAGTTTCGAACTGCCGGGGGGAAGAAAGAGCATATCCCCGGCTCCCAGAAGGTGTTCTGCACCAATGGTGTCCAGGATGGTTCGGGAATCCACTTTGGAGGTAACCTGAAAGGAAATCCGTGCCGGAAAGTTTGCTTTAATGATCCCGGTGAGCACATCGACGGAAGGCCGTTGGGTCGCTAATAAAAGATGGATGCCCACCGCCCGTGCCATCTGGGCGAGTCGCGTGATCGATTCCTCCACATCTTTCGATGAGATCATCATCAGGTCCGCCAACTCATCGATCACCACCACAATATAAGGGATTCTTTCCATAGGCTCCATTACTTTTTCTTCATCTCCCTCCAAGACATCGCCCTTCCGTTTATAAACCTTTCCTTTCTCTTTCAGTTCCTTCTCCATCCGCTGATGGTAATGTTCAATATTTCTTACCCCCTTTTCAGCCAAAACCGTATACCGCCGTTCCATCTCTTCAACCAGCCATTTGAGGGCCGCCGCTGCTTTTTTCGGGTTGGTCACGACAGGTAGAAGCAAATGCGGGATACCTTCATAATCGGAGAGCTCCAGCATCTTCGGATCAATCATGAGGAACCGGACCTCTTCCGGAGTGGCCTTGAAGAGGATGCTGCAGATCATGGCATTGATGGAGACGCTTTTCCCGGAACCTGTCGATCCGGCCACCAGGAGATGGGGCATTCTCGCAAGATCCACGACAAAGGGCTCTCCTGAGATGTCCTTCCCAAGTCCAAAAGAGAGTTTCGATTTGAAAGTTCGAAAGGGATCGGAATCGATGATCTCCTTGAGATAGACGGTCTCCCTGTTTCTGTTTGGAACTTCAATGCCCACGACAGATTTGCCAGGGATGGGGGCGACGATACGAATGGACAGAGCGCTCAAGGCCAGGGCCAGGTCATCTGCCAAGTTGACAATCCGGCTGACTTTCACTCCGGGAGCCGGCTCGAATTCATAGACCGTGATCACGGGACCGGGCCTCACCTCAACCACTTTTCCCTCGACGCCATAATCCAGAAGTTTTTTCTCTAAAATACGGGAGTTCATGATCAAGCTCTCCCGGTCAATCTTTTGTCTTTTCTCCAACTCGGCTTCAAGCAAAGCAATAGGAGGAAGTTGGCAGGCTTTTGAGGACTCTAAGAATTCGAACGCCTCCTGTTTCACTGCCTCCTCTTTTTTCGGAGGAGGGGACGGCTTTTCTACGACGACGGTAGGGAGGATCTCCTTCGCTTCTTTTTTCTCCTGCTTCTGTTTCACCAGTTTCTTTTCCCTCTCCGCACCCTCTTTTCTAACCATTTTGAGCGTACCGATCTTTTCGATCAGTTTTTGAACAGCCGCTCCCAAATGCTTGACGAGGGAGATGAAGGAAATCCCTGTCCCTAAAACGAATGAAAGAATTAAAATCGCCAATAAAAGGATGGTCGCCCCCGGACGATTGAAATACCTGACAAGATTTCTCGAAAAGATCTCTCCGATAAACCCTCCCATTAAGAGGTCCTGATGATAAATACGGATGGGGCTCAACCACAAACCAAAGAAGGCAGAGGTGGTGATGAGGATCACCGCCCAACCGGCTATTTTCAAAGATAGGTATTTCCACTCCCACCTGAAAATGAAACTGAAGGCAAAGACAACCAGGACAAAGGAAATCAGGAAAGAGGGAAAGCCAAATCCCTGGAAGAGAAGGCCGGAGAGATAGGCTCCTACAATCCCCATCCAATTATGAACCGCTTTGACCTTTGAGGAGGTGTAGGAAAAGAAAGAGGGATCCATGGGGTGATAAGAAACCAACCCTAAAAAGAGGAAGACCGCCACGGCGATCAGCAAAATCCCTATAATTTCATGTTTTAACTTTTCTTTAATGGAATCCTCGATCACGGTTTCTTCTCACCCTGTTTCTGAGAGATCATCTCAAAATTTTTAGTGATTGTCTCTCTCACTTTCTTCATCAAAAACTCCCTGTCCTTTAAAGAATAATACACTGTCTCGATGGGAGGATCCACCAACATTCGAATCTCTCCGGGGGAAGCGGTCAACCTGTCCTTCGGCATGATGTCCCGGCTTCCACTGATCGCAACGGGAACGATAGGAACCCTTGACTTAATCGCCAGGGTGAATCCTCCTTTTTTAAAAGGCTGGATCGAACCGTCCGGACTTCTTGAACCTTCAGGAAAGATGACCACTGACATCCCATCTCGAATCTTCTGAGCCGCCTCGTTCATGGCCTCCACGGTGTCCCGGGTTCCTCCTCGATCGATGCTAATATAGCCTGCAGCAGCCATCGTCCAACCGAAAAAGGGAATGGAAAAGAGCTCTTTCTTGGCTAACCATTTAAACTGATAGGGAAGACGGCTTAATAAGGCAAAGATATCATAACTCCCCTGGTGGTTTGACATAAAGATATAGGGGCCTTTCCCATTCAGATGCTCCATCCCTTCTATCTTGACCTTTACCTGGTTGGCCAAAAGAGCCGCCTTCCCCCAGAGTTTTGCATAATAATGCCCCACCTTCCCTTTTCGGTCAAATGGATAGGTGATGAGAACAAACACCCCCAGAACCAATGTAGCGATGACAATACAAGACCAAACAAAAATTGTCCGGATCATACATGAACCTTGGAATTATGGAACACTGGAATACTGGAATATTGGGTTAGAAATTTCAGATTTCAAATTTTAGATTTCAGATTGAATTCAATTTGAAATTTGCAATTTGCGATTTGAAATCCATTATTCTATCATTCCAACATTCCACCATTCCAGTCATTAGATTCTCTTTTCCAACTCCTTGAGGATGGTCTTCACTTCCTCCTTAATTTTATCGTCGATGTCATAGGGGGATTTTCCTTCCCTGTCCGCTTGAAGAACTTTAGGATTGAAACTCATGTGGCCTAAGATGGGGAAATCGGAAAGTTGTTCCTCAATGAGTCGTTTATCCTCCTCAGAGTTGACTTTATTTCCGACAATCATCGTGTTTTTGATCTTTAAATCCTCACCCAATTTCTTGATCTGTCTTGCCGTATTCATGGCCCTCTGCCCTGGTTCCACGACAATGACGAGGGCATCCACATATCCGGTGCTCCCCCTTCCAAGGTGTTCCAAACCTGCTTCCATATCAATGATCAGGGCTTCTTCCCGCTGAATCAGAAGATGACGAACCAGATTCTTCAGGAGAACATTTTCAGGACAAAAGCAGCCTCCCCCTCCTTGAGGGATACAGCCTAATAGAAGAAGTTTGACCCCTTGGTAACTCACCCCCATGTCGTCGGGAAGATCATCCACTTTTGGATTAAGTTTGAACATCGTCCCATAACTCCCCTTTTTAGCACCGGTCCTCTCCTCAATCATAGAAGTCATTGAGGCAATCGGCGAGAGTTTGGTGAGAGTTTCTTTAGGAAGGCCAATGGCTGAAGCCAAATTGGAATCGGGATCGGCGTCAATAGCAAGGACCTTACGGCCCTGATGCGCCAAAATTCTTGCCATGACTCCTGCAAGCGTCGTTTTTCCAACCCCGCCCTTTCCTGAAATGGCAATTTTCATTCTCTCCTCCGGTACTTATCATAATAAAAAAATGATCAAATGTCTATTGCGGCAGATACCTTACCTTTCTTTTTCCCTCGATTCCTATCCAAAGACAAATTGACAAAGGGTTGCTTATCATCAATAATATTAATTCTTGAATGGGAAAGAACAATGAAGCTAAATAAAAAGGCGCTGGCGATTCTCAGCGCCGGTCATCTTGTCACGGATATCAATCAAGGGGCCTTGCCTGCTCTCCTTCCTTTTTTTAAAGAGGCTATGAACCTTTCCTATACGATGTCAGGCGTCATCGTTCTGTCTTCTAATCTAACCTCTTCGATTATCCAGCCAGCATTCGGACATCTCTCCGACAGAAAACCCATAGGATGGTTTCTCCCCCTGGCACCTTTCATTGCCTGTTTGGGAATATCTGTCACCGGTTTTGTCTCCCATTATTCTCTTCTTCTCCTGTGTGTCATTCTGACTGGCATTGGAATTGCAATTTTTCATCCGGAAGGATTCAAGACGGCCTACTATTTCACCGGCGATAAGAAGGTCACAGGCATGTCAATCTTTGCGGTCGGCGGAAACCTGGGGATTGCCCTTGGCCCAATGGTGGCTATTACACTCGTTACCTTCTTCGGCCTTAAGGGAACGATGGGCTTGATCGTACCCGGAATTTTCATTGCCATCATCCTGCTGATCTTCAACACGTCCACGCTTTCCACTACGGTTGAGTCCGCCCACAAAGAGGCGACGAAGGGGCTGAGAAAACCTCTTACAAGAAACCAAAAGATGTCGTTCTCTCTTCTCATCGGCATCGCTACTTTAAGAGCCTGGACCCACTTTGGAATGGCGACCTACATCCCTTTCTATTACATCAATTATTTAAAAGGAAATCCCCTGTATGCGGGGAAACTGGTTTCAACCTTCCTGCTCGCAGGAGCTTTGGGGACACTCCTGGGTGCTCCAATAGCGGATCGGTGGGGCCATAAAAAATTCTTGCTCATCACGTTGGCCCTGTCGTCTCCTCTTCTCCTTCTTTTTTACTATAGCAGCGGTTTCATGACTTTCGTCATTTTGGGAGTTTCAGGAATGGTCTTGATTTCCTCATTTGCCCTCACCACCGTGATGGGCCAAATCCTCCTCCCGCAACATCTGGGAATGGCATCAGGGATGATGGTTGGATTTACCATGAGTGCAGGTGGACTTGGGGTGACCCTGCTGGGAATGATTGCAGATGCTTGGGGAGTCCCCATGGCGATGAAATCCATCTTCGCGTTGCCATTCATTGCATTTATTCTTACTTTGTTGGTAAAGTATCCTCTTGAAGAAAACATGACGGGTGAGCGATGAGCACAATTCTGGTAACTGGTGGCGCAGGGTTTATTGGTTCACACCTTTGTGAACGCCTTTTGAGCGATGGGGTGAAAGTGATTTGTCTCGACAACTTTGACCCCTTTTATGATCCCAATATAAAAATCAAAAATACGGAGGCGGTCACAAAAAAATTTCCAGACCTGTTTGAGCTCGTCACAGGGGATATTCGAAATCCTGAGCATCTTAAAGGGATTTTCCAAAAAACCAAATTCGATTTCGTCGTTCACCTGGCTGCCAGGGCCGGGGTAAGACCCTCTATTGCTGATCCCCTTCTCTATCAGGATGTGAACATTCGTGGGACGATCGTCCTTCTGGAGACCTGTAAAGAGCATAGGATACAAAACTTTATTTTTGCCTCCTCCTCTTCCGTTTACGGAGAAAACCAAAGGATCCCATTCACGGAAAAGGATCTCGATATCCAACCCATCTCACCTTACGGAGCCACCAAACGGGCTGGCGAACTCCTCTGCTATTCTTATCATCATCTTTATGGAATGAATATCGCCTGTCTGCGGATCTTCACAGCTTATGGTCCAAGACAGAGGCCAGAGATGGCAATCCATAAATTTACACGTCTAATTGACCAGGGTGAGAAAATCCCAATTTTTGGGGATGGCTCTTCCCGAAGGGATTACACCTATATCGACGATATAATCGATGGGATTCTCGGTGTTGTCCATTGTCATAAAGGGTTTGAGGTTTATAATCTCGGAGAATCCCAGACTACTTCTTTAAGAGAATTGATCCGATTGATTGAGAAAGCTTTGAGTAAGAAAGCGAATACCGAGATACTCGAACCACAACCTGGGGATGTTTCTGTAACCTATGCCGATATCACCAAGGCAAAACAAATGCTGAAATATCACCCCAAGGTGAAGATGAAGGAGGGTATTCAGCGTTTTGTGGAATGGTATAAAAAGGGAAAATGACCAATAGTAAATGTCAAAGCTCAAATGCCAAATGGATGTCAAATGGCTAAATATCAAAACCTTTGATATTTGTCATTTGCAATTTGTCATTTGAACTTTCTTTTTTTCTTCTGGTTTCTCTCATAGATGATCCTCAGCCCTTCGAGGGTCAAAAATTCGTTGACCTCCTCGATCGTTTCTGACTCCTTAGCAATGGTGCCTGCCATGCCCCCCGTCGCAATCACCTTGGGATTCGATCTCACCTCTTTCTTCATTCTTCTTACAATCTCGTCAACCAATCCGACATATCCGAAAAAAATTCCAGACTGCATACTGTGAACGGTATTCTTTCCGATGACCTGTTTCGGTTTTATGATCTCTACCCGGGGAAGCTTGGAAGTCCTCTGGAACAATGCTTCTGCCGAAATCCCAATCCCTGGTGCGATGGCACCGCCCATATATTCACCTTTGGAGGAGACATAATCGAAGGTGGTCGCTGTTCCAAAGTCCACGATGATCAGACTCTTCTTATGTCGTTCGTAGGCGGCAACCGCATTGACGATCCGGTCTGCACCCACCTCCAGGGGGTTCTCATAGGCAATGACCATTCCCGTATCAACATCCGGTCCAACGATGAGCGGCTTGACATGAAAATATTTTTCAGCCATTCCCTGCAACATGTCCAAAACCGGAGGTACCACCGAGGAGATAATTAACCCTTCGAAATCTCCGATATGGAGCTGATCAAATTGGAACAGATCCCGAAACATGATTCCCCATTCATCAGCCGTCTTTCCCTTTTCTGTCCAAATCCGCCAATGATCAACCAAAACCTTCCTGTCGTAAACTCCCAAGACCGTATTCGTGTTCCCCACGTCAATGACAAGCAGCATATTGCCTCCCTTTCAGATTGTGGACAGTGGAAGGTGGACAGTCGATAAATTCAAAAACTACTTTCTGCCTTCCACCTTCTACTTTCTAATTTCCACTCTCGACATTCCACATTCTACCTTCGATCATATTCAATATCTCCTGCCACCACTCTTTTTCGTTTCCCATCCTCTGTTTCCAAAATCAAGGCTCCATCTGAATCCACATCGATCGCTATGCCGGCTACTGTTTCCCCAAAGGAAGTGACCTTCACCTGTCTCCCTTTGATGCGAGCCCGATCTCTCCAGGCCTTCAGAATAACGGCGCTGCCTTCTTCCGAGAAGATGGAATACCACTTTTCCAGCTCTTGCAAAAAAAACTGCAGAAACACTTTTCTCGAAACCGTCTGCCCCGTTTCTATCTTTAATGAAGTAGCCACTGTGCGAATCTCTTTTGAAAACATCTTCTCATCCATATTGAGGTTAACACCGATCCCGAGGATCACGAAATGGATGCGGTCCATTTCCGAATGGATCTCATTGAGGAGCCCGGCTACTTTTCGATCTCGGAGAAGAATATCATTGGGCCATTTGATCAATGGAACGAGTCCGGAAAACTTCTGGATGGCGTCTGCCGTAGCGACGGCCGCCATCAGGGTGTTAAGGGAGGCTTGATGGGGTGAGATCTTTGGCCGAAGGATGATAGAAAGATAAAGATTTAAATAAGGAGGAGAGAACCATTGCCTTCCCAGCCTCCCCCTTCCCTTTTCCTGCGATTCCGAGATGACCACCTCTCCTTCCTCAGCGCCATTCAGAGCCAATTGATAGGCTTTAGAGTTCGTTGAATCAAGGGTCTGAAAATAATGGATCGTCTTTCCCATCCACTTCGTCTTCAGAAGGGGTTTGACCTCCGACGGAGTGAGAAGGTCCGGTGATTGAATCAAACGGTACCCTGATCGAGTCGACGCCTCAATCTCATAACCCAGCGTCCTAAGTCGCTCTATTCTCTTCCACACAGCCGTGCGGCTAACTCTTAAACGACGGCTGATCATTTGCCCTGAAAGAAAGGCCGAAGGATGTTTTCTCAGGAGCTGAAGAATCTCATCATCCATCATAGGTCTTCACGGACACGTACCACGTGACACGGACACGTTGCTTCTAACTTATCACTTTGTCATAACGGGAAAATTGCATGGAGAAGGTTCCTCTTCCCTGGGTGAGGGATCTTAAATCGGTTGAGTAACCGAACATTCGGGTCAGGGGCGAGATGGCTTTGATCGTAGTGACCTTGCCTTTTGGGGCAATGGCTTCAACAGAACTCTTTCTCGCCTTCAAATCCCCCACCACTTCACCCATGAACTCTTCGGGAACAATAATATTGACCTCCATCATCGGTTCCATCAGAACAGGTTGGGCCTTGCGGCAACCTTCCCGCAAGGCATTGGAAGAAGCAATTTTGAGAGCAAGCATGGAGGGGTGATCCGAATCAATATTCGCTTTTAATAAAGTGACTCGAAGATCAGTCATGGGATAACCCAAAATCACTCCCACCGTGGAGGACTCCCGAATTCCTTCTTCAACAGAGAGAAGCCCTTCGGCGGGCAGGGTTCCCTCCGGCACCTCCGAGTGGAATTCAATTCCCTTTCCCCGTCCATTCGGTGAAATCCGTAAAAAGACCTCTGCGAAATGTTTGACTTCGTCCATCTCTTTCATAAATTTGGCTGAGGTCTCACCCTCTTTTTCTATCGTCTCCCGATAGACAACCTGAGGTCTCCCCACATTCACTTCCAAATGGTATTCGGTCAGGAGGCGATTGACCACCACATCCAGATGCAGCTCCCCCATCCCCGAGAGGATGGTCTGCCCCGTATCTTCATCAAACCTGACACGGAAGGTAGGGTCTTCTTCACTTAACTTCTCGAGAGATTCGGTCAGTTTTTCTTGATCCTTGCTTGTTCTGGATTCGACAGCAATGGACATGACAGGTTTATAAAAATCGATGGGCTCAAGAAAAATTGGGTGACTCCGATCGCAGAGGGTGTCTCCTGTGGTGGTTTCCTTCAATCCCATGACCGCCACGATCTCTCCTGCTTTTGCTTCTTCTACCCGGGTGCGCTGGTGGGCATGCATCTGAAAGATTCTTGAAATCTTCTCCCCCCTTTTCAAGCGCGGGTTATAAACTTCTGTCCCCACTTTGAGCACGCCGGAGTAAATCCGGACATAAACCAATTTCCTACCCTCATCCATCATCACCTTGAAGGCTAAGGCGCTGAATGCCTCTTCGTCCTTAGCCATTCTGATCTCCCTTTTTCCTGTCACAGGGCTCGCCCCTTCCACCGGCGGGATATCGAGGGGAGAAGGAAGATAGTCCACAATGGCACCCATAAGGGGCTGAATCCCCTGATTTCTCAAGGCGGCACCACAGAGGACAGGCACGGCTTTCATCGAAATGGTGGCTTTTCTCAGGCCGGCTTTCATTTCAGATTCTGAAATCTCCTCCCCGTTAAGATATTTTTCCATCAGATGTTCGTCCAACTCGGCAATGGATTCGATCAGCTTGGAACGATGAAAGGAGGCTTCTTTCTCCATATCTTTTGGAATAGATATCTCTTTGAATTCGGCGCCCAGACTATGCTCATCCCAAACAATTCCTTTAGATCGGATAAGATCGATGACTCCGATAAACCGATCCTCCGCTCCAATGGGAATCTGGGTAATCAGGGGATTGGCTCCCAGGCGCTCGACTATCATCTTCACGGTTCCAAAGAAATCCGACCCGATTCGATCCATCTTATTGACGAAGGCCATTTTCGGAACCAGATATTTATCTGCCTGGTGCCATACGGTCTCGGATTGAGGCTCCACTCCTTCGACTGCGCTGAAGATCGCAATCGTCCCATCCAACACACGCAATGAACGTTCCACTTCAATCGTGAAGTCCACATGACCAGGGGTATCAATAATATGAATGGTGTTTCCCTTCCATTCAACCGTCGTCACAGCAGAGGTGATGGTAATTCCCCTTTCCTGTTCCTGTTGCATCCAATCCATGGTGGCTGTCCCGTCGTCAACCTCTCCCATGCGGTGGGTCTTCTTGGTGTAAAAAAGAACCCTTTCCGTGACGGTGGTCTTTCCCGCATCGATGTGGGCCATGAAGCCAATATTTCTGGTGTGGGCAAGGCGTTTTTCTCCAGCCATCTCTTTTTCTCTATATTGATGCGAAAATATATCTTGGCAATATTAAAGAGATTTTTATGAAAAGTCAACCCTTCCCACTGGTTGCGCACATTGGTTCCAATGCGTATACGGAATCCCTCGGGAATGTATGTAGCCAGTAATTCACCGATTTAAGACGGCCTTATGAAACCTCAAAGAGGGGGGTTTTAGCCAGGTGGCAAGAACCATCCATTCCGCCCAGCCCGGGAAGGATAAGGGGGGGACCGGGGGTAGGCTGAGCCAAATCCCTTGACAAACCTGTTCTTTTGTGTTTTATAATATCAACCAGGAAGATAAAAATGATTAACTTCTATTACTTCTTTTATTTTGGTAAGGGTCACCCGTAAATCCATTCCCAATGGTGGGATGGAAGCCATGGGTGATCCTTAAGGCCCCATGGCTTTTTTATTTTTTTGAGACAGAGGGATCAAGAAAGGAGATTCCAGGCATGGCCATTTCAAAGAAAGTGAAGAACTCGTTAAATAATGCCTCTTGGGTGAGGCGAATGTTTGAAGAAGGGGAAGAGTTAAAACGAAATTACGGTGAGGAAAACGTTTATGATTTCTCTCTTGGCAACCCCAACCTCGAACCTCCTGCTTCGCTGAAGATGGCATTGAAAGCCCTTGTCGACCGCCCCATTCCAGGAATGCATCGATATATGCCGAACTCCGGTTACAGCGATACGAGAAAGACCATCGCTGAATACCTGAAAGAAGAATCAGGGCTTCCTTTCAATGAAAATCATATCGTGATGACTGTGGGTGCTGCCGGCGGACTCAATGTTGTCTTAAAGGCAATCTTAGATGAAGGAGAAGAAGTCATCGTCCCTTCCCCTTACTTTATGGAATTCAAATTTTACATCGAAAATAGTGGGGGTGAAATTCGATTGGCCGAAACCAATGGCGATTTCTCGCTCAACCTCTCGGAAATTGAAAAGGCGATTGGAGTAAAGACCAAGGCCATCCTGATCAATTCCCCGAATAATCCAACGGGCGTTGTTTACGACCAGGCCTCTCTTAAAAAATTAGGGGAGTTATTAAAAAAGAAAAGTCAGGAGAGAGGGAAAACCCTCTACCTCATCATGGATGAAGCCTACAGACGAATCGTCTTCGATCAAATCCAGATTCCTATTGCATTTCATCACTATCCCCATACGATTCGGGTGACCTCTCATTCCAAGGATCTTTCTCTCCCCGGAGAAAGGATTGGTTATGTTGCGGTCAGTCCCCTTTGCGAGGAAGTTGACGAACTGATCTCCGCAATGGTCTTTGCCAACCGAATTCTCGGCTTTGTCAATGCCCCGGCATTGATGCAAAGGTTAGTAGCTCCCCTCCAAAAGAATTCGGTCAACATCAAAGAATATGAGGAAAAGCGTAATTTCTTTTACAATGCCTTAACCGCCTCTGGCTATGAAATGGTAAAACCACAAGGGGCTTTCTACCTCTTTCCAAAAGCTCCCATTGAAGACGATGTGGCCTTCGTCAAAGAGCTTCAATCAAAAAGAATCCTGACTGTTCCGGGCAGGGGTTTTGGAAAACCCGGTTATTTCAGAATTGCCTATGCGGTCGACAGGAAAGCGATCGAAGGGGCACTTCCTGGGTTTAAGGAGCTGGCAGAAAAATACAGGGTTGGAAAAAGATAAATCAATGGTGGGACGAATCATCCTCAACACACGCTTATTATTTCTAAATAACCGCATCTGCCCTGCCCTTTTCATCCGAGCGGTATCATTCTGAAACCAAAGCTTGAAAATCAAATCTCCATGTGTAATATTGGGTATAATATCTTCCCTTCCATAAGAGGTGAGAGTATGAAAAGATCTTTCCGATTTTCTCTTAAGATATTGGGAATCTTGTCTTTGACCTTCTTGCTCGCAAGCTGCGTTATCGGCCACTATTACGAAGGCCCAAAAATTTCTGAAGAAAAGATTAAGGAAATCAAACCGGGGATCACAACGAAAGCGGAGATCATCAGCTGGTTTGGACCTCCCCAGAATTTTATCAGTCCCACTGTGTTTAATGAGATCCTTCGTGAAATGGATGTGACGAGGGAACCCCTCACCAACTATCCCTTTGCCAATATTCTTTCCTACCAGTATAACCGGGGCAATATCCGAGCGATTGTTCTGGTGCTATTTAATTACGTCGATGCCAACGTGAAGTCGGACCATTTGGTGATCTTCCTCGACGACGATGAAAAGGTGAAATATTATGGCTTCCGTAAAGGAACAGATGAATTACAGTAGGCCTTTACTCCTAATCGCCCTCTTGATGGTGCTGGCATGTGGTTGCAGCATCGGGAGGGTCTATATGGGCTCTGAGATCAAGTACGATCCCAACGAAAAAATCAAAATAGGCTCTACCACCAAGAGTGAAATTCTTTCGATCTTCGGACCTCCTGATCGAATTCAAAAGCAGTACGATGGAGACATCTTTGTCTATGCCTATCTTCGTAAAAACTCTTCCACATTTACTCTCGAAGAGCCTTATTTCACCAACTTCGTTATTTTTCAATACACACGGGTCCAGCAAAAAAAGGATGGCCTCGTCATCCTCTTCGACAAGGACGGAGTGGTGAAAAATTTTGGTTTCCAAAAGGGAACTCAAGAGCTTACCATTTTTTAACCCACCCCCATCAAAAGAGAAAAATTGATAGAGGACCTACTTGATCAGCCAGGGTAAAGGCGATGGCAAACGGTGACAAGCGCCATTTCCCAAGAAAGAATACGGAAGAATAATATATTGTCCCCAGCAGAATTCCGGAAATGGTGAACGAGTGTACTGTCTCAGCAATGACTTTACAATGTTGTCATTCCGGACTTGATCCGGAATCCAGTCTTTTCCACCTGGATTCCCGCCTTCGCGGGAATGACAGTACTATGAGCATTGTAAAGAAGTTTTAGAGACACTGCACGCGCCGCTGCAAAAAGCCTATTTTCCCCCCCTCGGAGAAATTGTTATTTCCTGGCGGGTCTCCCTATAATGCGTACCATCCAATTAACTGAAATAGTTATCATTTTATAGACAAAAAAAGGCACATTCTACCCTGTTAGGAATCCTCCGTTTTTCAAAAACCTGTTAAAATCCGATATGTTTTGCCATTGGGTTCGTTCCGGCACTAAAATTGCTGGATACCTGAATAAAATAGGCCATTTAGTCAGAAAGCTAAAGATGGTCTTTTGTGGGTCTGCAAGTGCAGATCCCTGAGATAGCCGGGTTGTCGGGGCAACAGGAATTTTAGGGTACCCGTCGCCTGTCTTCGGCACGGGTCTTTTGTTTGTATGTAACGTAAGAAAATAAACGTTTCACAAATAGTCAGGAGGTTCCCATTGGATAAAAGTGATTTTCCCAGAAACAGAAGAAAAAGCTTGATACGATGCATCTGGATATTATTGCCTGTATTTATTTCAAGCTTTGTTTGGGCTGATGATCATCCAAAGGATCTGACGGAACTGCCCATCGAAGACCTGATGAACATTGAGATCACCTCGGTGGCGAAGAAACAACAGAAGATCTCCGATGCGGCCGCGGCGATCTTTGTGATCACCCAGGAAGATATTCGGCGTTCGGGTGCCACCTCTATCCCGGAGGCGCTCCGCATGGCGCCCGGAGTGGAAGTGGCTCATATCAACGCCAATCAATGGGCGATTACGATCAGGGGCTTCAATAGCCGGTTCGCCAACAAGCTTCTGATCCTGATTGATGGTCGAAGCGTTTATTCTCCCTTATTCTCCGGAGTCTTCTGGGATGTACAGGACACCTTGCTTGAGGATATCGATCGCATCGAAGTGATCCGTGGACCCGGAGCAACGCTGTGGGGCGCCAATGCAGTAAACGGGGTGATCAACATCATCACCAAACATGCAAAAGATACCCAGGGCGGTTTGATGAGCGCAGGGACAGGGACGGAGGAAAGGGGTTTTGGAGAGGTTCGTTATGGTGGAAAACTCGGAAATGATACTCAATACCGTGTCTTTGCAAAGTATTTCAACCGGGATTCTGCTGCAAGGACATCCGGGTACAATGCTCATGACGAATGGGATATGTTGCGCGGAGGATTCCGTTTTGATAGTAAGTTATCATCCCAAGATTCCATCACCCTGCAGGGAGATGTCTACAAAGGAAGGCCAGAGCAAACATTGACCGTTGCCTCTGCGGAAGCTCCTTTTGCTCAGACGTTTAACGATGATATCCACAATCAGGGAGGAAATCTTCTTGGACGTTGGATTCACACATTCTCCCAGTCTTCCGAAATGGCCCTCCAAATGTACTATGACCGGACCGATCGGAAAGAGTCGATCAACGGGGAAAAACGGAACACATTTGACACAGATCTTCAGCATCGTTTTGACTTAGGAGAGCGGCAGGAGGTAGTGTGGGGCCTGGGCTATCGATTCACCCGGGACAATATCAAAAACAGTTTCCCCGTCTCTTTCATCCCGGACCAACGCACCCATTATCTCTTCAGTGGGTTCGTTCAGGATGATATTGCGCTCTTCAAGGAGCGGCTCCGCCTGACACTGGGATCGAAGTTCGAGTATAATGACTTTACCGGCTTCGAGATACAGCCCAACGTCAGGCTTCTATGGAAACCCCAACCGAGGCATTCCCTCTGGGGGGCTGTGTCACGGGCTGTCCATACCCCTTCCCGCGCGGACGAGGACGTCCGGGTCAATGCCTCTGTGATTCCTCCTTTCACACCCTCTAACCCAGGCCCGTTGCCCGCCTATGTGACGTTGTTCGGCAACCCGAACCTCAAGTCTGAAGAGCTTGTTGCTTATGAATTGGGTTATCGCTTCCAGGCAACGAAGCGACTTTCTTTCGATATTGCCTCATTTTATAACGTCTACGATCATCTGCGTTCCGCTGAACCCGGAATGCCCTCTGTCCAGACTTCACCGCCACCTCCACACATCCTGTTTCCCATAGTGGTCTACAATCAACTGAAAGGCAAGACGTATGGAGTGGAAGTGGCAGGTGATTGGCGCCCGTTAGAGTGGTGGCGCATTCAAGCTTCATATACCTACTTGCAGATTAAGCTTAGCGGAAGTGAAAGCCTTGATTCAACCGCCCACGTTGATGAAGGAAGGAGTCCCCGCCACCAGTTCCATTTGCAATCCTCGATGGATTTACGTCGAGATCTGGAGTGCGACCTGAACTTTCGCTTTGTAGATAAACTTCCGGACTTCAACGTTAAGAGCTATGCCAGCCTTGGTGTCCGTCTGGCCTGGAAACCTTGTCCAAACCTTGAACTGGCCATCGTGGGTCAAAACCTCCTCAGCAACCACCACGCTGAATTTAAAGGAGAGGCCATCATGTCTTCATTACCCACGGAGATTGAGCGAGGCGTCTACGGGAAAATCACATGGCGATTTTGAGATATCATTCGAGGTCAGCCAATGACGCTTCGGAAAGGAATTTTCTATCTCTTCTTGGTCAAGGGTCTGAGGGAAGGTCAATGTTTGGGAGAATCCCCATCACAATGTTCTTTTGTTTATCTCTTTTGTTTTTAAATGGCTCCATCGTGAAGGCCGAATCTCCCGCGTCTCCTGAGTATCTGATTAAGGCGGCCTTCTTGTATAACTTCACGAAGTTTGTTGAATGGCCTCAAGAGGCATTCAAGGACGATCTTTCTCCGATCAACCTCTGTATTCTCGGAAAAGACCCCTTTGGTGAGGCACTCAATTCCATCAGAGATAAAAGGGTAAGAGGCAGAAGACTCAACATCAAGCACATGAATCGTATTGAGGAGATCTCCGAATGTCACATCCTTTTCGTCAGCGCCTCGGAAAAAGAGAATCTGAAGCCGGTCTTGTCCTCCCTCAAGAATTCCGCCATCTTGACAGTCAGCGAGATGGAGATGTTTACCCAGCAAGGGGGGATCATCAATTTTATTGTCGTGGAAAATAAAATTCATTTCGAGATTAATCCCAATGTGGCGCGGCGGTGCGGGCTTAAGATCAGTTCGCAGCTTCTGAAACTGGCTAAAATCGTACCCCCCGAATCTCGAAAGGAGAAGCGATGAGGCAATTCTTTCAGGATATGTCCATCCGTCACAAACTCATGGTGATCCTCATGGTCACCAGCCTGGCCGTGCTTCTTTTATCTTCGGTGGCATTTCTCATCAGTGACACCATCACTTTTTGGAAGGTTGAGAAAGGAAAACTCTCCGTTCTGGCGGATATCATCGGAAACAATACCTCTGCCGCTATCGCCTTTAATGATCGAAAGGCGGCTCAGCAAACCCTGGAGGGACTCAGGGCCAATCCTCATATCTTAGTCGCCTATATCGTTTCGAAGAAGGGGCAGGTATTCGCTCGTTACCTCGGAAGCGAGGCAAAAGAGGGTGACGCAGCGGGGAAATTTAAAACCCCTGAAGACCTGATTTATGGCCCAAAGACCCCTATCTGGAGCTGGGATTTCAATCTCGAAGTGACAAAGCCGATCCTGTTGGACGATCAGGCCATTGGCACGGTAGCCATCCAATCCAATATTGGCGAGCTGACTACAAGACTGAAATGGCTGCTGTTCGTTGTCACCCTCATCACCGCAGGAACGCTCGTCATTGCTTACTTTCTCTCCGCAAAGCTCCAGCAAATTATCTCCGGACCTCTCCTCCGCTTAACCCGGACAATGAAGGCCGTTTCGCAGCAGAAAGACTATTCCCTGCGGGAGAAAAAAGAGAGTAACGACGAACTGGGAATTCTGATCGAAGGATTCAACGAGATGCTCACCCAGATCCAAGAAAGGGATGAGGAGAATAGGATCAAGGCCGAGATCGGCCGAATCGTCAGCTCCACACTCGACATTGACGAAGTATATGAACGTTTCGCAGCGGCCGTCCGCCGTCTCATCCATTTCGATCGAATGTCAATCTGTATCGTCGGTTCGGAGCATCAGATGCTTACGGTCGCCTATGCCGTGGGGGGAGACAGGATGGGCCGGAGGCCCGGGGATGTGTTTCCGCTCTCTCAGTCAGACAATAGATGTTTTTTCCAGACTCGATCAAGCGTCCTTGTCCAAACGGAGGATTTCCATGAGATAGAAGAACGATTTCCATTTCTACTGAACAGCTTTCAATACGGATTCAGATCCATGATGTCGATCCCTCT